>Ga0207646_10005393_pt1 | contig 13457 bp, 13 predicted proteins | sample KBSK5502metaG_FD_184343 | JGI IMG/M metagenome (GOLD analysis project Ga0207646, IMG submission 184343) | Corn, switchgrass and miscanthus rhizosphere microbial communities from Kellogg Biological Station, Michigan, USA - KBS K5-50-2 metaG... | ecosystem: Host-associated > Plants > Roots >... | reverse complement strand
GGAGCTGGGCATCGGCAGCGTCCCGGCGACGGTCTACGAGCACGACCTCGCCCGACGGCTCCTGGGTTATCCCGAGGGCCACCACTGCGAGTACCTGCTCTCGTTCGGCTATCCCGCCGACCCGGACGACCTGAGCGCACCGAACCGTGCCGGCGGACGGCGCGCCCTCCAGGACATCCTCCACGAGGAGCACTGGTAGGCGGCGTTACTGGACACCCCGGCTCGCCAGACCTAGGCTGAGCCCATGGCCGAGTGGCTCATCATCCTGCTGGTCGTCGCCTACCTCGCGAGCCCGTCCGTTGAGCTCCGGCTGTGGCGGATGGGCCGGTTGTCGGATCGCGTCGTGACCGCGCTGCTCCTCGCCCGGATCCCGCTCCTCTTCGCGGCGCTCAGCATCGTCTTCGGCCGGGCCCCGGACCTGCTCCTCGTCATCAGCGTCGCTGCCGTGGTCGCGCTCAACTACCGCTGGCTGCACCGCTCCGTGAGCGAGCGCGGCCGAGAGCTCGGCACGCCGCCGCCGCCGCCGCGACCTACTGCCACTTGAAGAAGCGGGCAGCGATCCCGAAGCACACCACGAGCCAGACGCCCAGGAACGCGAAGCAGACCCACAGTGGAGCGAAGGGCGTGCCGGCGACCATCACCTGCCGGAGACCGTCGCCGAGATACGTCAGCGGGAGCGCTCTCGCGACGGTCTTCAATGCGTCGGGCATGGCGTCGATCGGGAAGAACGTCCCCGACAGGAACATCAGCGGGAACTGGACCACGCTCGTCATCCCGTTGGCCGCGTCCTCGCTCGGCGCGAACGAGGCGATCACGTAGCCGAGGGCGATGAAGGCCAGCGAGCCGAGCAGGATCAGCGCGCCGATCAGCAGCCACGACCCGGCGACCTCGACGTGGTAGGCGGCCGAGCCCACGCCGACGATGATCGCGGTCTGGACGATCGCGATCAGCAGGCGCATGAGCACGTTGCTCCCGACGAGCTGCCAGCGCCGGAGCGGCGTCGCCTGGAGCCGCTTGAGGATCAGCTTCTGGCGGTCGGCGACGAGGGGGATCGCGGCGAAGACGCCAAGCTGCATCAGGGACATCCCCAGGATCGAGGGGACGAGGTACGAGATGAACGTCAGGTCCTGCGTCTGGATCGTCTGGAACGTCGGCTGGACGGCCGGCGGGGAACCCGTGGCCGCCTGGTTCACGGCCGACAGGACGAAGCCGACGAGCTGCCTCGTCGACGCGTCGGCGGAGCTCTGGCTCGGATCCGTGTAGACGGTGACGCTCGCCGTGCCGCGCTTGCTCGCGACCGTATCCCCATAGCCCGTCGGGACGATGATCACCGTCGACAGGTCGCCCTTCTTCATCGACGCGAGGAGCTCGGCCTCCGAGCCGTCGACGACCTTCACGTTCGGAATGCCGGCGAAGGCCTGCTTCAGCTGGCCCGAGGCCGGACTTCCGTCGAGGTCGGCGAAGCCGATCGACCGCTGGCTCGTGCCACCCGAGAAGATCGAGCCGAACAGCAACACGAAGATCAGGGGAAAGGCCAGCGTCCAGAAGAGGGCCGCCCGGTCGCGCGTGAAGCTCCGGATGTTCGCGACGGTCAGGAGGAGCAGCGCGCGCATCGATCGACCTCTAGTCCCGGAGCGCTCGGCCGGTCAGGTCGAGGAACACGTCCTCGAGCGTCGCCCGGCGGACCGCGAGGTTGGCGGGCTCGACCCCCAGGCTCTCGGCCGCGTCCAGGACCGCGCCGATCGTCGCCGGGACGTCGCGGGTGTAGAGCAGCGCGTCGCCGTCCTCGTGCTTGACCGAGGACACGCCGGGCATCGCCGCCAGGCGCACGTCGGTCAGGCCGTCGATCGTGTCGAACCGGACCGCTCGCTCCTTGAACCGCCGGCTGACGAGCTCCTCGACGGTCCCCTCCTCGAGGATGTGGCCGTGATCCATGATCGCGATCCGGTCGCACAGGATCTCGGCTTCTTCCATGTAATGCGTCGTCAGCAGCACGGTCCGACCCTCGGCCTTGAGCCCGAGCACGATGTCCCAGAGCGCCCGGCGGGCGGCCGGGTCCATGCCCGTGGTCGGCTCGTCGAGGAAGACGAGCTCCGGGTCGTTGACGAGCGCGAGCGCGACCGACAGCCGCTGGCGCTGGCCGCCCGAGAGATCCTGTGTCCGGGTCGAGCGCTTCTCGCCGAGGTCCATGAGCTCGACCAGCTCGTCGGTCGGGCGGCCGTGCCCGTAGAAGCCGCGGAACAGGTCCAGGACCTCGACCACCGTGAGCTTCGGATAGAGCGCCGCCGTCTGGAGCGACACGCCGATCCGGGGTTTCAGCTCGTCGGGATGCGCCACGACGTCGACCCCCAGGACCCGGACGCTGCCGCCGTCCGGGGTCCGGAGGCCCTCGAGGACCTCGACGGTCGTCGTCTTGCCGGCCCCGTTCGGACCGAGGAGGCCGAAGACCGACCCCGGACGGACCTCGAAGCTGACGCCGTCGACCGCGCGGGTATCGCCGTAGGTCTTCGTCAGGTTGTTGACGCGGATGACGGGGTCCGCGGCGGCCCGGATGGGGGTGCTCACGGCTCCGATGGTGCCATCTCGGCCCGTTCCTCGCCGCCGGCACGAGGGCCGGGCGGGCGGTCCTTCACCGGTGCGTCGTCGTCCAGGTCCCCGGTGGGATCGTCGAGCAACGTGGCGTCGATGCCGGCGAGCGCGTCGATCTCGGCCAGCGCGTCGATCTCGGCGAGCGCCTCGTCCTCGACGGCGTCGAGAAGCGGCGACGCGTCGTTGCCGCGGACGATCTCCGGCGCCGGGGCCCCAAGCTCGAGGTACGACTCGATCGCCGCCGCGAGACCGATGTCCCGGCCGGCCTGCTCCGAGAGGTACCACTTCTGCTCGAGGACGTCGCAGTACGCCTGGACGAGATCGCGGGCCGGCCCGACCTGCCGGCCGATCCGGGCCTGCGTCGGCCGGTAGACCTCGCGCAGCCAGCGCTCGGCGGCCTCGCCGGCGCCGAGCCTCCGGCCCTCGTGCCATTCGAGCCAGGCGGCGTACTCGATGAGGTCGTTGAGGAGCAGCCGCGCCTGGCCCTCGAGCGCCCGGATCCGGGTCCGCCGCTCGAGCTCGCGGGCGTGGAAACGGCGCGTCGTCACGCTCATCCGGACCCGCACGCTGCCGCCCTCGGCCGTCGGGTCGACGTCGAGATCCGCGGTGTAGCCCAGCTCGTTCAGCTTCCGGACCCGGTTCCGGATCGCCTGACGATCGTCCGGGTGGAGGACTGGCTCGTCGTGGATCAGCCGCCAGACCCAGTCGTATCGCTCGCGGACGCGCTCGGCGGCGACGATCGCGTCGTCCGGATCGTCGTCGCGGTCCTGCATCGCGGCTAGGTCGGCGAGCCCGAACGCGACGTTCTCGACGAGGATCTCGAGGTCGTACGCCCGCTGCCCGTCCGACAGCGCGGGGTGGACCTCGCTCGTCTCGGCGTCGACGAGATATGCCTGGATCCGGTCGCCGTCCCGCCGGAAGAGCGTGTTGGCGAGCGAGCAGTCGCCCCAGAACACGCCGCTCCGGTGGAGATCGATGAGGAGAAACGCCATCGCGTCGAGGAGCCGGTCGCGGTGCGGGCCCGGACCGGCCGGCAGCCGCATCATCAGTCGCCGGTACTGGAGCGAGTGGGGCAGGAACTTCGTGACGAGGACGCCGCCGTCGCGGGACGGCGCCTCGGCGATCCCGGACACCTCCACGGCCGGCAGGCTCAAGCCCTCGAGGTGCAGGAGTACCGCGTATTCCCGGCGGGCGACGACGAGCGGCAGCTCCTTCAGGGCGTAGAGGACGCCGTCGGACAGGAGGAACCGGACGAGATGCCGCGACGGGCCGACCGGCACGTGACGGAAGGCGAGGCGATCGGCCGGCCAGTCCGCCAGCGGCAGCTCCCACGGCAGGTCGACGAGGTCGATCGCCGGATCGCGCAGGCGGAGGTGGGGGAACTGGGACATCTCTCGGGTTCGCGTGGACGCCGGCCGGCCGGGGGCCGCGCTCAGAGGCGCTTCCGGAAGTAGGCCGCGACCGATCCGTCGTACCCGAGGTCCTCGTACAGCCGACGAGCGTCGGGGCGGTGATGACCCGCGGTCACCTCGGCGAAGGCGGCACCGACCTCGCGCCCGAGCCGCTCCGCCTCCTCCATGAGCATCCGGCCGACGCCCCGCTCGCGGACGCCCGCGTCCACGACGAGGGCCATCACCCGGAGGACGCGATCCGAGTGCTCGAACCGCGGGAGAGCGTGGATCGCGACGAACCCGAGGACCTCGCCGCCGTTGTCGGCCACGATCACGCGGGAGTGCTCGGAGGCGAACCGCTCGAGCCGCTCGACGATGTCGGACGGCCCCGAGGGATAGCCCTCGTCCGTGAACAGGCTCGCGATCCGCTCGGCGTCGCCATCGTTCGCCGGCCGAAGGGTGATGGTCTGGCGGTCGATCATGAGCCCGATGGTACCGCCGTGGGCTCGCACAGGATCAGGTGCGGTCCGGTCACGGGACCGAGCAGAACGAGGATCGATGGCCCGAACGGCCCGCTCTCCACCCGGGTGACGGCGATCCCCGCCCGGGCGGCCCGGTCCCGGGCTGCTGCCAGACCGTCTCCGACAGCGACGTACCGGCCGACGGGCCCTTCGTCGTGGCGGGCGAGCGTGGCGGCGAGTCGACCCTCGGTGGTCGGCTCGGCGACCGCGAGTGACGGACGACCGTCGCGGGCGGGGACGTGGACTACGCGGGCCCCGAGAAGGACGTCCGGCGAGCGGTCGGCGGCGACGACGGCTCGCGTGGCGTCCTCGCCGGTCACCCCCAGCTCGCGAAGCGCCCGCTCGAGGTCGACGGTCGCCCAGATCGTCGCGAGCTCGACGCCGTCCGGCCCGGCCAGCGCCCGGGCCGGCGCGGCCAGGACGTCGAGCGGATCGGCCGGGCGCGTCATCCGCGCAGCAGAAGGTCGGGACCAGGGTCGCCCACGACGGCGAAACCGAGTCGCTCGTACATCCCCCGCGCGACGGTGTTCTCCTCGAACACGCCGAGGTAGACCAGGCCGCTGTCCGCGGCCAGGGCATCGCTCGTCGCGATCGAGGTCGCGAGCCGTCCGAGGCCCCGGCCACGGAACACCGGATGCGTCCCGATCGACGACAGGTAGCTCGCGCCCGCGAACGTCGTCCGCCGCGCGACGGCGGCCGGCTGGCCCCCGACGCGAACGAGGACCGCGTGGTACGTGTCGAGCTGGAGGCCCTGGAGCGCCTCGAGCTCGATCGAGACCCGCCGCTCGGGCTCGACCATGAAGGATTCGACGAGGACCTCGCCGATCGCGGTGGCGGCTGACGCGGCGGCGTCGCCCCCCAGCCGGTGCAGGCGCTCGATCGTGACCTCCCCCGGCGCGCCGGGCGGGTCGAGGCTCAGGGCGATGCGCTCGGGTCGGAGCAGCATCAGCAGCCCGCGGCCGTGGTCCTCGAAGCCGTTCGCGAGCAATCGCTCGACGAGGTCCGCCGGCTCGTCGAACGGCGGCAGTGGCCAGACGTGCGGGATCCGATCGATCCCGGCGAAGAGCGCGAACATCTCGGTGAGCCGCCGATCGAAGGCGCGGGCCTCGGTCGGCCAGTCGATCCCCGCGACCCGGTTCCAGAACGGCTCGCGATCGGTCGGATCGTGAAGAAGGACGGCATCGCCGAGGTCGCGGACCTCGCGACCGAGCAGCGCGTGCGCCCGCGCCTCGTGCCAGGCGAGCCAGCGGACGTCCGCCGCCGTCAGGTCGGTCGGCCTCGCCCGGAGCCGGCCGCGAGGCTCGTCCGGTCGGATGGGATCGGGGGCCGCTGTCATGGCCGCGAACGATAGCCGCCAGAACCGGCGACGTGGCGCGCGTCGTACAGTTCAGCATCTCCCCGGGGCGGCCCTTCTCCGCCGTCCTCGCTCACTCGGAGGACCAATGATGTTTCGACGCCTCGGCCTGATCCTGGTGGGTGGAATCACCACCCTCGCCCTCGCCGCCTGCGGTGGAACCGCGACCCCGTCGCCCTCCTCGAGCGCCGCGAGTGGCCCCTCGACCGCGCCGTCGGTCGCCGCCTCCACCGGCGGATCTGCCGCGGCCGCGGCGTGCACGACGGCCCCTGCCGGCGGCACGGCCAAGGTCACCGTGACGATCAAGGACTTCAGCTTCTCGCCGGAGCCGGTCCAGGCGAAGGTCGGCGACGTGATCGCTTGGACGAACACGGGCAACGCCCAGCACACGGCCACGCTCGACGACAACTCGTGCAGCACGGACACCCTGGCGAGCGGTGCCTCGGGGTCGCTGGTCTTCAGCGCGCCGGGCACGTATCCGTATCACTGCAAGATCCACCCGAGCACGATGAAAGGCACGATCCAGGTCACGTAGCCTCGGACCCGGACCCGCGCAAACGACCCCCGGCCGACGGCCGGGGGTCGTTTGCGACCCGGTGCAACCGGCGGCGTTCCGATGGTGTTTTCATGGACGTGATGGACGAACGAGCGCCCGGCGACGCCCACCTCGCCGCCTGCCTGGCAAGCGACCTCGACGGAACGTTCGAGTCGCTTGTCCTGGCCCACCAGGATCGACTCTTCACGATTGCGCACCGGATCGGTGGCGACCGCCACGACGCCGAGGAGCTCGTCCAGGACACCTTCGTCCGGGCGTACCGCGCGATGGCCGCCTACCCGCCGGCCCGTGTCCGCGAGCTGCGTCTGCGCGGCTGGCTGACGACGATCCTCCTCAACGCCGGCCGCAACCGGAGCCGCGCCCGCCGTGTTCCAACGGTCGAGCTGGCCTTCGAGCCCGGATCCGAACCGGCCGCCGACCCGCTCACCCGCCGCGACGAACGGGAGACCTGGGCCCGGCTCCTGGCCGGCCTCACGCCGGCCCAGCGAACGGCCGTCGTCCTCCGTCATGTCGACGGGCTGTCCTACGCCGAGATCGCCGAGGCGGTCGGGCGACCCGAGGGAACCGTCAAGGCCCATGTCCACCGCGGCCTGGCCGCCCTGCGAGCGGCGCTTGTCGCCGCCGAGCGCCACGGGCGCGAGGAGATCACCGCATGACCAGCTTCTCGACCTTCGAGCCCGAGCTGTCGCCGACCGAATCGGCCGCCCTCGGCGGCCTCCGGGAGACCGCACCGGCCGGACTCGCCCACTCGACCCTCGTCGCGGTCGGCCTGGCCGACAACTACGCGGTGATCGACACGCCAATCGGACCGCTCCGCGTCGCCTGGAACGGCCGGGGCGTCTCGGCGGTCGAAGAGGCGGTCGACGACTCCGCATTCGAAACTCGCTTCCTTGCTCGGACCGGGCGGCGGGCAGAGCGGCGGGCGACCCTGCCGGCCGATCTCGCCCACAAGATCGAGCGACGGCTGGCGGGCGACCGGCACAACCGGATCGACCTCGACCTCCGCGCCGCGTCCGAGTTCGAGCGAGCGGTCTGGATGAAGGCGCTCGAGATCCCCCGTGGCGAGGTCCGGCCGTACGGCTGGATCGCGGCCGAGATCGGTCGGCCGAAGGCGGTCCGGGCGGTTGGGACCGCGCTCGGCCACAACCCCGTGCCGCTCATCGTGCCGTGCCACCGCGTCGTGCGGAGCGACGGGATGATCGGCCAGTACTCGCTCGGCGGGCCGGAGAACAAGCGGACGATCCTGTCGGCCGAGGGCCTCGACCCCGACGAGCTCGAGGGCCTGGCCCGGGCCGGGATCCGGTTCATCGGCTCGGACACGACACGGATCTACTGCATGCCGACCTGTCACGACGCCCGCCGGGTCACCGAGCGGCACAAGCAGGAGTTCCGCTCGGCCGGGGCGGCGGCGGCGGCGGGCTATCGGCCGTGTCGTCACTGCCGCCCGGTGGCCGCCGCGATCGCCTGACCGGTCCTCGATCCGGGCGCGGAGGGCCCCGCGCCTCGGGTCGAGACAATCCCGGCGCGGTGTCCTACACTGCGACCACTTTGGACCAGCCGACTATGCCAACGATCCGTGGGAGACGGGGAACGTCCGCCCTCCTCGTTGGCTCGGCGATCCTCATCCTGTATCTCGCGTGGGGATCGACGTACCTCGGCATCCGGATCGCCGTCGCATCGATCCCGCCCTTCGTCATGGCCGCCGTCCGCTTCGCCATCGCGGGCACGATCCTGCTCACCGCCGTGTTCATCGTCCGTCGCGGGACCCTTGTCCGCCCGAGCCTCAGGGAGTGGCGCGACAGCTTCATCGTCGGCGCGCTTCTGCTCGGCGGCGGCATGGGCGCCGTGGCCTGGGGCGAGCAGACGATCCCGTCGGGGATCACGGCCCTCTTGATCGCGATGATGCCGATCTGGGTCGCCGTCTTCGGCCGGATCTTCGTCGGCCAGACCGTGCCTCGTGCCGGCGCGATCGGCATCGGCGCGGGCGTGGTCGGTGTTGCGATCCTCGTGGGCCCGTCGCTCGTGGTCGATCGATCGCTCGATCCGGCGGGGATCGCGGCGATCATCCTGTCGCCGATCAGCTGGGCCGCGGGATCGCTCTTCTCGGCCCATCGGGCGCGCCTCCCCGGCGACCCGTTCCTGACGACGGGGATGGAGATGGTCGGCGGATCCGCCGTGCTGGCCGCCGCCGCGGTCGTCTCGGGCGAGCTCGGGACCTTCCGGGTGGAGTCGGTCACGACGAACTCGCTCCTCGCGGTCGTCTACCTGACCGTCGTCGGGAGCATCGTCGCGTTCACGGCGTTTGCCTGGGTGCTGCGGCACGCCCCGCTGCCGATGATCTCGACCTACGCCTTCGTGAACCCGATCGTCGCGGTCTTCCTCGGCTGGCTCATCCTCGGCGAGGAGGTCGGGCCACGGCAGGTGATCGCCGGCGCGGTGATCGTCGTCGGCGTCGGCCTGATCGTCGCCTCGGGCGCGCGTCGGCCACGCCTTCGCGAGACGCCCGGGTCTCCCGCGGTGCGGTCGGCCGCGCCCGACGACGGCGTCGCTGCCGCCTAGGCCTGGCTCGTGCCCGTTCGGGCGTCGGACGCGACGGTCCGGGCGACCCGCCGGGCGAGCGCCATGATCGTGATCTGCGGGTTGACACCGAGGCCGGTCGGGAACAGAGAGCCGTCGGCCACGTAGAGCCCGCCGATCACGCCATCGCGCGGCCTCGGTCCGGCGCGGACGCGGCCCGCCGGGTCGCACGCATGGTCGGCCGCGTCGGCGCCCATCCGGACGGTGCCCAGCTGGTGGGCGGAGAAGACCGCGCCCCGGTTCGGGCCGAAGTCGAAGCGACGAAGCGCGTCCTCGAACGCGAGGAACGCCCGGTCGTCCTGGCCGGGCCCGAGTGGTTCCCGTCCGTGCCATCGCGGCGGGGTACCCGCCGCCAGCATCGATCGAGCGCCGGCGGCCCGAGCGAGGCGGGCCATCGAGACGAGGGCATGCCGCATCGTGGCGACCCCGCGCTCGTCGAGCCGGTAATCGATCCGGACGCCGCCCGCGCCCGTCGGCCGGACCCTCCCCTCGCCGCCGTCGCGGGTGATCGCGATCAACGGTCCAACATGCCGGATCCGACCGAGCAGGTCGGCGTGAGCGTCCGTTCCCTCCCAGGGCAAGGCGAGGGCGATCAGCCCCGGATGACCCGGAGCCGACTCGATCGCGTAGCCGTTCCGGCCGCCATCGCCGGCGACGAACTCGAGGGAACGAGCCGCCTGCATCGTCCCGAGCCACATGTCGATCGGTTCATCGAAGATCCCGGCGATGACCGGCACCGGATGAAGCCGCAGGTGCCGCCCGATCGCCGGATGGTCGAGACCGGACGCCAGGAGCACGGCCGGCGAGCGGAGGGCGCCGGCCGCCACGACGACCTGGGGGGCGCGGACGACGAGCCGCCGCGGCTCACCGGCCGTGTCGTCGCGCCCCTCGATGCGCGCCTCCACGCCGACGACTCGACCCTGCTCCACGACGATGCGCGTCACGCGCGCCCGCTCCACGATCCGGGCGCCGCCGGCGTGGGCCGCCGCGAGATGCACCCGGATCCCCGACTGCTTGGCACCACGCGCACAGCCGAACGGGCAGCTGCCGCAGTCGCCGCAGTCCGTGGCGTTGCGGCGGACCGCGGCCGCCTCCCAGCCGAGCGCCGCCGCACCGCGCAGGATCACCTGGTCCTTCGGAGGAATGACCCGCGAGGGCGTCACGCCGAGCGCCGCCTCGATCGCGGCGACGTCGGCCTCGAACTCGGCCCCGTCGATCCCCTCAAGTCCGTGGTCGCGGGCCCACTCCGCCCGCACGTCGTCGGGCGCCGCAATGCTCGTCATCCAGTTGACGAGCGTGCCGCCGCCGACGCCGGTACCCGCCAGCATCGTCACCGACCCATCCCAGGTCGTCAGCAGCCCGTGGTTGAGGTAGAGGCGGTCGTATGCGTCGAGCTCGTTCGCCGGCATCGTCGTTTCGTTCACGAAGGGTCCGGCCTCGACGACGACGACCGAACGACCGGAGCTCGTCAGCTCGGCGGCGATCACGCCTCCGCCGGCTCCGGAGCCCACGATGACGACGTCGGCGTCGAGGGTCACCGGCTCGTCGCCGTCGCCGAGGTCGAGCGGCCGGATGGTCGTCGGATGCGGCGTGACCGGGGGTCGCTCCGGCACATAGCCGATCGCGGCGTGGAGCGGGTTCGGCGCTCCGTCGGAGCCGGGATCGGCATAGGCGAGGAACGTGAGCAGCTTGCGGAACGCCTGGAACCCCGATCGCCGGAGCGGGACCCGCGAGCCGGCCCAGCCGAGGAGGTAGCGCTCGCGGTCCGCCGGCGGGAGGTCGCGGAAGGAGGTTGCCCGACCGCTCAGGGCCAGGTTGACGACGCGTGACTGGATCAGACGGAGGACGAGACGGAGTTGTCGGAGCTGGGCCGGGTCGGCCGCCCGGGCCAACCCGTCGGCGGCAAGCCCGGCCCGCCGGATTGCCCCAGCGCGGACGAAGGTGTCGCCAAGCTGGGCGAGGGTGGCCAGCTCCGACTCCGACCACGGGGGAGGTGACGGCATCTCAGGCGGTGGGCGTGCCGGGCCGCTCCCAGCCCTGGGCCGGCCACGGCTCGCATCGGAGCGGGCGATCCGAGCGGTAGCCGAGGGCGTACTCGGCCTGGATGATCGTGTGGAGCTGGCTCGTGCCCTCGTAGATCACCGCCGCCTTCGAGTTGCGGAGGTAGCGCTCGACCGGGAACTCGCTCGAGTAGCCGTTCGCGCCATGGACCTGGATCGCGTCGAGCGCGGATTGGACCGCGTGCTCGGTCGCATGCCACTTGGCAAGGGACGTCTCGCGGGTGTTGCGGTGGCCCTGGTTCTTCAGCCAGGCCGCCCGCCACACGAGCAGCCTGCCCATCTCGGTGCCGGCGGCCATCTTCGCGATCATCTGCTGGACGAGCTGGTGCCGGCCGATCTCCTGCCCGAAGGTCTCGCGCTCGTGCGCGTACTTGACCGATGCGTCGAGGCACGCCTGGGCAAGCCCGACGGCCCCGGCGGCGACCGTGAAGCGGCCCTGGTCGATCGCGCTCATCGCGACCAGGAACCCCTCGCCCTCCTCGCCGATCCGGTGCTCGACCGGGACCACGCAGTCGTCGAGGTGGATCAGGCCCGTGTTCCCCGCCCGGATCCCGAGCTTGCCGTGGAGGGTCCCCGTCGTGAGCCCCGCCATGCCGCGCTCCAGGAGGAACGCCGTGACGCCGCGCCAGCCCTTCGACCGGTCGACCGTGGCGAAGACGAGGAAGTGGTCGGCGATGTCGGCCAGGCTGATCCAGATCTTCTGGCCGTTCAGGCGATAGGAATCGCCGTCGCGACGGGCGGTTGTCGCGAGGTTCGCCGCGTCGGTGCCGACGCCCGGCTCCGTCAGGCCGAACGTCGCCAGCTTCTCGCCCCGGGCCTGCGGCGCGAGCCAGCGCTGGCGCTGCTCCTCGGTCGCCCACTGGAGCAGGGCCAGCGAGTTCAGCCCGACGTGGACGCTCTGGACGACCCGGAACGCCGAATCGGCCCGTTCCAGCTCCTCGCAGAGGATCGCGAAGCTGACGTAGTCCATGCCCGAGCCGCCGTAGGCCTCCGGGATCGGCGCGCCGAGAAAGCCCTGCTCCCCCATCCGCCCGAACAGCTCGCGCGGGAATCCCCCGTCCTCGTCCCAGCGCCGGATGTTCGGGAGGATCTCGGCCTCGGCGAAGGCGCGGGCGGATTGCCGGACGAGACGGTTCTCGTCGGTGAGCTCGAAGTCGACCATGGCCGAATGCTAATCGGCCGGGACCGCCGGGGCGGCGCCCAACCCTATACTCGGATAATGGACGAGCCCGCCACGTCGGTCGCCGATCTCGCCGCCCAGGCGACCCATCTCTCGCCTGTCCTCGGCCGGTACTTCGAGCGCAGCTGGAGCCACGGAATCGGGCATCGGCTCTATGACACCGCGGGCCGCGCGTATCTCGACTTCGCGAACGGGATCGCCGTCACCACGCTCGGTCATGCTCATCCGCGGGTGACGGCGGCCATCCACGCGCAGGCGGATCGGCTCATCGGCCCGACGGGGGCCATCGGCTACTCGGAGCCCGTCGTCCGGCTGGCGTCGATGCTGGCGGAGACCTTGCCCGCGCCGATCGACACGGTGATGTTCCTCAACTCCGGCTCGGAGGCGATCGACGGCGCGCTGAAGCTCGCCCGGCGCGTGACCGGGCGGCCCGGGATCGTGGCCTTCCGAGGCGGGTTCCATGGCCGGACGTTCGGGGCGACCAGCGTCACGACATCGAACATCAACTACCGGATCGGATACGAGCCGCTGCTGCCCGGGGTCTACTTCGCGCCGTTTCCGGCCGTCTACCAGGACTTCGACGGCGACGAGGAGCGCGCGACGACGGCCTGCCTCGCCATCCTCCACTCGATGTTCGAGACGGTGATCGCCCCGACATCCGTCGCCGCGATCCTCATCGAGCCCGTCCTCGGCGAGGGCGGCTACATCCCGGCCCCGGCCGCGTTCCTCCAGGCGCTCCGCGCGCTCTGCGACGAGAACGGGATCCTCCTGATCGCCGACGAGGTCCAGACCGGCTATGGCCGGACGGGCCGGATGTGGGCCGTGGAGCACGCCGGCGTCGTCCCCGACGTCGTGGCGGTGGCGAAGGCCATCGCCAACGGACTGCCGTTGGCGGCGATCGCCACGCGACGCGAGCTCCAGGCACGCTGGGGCCGGAGTGCCCACGGGTCGACGTATGGCGGCAACCCGGTCGCGTGCGCGGCGGGGATCGCGGTCCTCGAGACGATCGCGGACGAGGGCCTCATCGAGAACGCCGCCCGCCGCGGCGAGGAGCTCACCGCGGGCCTCGCGCGACTGCAGGCCGAGGACGATCGGATCGGCGACATCCGCGGACCCGGGCTCATGATCGGGGTCGAGTTCGTGAAGGACGGCAGCCGAGCGCCCGACGGCGATCTGGCCACCGCGCTCGTCGCGCGATCCGCGGAGCTGGGCCTGCTCGTCCTGTCATG
>Ga0207646_10005391_pt1 | contig 13459 bp, 10 predicted proteins | sample KBSK5502metaG_FD_184343 | JGI IMG/M metagenome (GOLD analysis project Ga0207646, IMG submission 184343) | Corn, switchgrass and miscanthus rhizosphere microbial communities from Kellogg Biological Station, Michigan, USA - KBS K5-50-2 metaG... | ecosystem: Host-associated > Plants > Roots >... | reverse complement strand
GCCGATGAAGCCCGCACCACCGGTCACGGCCACCCGGATGCTCGTCGCGGAGCTTTTAGCGATGACGCGAGAGCATACCGGAGTGTTCACACTTGCCCGTGGCCGCTCTGATACCTCCCTGCTGTCAGCCGCCCTACTTCGGCGAGCGCGCGACCCCCTCTGTTCCGACCGCCAGGTAGCTCGCGCCGGCTTCCCGGACGCGATCAGCGTCGACCGCGCCCCTGCCGTCGAATACAACACGCAGGTGCTTGAACCCGTGCCAGTCGAGCGCCTGGAAATCGCGATGCCACGCCTGCACGATCACGGCTTCGGCGCTTCTGGCCGCCTCTGAGTTGAGCTCGACGACCTCCGCCTCGAACGCCTCCAGCTCAGCAGGCGTGAACAGCGGGTCGTGAATGAGCACCTGGGCACCCGCCTTGTGAAGAAGGTCGACGATCAGGATCGCGGTCGAGAACGCGAGCTCCTTGACGTCTTCGCGATAGGACGCCCCCAGCACCAGCACCTTACGCGAGGCAAGGCCGCCGAGCGCCCGGTCGAGCTGTCGAACGGCGCCTTCGGCCATGTGATCGTTGGTGCGTCTACCGTCCCGGATGAGGCTCAGCTCGTCCTCGCCCGCGTCGCTCAGCAGAAAGAGCGGGTACACCGGTATGCAGTGGCCGCCTACGCCGATGCCCGGGCGATGCAGGTGTGAAAAAGGCTGCGAATTCGAGGCCTTGAAAGCCTCGGATACGTTGACGTCGCGGCTGGCGCCGTAGAGGGCGAGCTGGTTTGCGAGCGCTATGTTGACGTCGCGGTAGGTCGTCTCAGCGAGCTTGGCGAACTCAGCAGTCTCGACGTTCTGGACTGGCCAGACCTCCGCGTCCAGCACTCCCCGATAAAAGGCGACGGCTTTCTCGGTGCTCTGGGTGTCAACTCCACCGACGATCTTCGGGTAGCGGCGCAGGTCTTCGAAAATGCGCCCTGAGTAGACACGCTCCGGGCTGAACGCTAGCTGGAAATCCGCGCCCGCCTTGAGCCCAGATTCCTGTTCGAGCATGGGCGCAAGCCTCCGGCGGGTCGTGCCCAAAGGAAGGGTTGTCTCGTAGATGACCAGCGTCCCGTGCTTGAGTCCGCTCCCGACGGCGCGCGTGGCGGAGTCGAGGTTGCGGTAGTCGACGCTCCGGTCGGGCCCCACCATCAGCGGGACGATCACGACAACCACGTTCGACTCGGCCACGGCGCCTGGCGTGTCGGTGGTCGCACTCAGGTTGCCTTTGGCGACCGCGGCGCCTACCGCCTCTTCGAGCCCGGGCTCCTCGTGAATATGCGAGTGGCCGCCGTTGATAATCTCGACAACGTCTTTCAGCACGTCGCACCCGATCACGTGCAGGCCTTTGCCCGCGAACTGGGCCGCCAGTGGCAGGCCGATCTTGCCCAGCCCGACGACGGCGACAGACTGCGCGGACGAGTTCGAGTCGCTGGAGGGCATCGCGAGCAGCATAGCGAGTGTTTTCGATCGGACCCGCGTCCCGGCCTATGCTCCAATCCCGTGGAAGCCAGTTTGAAAAACGCGCACCGTTGCATCTTCTACCGCACGCTGGCGATCGATCCCGACTCGAGGATCGGCTCGGGCGTGCGGCCGGCCAAGCTGCTCGATGCGTTCCGCACGCTCGGCTACGAGGTCGATCTCGTGGCGGGTGACGCCCAGGAACGCAAGCGGGCGATCGGCGAGGTGGAGCGAAAGATCGCTGCCGGAACCGAGTACGAGTTCCTGTACGCGGAGCCACCGACCACGCCGGTGATGCTCAACGAATCTCACCATCTGCCAACGCACCCCCTGCTCGACTATCTCTTCCTTTCCCACTGCCACTCGCGCGGCATTCCCGTGATCCTTTTCTACAGCGACGTCCAGTGGCGGCTGCGCGACTACCCACGGCAGGTCGGGTGGCCGAAGTATCTCGCCGCGCTGCCGTTCTTCCATCTCGACCTGTTGGTCTACCGCAAGGTCGTCGATGCATGGCTCGTGCCACATCGAGGCATGCTGCCGCAGATCGCCAGGTGGGTCCCGGCCACGCGAAACTGGGTCTCGATCCCAGGCTTCGACCCACTCGAGTCGCCACCGCCGCGACCGCCGGTCGCGGTTGGCACGCCTTTGCGGCTTTTCTACGTCGGCGGCGTGGAGCCGCCCGTCTACGACCTAATGCCCCTGCTGAGAGGATCCGCGTGGGCCGCGAGCCACGGCCTCAGCCACGAGCTGATGATCTGTTGCCGGCAGCCGGAGTGGCTGCGCCGGCCCGCTGCTTACGATCGCTACCTCGGCGACCACGTCAAGGTCGTTCACAACCGGGACCGGAAGGAGCTGCTGGAGCTGTACGCCGCGCAGGACATCGCGGTCATGCCGTACGGCACAACCAACTCCGACTGGGCCATGCCGATCAAGTTCCCCGAGGCGGTGGGCATGGAGCTGCCCATCCTTGCCGGCGCTGGGACCGCTGTAGGCCGGATCGTCGTTGAGCAGCGAATCGGCTGGACGGTCGGAGACTCCAAAGAAGCCCTGTACGAGGTGCTCAGCAGCGTCGACCGAACGGAGCTCGACCGGGTGAGGGAGGCAGTCAGGCGCGTGCGCCCGAGCTACGAGTGGGCCGAACGGGCTCGCGAGATCGTCGCGATCGCCCATGACCTACGGGCGGCGCGGAGCGATCGGGTATCCGGCGTGCCTGGGCAACGATAGAATCCAGTCCTGGTGGGTCGCAGGTGGGTGGGAGGGTCCGTTGGCGCGGTTCTGATTGCCGCGCTGTTCCAGTTGGCTGTAGTTTCGGTCGAGCCTGCCGCAGCCAAGACGCCGCCGGGTAGAGCAATCACCTCGGCGCCCTCGAGCGCCCCGCAGCCTCCCCGGATTCATGTCCGCCGTCACCAGGACGAGGCTCAGTTCCAGAGGGCGAAGGCTGGCGCAAACGCCGTCGCCAACCGCTCTGTCGCGCAGAGCGGTGGGGCGTCGGCGAGCCAGGACCCTTCGACCGCCGTCTACAGCGGCAACAACTTCAACGGACTCTCGGCCGGTTCAGTGACGCCGTCGGATTCCACCGGTGACGCCTCTCCGACTCAACAAGTCGAGATGGTCAACAGCGCGGTTGGAGTTTTTCCGATCCCTTGCGGCGGCGCCTGCGGTTTGCCATCGGTCCCTCTCTACAACCTTGCCGGCGCCTCGCCGTCGGATTGCATATTCGACCCACAGGTGGCGTGGGACCAGCAGTGGGGACGGTGGATTTATACGGTGTTAGTGCAGCATTCGAGCGATGTAGGGGGATGCACCGGCTCGCAGAACGCCAACATCACCAGCGACAAGCTGGTATTCGGGTGGACCTACACAAGCGACGCCAATGACTTCCTCAAGTACAACGTATGCCTGAATCCCTTCGACACCGGTACCGACCTCCTGGATTTTCCGAAGCTGGGCCATGACGACAATTCATTGATCGTCGGGGCAAACGTCTATTCCAACTACGGGAGGGGAGCGTTTACCAACTCAGTGGTCTGGATCTTTGCCAAGCCGCAAAACGTATCGGGCTCCACTCCCTGTGGCATCGGAGGGCGTTGGCAAAAGTTGTACTCGCTCGGCAGCAGTGTCTTCACTCCCGTGCCCGCTGCCATGACCGACTCCTCGTCGATCGACTATGTCGTCGTGGCGCAAAACCCTGGAGCAGGCACGGGGAACAACTTGCTCGTCTATCAGTCGAGCATGATTTCCGGCGTTGCGTCTCTGACATTCGTGGGGTATTTCGGGGTCGCTGCCTACGGTGTCCCACCGAATGTGCCGCAACCATCCACCGGCGTTGCGTCATGCAACACAGCCGGGAACTGCCTCGATTCAGGTGATTCGAGACTGACCCAGGCCATCGGTCGCTACGACCCGGACGCCGGCTACGAGACGGTCTGGACGCAGCACGCGATCACCGATCCGAGATATCCAGCTCGATCGATCGAGCGCTGGTACGAGATTGTGCCGGCCACGAACGCGGTGCGGCAGTCAGGCAATGTCAGCGATCCCAGCCTTCATATCTTCAACGGCGCCGTCTCGCCAACGGCGGCGGGCAACGAAGCAGTGATCTTTTACAACGCAGGGAACTCGACCACGAACGGATTCGCGTCGTACCGAGCCCAGAGCCGGAACCGGCTGTCGGCGCTGGGCAGCATGTTCAACGAAACCGTGGTCGCGGCCAGCACGGTTAACGACGCGGACTTCAGCTGTGGATCGAGCTTGAGTCCCCCGGTCGGATACCTCCCTTGCCGTTGGGGCGACTACTCCGCCGCTAGGCCCGATCCATCCAACTTCAACGCGGTCTGGGGATTTGGGATGCTGACGGGAAGTGGTGGTTCGGCAACCTCCGCGGGTTGGACGACCCAGGTCGCAGAGGTGACGCCAGGCTGCTCCGCCGTGAGCCTCAGCGGTGCAAACGCGGGAGGGACCACCGTCCAGTTCACTGCCACTGCTTCGACGGGATGCAGCAACCCTCAGTACCAATTCTGGCTGCAGGCGCCAAACGGCTACTGGCAGATCATGCAACCCTTCACCAGCTCCAATGTTTGGAGCTGGAACACCAGTGGCTTCAGGCCAGGTCCTTACAACGTTATCGTCTGGGCGAACCAGTACGGCGACTCGACGGCGAGTGCGGAGAGTTCTGCCTTCACTCAGTGGACCATCCCGTACTGCGCGAGTGCGGGCGTGGCCGCCAACTTCATTTCACCTCAGCCAAGTGGGGCACAGGTGACCCTGACCGCGTCCTCGAACTGTCCGAACGCCAACCCGCAATATCAGTTTTGGCTGCTGCCGCCAGGTGGGGCGTGGACCATAGCGCGGGCCTACTCGACCAACGCCACGTTCAACTGGAACACGACCGGCGACGCGTCGGGCAACTATCACTTTTCCGTCTGGGTGCGCGACGCAACCAGCAGCGGTGCATTCGGAACCCCGCCGAACACTTATGACGCCTACGCCGCGCTCGACTTCGCGCTGCAGGTGGCGCCCTGTACCGGAATGAGCGTATCCGCCTCACCAATATCGACGGCCGCTATCGGAACGTCTGTCTCGGTGACCGGCGCGGCCACCGGCTGTCCCAACCCGCAGTACGAGTTCTGGCTCTTGCCGCCAGGCGGAACCTGGACCCTGGTCAAGCCCTACTCGGGCGGGGCCACCCTCACATGGAACACAGCGGGCAACCCGGCCGGGTCGTACCGCTTCTCGGTCTGGGCCCGCGACCTCGCCAGCACCACCTCTTACGACAGCTTCAGCGCGTTCCAGTATTCACTGACCGTCGCGCCATGCACGGCGATGACGGCGACCTCGGCTCCGGCGTCGACCGCGAGCGTGGGGACCGCGGTCACGATCACGGGAAGCGCGAGCGGGTGTCCAAATCCGCGGTACCAGTTCTGGCTCCTGCCCCCGGGCGGAACCTGGACCCTGGTTCAGGCCTATTCAGCCAGCCCGACCTTTAACTGGAACACCTCAGGATCTTCGGCTGGCGCATATCGGTTCTCGGTTTGGGCGCGAGACCTGAGCAGCTCGGCCGCATACGACGCCTTCAGCGCCTTCCCATACACGCTGACTCTGGCGCCCTGCACCGGGATGACCGCGTCCTCGGCGCCGGCTTCAACCGCAGCGGCCGGAGCGACGGTCACGATCACGGGGAGCGCGACCGGCTGCCCCAACCCGCAGTACGAGTTCTGGCTCTTGCCCCCAGGCGGAACCTGGACCCTAGTCCAGCCTTACTCGAGCGGCGCGACCCTCACCTGGAACACAGCGGGCAACCCGGCCGGGGCGTATCGCTTCTCGGTCTGGGCGCGCGACGCGAGCAGCGCGAGCGCGTATGACGCGTTCAGCGCCTTCCAGTACACCCTGACCTGAACCCGCAACTCAACGAGCGGGGTTGTGCCGCCTGGCTAGTCGATGGCTCCAAACCGGGGCACTTCGCTTAGGCTGGATGGAAAGCGTGAGCTCAATCCAAATCGTTTCCAGGTTCAGGCGCATCGTCCGCGGCACCATCAGGTATGGCCCGATGTTCGCGGCCGAGGTGGTGCTGTTCTGGCTGATCCTCGAGGCGGTCAACTCGAGCGGTTACGGCTCCGTCAACCCCTGGCCGACGCGTCTCTGGTATCCGCTCGCCTCGTTTCTGTTGGTTCTGTTTGCCATGGGCTTCGGCGAGTGGCGGCTCCGTCTGTACCGCCGCGTCTGGTCTGTCGCGAGCCTGAACGACGCATTCGCCATCGGCCTCGCCGTGGTCGAGGCCTCGTTGATCGTGATCATCGCGAACCTACTCTTCGCCGACGGCGACCGGCCCCTGCGCGTGGGCGCACCGGCCCTGGCCGCACCGGCGGTCGTGATCGCGATCGGCCTGATCCGGCTTCTGCCCCGGCTCGCCACCTCACCCTCGCGGGCGACCGGCAACCGGCTTCTGGTGATCATTCCCGATGAGAGCGCCTACGCGACCGTCAAGGCGTTGATCCAGCAGCCGAATCCCGACTGGACCCCGGTTGCCGTCGTGACGACCGGTCCGGCGGATGTCGGCCGGACGCTTCTCGGCGTGCCGGTCATCGGCTCGGCGAATAACTTGAAGAAATGGATAAGGGACGCCGGGGTGCAGGGAGTCGCGGTCGTCGAGGGCTCGGCGTCGGATCGCGCCCAGGCGCGAAAGTTGTTTTCGGAATGCCTTGACGCTGAGCTGCCGGTCTTCATCATCCCGACTGCGGACTCGTGGTTCCCGCGCCCGATCGGGGCAAGGCTGCGCCAGCTCTCCGCCGACGACCTCGTCGGTCGCGAAGAGCGCGAGATCGACCTGGAGATGGCGGCCAAAGAGGTTCGCAACCGCGTCGTCCTAGTCACCGGCGCGGCCGGCTCAATCGGCTCTGAGCTCTGCCGGCTCCTCGCGGCCATGGCCCCGCGGCGCCTCGTGCTCGTCGACATCAACGAAAGCGGCCTCTTCGACCTCGGCGAAGAGCTGAGAGCGACGGGCGTGCTCGATCTGCGCGAGTCTTTAGTCTCGATCGTCGATCGCGACCAGCTGCTGGCCGTGTTCGCGGAAGAACGGCCGGAGGTCGTCTTCCACGCGGCCGCGTACAAGCACGTGCCCATGCTCGAATCCCACCCGGTCCAGGCCGTGCTCGCCAACGTCGTCGGCACGCGAAACACGCTGCGGTGCGCCGATGCGGCCGGCGTCAAGAAGTTCATCTTGATCTCGACGGACAAGGCGGCCTCCAAGCACTCGGTGATGGGCTGCACCAAGCGCCTGTGCGAACAGCTGGTGCTCGCCTATCGGGGTCCGATGAGCTGCTGGGCGGTGCGATTCGGCAACGTCGTCGGGAGCAGGGGCAGCGTCGTCCCGCTCTTCGAGCGCCAGATCGAGCACGGCGGCCCGGTCACCATCACCCACCGTGACATGTCGCGCTACATGATGACCATCGGGGAAGCCTCTTCCCTCGTCTTGAGCTCGCTGACCATGGCCAGGCCCAACCACCTGTACATGCTCGACATGGGCGAGCCGATCAAGATCTACGACCTCGCCAACGACCTCATCCGATCTCGTGGCCTGCGGCCGGAAACCGACATCAAGATCGTGTTCACGGGGCTGCGGCCGGGCGAGCGCCTGACCGAAGAGCTGCTCGCCTCCGAAGAAGGCTGGCGCCCGTCGGTCCATCCCGCGATCCGCGAGGTGATCTCACCGCAGACAAGCAAGGAGGAAGACCTCGCATGGACCGTCGAGCGCCTGGAGCGACTTGCTCGCGACGGACGCTCAGACGAGCTGGTGCGGGCGCTGAAGACGGCGGCCCAGGGCGAGGTCGAAGCGGCGGAGGAGCCGGACAGGCCTGCGGCCACCGAAGGCCGTCCTCAGGACGCCAGGCCGAAAGACCAGGAGTGAGCGCGAGCGACGTATACATCCACCCGACGGCCGACGTGTCCGACAAGGCAACGATCGGGGCCGGATCTCGGATCTGGCACCAGGCACAGGTCCGCGAGGGCGCGGTCCTCGGCGAACGATGCATCGTCGGCAAGGGCGCATACGTGGACAAAGACGTGCGCATTGGTGACAACTGCAAGCTTCAGAACGGCGTGTTCGTGTTTCATGGGTTCAACCTCGACAGCGGCGTCTTCCTCGGTCCGGGAGTGATGCTGCTCAACGACAAGCATCCGCGCGCCATCAACCCGGACGGATCGCCCAAAGCGGACACTGACTGGGCCGTCAGCGAAGGGTCGATAGGTTACGGAGCAGCGGTGGGCGGAGGCGCGGTGGTGCTGCCGGGGGTGAAGGTCGGTCGCATGGCGCTGGTGGGAGCGGGTTCCGTGGTAACGCGAGACGTGCCCGAGCGCGCGATCGTCGCGGGCAACCCGGCGCGCGTCCGCGGCTTCGCGTGCGACTGCGGCCACTCGCTCGCTCGGGAGGAGAATGGGACGCCGAACGGCTACGTGTGCGCCGAGTGCGGCCGGACATATGAGATCGCTGCCGGTGACTGAAACGGACCGCATCGCGAGGGCGTACCGCGATCTCGAGGCGAACGCCGGCTCCCGCTGGGACCTCCGCAACCGCGGCAACCGGTTGATCCTCGCCGAGCGCCGGCGCCTGGCCACGACTCTGCTCGATCAGGCCGGCTGGATCCCGCTCTCCGACCGTCGCGTGCTCGAGGTGGGGAGCGGCGGAGGCTCCGAGCTGGCCTGGCTGCTCGAGCTGGGCGCTCCTCCTTCGATGCTGGTCGGCGTGGACCTGCTGCCCGATCGGGTGGCCGCCGCTCGCGCCGCCTACCCGCAGCTCGAGTTCCACGCCGCCAACGCCGAGCACCTGGATTTTCCGGACGCCGCCTTCGACCTGGTCATGGCGTTCACCGTCTTCAGCTCGATCCTCGATCCGTCGATGGCCCACAACGTCGCGTCTGAGATCCATCGCGTGCTCCGGCCAGGAGGCGGCCTGCTCTGGTACGACTTTCGCTACAACAGCCCGGCGAACCGCCACGTTCGGGGTGTGGGCTCGCCCCGGGTGCGAGAGCTGTTTCCGGGACTCGAAGGCGACCTGCACACCGTCACCGGGCTGCCGCCACTCGCCCGGCGGCTCGGACCGCTCACGGCGGCCCTGTACCCGGCCCTGGCATCGGCGAGGCCGCTGCGCAGCCACCTGATGGGCCTGCTGCGTAAGACCGCCTGAGCATGCGGTCTGACTTTCTGAACTTCGCGCCGCCGCTCATCGGCGAGGAGGAGATCGAGGAGGTGGTGAAGACCCTGCGAGAGGGATGGATCACCACCGGGCCGCGGGCTCAGCGTTTCGAGGCCGACTTTGCGAAGTTTGTCGGCGCGCCGGCTTCGCTCGCCGTGAACTCGGCCACCTCGGCCATGCATATTGCGCTCGCGGCCCTGGGCATCGGCGAGGGGGACAGCGTCGTGAGCACTACGATGACGTTTGCCTCGAGCATCCACGTGATCGAGCACCAGCGTGCTCGCCCGGTGCTGGTTGATGTCGAGCCCGACACGCTCAACATCGACCCCAACCAGGTCGAGGCCGCCATCAAACGCACCCCCGGGGTCAAGGCGATCATGCCCGTCCATCTGTACGGGCACCCGGCGGACATGGCCGCGATCTACGACATCGCAGGCCGGCATGGCCTGGCCGTGATCGAGGACGCGGCCCACGCGCTGCCGGCGAAATATCAGGGCCGGATGATCGGCGCGCCGCAGCCAGGCTTCGGCTTTCCGAACCTGGTCGCCTTCTCGTTCTATGCGACCAAGAACCTGACCACGGGCGAGGGGGGGATGCTGACCGGTCCGGCGGACATCCTCGACGACGCTCGCGTCTGGAGCCTCCACGGCATGAGCCGCGACGCCTTCAAGCGCTACACGTCAGACGGATCGTGGCGCTACGACGTGGTGCTGCCGGGCTTCAAATACAACATGCCCGACATCCAGGCGGCGATCGGCATCCATCAGCTCGAGCGGTTGGACGCGATGCAGAGCCGTCGGCGGTCCATCGTCGCGCAGTACGACGAGGCGCTGGGTCAGCTCGAGGAGCTCGAGCGCCCGACTCAGCGAGGAGATGTCGAGAGCGCTTGGCACATCTACGTCCTGCGGTTAAACCTCGAGCGGTTGAAGATCGATCGCGCCGCCTTCATCGATGAGCTGCGCAAGCGCAACATCGGGACGAGCGTCCACTTCATCCCGATCCACGAGCATTCCTACTATCGCGACCGCTACCACTTCAAGCCGCAGGATTTTCCGGTCGCGCAGCGCGAGTTCGAGCGGATGCTGTCGCTGCCATTGAGCCCGGCGCACACCGACCAGGACGTGGCGGACGTGATCGAGGCCGTGATCGACGTGGTCAAAAAGAACCGCGCTTAGCCGCGGCGCCGAAAGCCCACGGCGCGGCGCGCCACGACGAGCAGCGTGCGGCCCAGGATCCGAAGGTCGCCTCCCACGCTCGCGCTGTCAACATACTCGAGATCGACGGCCAGCTTTTGCGGCGTGACGTCGGCGAGGTACGCCGCCTCGGGATCGGCGCCGCGCAGCTGCTCTTCCTCGTCGACAAAGGCAAGGGCCGCAGGCCCGGTGATCCCAGGCCGGACGGTGAGCACCCGTCGCTGCTCCGGCGTGTAGCGCGCGACATAGTCCGGGTGCTCGGGCCTTGGGCCGACCAGGCTCATCTCGCCCTTGAGCACGTTCAGCAGCTGAGGCAGCTCGTCGATCTTGGTCCGGCGCAGGAAGCGGCCGACCGAGGTGATCCTGGGATCGCCACCGGCCGTTACCGCCGGCCCCTGTTGGTCGGCGCCGGCCCGCATCGTGCGCAGCTTGAGGATGCCGAACGCGCGGCCGTCCTTGCCGACTCGGCGCCCGCTGTAGAAGGCAGAGCCCGGCGTCTCCACCTTGACCGCGATCGCTGCCGCGAGAAGGATCGGCGAGGTGAGCACCAGGCCTGCTCCTGAGACCGCGATGTCGAGCAGCCGCTTCATTTTGAGAGGCGCTCACTTTCGTGAGCGTTTCTGCGCCTGCCGGCGGTCTCGGACAGCAGCTCGATGAAGCGGGTCGCGATCACGTTCCGGTCGAAGTGAGCCGAGACGTACCGCCTTCCGTTGTCGCCCAGCTCGCGTGCAAGGAGAGGATCCTCGGCCAGTTTCTCCACGGCCTCCCGCACTGCCGAGGCATCCTCAGGCGCCACCGCCAATCCGCATCGTGTGCTCTCGATCAGCTCCGCGGCCTCGCCCCACAGCGACCCGACGATCGGCTTTGCGGTGGCCATCGACTCGAACATCTTCGATGGCAACGCCGACTTGAAAAGGTCCAGGCGCCTGAGCGGGATGATGCTCGCGTAAGCGAGATTCAGCAGGTCCGGCATGACGGCCTTGGGTTGGTTGGGCAGAAAACAAACGTTGCTGATGCCCTCGCCCTTCACCCTTTTCGTCAGCGCCTCTTTCTCCGCGCCTTCGCCGGCGAGCACGTAGAGCACCTCGGGGTTCTTGGTCTGCTTCGCGGCTTCGAGGACCGTGTCCAGCCCCTGGGCCATGCCGTGCGTGCCCGCATAGAGAAAGATCTTCCGCTCGTCAAGGCCCAAGCTCCGCGCAAGCTCTGTGTTCGGCGGCGCAGGACGAAAGACGCTGGTGTCGACTCCATTGGTGAGCACGAAGAGCTTGGAGCGCGGGATGCCTCGGGCGGCCAGTCGCTCGAGCATGCCGGGAGTGACCACGCTGACGCGCGCGGCTCTCCTGTACAGGTGCAGTTCGAGCATCACGGCGAGCCAGATCGCGAGCCGGCTGCGCAGCGCCCCGAGCTCGACGGCCGATTGCGGCCAGATGTCGCTCACATTGAATATGTAGGGCGCCCGTTTGACACGCGAGTAGGCGAGCGCGGCGAGCCCGGTGAACAGCGGGGGCGACTCGACGAAGATCACGTCGGCATGGCCCACCTTGCGCAGCGCGGTCAGGCTCGACACGGCAAACGAGATGTGATTCAGGATTCGTCGCACGAATCCGCGGTTGGGGGTCGCATAGACCCAAGTCCTGATGACGCGAATCCCATCCAGCGTTTCCTCCATGCGGAAACGCCCTCGATACTCCGCCGGGGCGACACCGGTCGGGTAATTTGGGAAGCCGGTGACCACCGTCACGCTGTGGCCGGCCGCGGCGGCTCGACTCGCCAGCTCGAACAGTCTTGCCTGCGGTGCGCCGACCTCGGGCGGAAAGTAGTGTGTGAGGAGCACGATCCTCAAGCTCGACGTGCTCGGCATGCTCCCGCACATGCTAGTTAGACTCGCCCGGTAGTGAAGGTCATGACCATCGTCGGCGCTAGGCCGCAGTTCATCAAGGCGGCGCCGGTGTCGCGAGTGCTTCGCCGGCAGCACGACGAGTTCCTGCTGCACACCGGGCAGCACTACGACGACGAGATGTCCGACCTGTTCTTTCGCCAGCTTCAGATCCCCGCTCCCGACCAGAACCTCGAGGTCGGCTCGGGGCGCCACGGCGCGCAGACAGGTGCGATGCTGGCGGGGATCGAGTCGGTCGCGATGGACCAGCGCCCCGACTGGCTGATCGTCTACGGCGACACCAACTCCACGCTCGCCGCCGCCCTGGTTGGAGCCAAGCTGCACATCCCGGTGGCACATGTGGAAGCCGGGCTGCGGAGCTTTGACCGGCGCATGCCCGAGGAGGTCAACCGCGTCGTCGCCGATCACGTGGCGACACTGCTGCTGTGCCCAACCGAGACGGCGGTCCGGAACCTGGAGCGCGAGGGCATCACGAGTGGCGTCTCCATGGTGGGCGACGTGATGTTCGACGCGTTTCAGCAAAACGTCCAGGTGGCGCAGAAGAGTAGTGGCATCCTCGCCGACCTTGGTCTCGCGCCGAATGGCTACCACCTGTTGACCGTGCACCGCGCCGAGAACGTGGACCAGCCGGATCTCCTCGAGGCGATCCTGCGTGGGGTCGCAGACTCCGGGCGTCGCGTCATCTTCCCCGTGCACCCGCGCACGCGGGCAGTCCTGAAGTCCACAGCGCTGACGGTGCCAGGCAACGTGACGCTGATCGACCCGGTCGGCTATCTGGAGATCCTTGTGCTCGAGGAGAATGCAGAGGCGATCGTCACCGACTCAGGCGGTGTGCAGAAGGAGGCCTACTTCGCCGGCCGGCCGTGCATCACTCTGCGCACCACGACCGAGTGGACGGAGACCGTCGAAGCGGGCTGGAACGTGCTGGTGGGCACGGACTCGGCCGCCATCGCACGCGCGATGCGGGGATTCCGGCCCGAAGGGCCACGGCCGAAGTTGTTCGGCGACGGGCATGCGGCCGAGCGCGTGGTGGAGGCGCTGTCGACCGCGAAATCATCGAACCCATAACATGAGACCGATTTGGAAGCCCTGAAGACGATTCCGATCGCATCACCCCAGATCGGCGACGAGGAACGCAACGCGGTGCTCGAGGTACTGTCCAGCGGCCAGCTCGCGCAGGGACCCGTCGTGGAGGC
>Ga0207646_10005390_pt1 | contig 13459 bp, 11 predicted proteins | sample KBSK5502metaG_FD_184343 | JGI IMG/M metagenome (GOLD analysis project Ga0207646, IMG submission 184343) | Corn, switchgrass and miscanthus rhizosphere microbial communities from Kellogg Biological Station, Michigan, USA - KBS K5-50-2 metaG... | ecosystem: Host-associated > Plants > Roots >... | reverse complement strand
CATGCCGTCGAGCATCGCGCGGGTGTTGCGTTCGGCCTCGGCCAGCAGCGGGCTGCGCCGGGCGGCGGTCTCAATCTTCTGCTGGGCGGCGATGTAGACCTGCTGCTGGCTGTTCGGGTTGCCGCCGAAGAAGTTTCCGATCCGGTTCAGCAGCCCCTGCTGCTGCGCGTACACGTAGGACTGCCTAACATCGAGCACGGCGGGCTCGAGCTGCGCGCGCGGCAGCCTGACCGTGACCGCGGCGCGGCTGGCCGACACCTGGATCGCCCGGCCTTTCAGCTGACCGAAATCGACGAACGCGATGTCCGTGCCCTGCCCGATGAACAGGGTCTCGCTGCCCTGGAGGAAGGACGGCAGGAGCGATCGCTGGGTCAGGTCGACGACCACCTGGAACGACCCGCTCGCGGCCTCATAACGGCTCAGCTCCGTGATCGACTTCAGCAGCACCGGCTGGCTGGTGATCGTGGTGGTCTCCGCGAACGGATTGCGCAACTGCGGCAGCAGGTGCACCGCGGACAGCACGAGAACTAGAACCACCACGGCGGCCACGGCAGCCGCCGCCGTGACCAGCCGGCCTGGACCTCGCCGGATGCGCAACATTTCCGCGCCCTTTCCTCGAAACCTGGGTGGGGTGGTGGGGTGAGAAGACTGCCCAGCCAGCTACCCGGCTTGCGCGGAATGATTCGGGCGCTCCGGGGTAGCCGGTTGGGAACCACCGGGAGGAAACATGCTGAGGCGCTGGCTGCTTGGCGGGGGGCAACACCGGCCGAGGTCCAGGCTGGGCGGCTGCCTGCTGTGGATCCTCCTGCTGATCGCCCTCCTGCTCGCGGCGTCCCTGCTGTTCGGCGGCTTCCGCAAGGGCACGAAGGCCGAGGGCACGAAGGCCGAGGGCCCGAGGGCGGTGACCGCCTGCGCGAGCATGCCGAGGTCGCCTTCGCTGCCGGGCCTGATCACGCCGTCTTAGCTGGGGCGCGGGCCACCGCAGCCCCGCTGACCTGGCCTTAGGCAGTCGCGGCGGCAGGAGATAAGGCTTATGCCCGATGCGGGATCCCTGGCCTTACCGCGAATCTCAATGGTGCGGGACAGTACCCGCACCGAGGAGGCCGTGATGTACGCATCCATCTCGCTGCTTGTGGCCGAACAGCGCGCCAGGGACATGCAGAACGAGGCGACTTTGGCACACCGCGCCAGGGAAGCGCGCCTGGCCCGGCGAGCTCGGCGAGCCCGGCGAGCCCGGCGGACGCACACCGTGCTCGGCAGCGTCCAGGTGCCGGACAGCTACGAGGATTTCCTCTGCCAGACCGCCGAAACCGTGATGCGCGAGCCCACCGCCAGCGGCCGTGCCAGCGGGCAGACCGTGCGGTGACGTTCAGGATCTCGGCAGGTCAGTGCGCCCGGCCGGCCGGTAGCCCCATGCCTTCGGCGTGCGCGATCGCCGCGGCTTCGGTCCGGCTGCCCGCGCGCAGCTTGCCGAGGATGTTCGACACGTGCACGCTCGCCGTCTTCGGGGAGATGAACAGCTCCGCTGCGATCTCCCTGTTGCTGCGGCCCGTGGCCAGCAGGCGGAGCACCTCTTGCTCCCGTGCGGTGAGCCCGCCGAGCGGGCTCACCGCACGGTGCGCAGGTCCCTGGTCGCGGCTGAGCCGGCCCCTGCGGCCAAGATCGGTCAGTGCCATCCGCAGCGGGCGGGCGCCGAGGCGCTCCGCCGTGTCGATGGCCTGGCGCCATTCCTCCTGTGCCTGGTCCCGCTGGCCGGCCTCCAGCAGCGCCTCGGCCAGCCGCCACCGGGACCGCGCCCCCTCGTACACGAACGCCGGGCCGAAGGTTTCCAGCACGGCCAGCCACGCGGCCGGGTCGTTGTCGCCCTGGGCGCGGCGCCACTCCGCCTCCGCGCGGGCCAGCCACGCGCGGCCGTCCCGGCCGAGCACCCAGTTCGGCCTGCGCGGGTAGGCCGCTCCGCGCCGGGCGATGTCGATCAGCTCGCGGGCACCCTCCACCGCGGCCTGCTCCGCCGCCTCGTCGCCGGAGAGCCTGGCCTGGGCGGCCCGGTCCGCCTGAGCCGCCAGGCCCACGGCGGCCACGCGGATCAGCGGCGGCCCGTAGCCGCGGAGCCAGGCGAGCTCGATTCTGATGCAGGCCGCCACCTCGGCGAGCGCCGTGCCGGTGTCCCCGTGCCACAGGGCGTGCTCGGCGAGCAGGCCGCGGGCGATGTACTCGGCGAACTCCTCCTCGGCCCAGAACGGCTCGAGCCAGGTGCGCCGATCGACCACCGTCGGGTTGCCCCGGGCTACGTCGATGAACAGCGCCATGGCCGACAGGACAGCCTCGCGATCGGTGGTCACCCGGACCGGGAACCCGTCCGCGACCTGCTGCGCGTGATCCCAGTCGCCGTCGTTGAAGTGCGCGAGGTAGTGAATGTACTGCAGGTCAAGCCCGTACGGGGCGAGCAGGAGGCCGGCCTCCTCTGCACGCTTGAGGCCCTCGTGCGCGGTGGCGCCGGCCTTTTCCAGCTCGCCGCTCTCCAGGTGCATCCGGGCCAACTCGAACGCCGCCCGCAGGCGGACGCCGAGCACCCCGGCTTCGCGCGCCTGGTGATGAGCCAGGGTGAACACCTCGACGGCTGCCTCGGGGCGCCCGGCCCGCTCGTCGAGCAGCCCCAGCGTTACAAGCGCGTCGGCCTCCACCGACTGGGCCTCGGCGGCGCGCGCCGAATCCCGCGCCCGCAGCGCCCACTCCTCGGCCGGTGACAGGTCGTCGGCGGTGATGAGGGTCTGCGCGTAGGTGGCCATCGCCCGGGCGCGCTCCCAGCGCGGCGGGTCTTCCGGCAGGGCGTCGATGGCGGCCCGGGCCGCGGCCACGGCCTCCTTGTGGTTGCCCAGGTCGAGCTCATAGTAGGCGAGCCGTTCGTTCGCCCTGTTGACCAGCACGGGGTCGTCCGGGACAGAGACGTAGCCGAGGATCCCGCGCAACTGGTGCACCGCGCGGTGCAGGTCGCCGCTGCCCGCGGCGTTGGTGGCGGAGTAGAACGCCAGCCAGCCGCGCTGCATCCCGGCGAGCTTCTCCGGGTCGGTGACCCGTTCCCACAGCGCGAGCGCCTGGTCGTAGTGCCGGTGCGCTTCGGCGGGCGCCGCCAGCCGCTCCGCCTCCTGCCCCGCCTGCACCGACGCGCGGAAGGCGCCGGGGATGTCGTGGCTGGCCAGGCTGTGATGGGCCAGCTCGGCCGCGGTCCCGGGAACCGACAGGCGTACCGGGTCGGCGAGCAGCTCGGCCAGCCTCGCGTGCAACCGGGTCCGCTCCCCAGGCAGCAGGTCGGCGTAGGCGGCCTCGCGAAGCAGCGCGTGGCGGAACGCGTAGCCCTCATCGCCGTCGGGGATCAGGAGCTGATTGGCGACCGCCTCCCGTACCCCGTCCTCGTATTCGGGCCCGTCCAGGCCGCAGGCCAGCCTGACCATGTCGTCGTCCACTCGCCGGCCGGCGACCGCCGCGGCGTGCACGACCCGCTCGCCGTCGGGGGAGAGGCGTTGCAGCCGGGCGAGCAGCAGGTCGGCCAGGCCGGCCGGCAGCTCAGACCCGCAGGCGGATTCGGCGAGAAGTTCCTCGGCGTAGTACGCGTTGCCCTCCGCGCGCCGGATGATCGTCTCCAGCGACGCGGCCTCGAGCGGTGTGCGCGCCAGCGCCGTCAGGTGCTCGGCCATCGCCTCGTCGCCGAGCGGCCCCACCTCGACCGCGGTCACGCTGGGCAGCCGGGCCAGCTCGGCCGCCACGGCCCGCAGCGGATGCCCCCGGTGCAAGTCATCGGTCCGATACGTGGCGATGACCGCTATCCGCTCCCGGTGCAGCACCCGGCTCAGGAACGTCAGCAGGTCCCGGCTGGACCGGTCGGCCCAGTGCATGTCCTCGAGTACCAGCAGCACCGGGGCTTGCTCGGCCAGCTCCGCGAGCATCCCGAGCACCGTGCCGAACAGCTGCTGCTGCGCCATGCCGGGAATCTCGCGGCCGGCTGCCTCGGCGGCGGGCCGGTCCGGCAGGAGCAGGCCAAGGACCGGGCGCGAGGCGATAGCGTCCACCACCACCGCCGGCGCCGCCTGACCGGTGGCCGCGTTCCGCAGCGCGTCGGCGAGGGGCAGGTACGGAACACTGTCGCCGAGCTCCGCGCACCTGCCGGAGAGCACCATGAAGCCCTGCCCGGCGGCGGCCGAAGCCACCTCGGCGACCAGCCGGGTCTTGCCCATGCCCGCATCGCCGCTGACCAGCGCGACCATCGGCGTCCCTGCCGCGGCTTGGTCGAGCAGACTGGTAAGGCGACCGAACTCGGCCGCCCGGCCCACGAGCTTGCCGGCGGGAACTTGGAGCATGCCTCCATTATCCCAGCCAGCTGCGACATTCCGGCCATCCACCGGGTGACCGGTGTTTGCCACGCGGTGAAGAGCGGGGCGGGCGCCGAGCGGGGCCGGGCGCTGAACGCGCGGGGAGGGCAGAGCGCGGGGGCGGGGAAAGCAGAGCGCGGGGGCGGGACAAGCAATGCGCGGCCGCGCCGACTACGATCACCCTCCGTGCAGGATGTCGACCTGGCGCAGGCGGCCAGCGAGCTATACGGGCTCTCGCCCGATGACTTCCGGGCCGCCAGAGACGAGCGCGCGGCCCAGGCGCGCGCGGCCGGCGACAAGGACCTTGCCCGCGCGATCGCCGGGCTGCGCCGCCCTGTCGTCAGCGCGTGGCTGGTCAACATGCTGGCCCGCGAGGACGCCGGCCAGATGGGCGAGCTGCTGAGGCTCGGCGAGTCACTGCGGGACGCGCAGGAGGCCCTGGCCGGGGACCGGCTGCGCGAGCTGTCCGCCGAGCGCCGCCGGCTGGTCGCGGCGATGGTGAGCGAGGCGAAGCGGCTCGCGGCCCGCGAGGGCCGGGCGGTCACCCTTCAGGTGGAGCGTGAGGTGGAGGCCACGCTGCAGGCGGCGCTCGCCGACCCCGGTGCCGCCGCCGAGGTCGCTGCCGGGCAACTGGCCGGCCCGCTTTCCTACGCGGGCCTGGGCGCCGGAGAGGCCGTTGCCAGCCGGCGAGCGAGCGCGCCGTCCCGTCCTGCTCTGCTTGCCCCGCCCCCGCGCTCCGCGCCCACCCCCGCTCATGCCGAGATAAAGCCTGCAGAACGGAAGCTGCCGGGGAGCTCGGCTGCGCAGCCGGATGTGGCGACGCGGCAGGAACGGGAGGCCGCGCAGCGGGAGGCGCGGGAGGCCGCCGCGGCGGAGCGTAAGGAGCGGGAGGCCGCGGCCGTCCGGCAGGCCGTCCAGGACGCGGTCGACGCCGTCGCCGGGGCCCGGGCCGCCCTTGACGCAGCCGACCGCGAGGCTACCGGCGCCCGGGCGGCGCAGGAGGCCGTGCGCAAGCGGGCCGAAGAGCTCGACCGGGAGCTGAGCGAGGCCCTCGCCGAGGCGAGCCGGGCCACTCGGGTCCTCCGGGAGGCCCAGCGGAGCCGGGACGCGGCGGCACGCGCGCTGGACGCCGCCAGCAAGCGGCTCGAGCGGGCGCAGCAGGCGGCCAACCGGCTCGGCTGACCGCGTGGTGCCTGCGCAACACCAGCACCTGCGCGCAGTTCTTCGGCGGCGTGACCAGCGGCGACAGCAATGCCGTGATGTGGCAGTGGTCCGGCGGCGGGGGCACGTACAACGGGATCGGCGACTTCGACCAGATCGACGTGGCCCGGACCCCCTGAGCCTCAGCGCGCAGGGGTCACCGCGGCTGCTTCGGCGGTGATCTCCGGCTCGGATTCGGCGGCCATACGATGTATCGCGTTCGGGGCGGCTGTCAAGTTATATCTCGATGAACGGAACCCCAACGCTGCGGGGCGTGGCAGCATGGTCGGGTGCGCACGCTGAGAACCCCCGAGGACCGCTTCGCCGGCTTGCCCGGCTTCGCCTACCCGCCACGGTACGCCGACGTCGGCGGGCTCCGGATGGCCTACGTGGTGGACGGGCCGCCGGACGGTGAGCCGGTCCTCCTGCTGCACGGCGAGCCGAGCTGGTCGTTCCTGTACCGGACGGTGATGCCGGTGCTCGCCGCCGCCGGGCTGCGGGCGATCGCCGCCGACCTCATCGGCTTCGGCCGGTCGGACAAGCCGGCCGAGCCGGGCGACCACTCGTATGCCCGGCACGTGGAGTGGGTCCGCGCGCTGGCGTTCGACGAGCTCGGCCTCACCGGGGTGACGCTCGTCGGGCAGGACTGGGGCGGGCTCATCGGGCTGCGCCTGGTGGCCGAGCACCCGGACCGCTTCGCACGGGTTGTGGCCGCCAACACCGGGCTGCCCACCGGGGACCACCCGATGCCGGATGTCTGGCTGCGGTTCCGCGAGGTGGTGCGCACGGCGCCGGTGCTGGGCATCTCGCGCCTGGTGCAGGCCGGGTGCCAGACCGTGCTGCCGCCCGGGGTGCTCGCCGCCTACGAGGCGCCGTTCCCCGAGGAGAGCTTCAAGGCCGGGCCGCGGGCGATGCCCGAGCTGATGCCGACGTCTCCGGACGACCCGGCCTCGGCCGCGAACCGGGCCGCCTGGCAACGGCTGTCTGTCTGGGACAAGCCGTTCCTCGTCGCGTTCAGCGACCGGGACCCGATCACCGGGGCGATGGCGCCCATCCTGAAGCGGGTCGTGCCCGGCGCGGCCGGCCTGGAGCACCCGGTCATCGAGGGCGCCGGCCACTTCCTGCAGGAGGACGCCGGACAGCGGCTCGGTGCCGTGATCGCCGGCTTCGTCCGCGCCACCTGAGGCCCGCACCGGCCGCGGCTGGAGCGTCCGGTCACGCCATGGTCCTGAGCGTCGTTACGCCGGCCGGAGCACGCCGATTCGCCAACCCGGTCGAGGTGAGCTCAGAACTCGAAGCACTCCATCAGGTTGCCGACGGCCGCCAGCCCGTCCCGCGGGGAGGCGGGCGGCCCGGTCGGCTGGCCGTTGGCCGCTTCGTTGTTCGGGCCGCCGGGCGTGGCCTGGTCGAACTGGTGGTTGATCGACGCAAGCGTCGGCAGCTCGAACACTGCTTCGAGGAACTTCAGGGTGGAGGTGTGCTCGTAGAGGGCCGGTTCCAGGTGTGACTTTTTGGCGAACGGGGAGATCACCCAGGCCGGGACCCGGATCCCCAGGCCGTAGGCGTCGAGCTGGGGGGAGGGCACGTGCTCGAAGTATCCCCCGGATTCGTCGTAGGTCAGGATGTAGGCCGAGCTTTGCCAGGCGGAGGACGCCATCAGGGCGGTGATCAGCTGCTGCTGGATGCCCATGCCGACCTGGATGTTGGCCGGGGGGTGTTCGTCCCAGCCCCGGGCGAAGCTCGGGATGATGAACGACACCTGTGGCAGGCGGCCCAGCCGGAGGTCAGTCAGGTAGTCGCCCTGGCTGCCCCGGGTACGCACGTCGTGCGCCCACCGCTTCCAGAACACGAACACGTTGTCGGTGTTGCCGAACGGGACGCTGTCCCAGTTCACGTTGTAGACCTTCCAGCTCACCCCGGCGGCCTCCAGGAGATCGAGGATGATCGGGTAATCGAACACCCCGTAACCCCAGACGCCGTTGGTGGTGATGCCGCCGGAGGTCCCCGAAGCGAGGTAGAACCGGTTCGGCCAGGTCGGGCCCATCAGGGAGCAGAAGTAGTTCACACACAGCGTGAAGTCGCCGAACAGGCTGTAGTAGAACGGCAGGTCCGCCTCGGTGTAGTAGCCCAGGCAGTTGATGCCGTCGGTGGTGTAGAAGCCGTCCATGGCCCCGTGGTCGTACTCGCCGTGCATCGCGGTCCAGGAGTGGCCGATGTCGGGGGTGGACAGGCTCGTGAAATGGTAGGGGGCCACGAACCCGCCCTGCCCGTCTGGCTGTGAGTAACCGGGCGGGACGCCGTAGGTTCCCGCGAACGGCGCGAACCCGTAGTAATGGTCGAAGGAGCGGTTCTCCTGGCAGTCGATGATCACATGCTCGATCGGCGTGGCGGGGGCCGGACGGGACGTCCGGCTCGCCACGGCTCGCGCGCCCAGCAGAGCGGGGCCCGCGACGGCCGCTGCCCCCACGGCCGCGGCACCGGTCAGGAACGTTCGCCTGTTGATGCGCTCCCTCAGCGGGCCGATCCGCGGGGCGGGAACCTGGTCGCCGTTTACGGGGTCGTGACTGGTCATGGTTTCCTCCCGGGGACTTGCCTCGATCCTCCCTCCGGCGAATCCTCATTGAAAGGCCTGTCTTGTCCGCCATGTGGGTGCGGGCCTACCGTGGTGAAGTCGCACTCCTGTGGGGAGGCAGCTATGCACGCGGTGCGCACCTCGAAGTTCCTGGGCCTTGCGCTCGCCGTCGGCGGGATGATGGTCCTGCCCGCCGCCGCCGCGGCGTCTCCGGCCGGCGGCGGCCGGGCCACGACCGAGGGGGTGCCCGCGTTTGGGCACGTGTTTGTGATCATCGGAGAGAACACCGGCCTGAAGCAGGTCAACAAGACCGACATGCCATTCTTTGTTCGCACCGTCAAGCCCGGCGCAGCCTGGCTGACGAACTACTCGGGGGTCACGCACTTCTCCGAGTCCAACTACGTCGCCATGACCTCTGGGCAGTTCACCGCCTGCCAGCAGGGCGACGGCACGCCCGCCGCCTGTCACCAGGACGTGCCGAACCTGTTCGGGCAGCTGGATGCGGCGGGCCTGTCCTGGAAGGTGTGGGCGGAGTCGATGCCGGCCGGGTGTTACCTATCCAATGCGGGGGCGGACGCCACCCTCAACCCGTACGCGCCGAAGCACAACCCGGCGATCTTCTACGACAGCATCGAAGGCGCCGGCGGGGTGTGGTCGGCGACCAGCCAGTCCGCGGAGTGCCTGGCCAACGACACCCCCGCCGGCACAACCGGGCCCAACGACATGAGCACCTTCAACGCGGCCACCGAAGCGGGCACGGTCGCCCGGTACAACATGATCGTCCCCAACCTGTGCGAGGACGCCCACGACAGCTGCAACCAGCCCCCCGGCAACCGGATCATGCAGTTCGACCGGTTCCTCCAGCGCGAGGTGCCGCTGATCGAGGCCTCCCCGGCCTTCGGCACCGATGGGGTGCTCATCATCACCTTCGACGAGGGCACCCTCACCAGCATCAACAACGCCGACAAGTTCGGCAGCGGCGGCCGCACCGCGTTCGCGGTCATCAGCCCGCTCGCGGTGCCGGGAACCTACCCCCAGACCGCCGACCACTACAGCCTGCTGCGGACCACCGAGGACGGGTTCGGCATCACCACCTACCTGGGCAACGCCGCTGCGGTCTCGCCGATCAACACCATCTGGGGACCGTAACCCGGGGGCGCGCCAGGCACCTCTGGCCCAGTCCCTCAGAGATGGCTGGAACAGTCCAACGTGGCAGACGTCGGCTGTCACTAGGGAGCCGATGGCCCGGCGTTCCCCGTACGCTCGAAGAATGTGAACCGGACGCGTCCGTAGGTGCGCTCATCGGCGGCCTCCAGATGCGCCAGCGCCGGCCGGGCGCCCTCCGCGGGATCGTGCTGGACGACCACCACCGCGCCCTCGGCCAGCCAGCCTGGCTCGCGATCAAGGAGGACGACGGCCCGCGGCCACAAGCCCTGCCATTGCGGCGGGGCAACGAAGATCACCTCGAACTCCGAAGGTGGGTTGCGCAGGTACGCGAACACGTCCCGCCCTACCACCTCGGCACGGGCCGCCAGCCCCGTGACGTCGAGGTTGTGCCGGATGCCCGCCAGCGCCTGCCGGGATCGCTCCACGAACGTCGCGTGCGCGCCGCCCCGGCTCAGCGCCTCGATGCCGACGCTGCCGGTGCCCGCGAACAGATCGAGGAACCGCGCGCCGGGAATCCGCGGCGCCAGGATGGCGAACAGGCTTTCCTTGGCCCGGTCGGTGATCGGCCGGGTGGCGGTCGTGCGCGGCGGCCGCAGGCTCCTGCCCTTGGCGCTGCCCGCGATCACCCTCACCCGGCCATCCTCCCCCGGGTCAGACCTGCCCGGAGTAGAAGCCGTGCCGCGCCAGAGGCTCGACCAGCTGGGCTTCCTCGTATGCCAGATGGGACAGGAGGAGGTCGCTCAGCAGGTCGGCCGCCTGGTGGAGCCGGGAGAAGTCACCGGGGTTGCGCAGCAGCGCGACCAGTTCGGCGTCGACGTCCGCCAGCACCCTGTGGATGATCTCGTGCTCGCTGGCCAGCCTGTCGAGCACCGGGCCAAGGCCTGGCTCACGGGCCCGCAGGTGCGGGAACACCGCCTGGTCCTCCAGCGAGTGGTGCCAGGTCACGACCCGGCAATAGGAGGCGCAATACGCTCCGAGCGTCCGGCTGTTGCTTCGCAGCGTCATCTGGCTGATGGCCGACCGCGCCTCCGCCACGCCGGTCTCGCCGTCGCGGACCTGGCAGATGAGGTCACGGATCTGGGCGAGCTCCGACCGGAGGTGGTCATGTACCTGGATCAGGTGGCCGGCGATCGCGCGCCCCAGAGGGGAGTAAGTGGCGTCCCCCGGCGGCTGCGGTCCGGCCGGCCGGGTGGCCTCGTCCCAGAGCCGGACCGTGCCCAGCGGCTCGGGCGGCGGCGTCGGCCGCACGCCCAGGACGCGGCTCGCGTCGGTCATGTCCCACCTCGGTGGCTGCCGGCTTGCTGGTGGCTCCCCTGATCCAGGGCCGCGTAGATGGCCTGGTGCTCGGCCGCCGACGCGCCCCAGGTGAACCTGGCCGCCACGGCCCGGCCGGCCGCGCGCAGACCTTCCGCGAGATCCGGGTCGTCGAGCACCGAGGCGAGCGCGCCGGCCAGGGCCTCCGGGTCGCCCTGGGGTACGAGCAGGGCGTCGCGGCGTGGCCGCAGGTACTCCCGGAACACCGGCAGGTCGGACGCGACCACGGGCAGCCCGGCGCTCATGGCCTCGAGCACCACCAGCCCCCACCCCTCCTTGGTGGACGGGAAGGCGAACACGTCCGCTGCCGCGAACCACGCGGGAAGCTCGGCGTCGGCCACGGTGCCGGGCAGCACGACGTCCCGGCCGAGTTCCAGGCCGAGCCCGGGAAGCAGGGAAAGCACGCCCTCGCGGAAGGCGCGGTAGTCCTGAAACGAGTGCCCGCCGACGACGGCGAGGACCGGGTCCCTGGCCCGCAGCAGGGCGATCGCGCGGACGAGCGTGTCGCTGCCCTTGCGCGGCTCGATGCCGCCGACGGTGAGGATGAACGGCCGGCCGGCCGCCCCCGCGCCTTCCCGTACGGCGGCTGCCAGCCGACGGCTGGCCCGCTGGAACCGGCCGGAGTCGACCCCGTTGTGGACGACCGTGGCCCTGATCCCGTACTCCTCGCGGAGGATGCGCCGCCACGCCTCGCTCACCACGAGGACCGTGTCCGGCTCCAGGATGGCCTGCCGCTGACAGTCGATCAGCGCCTGGCTGGTGAAGTCGTCCACGTGGTGCACGGTCCGCACCACGGTGTGAGCGCCGTCCCGGACAAGGCACGCGGCCCGCGCTGAGATGCAATCCTGCGCGTGCAGGATCGGGTAGCGGCCGGCCAGCCCGGCCAGCCCTCTCGCCAGCGCGTCCACGCTGGCGAACACCCGCTCCTCCAGCGTCGGCGCTGGCGGCGGCGCGGGCACGACGGTGCAGGGGGCCCGCACCGGGCGGTAGAAGCCCTCGGCGGGCTCGCCGAGGGCGACGACGCGGACCGGGTACCCGGCGGCGTGCAGTGCCTCGGCCAGGTGCAGCGTGTGAACCACGCCGCCCCTTGGCTTGACCGAGTAGGTCAGCAGGGCGGTGGGTGTCATGCCGGCGTCACCAGGGCGGGTCGGCGGGCCGCGATCGCCGCCGCGACCCGGGCCGCCTGCGCCGCGGTGGGCGTGACGATGGCGCCGGCCTCGCGGAGGGTGCGCCGCTGCGCGCCGAATCCCTGCGGATCCCCCTCGGTGCCCAGCACGTAGGCGACTACGGCGGCCCCGGAGGCCGCGATCTCGGCGCATGTGCCGGCGATCTCACCGGCCGGATCGTGGTGGGAGCCGTAGCCGAGCACCACGTCGAGCAGGACCGCGGCCACGTCATCCCCGAACGCCTGCTCCCGCAGGATCTCCCGCCGGGCGGCCGGGTCGATCATCGGGTGGGGACGGCCGCGGGTGTACTCCTCTTCCCCGAGGTCCAGGCAGATGTGGGCGCCCGCGGGCGCGGGCAGGCCCAGGCCCGGCCGGAGCGGGATGTTCGAGTAGACCGGCCCCAGCAAAGGGGTCAGCACGACCTGGGCCTCGTAGCACAGGGTGCCGCCGGTGTAGAAGCCGCGCACCGCGGTGCGCCCGCCGTCCATCCCCGCCGCCGCCGCGGCGGCGGCCTCCGGCAGCCCCTCGGTCAGGTCCGGTACCTCCCGGCCCAGCGCGCGGGCCACCTGCAGGGCGCCATCCTCCAGGGTGACCGCGAGCGGGAACTCCCGTGCGGACGGCATGCCAAGGCAGGCCGCGATCACGGTGGTGTGCTCGCTCGCGCCGATCACCGTCCTGGCCGCGGCCGGGTCGGGCGGCTTGGAAACCAGCAGGATGACCTCGGTGCCCGGGTCGGCGTCCAGGGCCCGGACCGCGTCGCGGGCCATCCGCCCGCCGACCCCGGCGGACAGGTCGCGCCCGCCGACGCCCACGACGTGGGAGACGCCGATGCCCCAGCGGTCCAGCAGCGTCATCACCTCCTGGGCGCCGGTTCCGGCCGCGGCGACCACGCCCACCGTGCCCGGGCGGACCGCGTTGGCGAACCCGAGGCCCACGCCGCCGAGCACGGCGGTGCCGGCTCCCGGGCCCATCACCAGCTTGCCCAGGCCGCTGGCCCGGTCCTTGAGGCACACCTCGTCGGCCAGCGGGACGTTGTCGCTGAACAGCAGCACGTGCAGGCCCGCCGTCAGGGCGCAGTGCGCGGCCATCGCGGCGTAGGGGCCGGGCACGGACACGATCGCTAGGTTCGCCTCGGGCAGCCGAGCCGCCGCCTCCCCGATCGTCTGCGGGTCCGCCAGGCCCCGTTCCTCGGCGGCGCCCTCCGCGGCGAACAGCCGGGCGAGGCCGCGGTCCAGTGCCGCGTCGGCGCCCCGGTCGTCCTCGGCCTGGACCGCGAGCAGCAGCGCGTTGGCGTCCGCGCTGCCGAGGCCGTCGAAACCGTGCCCGGCCAGGTCCTCGACGTTGGCCGGGGTGGCCATGACGGCCGCCGCCCAGGCGACCCCGTCGCAGTCCTGCATCGCGCGGGTCGCGCTCAGCAGGAGCAGCGAGTCACGGTAGGTGCCCGGGAACACCCGGGCGCGCGCGGTGCTCACCGGGCCATCCGGGACGGGGAGCGCTCGATGCGGGTGCCCGCGCGCCCCCCGCCGGGGAACATGGTCGCCGCGAGCAGCCCCGGCGAGGTGACGGCCGCCCATTCCCCGCCCCCGGCCAGGAACTCCAGCGCCGCCTCGATCTTCGGGCCCATGCTGCCCGGCGGGAACTGTCCCTCGCTGAGGTAGCGTACGGCCTGGTCC
>Ga0207646_10005389_pt1 | contig 13460 bp, 18 predicted proteins | sample KBSK5502metaG_FD_184343 | JGI IMG/M metagenome (GOLD analysis project Ga0207646, IMG submission 184343) | Corn, switchgrass and miscanthus rhizosphere microbial communities from Kellogg Biological Station, Michigan, USA - KBS K5-50-2 metaG... | ecosystem: Host-associated > Plants > Roots >... | reverse complement strand
TCAGCCGCGTCACGCGCTCCGGGAAGGGGGCGATGATTCTCGTCCGCAGCGCGTGGGGCACGCCACGGAGCAGCCATTGCCCACCACCGCCCATCAGGACGACGTCATCGTCCTCTGCAAACTCGTACAGGGCTACTTGGAGAGCCATGATGCACCGGCGAGTCTCCGCATCAAACCGCTCGACCCAGGACGGCCGGTCTTCCGCGAGCCGAGCGAGGCGATCTTCGGCCAACCCGTAGCGCACCGCCCGGCCGAGGAGTTCCTCGTTATCGACATAGGTGTAACCGAGGCGGGTCGCCACCGTCATGCCGATCTCGGCTCCGCCGCTGCCCATTTCCTGGGAGATCGTCAGAATCGCCATGGCATCCTCCTGCCCAGCAGGCCTTCGGTCTAGCGAGCCGGGCCGGGAAGGGTCGGACAGGTGCCGCGAGCTTAGTCTCCCGGGCTGAAGGGGTCAAGGACGGTCAGGAAGCGAGACGTCGGGCACACAACGGGGTCAATCTCTCGGGCCGCGGAGTCAGCCGGGCGGCAGATCCGGTACTATCGGCGCCAATCGACGATCAGCATCTCCTTGACGAGTTGCTCCATGCCGCAGCCAGGCTCGCGGTCTCGGTCCGGATGGAACCCTTCGAGACGCCGGCCACCCAGGGTGGCGGCCTGTGCATCGTCCGGGGCGAGACGCTCGTGTTGATCGACCGGCGCGCGCCACTCCTGTCTGTTACCAACAGGACGGTTGGTAACAGCCCCGAGGCGTCCTGGCGGGCGCCTTGACAGGCGCCGGGGACGGGTTCCTACTGAGGGCGCGATGAGGCACGACGGCTCATCGTTGTGGGTGCACCAATGGAGGTAGGGATGGACACTCCACCGGACCACCCAGTTGCGTCATCGGCGAGGTAACAGGCCGCCGATGATGCCGCGGCAGCACCACAGCCTGCGCTGAATCCCGACTCGTGCCGGGCCGCGCAGCGGGAGCTGCGCACACACCTGAGGGACCCGCGGGCGGGGCGTTCGTCCCGCCCGCCCCCTCTAGCGTCGGTTCTCTCTGCGCTGACCGTCGTGTGCTCGCCCGGGCAACGTGTGCTCGTGATCTCCGACCAGCCTATCGGCACACGGGCGCCGAGTTGCCGGAGGCGAGGGACCTGGTACCGATCAATGCGCAGGGCGTCGAAAAACTGTTCAAGCAACAGCTGCGGTCCGGTCGCCCTCGGGGCGTGCCGGGTGGAGGGTAGCGATGAACTCAGCGAAGTTTGAAGTCGAGACTGTACCGGCCGACGCGGCGGAGCGGGTCCGCGCCATCCGCTTCGGGCTGCCGGGACAGGCGGTGACCGAGCGAATCGAGATGGCCCGCGCATCCTATGGTCAGCTGTACACCATCGGCCTCGTCCGGGAGCGGGTCGCCGAGACGCTCCCGACTCGGATCGGCTACGTTCGCTCGACGGTCATGGAGCCCATCGAGCAGTACAGTGGGTTGATTCCCGATGAGGTCCTCCTCAAGTACGACGATGCCGAGCGAAGCGGCCTATTCGCGAAATTCTGGGTCGTGACGCCGACCTACTATTGGAAATCCCAGGCCGACCCGTGGATCGTGGCCGAGGTCGCTGGGACCACGCTCTGGGCTGTCATCGCGCGATGGGACGACGCGTAGTAGTCTCTGCGACCGCTATGCTCCCGAAATAAGCGGGGGCGCGTGGTTGCTCTGGATCGGGATCAGCTGGCACGAGCTGGCGATTGCTACGAGTAAACGAGAATGAGCCGGAGACCTCCTGAGCGCTCATCGGTTGCAGCGTCACGTACTCGAGGCCCACCGTGCCGCATACGCTCGCGTACGGAGGCACGTGGATGCATCCCGCGCAAGGCGAGCGAGGGCGAGCAGGCTCGCGAGGTGGCACCGAGGGAGGTGCTCTCAAGAAACCTCCCCCAGACCCGAGTCTCGCCCACGAAGGCAGGCGTACGATGGCGAATCTTGAGTGCGGGTTCAGACGCCTGACATTTGCCTTGTCCGTGCTGTTTGCCAGTCCCTTTCTGGTGGACGGTATCCTCTCCTTTTTCGAGACTGGCAGGATCCATTACTTCCTCTTGATGCCAACGGCCATCGGCTTCGTTCTTCCGTGGTTCGTGTTTTTCGTGGCGCGGTGGATCGCGGCCGGATTCCGCAAGGAGTGAACCCACACCAGGCAGAGGCGGCGAAGATGACGAATCAAGGTGCCAGCCTGCGACAAGGCGCAGCGCTGATGGTGATCGCTTCCTTGGGTTTCATCGGCTACGCGGTCGTGTTCCTGATCCGTAACTTCGCCGGCCATGGTTTCGAACTGGGCGTGGATACACTCAACGGCGTCACGCGGGACAATCTGAACGCGCTCAATCCGGCGATCGTCCACTACATCGGACACTTGCACGTGGCCACCGCCGGCTTCATTGCCGCCACGGGCATCGCCGTGGCGTTGCTGTCCTGGTACGGGGTTCGACGCGGGGAATGGTGGGCCTGGATCGCCGCGGTCATTTCGCCCGTCGTGGGACTCGCAGTGGCGCTTCCGTATCACTACACGGGGACCTTCCAGCATAATTGGGTCTCGCACCTGGGCCCCATCTATGTGGCGACCCTAGTGTTTGTGGTGGGCGCTCTGTTGGCGCTACGCGACTTGATGCGAGGCGCGTCAGGTGTGGCCCTTGCCGGGACCGAGAGGAAGTAGGGAGCTATTCAGGGCTGGCGCCCCGATACGAAGGTGCTCGCACCCCCAGTCCGTCCCGCTCTCCGTTTGGTCGCGCTCGTCTGGTCGCGCTCGTCCTCGACCCGATCAACGGTGGCCATGAGCCGCTGCCGGTCACGTTCACCGGACGGCCGGCGCTCCTGCAGCGGGCGGATCAGGTGATGGAGTAGGCGGCGGGCGCGTGGCCGTCCGGCTGACGCCCTGCACTACCGCCAGGTGCGTGCGAGGGCGGCCCTGCTAGACTAACGTCCAACACGTGCAGCCTCGGGGCTGCGGAGGTCAGTATGAGCCGCAAGCTCTTCTTCGTTTTCGCCATCCTGGCCGTCTTGTTCACGCCGGGGCCCGCTCACGGCGGCGGCGGACAGCATGGTGGGCACCACCACCGTCACCACAGCCACCACTTCATCGGCTTGATCTACGGGCCGTTCCCCTACGGTCCCCCGTGCTGGGAAGAAGGACACTGGATCGACCAGCATTTCGTTGACCGATTCGGCAACTCCACCTACGTGCCCCCCTGTGGGTGCCGCCGCACTGGGGCTGCTGGTACTGAGTCTCATCCTGAGGTTTGGGGGTGAAGCTGTATGCGCCCTTGGCATCTGTTCCTGGGCCTGCCTGAAGCGATCACCTTCGTTACGCTCTTTTTCCTTGCCGTCTTCCTGCTAGGCCTCCTCGTAGGCCTCGTGCTCATGCTCTGGCGAGCCAGGCAGGATCGGCGCGAGCAAGAGAAGGAAGACCCGGCCACCGCGCGACGCTAGGCCGCGCCCACCGGGCGCCGCGCGCGCCCAACGTGACCGCTGGACTTGCGGCAGGAAGTCACCCGCGGCAGAGAGGAGGGCCCTATGATCCGGAAGCTGATTCTGGCTCTGGTGATCTTGGCGATGGCGGCGGTGCCCCTGCCGGCTCTTGCTTGGGACGGGCATGGGGGCAGGCATGAATTTCGGGGTGATCATGAGCGGTTCGAGCGCTTCCACGGGCCCTTCATCGGCTTCTACTCCTACCCTCAGCCGTACTACGCCTACGCGCCGCCCGCCTGCTACTGGCAGGAGGGCTATTGGGGGCCCAACCAGCCTTATATCGATCAGTACGGGTTCGAGCGTTTCACGCCGGCCTGGGTCCCCGCCCAGTGGGTCTGCTACTGAGGCTCGGTTAGTCGGCGCGGTCTGAGAAACCGAACGCCGTGGCCAGCCGGTGCATCGCCGGGTCAGGAGTCTTGCCTGCGTCGGCTGCGCCGTCTCCTCGACGTCGCCCGCGCCTCTGCGGGACTCCGTAGTTTGCGGAGGGCGGACCCCTTGTGCATGGCTAGGTGGTCGGTCTTGTCGCTCTCGATCAGGTATTGCGGCGCCTCCCTCGAGGCGTGAACGGTGTATCCCTTGAACTCGATGGGCGCGCTGATCTTCTTCCGGATGACTCCGCTCACCCGACCTGCCTCGGAGTTCCAGCTCACATGGTCACCGATTTTGAACGCGTCTGGCATTGGCCAAACTCCTATCCTAACGAGGTACCGGCGAGGGTGAGCAAGCAGGCGCTCTCCTCCTGGGCCTCCACCTCATGCGCGACGGTCGACTCCAGCACGATGAGCTCTCTGGACCCGAGCCTTTCCGCACGGTCGCCGGTTCGAAAGATCACCGAGCCACTCATGAGGTGGAAGGTCAGGGGCCCGGCGGCCTGATGCTCGGAGATCTTGGTTCCTTTTCCAAGCAGCATCAGTACCAGCCGAAGCGCGGGCTCCTTGGCCAAGGTGATCGCATTGCGGTTACTCGCGCGCCACGTAGGCTCCTGCCTGAGCCGCTCCAGTTGCTCGCTGAGCTTCAGATGAAGGAAGGGAACATCGACCGGTCGCTCAGATCTCGCCTTCCACTCGTCAACCATGAACGTCTCCAATCTCGTGTTCCATTGCCAGCTCGGCCTCGAGGTTCTCCCGGTCGCGAAAGATGCTCGCCACCGCAAATGCGCTGGAGTCGGTCACAAATCTGGCACAAAGCTCTTCCGTCGGGTCCGACCTTCCACGTATCCGCGCGTCCTGAGCCCTTCCTCAAGTGCTCAGATGAAAGCCAACACCGGAGGCGTTCCTCCTCTCACGGTGCCCCCGATCAGCTGGCACCCAGTGTCGTGCTCCCTGACACGGCTTGACAGCCCGCCCGGATTCATCTCAGCATGCGGGCTGGCGGTCAACCTGACCCCATGGAGGCGCGTATGGCTGGGGGTGGGAAGCGCACGAAACTGGAGGAGCTGCTCGACGAGAAACGGCTAGAATTCGCCAGCCTCAGCCTGCAGCGGGATACGGGGCGCATTCGTCAGCTTGAGCGGGAGATCCGCTACCTCGAAGGTATGCTCCGGTAGACGGTGCCCTTGCCGGGTACCCAACCCAGGAACTTCGGCGAGGAGGCCGTTCTACGCCGAGTTACGGCGCTTCGTCTTGGCTCCCGTGCGTGTCCGGCGGGCCCCAAGCGCTCGGCCCGGCGGCGGAGGAAGCATCTCACCGTTCCGCGTCTGTAACTGGCGCTCGGCCTCGTACCAGTCAACCTCCGCGGATCCGAGAGGCCGACCGCGCTCCTCCCAGATCAGGTAGGCCCGTCTCGCGATGTCCTCACTACTAGGAGCGCTCACGTGTCCTTCCATGCTCATCCCCCTTCCCCCTTGCGGGGACGTCAGAGCATTCCGTGAACTGTCGCGCCTACTTGGCTGGGAGCCATTCTAACCTAGGCCTCCCATGACCCCCAACATTAACTGAGACCTACCTCGCCCTCGCCCCACGCGGGTCCACGGTGTCGAGGAGACATGGATGAAGTCACTGTCCGCGTGGTCAGGCGGACATTGCGTGCCGGGCCTCCCAGCGAATCGGGCCGGGAACGCTCACAAGTGCGGGTATCCTCCTACCGGTCAGCGGGCTGCCAGAGGCGCCGCCAAGCACCGACCCCATCGAGCAATGCTTGCTGAACCAGCTCTGTCTGCCGCCGGACAAGCTCCTGATAGGGCTCCCCTGGAACGCTCCCCGCCGTCATGGCCGCAACGGCGCGTTGCCAGTTCTCGAGCCAGACCTCCATGGGGTTAGCCCCGGGGGGCAGAGCGCCCGACTGATGCGGAGCCCCTATGAGCCGCCGACATTCGCGCTCCCAGATATCGAAGCCTTGGTTGACGGCAGCCACAAAGTTGTCCTTGTTGGCGCGCGCCATGCCCAACCATTGCTCTACCGCACGGCGGTGGAGCTGACCACTTTCCCTAGGCAGGTCCGCGATCGCCTTCATTGTGGCGGCGAGAGCTTCGCCGTAGACCTCGCTCGTCTTGCGGATAGCATCGGTAAGAATTGCCTGTGGCTCCATAGTGCCCCTCCTGCTTGCCATTCGCCTCACGCGTCAACCGTGTCGCGGTGCCTCGTCGGCGAGGGAGATCAGCTGGCCGAAAGTTCATGAAGCAGGGTCTTCGCGTCCACCAGGTCCGCCGTGTCGTAGCCCTCTGTGAACCAGCCGTAGATTTCGGCCAGTAGCTGGCGGGCTGGACCCTGCCTGCGGTGCCGCTGCCATAGCCGACTCAGACTCATCGTCGCCCGCAGTTCGAAGGACTTCGCCTGCTGCTGTGACGCGATGTCTATAGCCCGCCGGAAGCACGCCTCCGCCTCGCGCTCGTCAGCGACCACGGGGGTCAGCAGCAGTTCCCCCCTGAGTCGGTGCAGCTCGGCTTCGTAGTATCGGATCCCGGTTTGCTCGACTTCCGTGAGCGCCTCGGTCACCACGCGCAGCCCTTCCTCGGGCTGACCGATGTTAGCGCTCGCCTCGGCTAGCAAGCCAACCCAATGCGACCGCTCGAGCTCCGCTCCGGTGGCCCGATAGGCGGCCAGACCCTCGCGGAGCTGTACGATGCCCTCCTCCGCGTGCCCCTGTGCGACAAGCGCCCAACCCCGTAGGACCATCCCGTGCGCGCCAAAGAACGGAAGGATTTGCTCCGTGGCCAGGGTCACGTCCGCCTCGGACAGTGTTCGCACGCGCGCCACCTCACGGCGGAGTTGATGGAGCGCGGCCGCCCAGCTCAGCGCCCACACCTGGCTCACCGGGTGAGCCACATCGGCGGCGATTGCGAGGGATTGGTCGCTGCACTTCAGGGCCTGGTCGGGGTACCCGAGGTGCCAGAGAACGCGAGACAAGAACGAGAGGCACGCCACGCCATTGTCACACCCATGGCGCAGAAGGGCGTGGGCGCGGTCTCTTTCGGGCTTGTATAGGGCAAGGCTTTGCTCGAGATGGCCTCGGGCGGAAACCAGCCTGCCAAACCACAATAAATCATCTCCCACGATGAAGTAGGCGTGGGCAAGGAGGCCTGGATCTTGTGCGCGCCGAGCGAGGCCGAGGAGCAGCTCATGGAGTTCAAGTCCTGCCTGTAACTCCCCGCGCACTAAGTGGAAGGCCCCCAACCGTCGCAGAATGGCCGGGAGCTGTGGGCTCTCCCCCACCTGCCGGCACAGCTCTCGCGCCCGGGTGTAGACACGCCCGACCTCGGGGGCCGCCGACCCCTTGGTAGCCCACAGCGGCTCGCCCAGCGTCGCCAGGAGGACGAGCTCTTGCTCGGTGCGCCCTGGAGAGTCCGGGAGGGTCTTCAGCACTTCGAGGCCCCTCCTGAGGTGGGCGACCGCCTCGAGATACGCCGATCGTTCGATGGCCCGCTCGCCGGCTCGCCGCCAATGCTCGATAGCCTGCGCGCCGAGACCGGCCTCCGTATAGTGGTGGGCCAGCAATTCGGGCTGCGTTTCGCCCGTTTCTGGAAACTGCGCGGCCAGGATGGCTGCGATTCGCTGGTGGAGCTGCTGGCGCCGGGTCTTCAGAAGCGACTGGTAGGCGGCCTCCTGGATGAGAGCGTGCTTGAAGATATAGGTTGCACCCGGCGGGACGCCACGCTGGTAGACGAGCTCGGCTTCGACCAGGTGTCCCACGGCCCGTTGCAACGTGGCCTCGTCCACGGACGACACGGCGTGCAGCAGCTCGTATGAAAAGGACCGGCCGAGCGTCGCGCCGAGCTGCGCCACCTCCCTGACGGTCGCCAGCCGATCGAGCCGGGCCATCAGCGAATCCTGCAGCGTCGCGGGGATCGCCAGCGGCGGCAATGGGCCGGTCAGCTCGTAGCGATCGTCCTGCTCTCGCAACAGCCCCGATTCAAGGACCATCTTGGTCAGCTCTTCGACGAACAATGGCACTCCATCGGTCTTGGCCGCGACCTCCTGCACGACCTCGACTGGCAGGCCCTTGCCGCCCGTGGCGCGTCCGACCATCTGCTCGGTCTGCCGCCGGGTCAGCCGGTTGAGCGTGAGATACGTGAGGTGCGCGCGCGGCGCCCACGGAGGACGGAAGTCGGGGCGAAACGTGAGCAACACCAGGACGCGGATCGTCGGCACCTGCTCCACAAGGAGGTTGAGCAGCTCGAGCGTAGACGGATCGACCCAGTGCAGATCCTCCATGAGGACGAGCACGGGCTGCTTGACCGAGAGGCCGACGAGCAGCCGCAACACCGCCTCCAGCGTCCTTTGCTTCTGTCGCTGAGGTGTGAGATTCAGTGGCGGGTAGCCATCGGGAAGTGGTACGGACAGAAGCGACGCCCAGAGCGAAACGGTCTCAGGATCGGCAAGACCGTACCGCCTCAGTCCATCTTCGATCTTGCGGACCTTGTCCTCGGGACCCTCGTCACGAGCAAACTCGAGGGCCCGCTGGAAGAGATCGATGACAGGATAGAGACTGCTCTCCTGGTGGTAGGGCGAGCAGCGGCACTCCCACCGGGTGTGTGGTTCACTCACCACCCGCGCTCTCAACTCCCGCAGCAGCCGGGACTTCCCGATGCCCGCCTCGCCGCTCACCAGCACCACCTGACCTAACCCGTCCTTCACCTGCTCCCAACGGTCCAGCAGCAGTCCGACCTCTTGCGCTCGGCCTACGAGTGCCGTGAGCCTTGCGCTCACTGCCTCGAAGCTGCTCGGGGCATCCCGTTCGTTGACGACGCGGTACACCCGGAGCGGCGTCGAGACGCCTTTAGCCGAGTGGAGACCAAGATCACGGCAGGCGAACCACCGCTCAATCAGACGGTGTGTGGCGGAGCTGATCACCACGGTGTCGGACTCGGCGATTGTCTGAAGCCGTGCGGCGAGGTTTGGCGTCTCTCCAAGGGCCAGGTGCTCGTGCCTGGCGCCGGCCCCGATCTCGCCTACGACGACGAGCCCGGTATGAATGCCCACGCGAACCGCGAGGCGAGCGTCCCGGTCCCGTCGGAGACGAACATTCAGCCCCTCCAAAGCGTCGACAATCCCGAGCGCCGCCCGCACCGCCCGCTGGGCATCGTCCTCGTGGGCCCGCGGATAGCCAAAGTAGACGAGGAGTCCATCGCCGAGATACTGGGCGATGTGGCCCTCGAACTTCTGGACCACCTCGGCGCAGGCCTGTTGGTAGGCCCGCACCAGGTCTCGGAGCTCCTCGGGGTCCAGGCGTCCGGAGAGGGCGGTCGCCCCCACCAGGTCGCAGAACATGACGGTGAGCTGGCGACGCTCGGCCTCGGTCACATGGCCTATGGCGCGGTCTGAATGGGGAGCAGCCGGCCCGGCGAGTGGCTGTGGCCGCAGCGGCGTGCCGCAGCCACCGCAGAACTGGTCATCGGGATTATTGACGAAGCCGCACTCGGGACAACCGATCGTTAGCCGCTGCCCGCAGGCCGAGCAAAACTTACGCCCAGCCTCGTTCGAGACCTGACACCGAGGACACTGCATTCTGTCGCTCCCCAGCGGGTCGGAGCCGGGAACGGTCAGGTAGGTGGCGCGAGGATAGTCTCGGAGCGTGGATGGGTCAAGAGCGATCAGGAAGCGGTTGGTGCTGTGAAGACATCGGCCCGCAAGACGGCGTCGATCTCTCAGCCGGGGAGCTGACCCGGCAGCAGATCCGGTACTATCGGCTCCAGTGGACGGTCAGCCTCTCTTTGTCGAACTGCTCCAGGCCACCGCGAGGCTCGGGGTCGCGGTCCGGATGGAGCCCTTCGGGAGCCCATCGAGGCAGTACCGGGGCGACGGGAAACCACCTTGTGACAGAGATTTCTGACAAGACGGCCGAAGGCAACGCGGCTGCACGATCATGACGACGCCGATGAAACCGGTACCAGAAATCGTCGCTCGCTGGATGTCGCGCGTGCGCTGGTTACGCTGGCTTGATGCATTCGTCGCGTGGGCAGGTCTATGGGGCATAGGCGCCTCGGTCGTGGGGTGGGCATGGGCACGGGAAGCGGCCGTGCTGTCAGTGATCCTTGTGGGTCTCGGCCTCGTGGTTCGTCCGCTTCGGAGCCGGTGGCGCCCGCTCAGCGGGTGGGTGGGTCTCGCAATGAGTCGCGGCCTGCACCCCGGTGATCGCGCCTGGTACGTGCGCACTCACCAGGCTGACTTGGTCCTTGTGACTGCGCGCCACGGGGCCCGATTGGTCATTGCTAGACCCAATCTTGCCGAAGATGAGACCCTGACTGTCCGGCGCACGCGAGTCCTTGTCCTTCCCGCAGACGGCCCCTGACGTCGCGTTATCCACGATCCAAGAAGATTCTGCTGCCGAGAGCGACCAAGACTCCCCGCGCTGGCCACCGCCCTCACGGAAGGCCGATGGACGCGCGACTTCCCCATCACTGTGCCGATGGCCCGCCAGCCCGGATTCCCCGTCACCACCGCAATGCCGCGCGCCGTCTACGACCTCATGGATCTCTACCCACAGGGCGCAAAGGGACGGCCCTTGGTGCTCTATGTCCCGCTGCGCCCCGTCATCCCGGAGCGGCGCGAGACGCCCACGACGCCATAGGCGGTGCCCGGCGGCTCCCAGAAGTGACCCGCGCGCAGGAGAGGGCCGCCGATGGCCGCTCGCCGATTCACCCGCCTCTGGCCTAGGTCATCCTGGCTCAATCCTCTCCCACAGCTTCGCGGTCCTTTGCCCTTCGACGACGCCAATCGCGCCCCGGCCCGGTTAGACTGCTGCTTCACAAACGCGGGCACCTACTGAAGGCATCCCACGAGCCACGCTCAGGGCCGCCGCGACGCGCGGAGCACGCGGCCGGGAAGGGCGCCGGTGTGCTGGCCATGATCGAAGACGGGCTCGCCGCCCACAATCACGTGCTCGACGCCCTCCGCACGCTGAACGCGGCGCGGCGAGCCGTTTGGGCCGTCGCGCGTGATCTCGTCCTCCTTGACGTTGATCCGGGCGAGATCGAACACCATGAGGTCGGCCACCATGCCTTCGCGCACGAGGCCACGGTCGCTCAAGCCCATGATGCGCGCGGGCTGGAAGGTGAAGCGGCGGATGGCGTCCTCGAGGGTGAGGAGCTGCCGCTCACGCACCCACTCGCCCAGCACGTAGCTCGACTCACCGGCGGTGCAGAAGTTCGTGTTGAGATGCGCGCCGGCGTCGGTCTGGGACGGGATCGCGTGGCCGGTCTTCACGTACTCCGCCAGCTCGACGTCTACCGCCGGTGAGCGTGACTGGAGGAAGAACTCGGTCTCGAGCCTCTCCTCCACAGCGAGGTCCAACATCACGTCCGCCACGTGCTTGCCCATGGCCTGGGCCAGGTCGGCGAGCGTGCGTCCCTCCAGCGCGCGGTTCTTGTCGAGGACGGCCTTGCTGACGATGATCGAGTCCCACTTGATGAACCGTCCGAGCACGCCGGGCCGGCGGCGCTGCCGCTGCGTGGCCGCCTCGCGCAGCTTCGCGCGCTTCTCGGGATTGGCGAAGAGAGCCATGCGCTCCTCGAAGGGCGTGGCCATGGCGACGTCCCACACGTCGAGATTGGCGAAATAGGTCGTCTTCTTGAGCGTGAAGCGCGGATTGAAGGGAATGACGCGGAGCAGGTTGTACAGCTGCGCGCCCTGCCGCGTCGCCCCTTCCACGTAGCTCCGCGCGCTGGCGTCGAAGCCGAGGAAGAACACGGGCCGGCCGCTAGCCTGCGCGACCTCGAAAAGATGTTGCCGATCAGCCTCGTCGGGCCGCCCGGCGCCGGGCGGTAGGATCTCGATCACGCCCCGGTTAAACTCGCCGAGGGTGCGGCCAAGAGCGATGCGCTCGTCGTTGGCGGCGAGCCGTGTGGGCACCGGTTGCCCCTGCGGACCCGCGTGCGTTGGCGACACGGTCGTGCTCCAGCCCCACGCGCCCTCCTCGAGCGCCGCGCGCAGGAGAGCCTGCATGGCCGCGATCTCGTCGGGCGTGGCCGCGCGGTCCCAGGCCTCCCCGTCCATGACGCTCAGGCGCAGCGGGTTGTGACCGACGAGGGGCATGATGTTGACGCCGAGCCCGATGTCGATGGCCTTCAGGAACTCGTCGAAGCTCTGCCACGTCCAGGGCAGCACGGCGCTCAGCGAGCTCACCGGGAGATCCTCGACGCAGCAGAAGGTGGCCAGCATCGTCTCCCGGTGTTCGGGGCGCAGCGGGGCGAGCGTCAGCCCGCAGTTGCCGGTGAGGACCGTGGTGACCCCGTGCCAGATAGAGGAAGTGCAGAGCCGATCCCAGAAGGGCTGGACGTCGTAGTGCGTATGGAGGTCGATGATGCCCGGGGCGACGAAGAGCCCCTCGGCATCAATGGTCGTCCGTGCCGGCCCCCGGATACGGCCGATCTCCGCGATCCGGCCGTCCCGGACCGCGATGTCGGCGCGATAGCGCGAAAAGCCGGACCCGTCGACGACCATCCCGTTCCTGATGATGAGGTCGTGAGGCATGACGCTCCCCCGTTCGGTTCAAAGATCCTGGCCAGACTTTACCATTGCCGGCGGTGTTGAAGGCGATGGCCTTCTTCGTGGCACATTCTGCTTGGCGGCGCTTCTCCGGCGGCCACATATGAGACGGCATCCTGCGAGCGGGCTCAGCGCGGCGGCCCGTCTGCGGTGCCAAGAGACTCACTCGATCACCTGATCCGCTTGCTGCAGGAGCGACTGCGGGATCGTGAGCTCAGAGGGTCGCACGGCGAACGAGGTCGGCGAGACTCGATCCGTATCCCAGGAGCCCGCGGCTCGCGCCACGTCGCCGAATCCGATGGACGAGCCCATCGCGCCACCACCGATGATGACGATGTCAGGCGCCGGTGTCATCTCCGAGGGATGCTTCTAGCGAGCAATCAGCTGCAGACCAAGCACCAGGGAAGTGCGCGCGAAGCTAAACAGATGATCGCGGCAGATCGCTCGCGCCAGAGTTGACTGCATTTCGGGAGTGTCCTGTGCGCCACCGAGCCGCCTTGCGTTCGGGACCGTACGTCTCAGGGTGGAGACGACGCCGCTGCCCACCAGCGCCAACGAGACCCAGCCGATCCACCAAGGGTGCACACTTTCGACGATCTCGGCGACGATCGCCGCGAGGGTGAGCAGCATGACCAGCGCCACCAGTCTGTTCATGGGGTATGCCTCGGTCGTAACGCGCCGGTAGTAGGCCGAGATCGACGCCAGAACTTCGGTCGGCAGCGGATGGCCCGCGTGCTTACGGGACTGCACGTCGAACATCAGGTCGAACCACAGGACGGCGAGCAGGAACGCGGAGCCGGCCGCGGCAAACGTATGCATGTGGAACGCCACCCTATCTCCGCTCAGTCACGCCGTAGACCGTCTGCGCCGTCGCCGGGCTTGGTCCCGGCGTCTGCCTCCTTCAAGATCCCGATGATCTGCTACCGTCAGTTCCAGTTACACCCCCACGCCTTCGCTGCCCCTTGGCGTCCCCGTCCTGTCGATGCGGCGCTCAACCAAGGTCGGATGCCACGCAAGTATTGATGCGCGCCACGATC
>Ga0207646_10005388_pt1 | contig 13464 bp, 11 predicted proteins | sample KBSK5502metaG_FD_184343 | JGI IMG/M metagenome (GOLD analysis project Ga0207646, IMG submission 184343) | Corn, switchgrass and miscanthus rhizosphere microbial communities from Kellogg Biological Station, Michigan, USA - KBS K5-50-2 metaG... | ecosystem: Host-associated > Plants > Roots >... | reverse complement strand
GGTAAGGGTTCCAAGCCTTACCGGGTTCCGCAAGGAGCCTTTGGGCTGCTTGAGCGGGGTGAAGGGAAACTTTCACGCCCCGTTCTGAGGGGGCTTGGGGGCAGTAATGCCCCCCGGCTACCCGGCGCCTGCCCCGAAGCTGTTATTGCTGCTGGCGCTCAATCCAGGGAAAATCGAGTTCCCATGAGCAGACCTCTTTCCTCCAACGGATCGTCAGCCGCCAGAAGAGCGCCTTCACGCTCAACACTTGCTCATCCTTCCGCTGGTATCGTTTAATAGAGTAGGGCAGAAGCCCTACCACAAGCCAAAGCCAACTGATCTGCATCGTTTTCTCACTCCTTGCTTGAAAACGATGTGCGCATCATCGTTTCATTGCGTTTACCGATCGCGATCTAAGCAAAGGATAAAGCAGGCAAGGTGCAGTTCGGCTACACAGGCGCTGCACAACTTTTCAAAAGGGGAGGTCACAATGGAGGATGCTGACATACAGGCCTTCGGAGAAGCGGTCGCGCTTTTTCGCACACGTGCAAGGCTCAGCCAGCAGAAGGTTGCGACGGCATTGGGCATGAACCGCAGAACAGTGGCGGGCTGGGAAGCGGGAGAGTATCTCCCCAGGACAAAAGGAGTGGTGCTGGAGCTGGCTCGTCTGTTGCACCTGGACGATGAGGAGACGACAATCCTGCTCAAGACTGCGGGAATCGACCCCTCGCTGGCGGTCTGGAATGTTCCCTTTGCGCGTAATCCGTTCTTTACTGGTCGCGACGATCTGCTTGATCGACTTCATCAGGACTTGACTTCTGAAAGCTTGCCTGAGTCAGTGGCCGCCCCCTCCATCGCGCTGACGCAACCACAGGCCATCAGCGGCCTCGGAGGCATTGGCAAGACCCAGATCGCCGTCGAATACGCCTGTCGCTTTCGTCAGGACTACCAGGCGGTGCTCTGGGTCCGCGCGAACAGCACCGAGGCTTTGAACTCTTCCTATGTTGCCCTCGCCAGGCTCCTCAACCTGCCGCAGCAAGCTGAAGCAGAGCAAGAGATCATCGTCCAGGCCGTCAAAAACTGGTTACAAAGGCACTCTGGCTGGCTCTTGATCCTCGATAATGCCGATGAGCCAGAGGTGCTCTTCCCTCCAGACAAAGCCAGGGTGTCAGCGAAGCCTTCGCCATTCCTGCCAAAGTCACCTCGCGGTCACATTCTGCTGACGACGCGTGCCGCAGACCTGACCGGCCTGGGCCTTGGGATTGCTCATGCTTTAGAAGTGCCAACCTTTTCTTCCGAACAGGGAGCACTCTTTCTGCTGCGTCGTGCGAACCTTCTTGCCCCCTCTGCCTCACTGGACCAGGCCCAACCACAGGACCGCCAGTTTGCACTGGCCCTCTCGCAGGAACTGGGAGGCCTCCCCCTGGCACTGGACCAGGCAGGCGCCTATATGGCAGCGACCCGGACGAACCCAACCGCGTACTTCGAGTTGTACCAGCAGTACCGTGCCAGATTGCTTCGAGAGCGAGACGACCGTGCGTATCCCGAATCGGTGGCCACCACCTGGACCATCTCGTTTGAGCGTGTGGCGGCCAGAACTCCTGCCGCGGCAGAACTCCTGCATTTCTGTGCCTATCTCGCCCCTGACGCTATCCCCGGGGCTATCTTCACGCGAGGGGCTGTGCATCTGGGTTCGGTGCTGGGTCCGGCAGCATCGGATCCGCTCTTGTTCAATGAAGCGGTGAAGGTGGTGCGGTCCTATTCCCTGGTGGGCCGTGATAGCGGAACGCAAATGCTGTCAATGCATCGGCTGGTGCAGGCCGTTCTGCGCGATAGCATGTCTAGGGAGACCGCGCATGACTGGAAACAACGAACGATTCTGGCGGTGAGTGCTGCCAGTCCGGATGAGGAGAACCCGGCGCAATGGGATGCTTGCGAGCAGTGGCTGCCCCATGCGCTGCTTTGTGCTGTCTGGATCGAAGGAGAGCGTTTGACAGAGCCGGACGCTGCCCGCCTGCTGAATGTTGCAGGATCCTACCTGCTCTCTCGTGCGCGATACCGCGAGGCGGAACCGCTCGTGAAGCGTGCGCTCTCCATCTGTGAGCAGCGGTTGGGAGCGACGCATCCTCATACGGCAACGGTCCTGAACAACCTAGCGGTGCTCTCTGTTGCTCAAGGGAGGTATGCGCAAGCCGAACCGCTCTATGAGCGCGCGCTTTCCATCAATGAGCGGCAGTTGGGAGCGACGCATCCTCATACGGCGCTGACCCTCCACAACCTGGCAGAACTCCTGGTCGCGCAAGGGAAATACGCCCAGGCCGAAATGCTCTATCGGCGCGCATTCGAGATCCGCGAGCAGCAGTTGGGAGAAACGCACCCCGATACCGCCCGCAGCTTGAACAATCTGGCAGAACTGTATGTTAATCAGGGCAAGTACACAGATGCCGAGCCGCTGTGTCTTCGCGCGCTCTCAATCCGTGAGCAGCAGTTGGGAGAGGCACACCCCGACACGGCTCGTAGTCTGCACACCCTGGCAAAACTCTATACTGATCAAGGAAGGTACGAGGAGGCCGAGCCGCTGTGTCTTCGCGCGCTCTCAATCCGTGAGCAGCAGTTGGGAGAGGCGCACCCCAAGACGGCGCTGAGTCTGAATAATCTCGCCTACCTCTACCAGACGCTGGGGAGATACGCCGAAGTAGAGCCGCTCTACCGGCGTGCGATCGCCATCTATGAACAACAGATGGAGACCTTGCATCCAGATCTGGCTGCGAGCCTGAACAACCTGGCGGGGCTTTACAAGATCCAGGGAAGGTACGCCGAAGCTGAGGTGTTGTGCCGCCGCGCGCTGGAGATCAAAGAGCAGTGGTTGGGAGCGATGCACCCCGAAACAGCTCTCTCTCTCAACAACCTGGCAGAACTCTTGGTCGCGCAGGGGAAATTTGCGCAGGCCGAGCCGCTCTACCGGCGTGCAATTGCCGTCTACGAGCAGCAGGTGGAGACCCAGCATCTGCTGGCCTCGACCCTGATCAATCTGGCAGGGACTTACAGAAGACAGAGAAGGTACGCTGAAGCCGAGGCGTTGTACGTACTTGCCCTGTCCATTCAAGAGCGCCAGCTGGGAGCCAGCCATCCCCGTGTGGCGACGAGCCTGAACGATCTGGCGGCGTTCTATCACAGCCAAGGCAAGTACGACCAGGCGGAGCCACTGCACCTGCGCGCGCTCGCCATGAGAGAGGAGCAACTTGGGCAGGACCACCCCGATACGGCTGCGAGCCTGAACAACCTGGCAGCCCTGTACAGGAGCCAGAAGCGATTTGCGGATGCCGAGCCGCTCTACCAACGCGCCCTCGCCATCTATGAGCGGCAGCCGGGAGCCCCGCATCCCGAGATGGCTACCAGCCTGGAGAATCTTGCCATTCTCTCTAGTGATCAGCAGCACTATGGGGAGGCGGAGCTGTTGCTCTTGCGCGCACTTGCCATGAGAGAGGAGCAATTGGGGCCGAGCCATCCCGAGACGGCAGCCACTCTCAACACCCTGGCCCAATGCTATCAGGACCAGGAGAAATATGCAGAAGCGGAGCCACTCCTCCAGCGCATTCTGGCAATCCGCGAGCAGCAGTTGGGACCGGAGCATCCAGGCACGGCCCACAGCCTCAACAGTCTCGCCTACCTCTGCGTCATGCAAGGCAAATACGAGCAGGCGAAGCCGTTGCTCGTGCGGGCGCTCTCCATCAGTGAACAGCAGTTTGGGGCTACTCATATGATCACAGGGGGCATACTCAACACCATGGCGATCCTCTCCCAAAACCAGGGGAGGTATTCCGAAGCGGAGTCGCTCTACCAACGCATCCTCGCCATCTGTGAGCAGCAACTGGGACCAGGCCACCCTCATACGCAACTAGTTCAGGGAAACTATAAGAAACTCTTACAGACCATGCATGGTGATACCGAGAGTCAGTAGATGGAATGTGGAAGGCTCAAGAGGCGGTTTCACCTTCTTCAGAGCATGACATTCGATGAGGCTTACGATATCGACGCCTCTATTTCCCCCAAGCCGAACGGGGCGCTCGTCAGGGCAAACCATCGCTGATCTGATCGCCACTGGGCAAGCAGCTGCGGTGATCGCTCCATTTACCCCACGGACGGAATAGAAACTCCTGTGTTATACTGTAGCCAACCAGCTATTTAGCAAAAAGCCTTCTCATAATCACGAAGCGCCATTGCTCTTCTCTCTCACGGATGAGCGTGTCAGCAGTTTGAGGTAATACCTATGCCCTTTGTTAAAAGAAATGAGCCAAAACGAGATCTGAGCACGACAGATGTGAGCAAGCTTTTCGTTGGCCGAGCTGAGCAGTTGCACTTTTTCGCTGATAGCATCCTCGCCCCAGAAGTTCCCGCGTACAAGGGATCCGAGTATGATCCGACCAGAAAGCATCGATGACCGAATCGTCCTACTATTCGCGTTGTGGTAAATTAACTGAAAGATAGACCGATTTTGCACCGAAGGGTGAAACTTTGCACTCAAGGATGGAATGAGACGCAAGGGTGCCTGGAGAAACCGCTCCCCATCTAGAGTACCAGTAGAGAAAGTTGTAAATAACCCGATTGCTCCGGGCAGACACTGCGTCCTTGTCTGTCAATCCCAGGGATCTGCGGGTCATTCTCAAGCAGAAGTCCGTGTTTTCTGATCTCTTACCCACCCGGAGAATCCTGGAATTGACACTTTCCGGTTAAGTTCCCCCTGTCTGAGAGGCTGTATGAAAAGGCCTCAGGAACTACTTTGAGCCAAACGTCGCAGCATGATGCGGATCATGGCAAGGTAGATCCATGCTTCTTCACTACTGGGGAGCAGTTCGTAGTCCTTGGCCAGTCGGCGCCAAGTGGAGAGCCAGGCAAACGTTCTCTCCACCACCCACCGGCGCGGAAGAACATGGAACCCCTTGGGCCGCATCTGCTCCCAATCCACTTCTACCCCTTGCGGGGTCCAGACCCCTCGCAAGCCACTCCAAGGATGTTCAACAATCTCGACCGCCCAGCCCAGCGTCGCCTTGACCCACTCGACAAAGCCGCCTTTGGTGTATCCGCTATCGGCCCAGATCAGCTTGAGCCGCGGAAAGCGCGCTCTGAGCGGCGAGAGTAGGTCTTTGCCACCAGCGTGATCCTGGAGACCAGCCTCATGCACCACCAGGTGCATAATCAAGCCGTTAGTATCCACCAGGATATGCCGCTTGCGGCCTTTGACTTTCTTCCCGCCATCGTATCCGCGCGCCCCCCTTTTTGGCTCGTTTTCACCGATTGACTATCAATAATTGCCGCACTGGGCGTGGGCTCACGCCCCTGCTTCACGCGCACCTGCTCGCGCAACGCCGTATGAATGCGCTCCCAGGTGCCATCGGTGCGCCAAGTGCGGAAGTAGGTCCAGACCGTCGACCATGGTGGAAAGTCATGGGGCAGGGCACGCCACTGGCACCCGGTGCGATCCACGTAAAAGATGGCATTGAGCACTTCGCGCATATCGACGCTACGCGGACGCCCGCCGGGCTTGGCCGGCGGGATCAGCGGCTCCAGGATGACCCATTCCTGCTCGGTGAGATCGCTGGGATAGTGCTGGGATCTCTGGGGTGTCCGTTCCCGCTTCGCCCTCGAGGAGACCGCCGCTTCCTTGCGCGCCCGCACAGGAACGGTCTCCTCTTGAGCAGATGTGCTCTGAGGGATCGGAGCTGGACGGGAACCGACCCCATGCAGTCTCCACCCATGCCGCTTCAGCAAGCGATAGAGGGTGCTGGGCGCAACGGACTGCTTGGTCATCTCCTCATATGCTCGCTGGATCTCGGCTACGGTCACCCACTCGCCCTGGGCCGCGCGGGCCACAAAGGGCTGGAGGAAGGCGCATTCGTGTTCCAGCGTGAGGTACTGCCGACGCCGCCCGCCTTTGCCAGGCGTCTCGATGGCCGCCACTCCCCCTCGTTTGTAGGTCGAAATCACCTGGTGCACGGTCGCCACCGACACGCCTACCGTCCTGGCAATATCCTCCGCTTTGCGGGGAGCTTTCAGAGCTTGATCAATGATCTCCCATCTCTGGCGACACCAGCGGCGCTGTTCCCTCTGCATCCGCTCCTGGACAGCGTTCTCGGACAAGTGAGGGGCTGCACGCGTGATCCGATTTCCCATCAGCCTGGTCTCCTTTCTGATACCCACTCCTTTCTAGAATATGACACGGAACGCAAGTCGGTTCGGTGTCTTTTCACACAGTCTCTGAGCTGCTCAACGGACGCTCGGTGCTCCTCACCAACACATGAGGCATGACCTCACTACTGCTCAACCATCCGTCGAGCCCCGCACTCCCGGGCCAACGACCAACCGCAAACCGGTTCCCAAACGGCCTGGTTTGGGAACGCCGCCGCCGGCCTTGCGGCTGGGGGCACGTTCCGTAGCACCGGGCCATTCCACACCGCGGTCCAGGGGAGATGCTGCACGCCAGTCCATTCCTGTTGCGGACGACACCAACGAAGTTCCCCTCAACGAGACCGACGATCTTCGCGGCTCCTCCTCACCGTTCCGGGCTATCGCATTCGTTGCAGATGGTGGTTGCAGTTACTTTCCCCAGCGCCGACGCGTCTCTACTGTCATGAACATCTGTACGACCGAAGAACTGGTGAGTGGCCTCGCTACGCCAAGCATCATCGAAGCGTGCCTGCCAAGAGGACAATGTGATGCCGGCGCACGATGACGACTCGGCTGCGCGCGAACAGGGCGCGGGTGGTAGCGGCCCGAGTGATGCTGAACGCGGCGATGAGCTCTCCGCTGAGCCATCCGTCTATAGAGGAATCGAGGAGTTCCAACTCCTTCAGCGTCATCTGGCGGCGTTCGACTTCTCTGTTCTCCAGGCAGCGGAGCGCGTTGCCCGAGTGGCTTCGCAATGGATCGATTTTGCTGGTATCCAAGCAGCGCAAGACACCATAACGAAGAGCGTTTCAGAGTCGATCAACTTCTCCACTCTGCAGGCCGCCACTTCGCTGATGTATAGCGGCTCGATCAATAGCCTCGGCGAGATGGTTCTGGCATGGGCAGATTCACTCAATCAGTCGCTCGACGTTTCTGCACTCCACGAGGCATACGCAGCCGCGCTTGCTAGCGTCGACATGGCAGCCCTTGGACACGCGCAGCTGGCTGCGGCAGCCGCATTCAGGTACCAGGTCGATCTCTCGCCGCTGCAAGAAGCGCTTAGCAGAGTCTGGCGCGGGCTCGACTGGCAGCAGTTGCGAGAACGCCTGAATCTATGGATACCGCTGAACCTTCGCGATATCCCTGATCTCGCCGCGGCCGCGCAGTTGTCACTCGATGAGGGGCTTCCCCTGGCGTGGGTGCCGCGTGGTGCGATCGTGGATGCGCTGCTGGCCTCCGGTACACCTCAGGAGCGTGCGCTCATCCTCGATGAGAGGTGTACGGAGATCTTGGATGACTGCGAGGCCGTGCTTGTGGATATCCCGCATGAATGGGCCAAGGAATGCCTTGCGGCGATCTCTGCGCTTCGCGCGGGTTTCGACGGCCCCGCGCAGTCACACGCGGGCAACATCATCGACAGCATTGTTCTTCGACTCCTTGGAAAGGACGGCCGCGACCGAGCAAAGGCGCGGGCAGGAGAGCCTTTCGATGACGTCCCTTTGCGGCTAGCCAGTGAGAGTCTCACTCTTAGGCCGTTATATCGAGCCTTTGTGCCTTGGTGGCCCGATCGGAGTGCTCGTCCGCCGGACCACTTCGCGCGACATGCGACGGCTCACGCAGTTGGTCATCCTGGGCTGTTCCATCGGCGCCATGCGCTCGTGGCCGTGATGCTCGCCACGTCGCTAACTGTCCAGTTCTGGGATGACGATGTTGATGCGGGCCCAGCCCCCACGGCATGCTGACAGGCGACCGCAGCCACAGGATCTCTCTGCCGTACCTCATTGCGATAGTCATCGCTGTTCCTCCGCAGCCAGGACGAGCTAGTCGAGCAACTGATCACCCTCGAAGTACCAGTCGCACATGAGGCAGCGCAAGCCGATGTCCAGTCCTTTGCTGCGGGGATCGAGAAAGACAAAGTTGCGGTGAGAGCTGGTCTCACCTGGTGGATCAATAACGGCATGGTCGAAGGACACGCGACAAAGTTCAAGCTCATCAAGCGGCAAATGTATGGCAAGGCCGGATTTCCTCTCCTGCGCAAGCGGGTGCTTCACGCTGTCTAAGGTTCTCAATACTGCTCTGTTTTCTTGAGAACAAGAAGGTATCAAGACCTCTTCCTTGCATCAGTGTTATACAGTACAGATGATCTCTTGTACTGGACTCAGAGAGGAGCAGGTGCTCCGAGAGGAAGGATGCATTCATGAAGGCATTGCTCAGGACAGAAGGAACACACACGTCTTTCATCATCGCTGACTTGGACCCGGCTTACTCAGAAGTCGTCCAAGCTCTTGAATTTGACGAGATAGAGGCAGGCTTTGCAAAGACATACCCAGCCAATACTCCCCATCTCGCTTCCATCTTTGAACAGTTTTCCCGTTGTGCAGAAGAGATGATTTTGCAGGCGGCCGGGGTCCATCCTGTTCCCTGGGAAGAAGCCTTGCTCGCCTTTCTCCAGAGAAATGAGCGGCAGGATGTGAGCTGGTGGCTGGTAGGAAGTGCTGCCCTTGCTGTACGTGGGCTCACTATCGTCCCACATGATATCGACCTCTGCGTTGATGATGCCTCTGCCCAGACGTTAGGAGTATTGCTGGGGGACTGCTTGATTGAGCCTGTTCAAGATGCGCGAGGATGGATTTGCAACTGGTTCGGCAGAGCCTTCTTGCATGCTCGCATCGAATGGGTGGGTGGAGTCGATGAGCACCTGGATGAAGATGAGGTCACCGATTACGGTCCGATAGCAGCTTCTCGCAAAGAAACGATCACTTGGCATGGATACGAGATCCAAGTCCCACCGCTCGATTTACAACTCCAGGTGAGTGAGCGTCGCAGTCTGACCAGCCGCGTAGAGCAGATCAAACGCGCTCTGCTTTGATTGAAGAAAGGACATTTCCTCACCTCAATGCCTGCCAGCTATGAGCGAGACGCGCTAAGTGCAACGAATGAGGTCTGAACAGCCTACATCCTCGTCGGTAAGAGCCACGATGAGGGTAGCGGTGTAAATCTAGGAAGTGAGCAGTATGCACCAAGTGTGATACTGGTGGCGAAGTTGATTTTCATGCTTGGCATCTCACGCATTCCAGCCCAGAATGAGCAGCATTTTTGACTTCGCCACCAGTGACCCATGCACCAGCGGCGCACCACCGCGCATGAAAATCGGGCTTTCTATGATATTTCGTGTACATCAAGCGATTTTCAAGGGAGTATCATAGAGTATGTGTATGAGCCTTTACTTGCTCCAATGCAAGATATCTTTGACACGGATGAGGGCATTTCCTAACTTGGCAGTGCGAGATAAACTGATCCCAAACGAGGATTCATCCCCTCGCAATAGGGATGAGCTTTTGATACCCCACAAGTGTAAATCACGGAATTCCGTAATTTACAGTCTGCTTACCCAGAACTCACGTTAAAAGGATCTCTCATGTCCTAAAAAATGGACGAGAGAGATCTTTTACCACAAATGAGCTAAGTCCGAGTACTGATGGGTAGGAGGGTGTTCGCAGAAAATCCCAGAAATGAATGTATCAGCATATCCAACATTCAAAACACTTTTAAGATAGGCCCATCTGAATGTTGACTTTCCATTAAAGCATATCTGCATCCATTGTCCAGGTACAAGCGGAAACTTTTTCGGTTTAAGATGATCTGAAGGTGGTGCTGCCCTTTCTAGCCAATGGGGAGGATAGAATGGAGCCTTGCCTGGATAGAATTCTATCTGTAACAGCTCGCCTTCGAGTATCAAACTAATAGGAGGACGGGCAACAACGCTGCGAGGATTGCCGTATTCAAAGAGCCGAGTATGATTTGGCAGTCGCGATTGCAGCGTAATCCAGAACTGGTAGGATGGTTTCTGGTAGTTGTTCTGCTCATCGTAATGGGTGTGGTGATAATAGATATCAGCAGCCTGATGTTCGACATTTCCAGGCACACCAGGACGGTTGGCTGGCAAAGGAAGCGTTTCTGGCAAACGGTTGCGCGTGCCAGCACTTACAGCTTCGCGAGTGCGTTTGGTCCATTCCGTTGTAATACATTGAATGAGTACCAGCCGTGAAGGAGCTTGATATCGCATAGACGCTTCCTTTCAAATCAAAAGAGAAACATTTCGCCACCATAAGCGAATGTTTTCTTTTCCAGGAATATTATCCGATCTCTGTTAGCTGAACAAGTTTCAAACCAGCTTATCGAGGTCTGAAGGTCTTTCCGAATTTGACGAAGTAAGGTAAACTGATCCTAAACGAGGCTCGTCCCCTCGTGATGGAGATCAGCTTATGATGCCTACACTCGGAAACTCAATGGCACCAGTCCCGCCTCCAGCATATCATCGTACGCAAGCCAAGCTCGGCCGAGCCTTACACGTTGATGCTCTGACCTTGGTGCATACCTTACACCTGCTTACCCTTTGCTGTCTGGCTGTACGCCTGGCCCATCACCGATGCCCCCCTCCTTTGTCCGCAGGCCCTGGAGGCGCACCTCGGACCTATCGTGAAGAGTCCCTTCTCCTTCTCGCGCTTTTACGGGTCCTGTGGCGGCTTTCGTATCAAGATATGCATGACTGGTTACGTGACTGGCCTGCTCTGGCCCTGGCCTGCGGCTTACCGATGAAGGATGGCCGTCCTCGCATCCCTTGCCCCTCTCAACAATGGAAGCGGGGCAATCGCGCCGGGGCACCGCTGCCGGAAGCGCTTTTTGTCTTGACGGTTCTCACCGCTCTGCGTTGCCGGCTCATTGGCGCCCGCGATCTTATCATCGATAGTGTCCCCATCCTCGCTTGGCGCCGTGCTGATCCTGATGCCGCTTTCGGTCACGCCCCCGCACAACATCCCCGTCCACTCTTGCGTGGCTATCGTGTTCATACGCTGATCTGCCGTGGCTCCGGTTTGCCACTCTTTTTTCTGCTGTCTCCCGCCAACGTCCATGATGCTCCCTTTGCGCAGCTGTTGTTGGCATGGGCAGTGCATCTGTATCGCATCCGCCCACGCGTCATCCGTTTAGATGCCGCTTATTGGGGCTTGCGCCTTATTGCCTGGATTCACGGTGTGCTCGGCGCGGTAGCTGTCATCCCGTGGAATCCCAAACGTCAGAAAAACCGTTCCTGTTTGCCTCCCACTTGGACCAAAGAGGAGTTGGGCAAACGCAGTGGCATCGAACGCTTCTTCGGTCGCGTGTTTCTCTTCTTCCACCTGCAACGGCCTCCCCTCTCAGGCTGGTCCACCATTGCTCGGCAAGTTGCTCTGACCTACGCAGCTACCATCATCGTTGCTTTAGCTGCACAACAGGCAGGTCGCCCTGATCTCATCCGTTCTCCTAAGCGTGTTTTAGCTCATCTTTGGGAGGGCTTATGAGTTAGGAAATATCCTCACGGATAAAAAACACAAAGGGACTTGGCATGACTACGAACAGCACTTTAGTAGGGAAGGTCCTCTGCAGAGCAGATATTTCGCCAAAAATATAGAAAGCATGAATTTTCGGTGAAAAGCTCTCTTCAATGCTGGTACAATGGAAGCTATGCGTGATAGAAACAGGCGAGAGGTCATGAGCAACATGTACGAAACAACACGAGCGATCCTGCATCTCGATCTGGATGCCTTCTACGCAAGCATCGAGCAGCGCGATCACCCTGAATATCGTGGTAGGCCGGTCATTGTAGGCGGATCGCCTGATCGACGTGGAGTGGTGGCCACCGCCTCTTACGAGGCACGCAGATACGGCGTGCATTCGGCCATGCCGAGCCGAACAGCACAGCGTCTCTGCCCAAGCGCGATCTTCCTGCCTGCGCGCTTCGAGGTGTATCGGGCCGTCTCGCAGCAGATCATGGCCATCTTCCGCCAGCAGACAACCCTCGTTGAACCACTCAGCCTAGACGAAGCGTATCTTGATGTGACCGAGGCCGTTCACACCCTGGCGGAAGCTGCTCGGCTGGCGAGAGAAATCAAGCGGCAGATCTGGGACCAGACGAACCTTACTGCCTCGGCGGGCGTCTCGTACTGCAAGTTCTTGGCCAAGCTCGCTTCCGATGCGCACAAGCCTGATGGGCTAACCGTCATTTCCAAAGAAGAGGCATCGGATTTCCTTGATGCTTTGCCCATCGAGAAATTCTTCGGGGTAGGCAAAGTGACCGCAGCAAAACTCAGAGACCTGGGGATACAGACCGGAGCGGACCTGAAGCATCTGGGTGAAGAGCGGCTGCACGACCTGCTCGGCAAGCACGGCGAACAGCTCTACCGCTTTGCCTGTGGTGAGGATGGCCGGCCGGTTGAGCCGGTGCGCGAGCGCAAATCGGTCGGCAAGGAAGTGACCCTCGAGCGCGATATCCGCGACCAGAGCGAGATGGAGCGTATCTTGGAGCATCTTTCGCTCCAGGTGGAGCGCCGCCTGGTCGAACTGGGCATCGCCGGCAAGACGCTGACGCTCAAGGTGCGTTGGAGCACGTTCGAACTGGTAACCCGAGCCGTCAGCCGACCGCAGGGCTACCAGTCGGCGCAAGAGATGCCGCCTGTCCTCCGCACGCTGCTCTCAGGGCTGTTGGATGGCAAACGGGCTGTGCGGCTGCTCGGGGTCATCATCTCCGGCCTCATCTCCCCGGACGAGAGGTATCGAGCGAGGAAGATCGTCACGCCCTCCCTGTGGCAGGATGAGCACGTGGAAGCATAGGCCGAGAGCTATCTCGTGCAAAGAAGAAGCAGTTTACTACAGCGTCGCTCCCTGGTTTCGTACTCGCCGACGAGATCAATACTCTGAGAAAGAGCATAGCCAGGAGACTGCGGGTCTGGATCCATCGTGCAGAGATAACAAAGCCCCACGCAGAGCGAGAAGAATGGAAATCCAAGCCGACATTCCAATGTGGCCTTCTCGATGTGATGGTCAGGACGGTCAAGGAGGACAGCAGCATGCTGAAGTTCGAGGACTTTGGGTTTGAGGAGGAGTAGGCAAGACGACAATTAGCAGCTCTGATTTGGTTTCTTGATGAGAAGAAACACCAACAGCACTTTACACTCCATTGGGATTAAATTGTTGAGTAAGTAATGGCTTCACAAAATTCTGATACAAGTCTGGCCTGCTCTCTTCTAGCCACTGGAGCGGAGACAACAACACAGGAGGTACATCTAACTCTAGAAACTTCCTGATGAATGTGAGCGCCAACTCATCTTGTTGTAGCAATGCCAAAGCCATCGCCTCCCAGAAGTATGCACTCCCTGCGCCTGGGTCTAACGGGATAGCTTGCTCAAGCTCTGCTACGGACTCGCCAAAGCGGCCCCTTATCCATAGTGCCACTCCACGACAAACATACGCGGTAGCGTGTTGTGGGGTAACAGCGGCAATCGC
>Ga0207646_10005387_pt1 | contig 13464 bp, 9 predicted proteins | sample KBSK5502metaG_FD_184343 | JGI IMG/M metagenome (GOLD analysis project Ga0207646, IMG submission 184343) | Corn, switchgrass and miscanthus rhizosphere microbial communities from Kellogg Biological Station, Michigan, USA - KBS K5-50-2 metaG... | ecosystem: Host-associated > Plants > Roots >... | reverse complement strand
GGGAGCGGCAGGATCAATTGGCTCAGAACTGTCTAGACAGTTGCTGAACTATGAGCCGGAACGGGTGATTGCTCTAGATACGAACGAGACGGGACTTTTTGATCTTGTTGAGGGTTTGAGATCTCACCCATATGCATCACTCTTGTGTCCATATATTGGCGATATTACGGATGTGCGGGGAATGGCGCGTCTATTCTCGGTGGAGCGGCCTCACATTATCTTTCACGTAGCTGCCTACAAGCATGTTCCTCTCCTTGAACAATTTCCTGATCAGGCTCTACGTACGAATGTCCTTGCAACCTATCACTTATGCTGTTTAGCCCAGGAACATCATGTAACCAACTTCGTTTTTGTTTCAACCGATAAAGCTGCTGAGCCAATTGGTGTGATGGGGGCTTCAAAGCGAGTTGGAGAAATGATTGTGCAGGCGCTTGCAAAATCGGCAAGCTGTGTGACCTGCTTTTCTGCCGTGCGCTTCGGCAATGTCATCGGTAGCCGTGGAAGTGTTGTTCCCGTTTTTGCTCAGCAGATCGAGCAGGGTGGTCCTCTGACAATAACCGATCCCGAGGCTACACGTTTTTTTATGACCATTCACGAAGCCTGTGAACTCGTCACTCTTACTGTTACGCTAGCAGAGCGGGGGGGACTTTATCTTTTGGATATGGGTAGTCCTGTACGAATTATAGATCTGGCAACGAAAATGATTCACTTGTGCAGCCTGCGCCTGGGAGAGGACATCTCTATCGTGTACACAGGCCTGCGTCCAGGTGAGCGTCTTCACGAACCCTTAGTGGCGCCAAATGAGGAACTCACTCCCTCGGCTTGTGGCAAAATCTTCTGTGTCACTTGCAGACCCCCTCTACCAAAGCTCACAACAATTGCTCAGTGGATGGACACGCTAAAAGAAAGTCTCCTATGGGGCAGCAAGGCAGAGCTTCGCGAGCGTCTTTTCGAGATGGTTCGTGAACCAGAGTTGATGAATACTACTCATGAAGAAAGAGAAATCCTCAACTTAGCAGCGAGGAGGAATAGAGGATGACCATTGAAAAGTTCTTAGCCATATTAGTAAAGCGATGGTGGCTCGTCTTACTCTGCTCCTTAACAGTAGGAGCAGGAGCATATATTGGTAGCAGGCTTATGACCCCGCTCTATCAATCGATAGCACTGATACAAATTGCCATTCGTTCGTCGAATAACCAAGGTGACTATTACACTAGCTTGCTTGCCAGTGAACAACTCGTTCAGACGGAGGCGACATTGGCGACCAGTGACCCCGTACTGCGTGAAGTTGCTTCGCATTATCCTGGTTTGACGGCCGAGCAACTCTCGAGAGAAGTAATAGCAGACCCCAAGCTCAATACGCAGCTGTTTGAGATCAATGTTCAAAACTCCAGGCCGACACAGGCTGCAACGCTAGCGAATGATGTTGCAATGACGTTGATAAAGCAGCAAGCTCAGGCGTTCCGGCAAAACGCAGTGCAGAGTGATGTTTATTTACTCATAGTCCAGCCTGCTCAACCTAGCTTAAGCCCAGTGCGACCTAATAAACTTCTTAATACAGGTGGAGGTCTTCTGGTCGGCTTTTTGCTAGGAATGTTATTCGCTGTCCTTCTTGAGCTGTTAGACACGCGTGTCCGTACACCTGAGGCGCTGACTCAATTGCTGGGCTGGCCAGTTCTGGCTACGATCTGGCGAGCACGCTCCAATGAAGAAGTTTTTAATCCAAAGGGAAACAACGCTAACCTCGAGGCCTATCGCATTTTGCGTACGAATATTGGGTTTTCAACGATTGACAAACCAGTCTCTACGCTGGTGGTCACAAGTGTTACGACTCGCGAAGGCAAGAGCGTCGTTGCAGCTAACCTGGCCATCTTTATGGCCAAAGCGGGTAAAAATACGCTGCTTATTGATGCAGACCTGCGTCATCCAGTACTGAGTGATCTATTCGGCATCCCAGGCGGCAGAATGGGCTTAAGCAATGCTCTACTGGCATTTAGTATTCCAGCCACCGCTAATGCATCTGCTAACGATAAATTTCGCACGTCTACTACATCCGTACCGCCATCGAGCATGCCGCCTGCCACCCAAAGATCTCTGGATTCCTTCATCCACGTCGTAAATATTCCAAACCTATGTGTCATGCCTTCCGGTCCCCTACCACCGAACCCCTCAGAGTTGCTTGATTCAAAAGCCATGCGGCACCTCTTGAAGGCCCTGAGCAGTTGTGGAGCTGAAGTTGTGATCTTTGATACTTCTCCTCTACTCGGTTTGTCAGATACCAGTATCCTAGCCTCAAAGGTGGATGGCACGCTTGTCGTAGTTGATATCACTCGTGCCAGCAAGGGAAGCCTCAAACAAGGGAAAGCACTGCTTTTGCAGGCCGGGACATGTGTTCTTGGCTGTGTGGTGAATAAACAGCGACATGGCCGCAAAGATGCCATCTATTCCTACTACTATAGCGCTGATGAGCAGGAGAAAGGAGAGGATCTCAAGGCGGAGCATGCAGGTTCTCTCCCTACCTTGTCTATTGGACCGGATGACATCAGAGAGCTAGGAGCAGCATCCCAGTTAGCTAAGCAAAGGGTAGAAAGTAAAAAGCAACTTGAGCAGGATGGTAATGAAAAACGGCATCATGAATAGCGAAATTGCGAAGATTTGCAAGGTTTCCTTCACATCTTCTTTTCCATTCCTAGCGATGATAACAGCTCTCTTGATAGGAGGAGTACTAGGAATGTTTGGTCCTTATGCATTGGTAGTTGTTCTCGGGGGTTTGATTATTACTTTCATTATTATTTTTCGTCAAGATGCACTGGCTTTAATGATTGTTATTGCTGTTCAGCTAATTGTTGATTGGTATTTAGGATTACATATTGTTTCACAGCTACTAGCACTTGTATTGCTATCAATCTTTTTCTTGGCTCGTTCTCGACGATATCCTTGGGTAGAACCACGCGCAATATTGCTGTGGGTAGTATTTCTTATACTACCCATTCCCGCAGTCATACAAGGGGATCATAACCCCTGGATCCTTGCATTCTACTATCCCAACATCTTTTTTGGAGCCCTGGTAATGTTCTGGCTTGGAATGCTTGTTGCCAGGAATAAGTCGCACCTGAGAACTCTTTTCCAGGCGCTTGCTGTTCTCGGATCCTTGTTCGCTATACATACGATTATTCAAGTGACGACCGGAATATTCGTGTTCAATACAACTAATGATACATACATGGTGGCGTCAAATTTCACGTTTAATAACTTTGATGTTTTGCGCGCTGGATCATTCCTTCAAAACCCAGATTGGAATGGTATCTTTTTCGCCGTGATGCTATTTCTTCCTCTTGGACTGTTTACCGAAGCCTCCTCTTTGCCACCAAAATTGCTGTATTTGGCTGAAATGCTTCTCATGTTACTTGCACTACTTTTCACGTATTCCGGTGGGGCATGGATAGGTGTCTCAGGAGGTATAGTTGCTTTTATCCTCCTTGCAGGGCGTAGTTACTACCGTATTCTGGTTCCAGTGCTTATGGTTATGATAGGAGTAATTGCGGTAAACGTTTTGCCGACTCAGGTTAATCTCCTCATCCAACATTCATCGAATCCAGGGGAGTTATCATTGCGCTTAGGGGCCTGGCAAACTGCTATAAATGTAATCAGAGCTTACCCCCTGACAGGAATAGGTCTGGGCTTCTACAATTATGCACTGCGCGCGGAACCCTACAGGGTCCCGGCTCAGTATAAGCCTTTAGCACATCCACATGATTCATACCTGGAACTGGGTGCTATGGCAGGTCTTCCCGTCCTTATTGTGTTTCTCGCTCTCCTGCTTTTTGCTTTGTGGCTGGCCTGGCGCAATTGGATACAAGTTGATGCGGGCACTCGTTGCTTGCTAGGTGGAGGCATTGCCGCCATTGTGGCTCTGAGTGTCAATAGTATAAGCGTTAATGGCTGGACTCTTCCACCGCTGGCGGCGATAGGCTGGCTAGTTCTGGGAGCCACTGCATCTCCTTTAATCAAAAGGAAGCAGTCTGGTGAAAAGGAAACAATAATGGCGTCATCATTTGAATAAAGAGGAGCAAGCAAGTTAATGGGGACACCGAAGCGAACGATAAAGGGAAAACATGTACTGGTAACAGGGGGAGTTGGTTTTATCGGAAGCCATCTTGTTGATCTGTTGCTATCGGAGGGGGTAAAACAGCTTACTATCATTGATAACTTCTTTCTGGGAACACTGTCTAATCTAACCGATGCATTTCACCGAATGCCCGCTTTGCGAATAGCGCATCTGGACGCCTCTGATGATTGTGCAGTCCGTGAAGCGTTCTCGAAATTTGAGCCGGTGGATGTTGTGTTTGATCTCGCTGTGGTCCCCCTTCCTACTTCGCTGGTACGCCCACAATTTTGTTTCGATACGAATGTGCACATCACTTCAGTACTCTGTGAGTTATTGCGCGAGGGGTGCTTCCAGACGTTGGTGCATTTTTCATCGTCGGAAGCATATGGTTCAGCCAGGATTGTGCCGATGGGCGAGGATCACCCACTTGATCCACTCACGCCCTATGCAGCCAGCAAAGTGGCAAGCGATCACCTTGTACGTACCTATGCTGCCACCTTTGGTGTGGATGCGCTTGTTGTGCGCCCATTTAATAACTATGGTCCCAGGCAGAATGATCAAAAGTATGCAGGGGTTATTCCGACTTTACTGCAATGCGCCTTTGGAAATGATGTTTTTACGATATTCGGCGATGGTCAGCAAACACGCGATTATATGTATGTCACGGATACGGTGCGAGCGGCGCTGGATCTTTATGAGTGTACCCAGGCACGAGGAAAAGTGGTGAACATTGGATCTGGTCGGGAAATTAGTATTATTGATCTCAAAACGAAGATCGAGCAAATTCTGGGTAGACATGTTCCCACTGAATACCGTGAGCCGCGACCAGGGGATGTTCGTCGTCATCGCGCAGATATCAAACTATTAGAGAGCTTGATTGAGTTCGAGCCGCAGATATCGATTGATGAAGGTTTAACAAGAACAGTGGAGTTCTATCGTCAGCGCTCCCATAATACCCTAACTGGAGTACACTGATGCGACTGTTAGTGACCGGAGCATCCGGTTTCCTGGGCAAAAATGCACTACTGGCAATGCCATCTTCCTGGCGAGTGGTTGCTCTGTACCGGCCAGGTAATAGCGGATTTCTTTCCTTTGTAGAAACTCATCGGCTTGGTCATGTCCAACCTTTGGCTTGTGATCTAACAGATACACAGCAGGTCGAGCGTGCCATAAGCCAGGTTGGAAAAGACTTCGATAGCTGCCTCTCGCTTGCTAGCAATACGTCTATTCCTGGTTCGATCGAGCGGCCAATCGACGATTTGACAATAAATACTATCGGCTTATTGCATTTGCTTCAAAGGTGTTCCTTTGACCACATTGTCTATCTCTCATCCGGCGCAGTATACGTAGGGTTGACGGGCCTCGTCGGACCGGCTTCGGCACTATCACCTACGCTCCCCTACGCCATCTCAAAGCTGGCGGCAGAGCAGTATATCCGAGCATTTGTGGAGCATCACCAAACGCCCAGGCAAGCAACAATTGTGCGGTTCTTCGGAGCCTATGGCCCTTACGAGCCGCCACGCAAGCTTTACACGAAACTTGTTCGCCAGTTCGCCTTTAAGCATGACCCTCACTTTACTGTGATAGGTGACGGAGAAAATTTCATTGACGCTATGTACGTCGGGGATGCGATCAGGGCGCTCCTGGCCGTTTTGACCCTACCTTCTTTGGGGGGGGTTCGCTGTATCGACCTGGGCGTTGGAAGTGGTGAAAGCATCAATTCGGTGGTCACACGGGCAGCCCATTTATTCGGGCTTGAACCGCAGATCACCTATGAAGGCTCTGCTGCTGAGTACATACGATTTGTGATCGATCCGCGCCCCTTTATGTCGCTCTATCAATTCACGCCACGTATCTCACTTGAGGAAGGTCTCAAATACCTGGCAGATCATCTTGAGCAAGAGGATTACGAAAGACAGAAAGTTCTCTTTCTAAAGGAGACAAAGCAGATATGAGAGAACTCAAAACAGTAAACATCGAAGCTCATCCCAACTTGCTGCCGTACCCAATCGATATGTCTGCATTGTTGACTGTGCCATTGGATAGCATGGATGAAACAGGAGTGCTTCGCAACTCACCGCAAGATACGTTACCTGCTGTGTACAATCCTACCAGTATCGCACAATACGGGCTTGTTCACTGGAATGCCTACCTCACTCATGGCGGTGATGAACACAGAGAAATTTTTATGACCCAGGCCAACTGGCTCCTGGCTCACAAGTCATCACTTTCTAATGGGGCGTGTGGTTGGCCTATATCTTTCTGCTCATATGCGCAAGGTATCTCTCGACCATGTTTATCTGCGTTGACTCAAGGAACCGCTCTATCGGTTCTCTTACGGGCTTCTCAACTGAGTGGTAAAGACGTGTTCATGCAAGCTGCCCGTCAAACGGTACTCTCCTTTGAACTGGACATTCTCGATGGTGGAGTGAGTGCATCTATAGGAGACGAGGGAGTGTTCTATGAAGAGTTAGCTATATATCCCGCTGCGCATGTTCTCAGCGCGCACATCCTGGCGCTATTTGGGCTGTACGATTATGTCGCTTTTACACACGATAACAAGATCGAAGTCTTGATCCAGCGTGGCATCGACACATTACATACTATGCTTGATGAATTTGATACTGGTTACTGGACACGCTACGACTTTCTCCATAAGCGCCTTGCTCCCTGGTCTTATCACTCCTTCCACATCACCTTGCTCGAAGTCCTTGCCGGGTATTCTGGCTGTGAACATTGCTCGGCATTAGCTACTCGTTGGGCCAGGTACCAGCATCATCCTGGCTGCCGTTTGCGCTACTTGGTCACCCACTGTACCAGGGCCTGGTGTGACGGCAAACTGAAACCCAGGCTGCGTCGTCTTATCTTTCACACGAACGATGAATGTAGACAGACTCTACCGGTCCGTGTTTGTATTCCGATCAACGCGTTTCCGGTTGCTGGGGGCATGCGTAGTGTGCTGGCAGGTGTCGCGCAGGTAATGGGTGATCGATGGAAGATGGTCTATCTCACGCATCATAAGGGGCAAAAAGCTGAGGGATTGGAGATTGAGACATTTGGCCGGAGAGCAGCCTCTCCTTGGCACTTTCCTTTTGTCTGGCTCTATTGCCTGGCAGGGGGGAGCAAACTCTTCGCCCTGTTGCTCCGCAGCCCTGGCTATGATCTCATACTGCCACAGGATGGCGTCCTTTGTGCCGCTTTCGCAGCGCTGATAGGCAAGATTGCAGGGATGCGCGTCGTCTGCATGGATCATGGAAATGTAACCTTGTTGGACACTCTTTCTTCTCGGAGCGAAGTGATTGAGCGCATTGAGGGATATCCCTGGTATCTCCGGATTGCTGCCCGACTGCAATCGCCTTTTTACTGGATATCAAAGCGCCTCCTCGCACGCATTGCCACACGCTGTGCTGATCAATTTCTCGTCGCAGATGACGAAGTAGAGGCTATCTATCGCGAGAGCTTTGGCGTTCACCCTGCCCGCATCGTTCGCTATGCATATATGCTGGATGCGGACAGCTTCACTCCCCCTGATAAAGAATCCAGAACTAAGCTGCGTGCAGAGCATGCTATACCTGAAGATGCGATTATCATTACCATGATTAATCGCCTCGCACCGGAGAAAGGCTTGCATCTCGCCATAGAGGGAATAGCCCAGGCATTATCAGCCCTCCCACCAAATGTGCGTGTGCGGGTGAAAGTGTTGATAGCCGGTGAGGGATCGTTGCGCTCACAGGTCGAGGCGGATATCGGGCGACACCGTCTGGATTCCGTATGCGAACTGTGGGGCGAGGCTGCTCCATCTGATGTCGTCACGCTGCTGGCGATATCGGATATCTTCCTCTATAGTGGGACGCGAGGGACAAATTATTCTATGGCGGTGCTTGAAGCAATGACCGCTGGTTGTGCGGTTGTCGCCACGACACGCCCCCTTTCAAACGCGAAGTTGCTTGCTGAAGGGCGTGGCATTGCCATTCCAGCGGAGGATGTAGAACAGATATGTGAGGCCCTGATACGGCTCGTAAACGATCCAGAACTTTGTCGTCAGATGGGCCACTTATCTAGGGAGTACGTCGCAACACAGCATAACTCCAGGATGCTGAAGCGTGTCTTAATGCGGGCGACCTTCTGGTCAGAATTAGACGAGTTTTTGAAGCTTAGGATGGAGAGCAAAGAATGGCATTAGGTAGTTCGGGCAATTTCCGTCATACTGAAGGCAGAAATGTATGGCGACGTATTCACATCAAGCCACCCACAGAGGAATCGAAGCAGCGCCAAGAAGTTGCAATAGAGAGCAGCCAAGTATATCTGTCTGATGATTCCCCCAATCTTGTGGAGTCTACAAGAGATATTGATCAGATAAGTACCGAACACAATCTCAATGCTCTTCGCCCGACATCGTCTGTCAACTTTGACATGGCCAATGGTTTACCTATAGACGAAGAGAAACCATTAAGGACCCCTACTACTCCTTTTCCAAATTGGAGTAAGTTTATAAATCCTAAAATGCAAAACTTTGAAATGGATGGATATATCTTGCATATGCGTAAACTTATTAGAAGTTTAGGAATTTATTCTCTCGCCTCGTTAGCTTCTCCTCTGGCCTCACTCGTACTCGCCCCTTTTCTAACTCGCCATCTCTCGCATGCTGATTACGGTGCCCTTGCTGTTCTGACAACTGCCCTTGCTCTACTAACCGGGATAACACAGCTAGGTCTTAGTTTTGCTTTTTCCCGCTCATATAACTATGATTATGAGTCTCAAAGAGATAGATTTGGTGTACTTTCAACAACCATCGACTTATTGTCACTTACGTCAATATTTACAGCTATAGTAACGCTCATAGCCGCTCCCTGGTTGTCTATGCTCCTCTTCAACAACTCATCTTTCATTATTCCTGTAAGCCTTCTGGGTGTAGTCGTTCTTTTGCAGAATCTTACTGTGCCTGGATTCGCCTGGTTGCGTGCCGAAAGCCGCGCCGCTCTTTTTTCAGCGCTGTCCATCGCCAATTTAATCGTTTGCATAGCAGCCAATTTCATTCTGGTAGGTGTCCTACATATGGGAATTTCAGGTTCACTGATCGCTACCGGAAGCGGCTATGCTGTGGTCGCGATCTGTACGTTACCGATCATGCTCCTACGCACAGGCTTTCGTCTACGTGCTGATATTGTACGCGGTCTGCTGTCATTTGGATTGCCAAGTATCTTTACTTTCCTTTCAATGTGGGTGCTGCAACTTTCAGACCGCTTTCTGCTGGCTCGTTTAGGGTCACTTGCACAGACGGCAAGCTACGCTGTTGCTTATAGCTTAGGGGGAGTATTGACTACTGTTGTTCTATCACCGTTCAATCTGGCTTGGCCTTCGACTATGTTTAGCATCGCCAAAAGGGATGATGCAGCTAATATCTTTCGCCTGGTGTTTCGTTGGTATGGCATCATCTTGCTCTTTGCCGCCTTTGGCCTTTCAATCGCGAGCACTATTGTGCTCGAATTGTTCTTCCCGCCTTCATATCAATCAGCAGCACCCATCATTCCGATCATTGCCACGTCAGTCATTTTCTATGGGCTCTACATCCTTTTCACGACAGGCATATCTATACGCCGAAAAACATGGTACGCTGTTGTATTTACTACAATCGCAGCTCTCGCGAATGTTGGCCTCAATTTTATTTTGATTCCTCTCTATGGATCGATGGGGGCCGCTGTATCAACACTTATTGCCTACATTCTGCTTGCTTTGATCAGCTATGCCGTGAATCAGCGGATCTACCCCGTTCCTTACGAAATGGGCATTTTCGCCATTGGGCTGTTAATTGGTAGTGCTCTCTTCACTGGGATTAGCTTTCTAGCACGGAATGAGGGGAGATTAGAGGTCTGGGCTCTCTATATGGGCGCCTTGGTCCTCTTTAGTGGCTCTCTCACTTTTCTAGTGAAGTTACCGACTCGCGGCCAGAAGAACAAATCATGAAACACAGGATTTCTCTATCACAGGAGGATATCATGAAAACTTCACCTTTTCTCAATTCTTCAACTGCACGAGAAACTACTACAGCGCTCTCACCTATCAAGGTATGCATGCACGTCTTGACATCTGCCTGTGCAGACATCCGAGTGATGCGTGCAGCTACTGCACTGGTGAAAGTCGGTTACGCTGTCTCAGTAGTTGATATTGATCATGAAGAGCACCATGAGATCGAGGAAGATATTCGTGGTGTTCACTTGAAACATGTCAAGGTATCTCGTTCGTTTCTCTCCACACGCTTCGATAAATGGACTCTCGTCAGAATAGCGAAATTGTTTGTTCGCAGCGCACTTCGTGTAATTCGAACCCCAGCAGATATGTATCATGCTCACGATATATCGGCGTTACCAGCTTGTTATATTGCAGCATGCTTGCGACGTAAACCTCTCATTTTTGATGCGCATGAAATGCCTCTGTTTGAGCGACCTTTATCAGAAATGGGGCGAAGCAGACGATGGGTGAACAAGTTGTTAGCAGTCCTTCTTGCTTATATGATACCACGATGCGCAGGGATCATCACGGTTTCCCCTCTTATCATAGAGGAGATGCGCAAACGCTATCGTGTTGCGGAAGTGATCCTGATTCGCAATGTACCTGAGTATCAAGCTGTTCCGAAAAGTGATCGCTTACGGCAATACCTTGGCCTTAAGCCAGAGGTTCGTTTTGCCCTCTACACGGGCTCTTTGCAGGCTAGCCGTGGGCTCGATAGATTAGTTCTTGCAGCAGCATACCTTGAACAAGATATTGTGATTGTGATGATGGGTCAAGACACCGGAACAACTCAGGATCAGCTTGAAGCGCTAATTGCTCGTGAAGGCGTCGCGGACCGTGTTAAAATTCTTCCTCCAGTTCCCTATGCACAACTTTTGGACTGGACTTCTTCTGCGGATATCGGGTTATATATTGCTTCGCCAGATTACTCGCTCAACGTTCGGGTGACTTTGCCAAATAAGCTCTTTGAATATCTTATGGCTGGTCTGCCGGTTCTTAATTCACCAATTGAGCCCATGGTAGATGTTATTAAAACGTATGATGTTGGGCAAGTGCTGCCCTCACTTGCGCCACTAGATATTGGTAAAGCAATTAATAGCATGCTGGCAGATCCTCCTGGTCTTGCGCGTCAATGCAGTAATGCACTCGAGGCTGCCCGGAACGAATTCTATTGGGAGAAGGAGAGTCAACGGCTCATTCAACTTTATCAAGGTATCTTGCAAGGTGAAGTTCGGAGAAGAGGCTCCACTACCAGCAATTAGTGTATCGAAAAGCAATGTGTTGTTGTAGTACGTTGAGCGTGCAGATGCACGTGCTAGTTCTTGAGAGGATAATTTGATGTTACAGGTAACCACTCAGAAGGGCCAAGGGCGGTCCCCCAATTTATCATTAGAAGCCTATAGAGAACTGCTCTTCACGTTCAAAGACGCAGGCTACTCCTTCTGCGGCTTTGAGGAAATCAACTCTCGCCTGACTGAACAGCGCCCTTTCCTGGTACTCAGGCATGACATCGATATAAGCCTTTGTCCGGCTCTGGAAATTGCTCGTATAGAATATGAGCAAGGGGTACAGGCTACCTACTTTGTGTTGCTTCGTTCTCCATTCTATAATATTTTCAGTCGCTCTAATGCGGAACTTATGCTACAGATACATCACTATGGGCATCAGATCGCCACGCATTTAGATCTTGCTGCTTACGACAACGACTGTGCCAAGGCGCTCATGGAAGTCGAGGTACTGTCTCAATTCTATCCATATTTAAACACTCGGTTGGTCAGTTTGCATAGCTCCTACGATTTGAATCAGATGCCTATAGAATTATTCCAACAGCTTGATCATGTTTACGGGCCTGCCGTTAGAGGAGAGATAGCCTATATAAGTGACTCAACTGGTAGATGGAGGTATGGCCATCCTCTCGACTCGGCAGCATTCCACACACGAAAGCCGCTCCAGCTTTTGACACACCCAATCTGGTGGGTTCAGGAAGGTGAAACGGCCACCCAGAAATTAGAATGTTGGCTCTATTCCGACTATCTAAATAGCCAAGTAACTCTTAAAGAATTCCTGCCAAAGTTATTTAAACTTGGTGGATCGTAAGAAAGGGGAGAAAAATGTCCATATGGAAAGGTTAGTGCGGTTAAAGAGGGAGTGTGAAGTATGAGTCGAACCAAACACGATCAAGAACTGGCGCGGATCATAGCCGAGTATCACCGCCGGGAAGCGACACCCATGATTTCCCGGCGCTACCGCCACGAGCATGCCGCAACACGTTTGAACCTGGAGAGCATACACCGTGCTATTACGGAGGCCCTTATCCGTCATGGCATCGTCTCCCTCGCAGGCAAACGTGTCCTGGACATTGGCTGTGGGAATGGTAGCTGGCTCCGTCGCCTCGTTGAGTCGTACGGGGCGACCCAAGGCCAGTGCGTGGGCATTGATCTCATGAAAGAACGCATCGCCGCTGCAAGTAAGACCTCTCCGGAGATGGAGTGGCATGTGGGAAGTGCCCATGCCCTTCCCTTTGTCGATGCCTCATTTGATCTCCTGCTCTGCTTCACTGTCTTCAGTTCTATTCTGGATGAAACACTCTCCGAAGCGATTGCCCGTGAAATGTGGCGGGCGCTGGCTCCTGGGGGCTTCATTCTCTGGTACGATTTCGCTTACAACAATCCGCGCAATCCGGCGGTACACGGCATGCCCGAGAAACGGGTACGGGCATTTTTCCCGGGTGATGCACATGTTGATGTGCAGCATATCATCCTGGCTCCGCCGTTGTCTCGCTTGATCGCCCCACATGCCTACTGGCTTGCTAGATCACTTGAGAGGTGTAAAGTACTCAACACGCACCTCCTTATGACCATACAAAAAGGGACATAGAATAGATATGACTTCTACGAAAAGGTTATCATGGTTCGGCAAGCGCGTAAGGAAAGAATGATGAAAGTCTATTGGTGCAGGTGTGCGAGTACCTGTTCAAGCGGACACAGCGGTACACACCGGCAAACTGATACAGCGGGGCGGGAAACTATCCACGGTTGCCACGCTGGGATCGTAGAGCAACAGACCGTTGGGAGAAAACGATTCGCAAGCACCAGGCCATGCTCGCCGTGATGAGTGCCGCGAACGGTGATCCAGAGGGGTTCTCCGACCCAGACCGACTGGACATCTGCCGCCAGGACAATCGGCATCTCGCCTTTGCGTGGGGGCCCCACTCTTGCTTTGGTGCTCCGCTCGCACGACTCGAGGGTCAGATCGAATTCGAGACGATGCTGCGCCGCATGCCCAACCTGAGTCTGGAACCTAATCCGGTGACCTGGCAAGAAAACCTGGGGTTTCGGGGTTTGACA
>Ga0207646_10005386_pt1 | contig 13465 bp, 13 predicted proteins | sample KBSK5502metaG_FD_184343 | JGI IMG/M metagenome (GOLD analysis project Ga0207646, IMG submission 184343) | Corn, switchgrass and miscanthus rhizosphere microbial communities from Kellogg Biological Station, Michigan, USA - KBS K5-50-2 metaG... | ecosystem: Host-associated > Plants > Roots >... | reverse complement strand
AGCCGCTTCCCCGGCTGTCGCAACGCCGACCACAGCGAGCAGGTGCTCGGGTGCTTCCTGCTCGCGGCTGAGTCCGCCCATGGCGGACATCGCTAAGGAGAGTTCCCATGACCCGGAGACCCCTCAACTCAACTTTCAACAGAATTGCTGGACAATGCCTAGGTTTGCCCCTGCTTGACAGACGACGCGGTTTTTCGCTAAGGTGTGAACCAGCATGAGGCTTCGGGCACATTCGCATCACCATCATCACCACGGTGTCGAGCCGTGCCCGCGGAGCCCTGATTAGACTGCTTAGAGTTGGACTTCATCAGCCCGCTGGCGCGGAAAGCGTCAGCGGGCTTCTTCTTTTGGGAGGGACTCGATGGTGCCCGATTTCAGCAAGCTCGATGGGTTGGTGCCGGCTGTGGTGCAGGACGACGCGAGCGGCGAAGTCCTGATGCTTGGCTACATGAACGCCCAGGCGCTTGAAGCCACGTTCGCCAGCGGCGACGTCACCTTCTACAGCCGCTCGCGCCAGCGGCTGTGGCGCAAAGGCGAGCAGAGCGGCCACCGGCTGCGCCTGCGCGAGGTGCGCGTGGATTGCGACGCCGACGCGCTCGTCGTGCGCGTCGAAACCCACGGCCCGGGCGTTTGCCACGAAGGTTACCGCAGTTGCTTTTTCCGCCGGCTTGCGCCCGACGGCACCGCGGCGGTCGTGGCCGAACGCGTCTTCGATCCGGGCAAGGTGTACGGGGAGGTGAAGCAGCCATGAACGAGCTCCGCCTGGGCATACCCAAGGGCAGCCTGCAGGAGGCGACTCTGCAATTGTTCGCGCGGGCTGGCTGGCGCATTGCCGTCAATTCGCGCAGCTACTTTCCGACGATTGACGATCCCGAGATCAAATGCCTGCTCGTCCGCGCGCAGGAGATGGCCCGGTACGTCGAAACCGGCGCGCTCGATGCCGGGATCACCGGCCGGGACTGGGTGCTGGAAACGGGCGCGGACGTGGTCGAAGTCGCCGAGCTGATCTACGCCAAGCAGCGCATGACGCGCGTCCGCTGGGTCCTGGCCGTGCCTGAGGAGTCGCCGATTCAATCGGTGCGCGACCTGCAGGGCAAAGTGGTCGCCACCGAGGTCGTGCGGCTGACGCAGGATTACCTGGCGCGGCACGGCATCAGTGCGCGCGTGGAGTTCTCCTGGGGCGCCACTGAGGTGAAGGTGCCGCAACTGGCCGACGCCATCGTCGAGGTCACCGAAACGGGAGCTTCGCTTCGCGCTCACCACCTGCGCATCGTAGATACCGTGCTCGAATCCGCTACCCTGTTCATCGCCAGCCGCGCCGCCTGGCAGGACCCCCAGACGCGCGAAAAGATCTCCAACATCGTCCTGCTGCTCCAGGGCGCGATTGACGCCTACGCCAAGGTGGGTCTGATGCTCAACGTGCGCCGCGAGCACCTGCTCGCCGTCCTGGCCGTCCTGCCCGCACTGAAGAACCCGACCATCTCGGAGCTGAGTGATCCCGAATGGGTGGCGGTGAACACCATCGTGGATGAGGAAGTTGTGCGGCAGATCATCCCCCGGTTGAAAGCAGCGCAGGCGCAGGGAATCGTGGAATACCCGCTGAACAAGATCGTGCTGTGATGCGAGTGCTGCGACTCACAAAGGCGAACGCGGAAAGGCTGCTCGCGGCGCGCCATGGGCGCGACCCGGCGGCCGAGCGCATAGCGGCGCGCATCCTGGCCGACGTGCGACGCCGCGGTGATGCCGCCGTGCTCGCTTGGATGCGCCGCCTCGACGGCCTGCGGCTCGGCCCGGCCACGCTGTGGGTCGCTCGGAAGGACCTCCGGGAGGCACGGCACCAGGTGGGCCGCGAATTCCTTCGCGCGGTGGAGCACGCCGCGCGAAACATCCGCCGCGTCGCGAAGCGCCAGGCGCCGCGTGCCTGGAGCTTTGAAGTCGAACCGGGCGTGCGCGTGGGCCAGCGGGTCGCGCCGCTCGACGTCATCGGGTGTTACATTCCCGGCGGGCGGTTCTCGCTAGTTTCGACCTTGCTGATGACGGCGGTTCCGGCGCAGGTGGCCGGCGTCCGACGAATCGTCGTCACCTGCCCGCGGCCGAACGCGGCGCTGCTCGCTGCCGCCGAACTGCTGGGTGTCGAAGAGATTGCGCGTGCCGGCGGGGTGCAGGCCATCGGCGCGATGGCCTTTGGCACCGAGTCGTTCCCGCGGGTGGACAAAATCTTCGGGCCCGGCAATCGCTACGTTAATGCCGCCAAGCGCCTGGTCAGTAGCGAATGCGCGATTGATCTGCCCGCCGGACCCACCGAGGTCTTGATCCTCGCCGCGCGCGGCAATCCGCAGCTGATCGCTGCGGACCTCATCGCGCAGGCTGAGCACGATGCCGACGCCGTAGCGCTTTTGGTTACGACTTCGGCGCGGCTGGCGCAGGCGGTGCGCCAGGAGATCGCGCGGCAGCTCCGCACCCTGCCGAGCGCGAATCCCGCCTGGGTTTCGCTCGAGAAAAACGGCGCCATCCTGCTCGCGCCCAGCCTCGATGTGGGCATTCAGTTCGCCAACCAGTTTGCGCCCGAACATCTGAGCCTGCTCGTGAACGAGCGGGCATTGCTCGAAAAGGTCCGTTCGGCCGGAAGCATCTTTCTTGGCCCCTGGAGTGCGCAGCCGGTGGGCGATTACGCCAGCGGGACCAACCACGTCCTGCCCACGGGCGGTTGGGCCCGCGCCCGCGGCGGACTTTCCACCGGGGATTTCGTCAAGTGCGCGAGCGTTCAGCGCCTCTCCCGCGCAGGCCTGCGTCGGCTGGCGCCGGTGGCGGCAGCGCTGGCCGAAGCGGAAAACCTGGCGGCGCATGCGCGGGCGGTCGAGGTGCGCCAGTGAGGCTGGCCGTGCCCGTGCGGCGCTCGGTCCGGCGCATGCGCGCGTATCATCCGCCGCTCGAAGGTCGTGCCGGAAAAGTTCGCCTGGACTTCAACGAGAATACCATTGGCTGCTCGCCCGGGGTGCGCCGCGCGCTGGCACGGCTCACGCGCGACCAGGTGGCCATGTATCCCGAATATGCGTCCACCGAACGCTGGCTGGCGCGCTTTTTCCGCGTGCGGCCGCAAGAGCTGCTGCTCACCAACGGCACCGACGACGCCTTGCGTCTGGTGGTGGATACGTTCGTCGAGCCTGGCAGCGCAGTCCTGCTTGTCGAACCCACGTTTGCGATGTACCGCTTCTATGCGGAGCTGGCCGGGGCGCGGCTTCTCGCTTTGCGCTATGACGCCGCGATGCGCTTCCCGCTCGAGCAGGTGGTGGAGGTTTTGCGGCGCCGCGGCGCCGGGCGGCCACGCGTCTTCTTCTTGGCAAATCCGAACAACCCGACGGGCACCCTGGTCCTCGCGAATGCGTTGCGGCGGATTCTCAGGGCCGCGCCCGCGACCCTGGTGGTGGTGGACGAGGCGTATTATGAATTCTCTCGCGTCACGGTTCTGCCCTGGATCCGTCGGTATCCCAACTTGATTGTCACGCGGACGTTTTCGAAGGCGGCGGGGCTGGCCGGACTGCGCGTGGGCTGCCTGTTCGCCCGTCGCGAGCTCGCCGACGCTCTTCGCCGGGCGCACTCGCCCTATCCGGTGAATGCAGCGGGGCTCGCGGCGGCCAGGGCAGCCACGCGCGACACGGGTTTCATCCGCCGTTACGCTCAGGCAGTAAACCGCAGCCGGCGGGAGCTCGAGCGGGCGCTCCGTGCGGTGCGCATCCCGGTGTTCCCAAGCGCGGCAAACTTCGTGCTGGCCGATTTCGGTCGCCGCGCGCCGGCGTTGCTCCGCCGCCTGCGGCGGCAGGGAATCCTGCTGCGCGACCGGCGGAGCGATTTTGGCCGCACCGGCCACGTGCGTATCACGGTCGGCACCCGCGCGCAGACGCGCCGGCTGATTCGAGCGCTCGAAAGGCTATGGTGAAGCTGAAGCCCGAATTGGTGGTGTTCGATATGGACGGCGTCCTGGTGGACGTTCGCGAATCGTTCCACCGCACAATTCTCCAGACCGTACGACACTTCACCGGACGGCGCGTCTCCCGCGCCCAGATCCAGAGCTGGAAGAACCGCTCGGGCTACAACGACGACTGGAAACTCACGACCGACTGGGTTCGCTCGCTCGGCGGCCGCGCGAGTTACGCGGAAGTGAAACACCAGTTCGAGAGGTTCTACTGGGGTGAGAAGGACGACGGCAATGTTGCGCGCGAGCGGTGGCTGCTGACCCGCGAACGGCTGCGGAGCTGGGCGCGTCGCGCAGATCTTGGCATCTTCACCGGACGCAGCCGGCGTGAGTTGCAGCACGCGCTCGAGCGATTCCGCGCGCAATGCTACTTCCGGCGGACCGTGACGATGGACGACGTCCGGCGGCCGAAGCCCGATCCCGAGGGGTTGCTGCGCATCCTCAATGGCGGCGACCCGGCCAGGGCCCTCTACCTGGGCGATAACATTGACGATGCCCTGGCGGCGCGGCGCTGCGAGATGGACTTTATCGCCGTTCTGCCGCGCAACAGCGAGGCCCGGCGATTGCGCGCGGCCCGGCTGCGACGCGCCGGCGCGAGCATGATCCTCGACAACGTCAACCAACTGGAGAGATGGCTCGAATGAGAACCGCGCGCCTTCGACGCACCACCACGGAAACCGATATCCGCATCCGACTGAATCTGGACGGCCGCGGCCGGGCGCGCGTGCGCACCGGGATTCGCTTTTTCGACCACATGCTCGAGTTGGTCGCCCGCCACGGCGCGCTCGATCTGGAACTTACCGCGCGCGGTGACCTCGATGTGGACCAGCACCACACCGTCGAAGACGTCGGGCTGGCGCTGGGCGAGGCCACGCGCCGAGCGCTCGGCTCGAAGCGCGGGATCCTCCGCGCGGGCTTCTTCCTGATGCCCATGGACGAGACGCTCGCCGTCGCGGCCATTGATCTGAGTGGGCGAGGCCATGCGGTCTGCCATTGGAAGTTCGCGGCGCGGCGCGTCGGCGACTTGCAGACCGAATTGCTCGAAGACTTTTTCCGCGCGTTTGCCCAGGCCGCCGCGGCGAACGTCCATCTGCGGCTGCTCTATGGCCGGTCGTCGCACCATCAGGTGGAAGCCCTGTTCAAAGCGTTTGCGCGCGCGCTGCGATTTGCAGTGACGCGCGACCCGCAGCTAAAGCGCATCCTGCCCAGCATGAAGGGGCTGCTATGAGTGGCGGCAAGATCGCGCTCGTGGACTACGGCGCGGGCAATTTGCCTTCGGTGGAGCGCGCGCTGCGCCGCTTAGGTGTAGAGGTCGAGCGCGCGAGCGCGCCGGAAGCGCTCGACGGAAGCCGGGCCATTGTGCTGCCGGGCGTGGGCCACTTCGGGGCACTGATGCGGACGCTCGAAGAGCGACGCCTGCTCGAGCCACTGCGCGCAGTCCTGGCCGAGGGTGTGCCGTTCCTGGGGATTTGCCTGGGCTTGCAGGCGCTCTACGCAGCGAGCAGGGAAGACCCGAGCCGCTCCGGGCTCGGCGTCCTTGCGGGCACCGTCCAGCCGCTGCCCCGTACGGCCAAGCTCCCGCACATGGGCTGGAACCAATTGCGGCGCGTCCGCCCAAGCGTTTTGCTTCGGGATGTGCCCGAGGACGCGTATTTCTACTTCGCGCATTCTTATGCAGCCCTCGACGCCGGTGAGGCCGCGGTGGCGTTGTGCGATCACGGCGTGCCCTTTGTGGCTGTGCTCGAGTGCGGAAAGATTGTGGCCGCGCAATTCCACCCGGAGAAGTCGGGCGAAGCCGGCTCCCGGGTGCTGGCCAATTTTCTGCATTTTGCCGGCGTGGAGTGCGAACGATGACGCTGGCGCGGCGGATCATTCCGTGTCTTGACACCGACGGCGCCCGGGTGGTGAAGGGCGTGCGGTTCGTCAACCTGCGCGATGCCGGCGATCCAGCCGAACTCGCTGCTCGTTACAATCGCCAAGGTGCCGACGAGCTGGTTGTGCTCGACATCGCGGCGTCGCGCGACCACCGGTCCACCTTCCTCGAGACCATCTGCCGCGTGGCCGAGCAACTGGCCATCCCGCTCACCGCCGGCGGTGGCATCGGCACGCTGGAAGAAGGCCGAGCGGTGTTGCGCGCCGGCGCCGATAAAATCACAGTCAATACGGCGGCAGTGCGGCGCCCGGAACTGATCGAGGAATTGTCGCAGGAATTCGGAGCGCAAGCGGTTGTGCTGGCCATGGACGCCAAGCGCATCGGCGACGGCTGGGAAGCCTATGTCCGCGGGGGCCGCGAAGCCACGGGCCGAGACGCCATAGCCTGGGGGCGGGAGAGCGTCGCGCGCGGTGCAGGCGAGATCCTGCTGACTTCCATGGATCGCGACGGCACGCGCAGCGGCTTTGACTGCGAACTGACCGCGGCGGTTTCTCGCGCGGTGAGCGTTCCGGTGATCGCCTCGGGCGGCGCAGACACCCCCGACCATTTTCTGACTGTTTTCACTGAAGGGCGCGCCGACGCGGCGCTGGCCGCCTCGATTTTTCACGACAACCTCCGGCGGCTGAGCGAGCTGAAAGAATTCCTGGCCGCGCGTGACGTGCCGGTGCGTCTGATTCGTTGAGTCCTCCATGATCGTTCCCTGCATTGATCTTCAGGACGGCAAGGCCGTGCAACTGGTGCGCGGGCGTCGCCCGCGCCTGGCCATAGAGGACGTTCTGGGGCTGCTCGACCGCTTCCGGGGCTATCCGCTGCTGCACGTGATTGACCTGGACGCGGCGCTCGGCCGCGGGGACAACCGCCGCTGGGTCCGCGCGCTCTGCAGCAAGGCGAAAGCGCGCGTCCGCGTCGGGGGCGGCATTCGCAGCGTGGCCCGCGCAGAGCAGGTCCTGCGCTGGGGCGCGGAGAAGGTGATTGTCGGCAGCGCCGCATTCCGCCGCGGCCGGATTCACCGCGAGTTCTTGCGGCGCCTGGCGGCGCGCGTCGGCCGGCGGCGGATCATCCTCGCGCTCGATACCGAGGCTGGGCACATCGTCGTGCGCGGCTGGCGCCAGCGGCTGCGGCTGCGACCCGAGGACGTGATGCCCGAGCTCGGAAAGTACTGCTCGGAGTTTCTCTGCACCTACGTGGATGCGGAAGGAGCGATGCGCGGAACCAACCTGGCGTGGTTCCGCAAGCTGCGGCGCGCGACTCCTCTGCCGATCACCGCCGCAGGAGGCATTCGCAGCCGGCGCGAGGTCCGCGCGCTTGAGCGCATGGGGATGAAAGCCGCGGTAGGGATGGCCCTCTACCACGGTAAGATCTCCTAAAATCCTCTCCGGGCCGATTTTGACATAAGGGTTGGAACAGTGCCATGAGGGCGGAGGGGTGTTGAACCTAGCGCAGTTGTAGCCGAACCGGCCCACGGCTGCCAGCCTTGCGTCCACCGGCGCGGGCCTGCAAAAGCAACGAGAATTTGCCCATCTTCATCATATTCTCGTGTTAGACTCACCAAGCTCCGGGAGAAATACCCAAGAGGCAGCTGAGAGGGACACTAGAGCTTTGTGCGGGATTGCTGGTTTTACGCACAAGAACCGGGTAGTCAGCGCTGGCCGCATTCACGGCGCGACCCATTCGCTCGTCCACCGCGGCCCGGATCAGCAGGGCAGCTACGACTTCCCGGATATCTCCCTCGGCGCCGTTCGTCTGAAGATCATTGACCTGCACTCGGGCGACCAGCCCATGTTCAGCGAGGACGGCGACACCGTCCTCGTTTTCAACGGCGAGATCTATAACCACGCTGACCTGCGGAAGGAGCTCGAAGCGCGGGGCCATCGGTTTACCTCGCGCAGCGACACGGAGATCGTCCTGCACGCCTTCCTTGAGTGGGATAAAGATTGTTTGTCGCGGTTGCGCGGTATGTTTGCCATCGCGCTGTGGACGCAATCGAAGAAGCGACTCCTGCTGGCGCGGGACCGCATGGGCATCAAGCCTCTGTATTTCCATCGCCGCGGCGAGGACCTTTATTTCGGCTCCGAGCTGAAAGCCATTCTGGCCCACCCGGAAGTCGAGCGCCGTATGAACCTGGTGGGGCTGAGCCTTTACCTCTCTTTGAACTACGTTCCTTGCCCGCACACGCTGATCGAGGGGATCGAAAAGCTGGCGCCGGGCCACCTGCTGGAGTGGCGGGACGGCCAGGTGCGTACGGAGGCCTATTGGCGGCTGGAGTTTTGCCCGCAGACCGCAGGGACGCTTGAGAGCGCGTGTGAGGAATTAGACTCCTTGTTGAAACAATCGCTCCGCGAGCATCTGATTTCCGATGTGCCGCTGGGCGTGTGGATGAGCGGCGGCATTGATTCCTCAACCATCCTGCACTACGCCTCCCAGGCCAGTTCCACGCAGCTCAAGACGTTTTCCATCTCCTTTCGCGGCCGGAGCTTTGACGAAACCGCGTACATCCGCGAAATCGCCGCGCGCTACGGCACCGAGCACCACGAGTTTGACCTGAATCCCACGGTGGACCTCCGGGGCGCGATCGAGGAATTCGCGCATTATTCCGACGAGCCGAACGCCGATGCTGGCGGACTTCCCGTCTGGTTCCTCGCCCGGATGAGCCGCCAGCAGATGACCGTGGCGCTCAGCGGCGAAGGCGCCGACGAATTGTTCGGTGGCTACATCACGTATCTCGCAGACCGTTGCGCGCGCCCTGCGCGGCGCCTGCCGGCGTCGGCCCGACGCCTCGCGATTAGTCTGTTGCAGCTTTGGCCCGTCTCCGACGACAAAATCAGTTTTGAGTACAAGCTCAAGCGCTTCCTGGAAGGCTCGCTGCTGCCTCCGGACGAGGCCCATGTGTATTGGAACGGAACTTTTTCGGAACAAGAGAAAAGAGCCTTTTATCTTGCGGCGAATCACTACCCAGTGGCCAGCTTGTTCGCAGGCTTGCCCGCGGAAGCGAATGCGGTGGGCTACTTGAATCGCTATCTATGGTTCGACCAGCGCTATTACCTGCCGGACGATATCCTCTGCAAAGTGGACCGGATGAGCATGGCGCACTCGCTCGAGGTGCGCCCCCCGTTCCTCGACCACCGCATCGTGGAATTTGCCGCTTCGCTCCCGGAGGATTACAAGGTCCGTGGGTTCCGGATGAAGCATCTGCTGAAGGAATTGATGAAAGACAGGCTTCCGCCTACCGTCCTCCGCCGGAAGAAAATCGGGCTGGATATCCCTGCGCACGATTGGTTGCGGGGCACGCTCCGGCCGCTCCTGCTCGACACACTGACGCCCGAGGCCGTGGAACAGACCAAGCTGTTCCGCGGCGAGGCGATCGAGTCCCTCGTTCGCCGACACCTGGATCGGCGCGCCAACCTCGGTTATCACTTGTGGGGCCTGCTGATTCTGTTCCTGTGGATGAAACGATGGAGAATCGAGACCCGACCAGTGCTCGAGGAGAGCCGGGAGACGCTGGACAGCGTTTTGGCTCCGACCTGATCGTCCTTGCCTTTGCCACAGTCATCTTTCTAGGTTGCATTGTTTCGCCGCCGTCGCTGATGGACGACGTCGATGCCGTGCAGGCGCAGATCGCCCGCAACATGCTGGTTTCGGGCGACTGGGTGACGGCGCGCTTGGACGGCGTCATGTACCTGGAAAAGGCGCCGCTGATCTACTGGATCATCGCTGTCTCCTATCGGTTCCTCGGCGTGCACGACTGGGTCGCGCGCATCCCCATTGCGCTTTCGGCGATTCTGCTGTGCTGGCTGACGGCGCGCTTTGGCGCCTGGGCCTTCGGGCACCGCGCGGGCTTTTACGCTGGACTCTCTCTGGCCACGTGCGTCGGCCTGTTTCTATTCACGCGGATTCTGATCCCGGACGTCATGCTCACGTTGACCGTGACCTTGGCGATGTGGGCGTTCCTGCGGGTGCTCGAACAGGACGAGCCCCGTCCCCGCGCCTGGGCGCTGCTGCTGGCCGCGAGCTTGGGCGTGGGGCTGCTGCTGAAGGGCTTGATTGCGGTTGTGTTGCCTGCCGGCGGCGCGCTGGTCTATTTGTTCGTCACGCACCAACTTTTCTCCGCGCGCGCCTGGCAGCGGCTGAGGCCCTTGAGCGGCCTGGCCGTCCTCCTTCTGATTGCCGCGCCGTGGCATGCGCTGGCCACGCTGCGCAATCCGCCCTATTTTGACGTGACCATGCACGGCGGGCCCGGCGAATACCGCGGATTTTTCTGGTTTTACTTCATCAACGAGCACGTGCTGCGCTTTTTGAACCTGCGCTATCCGCGCGACTACAACACCGTGCCGCGACTTTCCTTCTGGCTGCTCAACCTGGTCTGGCTGTTTCCCTGGAGCGCGTATTTCCCGGCCGTCGTCCAGCAGAACTACAGGACCGCGGACCGCGCTGGCCGCGCGCGGGTCCTGACCTTGTGCTGGATCGGCTTTCTGCTGGTGTTCTTCACGTTTTCGACGACGCAGGAATACTACTCGATGCCATGTTATCCCGCGTTGGCGCTGCTGCTCGGCTCAGCCCTGGCTACGGAGAGCGCCTGGATTCGCCGGAGCACTCGGTTTCTCGCGGTCTTCGCCGCGGCGGCCGCGGCGATTCTTGCGGTCATCTACTTCAAGGTGCGCGGCATCCCGACTCCCGGCGATATTTCCAATGCCTTGACGCAACGCCCTGCGGAAACTTATACCCTGGCGCTGGGTCACCTGGGCGACCTGACAGTTCGTTCGTTCGCCTACCTGCGGGCTCCGATGGTTTGGGCGGGGTTGGCGGGCTTGCTGGGCGCGCTGGGCGCCTGGCGGTTGGCGGGCCGGCGCGCGTTTCTGGCCGTGGCGCTGATGATGGTGGTTTTCTTTCATGCGGCCCGTCTGGCAATGGTGGTTTTTGATCCCTATCTGTCATCCCGGCCGCTTGCGGAGGCCTTGCGGAGCGCTCCCCAAGGTCAATTGATCGTCGACGGCGCGTACTATCCGTTCTCATCGGTCTTCTTCTACGCCAATCGCCAGGGATTGCTGTGGAATGGCCGAGTCAATAATCTGGAATATGGGTCTTTCGCGCCGGGCGCTCCCCACGCTTTCATTGACAATGCGGACTTCGAGCAGCTGTGGTTCGATTCAGCCCGGTGTTTTCTGATTGCTGATCGCTCGGTAATTCCCCGGCTGGAACGGCTCGTGGGTCGCTCCGCTCTCTATCGGGTGGCGGAGAGCGGAGGCAAGCTACTACTCACCAACGAGCCGCTCCGTGTTTCCTTCGAACATTCGCCGAGGCCGGAAGGTGGTCAAGCGAAATGGTAGTCATGAGGACATTCCTTCTCGTCTTGCTGGCGGGATCGCTCCTATACTGCTTGCTGGTTTTAGTGGCGGCGCGGCGTTATCTCGCCGTCCGACCCCCATGTCAAGGAACTGCTCCACCCGGTAGTGGGTCAGTTTGAAATTTGATCCCTCTTGCGGTTTCTTAAAGACATGCTACCCTAATTTCCAAACTGACCTGCTACCGGGCAACGCGATGGTGTACATCACACGCAGAACGAAAAACTGTTTCGTGAAATTGGAGCATCCCTCTCGCGCATGACTCCGATTTCACCCACTTCGGCCTCCGCAAGCAACGAGCCACAGTCTCAACGCCGCCCCTCTGTTCAGCGAGGAGCAGCGCGGTCGCTCGATTTTCAAGCGGTCATCCTTGCGGGAGGCCTGGGCACGCGCATGCGCCCCATGACGGAAACGATCCCGAAGCCCCTCATTCCCGTCGCCGGCAAACCGTTCCTTCAGCACCAGCTCGAGCTGCTCGCCGCCCAAGGGCTCTCGCGTGTGCTTCTGCTGCTGGCGTATCTCGGCGAACAGGTCGAGCGCCATTTCGGCGCCGGTGCGCTGCTCGGCTGCAAACTTTCGTACTCCCATGAGCCTTCGCCGCTCGGAACCGGTGGCGCGCTGAAAAATGCGGAAAGTAAGCTCGAAGACGAATTCGTGCTTCTGAATGGCGATACTTACCTGGCCGTTGACTATGCGGCTCTTTTCCAGGCGTTCCGAAAATCGCTCAGCGACGCGTTGATCGTCGCTTACCGGAAGTCGAATCGCACGGCTGCGAATTCACCGGCCAACAACGTCGCCAACAATCTCGCCGTGGCCGCAGATGGCCGCGTCACTGCTTACCGCAAGCACGACCCTCGGGGATTGACGCATGTGGATGCAGGCGTCGTCGTGCTTCACAAGGGTGTTCTGAAAAAAATTCCTCCGGGCCGGTTCTGTTCTCTGGAAGAAGATATCTTTCCCCAGCTCATCGCGGACGGCCGAATGAGCGGCTGGGTGACCTCGGAGCCTTTCTACGACATGGGAAGTCCGGCGGGACTCGAAGCCCTGGCATCGAGGCTCGGATGATTCTCACCAAGACGCCGTTCCGCATCAGCTTTGCCGGTGGGGGAAGTGATCTCCCCGAGTTCTACCGCCGTCAGATCGGCGTGGTAGTCAGCGCCACGATCGACAAGTCCATGTACATCGCCATCCATCCCTACTTTCACGACAAAATTCGCATCAAGTATTCCCGCACGGAGGACGTCTCCAACGTCTGCGAGATCGAGCATCCTCTGGTACGCGAGTGTCTCCGCAAGGTTGGCATCGAGCGCGGCATGGAAATCGCCAGCTTCGCTGACGTGCCGGCCGGCAGCGGCATGGGCTCGAGCAGCGCGTTTACTGTAGGCCTGCTTCACGCCCTGTATGCGCACGCCGGATCCGTCTCCTCCCCTCTGGAATTGGCCGAGACTGCCTGCGAGATCGAGCTCGAAAAAGTGGGTGAGCCCATCGGCAAGCAGGATCAATACGCCGTCGCGTGCGGTGGGATCAATCGCATCCGTTTTCACACCGACGGAAGCGTCGACGTGCACCGCATCGAGTGTTCCGCTGCGGCGCGGGAAGCGCTCGAAAAACGCCTGATGCTTTTCTATATCGGCCAGGAACGCGCCGCGAGCGCCATCCTTTCGGAACAAGCGCGCAACATGGCTGACACGGAAAAATTCAACCGCGTCGCGCGCATGGTCGCGCTCGCCGAGCAACTCTCCGCCGCCCTCGACCGGAACGACCTCGATTCCTTGGGCCCGATTCTCGACGAAGGCTGGCGCCTCAAGTCCGGCTTAGCGCAAGGCATTACCAACGACTTCCTCGAGTCCAATTACCAGCGCGCCCGCGCGGCCGGTGTCGAAGGAGGAAAACTGCTTGGTGCTGGCGCCGGAGGATTCTTGCTACTCTGCAGCCGCCCGGAGAGGCAGCCGCAAGTCCGCGCAGCGTTGGCCCATCTCCGCGAAATGTCGTTTCGTTTGACCCTTGACGGCACCCGGCTTATCGCCAACGACGGCCAGAACGGTCCCATCCTGAAACGCAGTGAGATTCTCTCCGCACACGGCAGTTGAGCGTGTTGTAGCAACATGAATTTGTCACCCTAACGGCAACATGAAAATGTCACCCCCTCAGGCCGAAGTGTGTTCGAGCCGGTTGTCGCCGTAGTAGAGCATGACATGGCCATCGAGGCTCTGGTAGAGC
>Ga0207646_10005385_pt1 | contig 13465 bp, 11 predicted proteins | sample KBSK5502metaG_FD_184343 | JGI IMG/M metagenome (GOLD analysis project Ga0207646, IMG submission 184343) | Corn, switchgrass and miscanthus rhizosphere microbial communities from Kellogg Biological Station, Michigan, USA - KBS K5-50-2 metaG... | ecosystem: Host-associated > Plants > Roots >... | reverse complement strand
GCCTCGATGGCGGGCGCTGCCGGGTCGGCGTCGAAGGGTCCCACGAGCGATAGCGTGCCCCATCTCCTCGGAGACCCCCAGACCCCGTTGGGACGGTTCTCACTCCACCGCCGGCGAGCTCCCCGGTTGGTCCGGTTGAATCCGACGAGACGCCAGTTCCGGCGGCCTCCGACGAGTCAAGACCGATGACGCGCCCTCCACCCGCGTCACCTGACGGCGGGCCGGCACCGGCGGAGGACGAGGACCCGACCACCGCGTCTCCCAGCCGCGGCAACCGAGACTCACCGACGGCGCCCGTTGCCGAGCCCGCGGGGTCAACTGATCGGGCCGCGCGTGATTCGCCTCCCGATCCTGCGCCGGGCGCCGCTGCCTCGTAGACCTTCAGATCGGCGCCATCCCGAGGCCAGAGCCGATAGCCACGTTCCGGCTGCTGACCGGTGGTCTGTTGTCCGAGCACGCCGCGAACCTCGGCAAACGCTCCCCGCACGAGTCCCGTCCTGGAGATGCCACTCGCCGAGAACAGGGTGACGCGCAGTGAACCGCTCCCGTCGTCGATGGTGAAGGCCACGTTGCCGGCGGTCGAGCGCACCGGCGTGCTCGTCACGGTGCCCCGCACCAGCACCAAACGCGCCTCGAGCTGCTCGCCCGCACCTCCGGTCGTGACCACCAGGGCCTCCGGTTCCGCAACCGTATCCACGACCAGCGGTGGCTGGTCGACGCGAATGGTGAGCATGCCGGCTTTGGTCGACCGCACGCCGACGACATCCAGCAGGGCGCCGCGGCGCACGTGGCCCGCCCTGTCGCCCAGTCTGAGCGCGATGGCCGCAGACGCATCCTGGATCACCGCGGTCGTCTCAATCGACAAGGCCGCTTCCCACGGTGACGACGCCGCGCACGTGCACGACGGCGCCGGTCGCGAGGCCTCGTGCCTGGCGAATCTCGATCACCGGGGGAATCGAGGCGCTGGGGCTCGGGGTGGCTGACGGCGAGCCACTGGTACGCTGGCTGGGACTCGATGAGGGCGTCGGCGATCCGGGCTCCGGGGTAGGGGTCGAGCTCGGCGACGCGCTCGGCGACGGGCTGGGCGTAGTGGGTGGCATCAGTTCGAGGATGTCGCCCGTGTCCCGCGGCATGACGCGGTAGCCGGCAATGTCGGTCCCGCTCGAGTCGCGCTGGCCGGCGACGCCGATCAGGGATAGGTGTGCGCCTCGCACCCATCCGGCGGTATCGATGCCAGTCCCGAGCGCCACCAGCACGCGCACCGAGCCGCTGCCGTCGTCGACGTCGAAGGCGATCCCACTGGAGAGGCTGGTCGGAGCGCTGACGATGCTCGCCGACAACTCAACGAGCTCGCACTCGGTGGCGTCACCGATCGCGCCGGTGTCCGTGGGGCACGGGGTCGGGTCCGAGCCAGCGCCAAGAACCGTCATCTCGGCGGCCGAAGACCGCATCGTGCGCTGGGCGTATCGGTCCCCGATGCTCCCGGTGATGAGTACCTGGTCCCCTCTCGCGAAGGCGCCCATGCTGGGGAGGACGGCGATGCCGGCTGTCTCATCCGCAAGGCAGCCACCGCCATCCGTGAAATCGGAACCGGTGAGGGCAACGCCGCTGATCGAAGCAACGCTGCCGTCCGGCAGGAGCCTGGCATCGGCGATGGGGATCGGATGCACCGGCGGTGGCGTGGGTGAAGGATTGACCGATGGAGTCGGCGCTGGGCTCGGTGTAGCCGGGGGAGTCGGAGTGGCCGAGGGACTCGCCGTTTCGGATGGGCTGGCCGACGGTGTTGCCGACGCGATCGGCGAATCAGTCGGCGCCGGCGTCGGGCTCGGAGAGGGGAGCTCGGTCGGAGTCGCCGTGGGCGATGGTGAGCCGCTGGGCGTCGCAGAGATCGAGGGGGACGGCGATCCGATCGGCGCGGCGACCGCATTCTGCGGATCGGGAGCCTCCCGCAGCACGAAATCGGTGAAGTTGTCATTGGTGTCCTGCCCTGACCCAACCGAGCCACCGGGCAAACGCTCCAGGCTGGATCCAGCGGGCGGAGCCGGAGCCGGGGTCCCTTCGAGCCATCCGCTCGCCGCCGTGCCCCAACCGACCGCGTCGATCGCCGTTGTCGCGCCCTGGATGCGCAGTGCGACGCTGCCGCCGGTCGCTGCGAGGCCGTTCACGTACGTCATATCGGCCATCGGCGCATACAGCCCCGCCGCGTTGGCGACGAGCCAGTGCGCACCGGGTGGCACTGACGGAGCGCCGGCCGCCCAGGCTGCCTTGCGCGTTGTGGTCGCTCCACTGGCAGTGACGTAGATCAGCTCAAGCCCCTCGAGCGGAAGGGCGTCCGCTGACGGGTTGTAGATCTCGACGAATTCGTCTGAGGCGCTCACCGCACCGGTCACCAGCTCGCTGACGACCAGATGCGCGACGGTATCGGTGGCGCTCATCGCGCCGCTATCCACGCGCGTCGGTTCAAGACGCGCGAGGGCAGGAGCCATGGCCATGAGGATGATCAGGAGCGAGAGCAGAGCGGCGAGCGTGAGACGAATGGGGACGCGAGACGGGAGAGACGTAATGCCGGACACGTGCACACCTCGACGAGCGGAGGCGTAGCGGCGGGCGCAGAGCGTGCGGCCTGAGCGCTTACCGTCCGCTTACCGTTCGATTGCCGAACGCCCCGGACCGTGCGAAGCACCGTGTCGCGTACACTCCGCGCCTGATGAGCAACCGATCCGCCCGACAGTCACGCGCCGAGGCCCGGCGCCGGGCGCGCCTAGCCGCGCAGGGGCCGACGAGCGACGTCGAGGGGGAAGCGAGCGAGGGCGGCGAGGCTCCGCTGGTGCGTGGGGTTGGCGGTGGCTTCCTCCAGCGACTCGTGCCACCGGCGCCTCCGCTCCCGGGAAAGGGCGACCCACTCGCGGGCTTCACGTATGCCGGTCCCGCTCCGTCCCTCGTGTCCTCAATCTGGCTGCTGGCGGGACATCCGATCTCGTGGTTGGTGCCGGCGCTGATCTGGATGGTGGCCTGGCCCTTCTCGCTGGGCGGAGGAACCAACGCGCTGATTGGCTCGATCGCGCAGTACGTCGCGCTCATCGGCGCAGGGTGGATCGGCTGGCAGCGTCCCTGGCTGTTCGGCGTCGCGGCGGTGATCGTCGGGTGGGGCGCGGTCGCCTGGTACTTCGTTCTCTACGGAACGCAATCCGGCCTGATCTCGCCGAACCAGGCCCTCGTCGCGCTGGCCAGCCAAACCGGGCTGCAGGTCGTGGTGGGATTCGTGGCGGGCTGGTACGGCGGGTACCTGCGCAGGCGGCTCGCGGATCAGCGCGCGCGCCCCACCGCCACGCGCGCGAGGCGTCGCTAGCCGACACGCCGGACTTGGCACGCGACATGCACACATGGGCCGGCAAGACGCGCCCGGGCCGTTCCTCCTCGTGGCGAGCGGCGCCGCCGACGGAAGCTCGGGCCAGAGGCGGCCCCTGACACCGCTCCGCCAGCGGATGGGACGGGCCCAGGGCGCGCCTTGAGAGAGCCGTCGGAGCCCGGGAACCCTCCGTACCGGGGCCTTGGCGGCTCTCTGCATGTGCAGGGAGTTCCGCCGTCGGCCGCCGTATGCGCCACTGGTCAGCGATGGGCCGCGACCGCCTCGCGAGCCGCCCGCATTGCGTCGACGTAGCGGGGCGCCAGCCCGAGCACCTCTCCCGTAGAGCGCATCTCGGGACCGAGATCCACGCCCACCCCCGGCAAACGCCAGAGAGAGTCGACCGGCGCCTTGACGGCCACCATCGGTCCATCCGCCGCCAGGCCCGCCTCGAGACCGGCTTCGCCAAGCGTGGCGCCCAACGCGCAGCGCACCGCCGCCGCCACCACGTCGCGGCCGGTCGCCTTGGCGACGATGGGCACCGTGCGACTGGCTCGCGGGTTTGCCTCGATGACGATCAGCCGGCCGTCGTCCGCGACGATCATCTGCACGTTGAGAACGCCACGCAGGCCAAGCGCCAGGGCGATGCGGCCGGCGACCGCGGCGGCCTCCTCCTGCACCTCCCGCGACACTCGTTGTGGCGGCAGGACCGCCACACTGTCGCCGGAGTGCACGCCCGGCGGCTCGATCTGCTCGAGGATGCCCGGCACGTTCCATCGCTCGCCGTCAGCGATGGCGTCGACGTCGAGCTCGATCCCGCGCACAAGCTCGTCGACCCGTAGCGGCCAGCCGACCTCCGTGCGGAGGTAGGCGTCGACGTCGTGCGGGGAGCGAAGCACGGCGATGCCGCGTCCGCCGATCACCCACGACGGACGGACGATGATCGGCAGGCCCAAGGCCGCGATGGCCGTGTGGAGCCCCGCCGCGTCGAGGGCGAGCTGACCGCGGGGACCCTGCAGTCCGAGCCGATCGAGCAACTCGGCGAAGCGCTCGCGGTCCTCTGTGGTCTCGATCGCCTCGGCACCGAGCCCGGCGATCGGCACGCCCGCGTACGCCAGGTCCTTGGCCAGGTCAATCGCCGTCTGCCCCCCGAACGTCAGGAGCACGATCGGCGGCTCGCCGGTTAGGTTGCGCTCGTGGTCGATGACGTCGAGCACACTCTCGGTGTCGAGCGGCTCGAAGTAAAGTCGGCTGCACGCGTCGTAATCGGTGGAGACCGTTTCGGGGTTGTTGTTGACGACCACCGCGTCGAGCCCCATCTCCCTGATCGCCCACGCTGCTCGCACGCTGCAGTAGTCGAACTCGATTCCCTGACCGATGCGAATCGGTCCCGAACCGACAACGATCACGCTGCGCCGCTCCGCGGGCGGGGGCACCTCCGGCAGGGCGTACGAGCTGTAGAAATAAGGCGTCTCGGCGGGGAACTCGCCGGCACAGGTGTCGACTCTTCGATACGACGGCGCAATCCCTGCTCGGACGCGAGCCCGGCGGATGGCCGCCGGGGGCACTCCCGATAGCGCTGCAATCTCGGCGTCTCCGAAGCCCGCCTGCTTGGCCTCGAGGAGCGGCATCCCATCGAGCGCGCGCTCGGCCTCGGCGAGCTCCACTAGGCGCTCGAGGAACCACGGCGCAATCCCGGTGACGCCGCCCATCTCCCTGGCGCCAACGAGGCGCCGCCTGAGCAGCGCGACGAGTCTCCATAGTCGCGTATCGGAGGGATCCAGAAACGCCTGCAGGTCCACCGGAGCTCCCTCCTCCAGCCGCCACGCCGGGTCTTCCCATAGCCAACCCCGGCCACGTGGCTCGAGCGAGCGGATGGCCTTCAGGAGCGCGGGACCGAACTCACGGTCGATGGCCATCGCCTCGCCGGTGGCCTTCATCTGGACGCCGAGCGCGCGATTCGCATCCGGGAATTTGTCGAATGGCCAGCGCGGCAGCTTGACGACCACATAATCGACCGCCGGCTCGAAGGCGGCCGATCCCCCACCGGTGGCGGGATTCGGCATCTGGTCCAGGCGACGTCCGAGCGCGATGAGAGCCGCCACCCGCGCGATCGGGTAGCCCGTTGCCTTGCTGGCGAGCGCCGACGAGCGGCTCACCCTGGGGTTGACCTCGATTACACGGTAGTCGTCATGGTCCGCCGAGACCGCGAGCTGGACGTTGCAGCCGCCCTCCAGCCGCAGGGCGCGCACGATCTTGAGGGCGCATCGGCGCAGGGACTGGACGAGCGGATCAGGCAGGGTCTGGATGGGCGCGACCACGATCGAGTCGCCAGTGTGGACCCCCATCGGATCCATGTTCTCCATGCCGCAGATGGCGATGGTGGTGTCCGCCGAGTCGCGAAGGACCTCGAACTCGATCTCCTTCCAGCCCAGGAGGCTGCGCTCCACCAGCACCTGGCCGATGGGGCTGACCCGCAGGCCATGCGCGATCCGCGCCCGCGCCTCGGTTAGGGTGAAGGCGAAGCCGCCGCCCCCGCCGCCGAGCGTGAACGCCGGACGGACCACCACAGGTTGACCGAGCGCCCTTGCGAAGGCCACGCCTTCATCCAGCGATTCGATCACCGCCGACTCGGGTACCGGCTCGCCAATCCCCGTGACCAGGTCCCGGAATCCGCCGCGATCCTCTGCCGCACGAACCGCGGCCAGCGGGGTGCCGAGCACGCGGACGCCATACCGATCGAGGACGCCGGCGTCGTCGAGCGCGACCGCTAGGTTCAGGCCCGTCTGCCCTCCGAGGGTCGGCAATAGGCTGTCGGGCCGATGAGTCGCGATGACTCGCGCGAGGTTGTTGACCGTGAGTGGGCCGATGATCACCGTCCCCGCCACGTCCGGGTCGGTCATCACCGTCGCCGGGTTCGAGTTGACGAGGACGGTCTCGACGCCTTCTGCCCGCAGCGCGAGACAGGCCTGCACCCCAGCGTAGTCGAACTCGGCAGCCTGACCGATGACGATCGGTCCGGAGCCGATCACCAGGACGCGCCGTGGCGGGCTCATACCCGCGCGACGTTGATCGTAGCTCGCCCGCCGTCCAACGCGCCGGCGGTTGCGAGGTCGAAGATGCGCGCCGCGTCGATGGGACCAGGCGCTCCTTCGGGATGGAACTGGACCGAGGCGATGCGGCCGGAGCTGTGGGTCAGGCCCTCGACCGTTCCGTCATTGAGGTCCCGATGGCTGACGCGATAGCCCGCGGCCGCGAGCGTCGGATGATCGAGCACGGCCACCTCGTGGTTGTGGGCGCCGATATCGACGCGTCCGGTGTCGAGCTCCATCACCGCGTGATTGCCGCCGTGATGCCCGACCGCCAGGCGCCGCGTGGGCGCATCAGCGGCGAGTGCCAGCAGCTGGTGGCCGAGGCAGATGCCCAGGATCGGAGGGCCGCCGGCGATCGCATCGGCGGCGAGCGCGCGGACGAGATTGATCTGCGGCTTCATCCTGGCTGGATCGCCAGGACCGGGCGACAGCACGATGAGATCGGGCTCCTCGCCGGCGACGACCTCCGGGGTGACGTCGGGCGGCAAGACGATGATCTCCAGACCGCGAGCGGCCAGGGCCGCGAGCAGGGAACGCTTGACCCCGAAGTCGACGAGGGCCGCGCGGCCGCGTCGCGGGCCGTCCGGAGGCACATGGAGCGTCTCGCGCGACGCGACAGCGGCGACGTGGTCGACCGATTCCCACGCCGGGCTGGCGTTGGCCTCGGCGATCGCCTGGCGGGCGGGCACCTCCGCGCCGCGTATGACCGAGCGCCGTCGAGCACCGCGTCGCAGCTCGAGGGTCAGCGCGCGCGTATCGATCCCCGTAATGGCCGGGATGCCACCGGCCACCAGCAACTCCTCGAGCGACCAGCCTGGACCGTCGGGCGGGGTCACCAGGCGGCTCACCACCAGTGCCCGTGCGTGGACTCGTGCCGACTCGAGCTCGCTAGCCACGATGCGGTAGTTGCCGGCCATCGGGTGCGTGAGCACCACGATCTGTCCGGCATACGAGGGATCGGTCAGGACCTCGCCCCAGCCGGTAGCGGCGGTCGTGAAGATCAGATCGCCTTCGGCCGGCACGGCCGCGCCGCGCAGCACCCCCTCCTGGATGGTGCCCCCCTCGAGGGCCACCAGGCCGAGACGCGGAGCCGGCAGGGTCGGTGCGTCGCTTGCCATCGGCCCCGAATATGAAAAGAACGCCCGCCGCTCGTGCGCGGCCGGCGTCCAGGGCTCGATTCGGGGTACCGTCTGCATCTATGCTCCTTTCCGGCATCACCGTGCCGGCCTTAAAGGACCGCGGTCAGTCTAGCGCATAGACCACCCAGAACCGGAGGAGCCGATGACCGCCCAGGACGCAGGTCGCGCCGTCACTGAGCCCGAGACCCTTGCCGATGTCCTGACCATCGCCCTCGCTCGTCCCAGTGTCTCGCCCATGATCCGCGACGGCGTCCTGGTTGTCGTTGGCGCTGTCCTTACCGCACTCGCTGCGCAGGTGTCGTTCACGGCGCCCTGGACCCACGTCCCCTATACCCTGCAGACGGGGTCCGTGCTGCTGGTCGGAACCGCGCTCGGGCCGCGACGCGGCGCGCTGTCGATGGCGCTCTACGTGCTCGCCGGCGCCGTCGGCCTGCCGGTCTACTCCGAGGGCGCCTCAGGTTTAGCCAAGCTCTTCGAGTTCACCGGCGGTTATCTCATTGGCTTCATCCTGGCCGGCGGGCTCGTGGGTTGGCTGGCGGAGCGCCACTGGGATCGATCGCCGCTCGGCATGGTTGGACTGATGGCGCTTGGCACGCTGCTGATCTACGCCATCGGCGTCCCGGTGCTCGCGTTTACGCTGCACCTCGACGCCTGGACCGCCATCTATTCGGGTGCCGTCGTCTTCCTGCCGTGGGACGCGCTGAAGGCCGCAGTGGCCGCGGGCCTCATTCCGCTGGCGTGGTGGTTGATCGGCCGGCGCTGACGCGTTCCTCAGGCATCACCCGAGCCTGGGCCGGCCCCGGCGGGTCGCCGCAGCACTCCGGTCCGCGAAAGCACGAGGGCGATCAGGGCCAGGACGATGACCAGCGGCAGCCCCACGATGCCCAGCCAGATGCCGATGCTCGCGAGTGTCTGACCGATCTGCAGCAGGGCGCTGACGGCGTTCGAAGCAGTCTCACCGGGATCCCACGTCGACGACGCTGCACTGATCGGCTGCGCCTTGGGTTGCAGCGTCACGGTGAGGGTCGACAGGTCGGCCTGGTTGCTGAGCTGCTTGAGCTGTGCGCTGAGCTGCTCGATCTGGCCCTGAACGTCGTCGAGCCGCGATTGCACGGCCAGGATGTCCTCGATCTTCGTGGCTCGGCCCACGAGGACGCGGTACTGCGCCTCGGACGCCTGTAGGTTCTTGAGGCGCGCCTGCAAGTCGACGACCGCTGCGGTGACGTCTTCCTCGCGCGTGACCTCGACGAGCACCTTGCCCCCAATCTCGAGGAGCCGCGTGAGGGCGTCGTCGAAGCGGGTCGTCGGGATCCGCAGCGTCAGAGTCGCGGATTTGTCGAGCGTGCCGGCCTGGGCGCCACCGACGTATCCGCCGAGTTCGACCGCCATGGCGCGGACGCGTCCGAGCGCGTTGGCGACGTTGTCGACCTCGATGGTGACCTCGCCGGTCTTGACGATCTGGCGCTGGTCCTGCGCGTATTGCGCGGGTTGAGCGGAGGCGCCGGGAACGGGTGCACCAATGTCCTTCTTCGCCTGGAGTTGGAGCTCGCCGCCGCTGGCCGCGGCAGCGGCTGGCGCGCCGTTGGCGGTCAGCCGTTGGCCGACGGAACCGCCGGCGCCGCAGGCAGCGAGCAGCAGGAGGAGCACGACCAATGGGATTGAAATCGACGCGATGCGTCGGCCCGGACGTAGACGAGACATGGATGGGGTCCTCAGCCGCAACGAAGTTGCGCGTTGGACGCGTTTAGGCCCGCGCGTGTTCCACCGAGGCTCGAGCCGGTCGGCTAGCATCGGTTCGTGAGCGCACCCGTACAGACGCACCCGCTCGACGACGAGGCCGCCAGGGCGAACCTTCCGGCCGGACAGTTCGATCGCGGCTGGATCAAGCAACACCTCGCCGAGGAGCGGCGCAAGGCCAGCCTGCTGGGCGAGATCCGCGAGGCGATCTTTGGCGCCCAGGATGGGCTGGTTTCGACCCTCGCCGTGGCCAGCACCGTGGCCGGCGCCTCCGCGGACCGGTTCCCGGTCCTCGTCGCGGGGATTGCCTCCGCTCTGGCCGGGGTCTTCAGCATGGCGGCCGGCGAATACATGTCGAGCAAGAGTCAGCGCGAGATCTTCGCGGCTCAGATGGTCGGCGAGCGCGAGGAGGTCGCCGAGCGGCCGGGCGAGGCGGAGGCGGAGGTGGCCTTCATGCTCGAGGAAGACGGCCTGCCGCGCGATCGGGCGGCGGGCATGGCATCCACCCTTGCGCAGCACCCCGACGTCCTGCTCAAGACGATGGTCGAAAAGGAGCTAGGCCTGACCGCGGAGCATTCGGAGGGCTCGCCCGCGCAGGGCGCATTGGTTATGGGCGTCTCGTTCGGGGTCGGGTCGCTGATTCCGATCGTGCCTTACCTGTTCCTCCCGGTGCGTACCGCCATCTTCGGCAGCGTGGTAGCCACTGGGCTGGTGCTGTTCGGAATCGGCGTCCTCAAGTCACGCTGGACCCGCCGCGACTGGATGCGATCCGGCCTGGAGATCCTGGCGCTCGGGGCGTTCGCCGGCGTGGCCGGCTACCTGTTCGGGAGCGTGCTGCCCGGCCTTATCGGCGTCTAACGCGTCAGAGGCAGATGCGCAGGAACGCTCCACGAAGGCTGCGACGAGGGCCGATCCGGGCGTCAGGTGACAGTCAACCACCCCACCATCCCGTAGTCCTCGTGCTTGGGCAGGTGGCAGATGTACTGCAGCAAGCCAGGCTTGTCGAAGGTGATGGTTGTCTCCCGGGTGGTGAGAGCCGGGATCGTTATCTCGGTTGGTCGAGCGTTGTGCACCGGTTCGGTCCCGGTACGGTGCCGTTGCTGCAGGCCCGCGTCCCCCACGATCCATTCGTGATCGATGGGATCGGTGTTCACGATCACGAAGGTCACCGGCACGCCGTGGGGAACGGTGAGGCGGGACGGGTCGTAGTGCGAGTAGTGGATGACGATCTGGATCCGCATCGGCGACGCGCCGCAGCCAGAGAGCAGCGCCACGAGCATGGCGCCGAGCAACACGGCAACGGCGCGTCTCGACACGGTCGGCATCACGCCCCAGCCGGAGGCGGCGTGCGCCGGGTCGCCACTCTCGCGAGGTAGGCACCGCCGACAACGGGCAGACCGATCCCGACCGCCGCCAGCAACAGCACCCAGCCGACCCATGGCACCGGCGGCCGCATCGGTCCAAATGGAGCCAACCCAGCGTCTCGCAGCGATGGCTGTCCTCGGCCGCTGGCATCGATCGCCAGGTCGAAGCGCAGGGCACTGGCGTCGCCGTCGATCCGGATCTTGCTCAGCCACGCGTGCTGTGGTATCCAGCCCATTCCCTTGTCCGATCGCAGGTCCCTCAACAGGCTGGCGCTGGCCGGCTCGCTGACCTGCAGGGTCAGGCCGTTGGCATTCGGGTCTGGCAGGAGCGCGGGCTGCCGGTCATTGAGCAGGTAAACATCGGCCTCCACCTTCTCGCCAGCGGTCTTGCCGAGGGCCAGGATGCGGAGCGGGACCCACGGATTGGCCGTGGGAATGGTGATGTGCACCGGGGTGCCGTCGCCGATGGACTGTCCTCGTGCCCGCGCAGCGTCCGCGTCGAACACGGCGGCCAGGAAGATTGGCGAGCGGTTGGCGTAGAAGTCGAGCACCTCGGGTGCATCGGGTGGCAACCGGAATCCATGGTCCTTGGCCCACGCCCCAACCTCGTCGCCACCACCCTTGAGGACGGTGATGTCAAGGGCGTCGATGCGGACCTGGAGGATGACCTGAGCGGCATCCCTTGTCGCGCCAGCCGACAGAAATGCGGCCGGAACCGGTGGATCGGTCTCGCGGACGAGGCGCTGCAGGGTCCAGTCGCCGCCCCGCTCGACCTTGGTCGGAATTCCGGGAAGCGGAACGATCGATCCGAACTGCCCGCCCCCGCCGGCGAACTGGAAAGCCGTGATGTAGTGCTCGACGCCATCGTGGTACGCGGCGAGCGTGGTGGTGCGGAGCAGGTTGACCGCACCGTTCGGACCAATGAGGCCACCGCAGGCAAAGGCGGGTCCCGCGGTGAGCAGGAGCGTCGCGACGACCGTCGCGGCGATAGCGGTGAGACGGCGCATCTGCGCGTCCTCCTGAGCGCGACGGCTTGGCTGTGCTCGATGCCGTCGGATGCGCCCAAGACGACCAACGAGGCGATGCGGTTCCCTGGCTAGCCTCCGGATGCGCGCCGCGTTCCGGCGTGCTGCCTGCGCAGTGCCTTGGGCGCGACGGTCCGGTAGCTCTCCTCCACCCAGCGGGTCAGCACCTCGAGTGGCATGTCGGGCGGGGCCTGGATGCCGACCCATCCACCCCGATCGAGGCCGTAGCCCATCAGCCTGGTGAACGGCAGGGCCAGCGCGTCGTCCTTGGACTCGGGCAGCTTGACGCCGAGCCAGCAGCCACCATCCGCAGGCTGATCGGCTCCAAAGAAGACGAACACCTTCTTCCCGACCTTGGCGACCGATTCGCCCCACGGATGGTCCTCCCAGGCCTCCGGCAGGCTGAAGGCGAAGGCACGTACCTGCTCGTTCAGGCTGGACATCATCCTCAGATTAGGGCGGGGGCCAGTAGTGGCGAGCTTACGAGCTCCGCTTCTGCCTGGCGACTTTGGCGCCCTGCTTCCCAAGCGCGGTGCGGGTCGACCTGGGGAGGTCGGCCATCGTTCGCTTTTCTTTCGCCGCGGCCTGCGCCTTTTTGATGTTCCTGCGTGCTGCTTCGCGTTGCTTTTCGGTCGCCATTCCCGTTGGCAGAGCAGCGTCCATGCCAGGTCCGGCCCCGACCTTTCGGGTCCGGAGCACGAGATACCAGGGAACCTGAGCTCCGAGGTGATCAGAGGCATTGCCAGCCGGTGGCCGCGGCTCGGCAGCTTCGTCTATCTGAAGACCATGGCCGGTGAGAGCGTTGAGATAGGTCGACAGCATCCGGAAGTTGGAGCCGATCTTGCCCCGGAACCCGGGATTCCGGGCGAGCCACCAGCCCTGGTGAAAGTAGCCCTTGTCCGGTGGCCAGCTGCTCGGCGCGTCGTCGCCCGACCCAGGGAAGCAAGGGTGCAGGATCGAGAACACGAAGAGGCCGTTCGGATTGAGCACGCGGGCGACAGTGGCGAGAGCCCTCGGGAGGTCATCAATGTCGGAGAGGCCGAAGTTGCAGACGATGATCTCGAACGTTTCACGCGCGAGGCACCGCGGAGAGGTGACATCCGCCCATCGGTAGGTAATCCCAAGGGGCGATCGGACTTCAGCGGCCTTGGCGTTGGCCAGGAGCGCGGGCGAGATGTCGACTCCCAGGACATGTGCTCCTCGCCGGGCGAGCTCGCGAGTGACGCGGCCGTGGCCGCAGGCCATGTCGAGCACCTGGCGACCAGCAGCCTCACCGACGAGGTCAAGAAGGGCGGGCGGTCGCCGGATCACTCATCGCCGACCGTTTCGACGTACATCTCGGCGATCGCGTCATATCGCGTCGGTGGAGACATGAGGTGATCGTAGAGTCGCTATCGGAACATGCGCTGCTGCTTGGCGAGGTCGATCTCCGTGGACCGTGCGCGCCCATCGGGGGCCGCGGCTTCGGCCACGACTGCGTCGACGGGATGGATCCGGCGCGCCACGACGTTGAGCACCTCGCCCTCGACCTGGAGGGTTCCGTCGATCACCAGCAGTGGGTGCCGGTGCAGCAGGGCGCGGTATGCGGTGTAGACCTGTGGACGGACGGTGACGTTGATCATCCCCGTCTCGTCCTCGAGCGCGATGAAGACGAAGTTCTTGGCGGTCATGGGGTGCTGGATCGAGACCGCCAGTCCCGCCAGGCGGATGACAGACCGATCGCGGCGTCGGGCCGCCTCGGCTATCGGGATGACACCACGGG
>Ga0207646_10005384_pt1 | contig 13466 bp, 13 predicted proteins | sample KBSK5502metaG_FD_184343 | JGI IMG/M metagenome (GOLD analysis project Ga0207646, IMG submission 184343) | Corn, switchgrass and miscanthus rhizosphere microbial communities from Kellogg Biological Station, Michigan, USA - KBS K5-50-2 metaG... | ecosystem: Host-associated > Plants > Roots >... | reverse complement strand
ATGTGCGCTTGCGTCGCGTAGTCCATGCCGCAGCCGGTATCGCTGACGGCTAGCATGACGTAGCGGCCCGGCGCCATGGGCTTATGCCTCAGGACGAAGGCGTCATCGAGCTCAACATTCGCCGTCTCGATGGTCAGCGTGCCCCCGTCGGGCATGGCATCACGGGCGTTGACCACCAGGTTCATGACGACCTGCTCCATCTGCCCGGCATCAACCTTGACGCATCTCAGTCCAGGGCTGAGAACGATCCGCAGCGTGATGTCCTCTCCGATCACGCGCCGAAGCATGGATTCGAAATTCGTGACCACGCCGTTCAAGTCCAGGACCCTCGGCTGCAGCACTTGCTTGCGGCTGAATGCCAACAGCTGGCGGGTCAGCGAGGCTGAACGTTCCCCTGCATGCTTAATCTCAAGGACATCCTGGGACAGGGGGCTGTCTGTCCCCAGAGCTTTCAGGAGGATCTGGCTGTACCCCAGAATCAGCGTCAGCATATTGTTGAAGTCATGCGCCACGCCGCCCGCCAGACGTCCCAACGCTTCCATCTTCAGGGACTGCCGCAGTTGGTCTTCAGTCTTCCGCAGGTCGTGGGACACGGAGGACGAAAAGGCTTCGAGCTCCTTGTTGGCCGCTTCGAGTTGCTCATTGTATTGTTTGATTTTCTCCTCCGCCCGCTTGCGCTCCGTGATGAAGCGTTCTTCGCTCTCCCGTAACGTCTCTTCCGCCTGCTTACGCGCGGTGTTATCGGTGCCGATCAGCAGATAGCCGAGGATTGCGCCCTGAGCGTCGCGCAGCGCCGTGACCGACACGATTGCCGGGAAACGGCTGCCGTCCTTGCGGATGTAGGTCAATTCGTAGATGTCCTCGATGCCGCGCGAGGCCTTGAACACCAGCGCCTCCAAGCCTGGCGTGATCGGGGTTCCGAGTTCGAGGCTTAACGCTTTGGCGCGCGCAATCACTTCCTGCGGATCAGAAATGTCGGCCGTGGTGATCTTGTTCACCACGTCGGCGGCCGTGTAGCCCAGCATGCGCTCGGCGCCGACATTGAATATCTGAATGACGCCCTTCTCGTCCGTGGCGATGCTTGAGAAATTGGCGCTGTTCAGAATCGCGTTTTGCAAGGCCCCCGTTTTAAGCAACGCCGCCTGGTATTGGACCTCGACATGGGCAGCCACCGTGCCAACGGTGTTGCCTTGAGGATTCGCTCGTTGGGTCATGGGTTCTTTTCTCGGTGAGTCATCGCCTGCTGAATATTTTTCAGCATGTGCAGCACCATTTCCTGTTCCCTCTGGGTCAGAAATCCGATGGCTGTGTGCAGATGATGGTTTCCGGCCGCCGCCTGTGCCGCCTTGCGCCGGCCTGCGGCGGACAGCGACAGGTAGACTACACGGGCATCGTCTCGCGAGCGGGATTTCCGAACAAACCCTCTCGTTTCCAGCGCCCTCACGGCCTCGCTGGCCGTGGCGGGCGAGACCCCCGCGTCCTCGGCAAGAGTGGATAGCATGACCTGACTGTGAGACCGACCGCGCAAGAAGGCGAGAATCCGTCCCTGCGTGGGACCGATTCGGTGATTTCTGCTCTTATTCACGGGACGGCTCATGAGGGTGAGTGTCCGGCTGATCTTCATCAGCTCGGCCTCCACGCGGAGCGCCAACAACCCAATCGCCGCTTTCATCACAACGACGTCCTTTCCATCATTCGGCCTCCGAACGGTTCGGACACCGAATTGTTCGTATGCCTAATTATATTGATACTCAGCTAAACGGCATTCGTAGTCTGTGCAAAATTGCTCGGTTTGAAGAATTTCCAGGGCAGGCACGGTGACTCTGCCTCTGGCTAAGCTCAGCAATAATAAGAAAACCTAGTCGTTTCAGACCGCTTCTTGACTACCTTTCAGAGGGGGGTGTAGTTTCAAGTCCTATGAGCGACAACGCGCAAGTGGCGCTGGTCAATATGCCCTTCAGCTCGAGTCGGTACCCCTCCATTCAACTGGGTGCCCTGGCCTCGCTCCTGAAAGTGCAGGGGATCGGCGTCAAGACCTATCACCTCTATTTGCACTTCGCCTACCAAATCGGGCCTCCTCTGTACGAAGTGTTGTGCGAGAAACGCGGCCTGCTCGGCGAATGGCTCTTCTCGCATCTCTTGTTTCGCGACAATCCCAAAAACAGCGAGTACCCCCGCACCTTCAAGCCCATCTTCGAAGCGGTCGCGCGGGAGACCGGCTGTCCTCCGTCCTACCTGCAAGAGCTCAAGTTGAAAGGCGCCCCGCAATACCTGACGCGGATGCTGACGGAGATCAACTGGGGCCAATACAAGATCGTCGGCTTCACCTCCACGTTCGATCAGAACGTCGCCAGCCTGACGATGGCCAAACTGATCAAGGACCTCTACCCGTCCGTCAAGATCATCTTCGGCGGGGCCAACTACGACGGCGAGATGGGCCTGGAGCATCTCCGCGCCTGGCCCTGGATTGACTACGTGGTAGTGGGCGAAGGGGAAGTGCCGTTCCCGGCGCTGGTGACGCAGATCCTGCAAGGTAAGGACGATGCTCTGCCGTCCGGCGTGGCCTATCGGAAGGACGGCACGATTCAATTCAAACCGACGCCCCATCTGTTTACGGACTTTCACAAAACCGGCCCGCCCGACTATGACGATTATTTCGAGCTCCTCGACCAGTTGGACCCCCAGCGGTCCCAGGGCGTCAACCGCATCCTGTTGTATGAAGCCTCCCGCGGCTGCTGGTGGGGGGAGAAACATCATTGCACCTTCTGCGGGCTGAACGCGCAGAGCATGGAGTTTCGCTCCAAGTCTCCCGCGCAGGTCTTCGAGGAATTCACCGTCCTGTCCAGCCGTTATAATACGCCGCGGTTCCGCTTCGTGGACAACATCATCGACATGAAGTACGTCGACGAGCTGTTCGCGAAGTTCGCGGCAGAGCGCTACGATTTACAGGTTTTTATCGAGACGAAGAGCAACCTGAGCAAAAGCCAGATCAAGACCCTCGCGCACGGCGGCGTCAAGTCCATGCAGCCCGGCATCGAGAGCCTGAGCCAGAACCAGCTTCATGAGATGAAGAAAGGGGTCAGTCCTCTGCAGAACCTCCAGACGTTGAAATGGAGCAGCTACTACGACATCAGCCTCGCGTGGAACATCCTGCTCGGCTTTCCCGGCGAGACCAATGAGGACTATAAGAGACAGATCGCTCTCATTCCGTCGATCCTCCATTTTCAGCCGCCGGAGGCGGTGGGCGAGATCTGGATCGAGCGGTTCAGCCCCTACTGGAAATGGCCGGAGCAGAACGGCATCCGGATCACCGGTCCGGGGCTGGCCTACCAATACGTGTACGATCCCCGCCTCGTGGACCTCAACAAGATCGCCTACGACTTCGAATACGAGCTCATCGAGAAGCGCGTGGATCCGAGCCTGGTCGAGGAGCTGACCAGGGTGGCGCACGAGTGGCAGCGGCTGCATGCCACCAACGACAAACCGTTTCTCTACTATGCCAAGGCCTTCGACTTCGTCACAATCTTCGACGGACGCGTGCCCGACAGGCCCGTCAAACAGCGGTACGACTGGCCGCACGCTTTCATCATCGACTTCTGCAACGACGCGCCGAAGTACTTGGGGCAGATCCGGGGCGAGCTGAATGATCGAAAAGCAGGTGCCGTTTACGATGACGCGACGGTCACGCGCGCGCTCGACGACCTGCGGCAGAAACGGGTTCTCTACGAGGAAAAGGGGCGTTACTTGACGCTCGCCCTCCCGGAGAATCGAACTTTTTAGTGCTCTAACGAGAGGAGACGCTCACCTATGAAGGCGCGACTGTACTGGAATCTTATGTTGGCACTGGCGGCTTCCGGCCTGCTGGCCGGCTGCACGCAGGTCTTGTCCGTTCCTGTCGATGTCGTGACGACGGTCGCCGAAGACCGCCCGCTCAGCGAAGCTAAGGATGACATCAGTATCAAGGCCTCGATACTCAAGGCCTTCGCAGAGGAAGCCAAGGGCCTCCTGGTGGATGTCAATACCGACGTCTACGAGGAGGAGGTGATGCTGACGGGGTCCGTCAAGAAAAGCGAAGACCGCCGGAAGGCGGTCGAGTTGGCGCGGCGCGCGGAGGGAGTGAAGAATCTCTACAACGAGATCCAGGTCACTGACGAAGGCGGGATGAGCGCTTCCGCCAAGGACATCGGCATCGAGCTCAAGCTGAAGGCCAACCTGCTGGGCACCAAGGGCGTGGGGTCCATCAACCTCCGCTGGCGGTCTGTCAACGGCATCGTCTATTACATCGGCCAGGTCCACAGCAAGGAGGAGCTCGACAAGGTCCTGAACCTCACTCGCACCATGGACGGTGTGAAAAACATCGTCAGCCACATCCGCATTAAGCCGCCCAAGGGCTCCTGACGACACCCCCCACGCCCCTTCAGAAATAGACCTGCTGGATTGACCAGGCTATTTATTCTTCAGCGGGATCGTGATGATCATCCCTCCCATCACGTCATTCATCTTGAAGTCCCGCTTCGGACTGTCCGGGTGGGCGACGTGGCACCCGATGCAGGCCTGAGAAACGGCCCTGTCCGCATACACCGCTTGCACGTACGGATCCCCCCCGATCATGACCACTTCGCTATACCGACGATCGGGGTGCTGCAGGGTCTCCTGGAGCCCTCTATGCTCGAACTCGGTCTTCGGCCCATTCCGTTTGTTGATCGGCCAGAGGCTGATAAGCCGATATGCAATCCCGGCTCGTGCGATCCCCGCCAACCGGTTTGACTCATTCAAGAACTGGGCTGGGAGGGGAAGCGTGTTTTTCTCCTGCCAATTTTCCGAGGCGACCACGACGCCCTTCACCTGCAACCTCTCCACGACATGTGTCGTATAAAAGGTCCGGTCCGCCTGGAGTACAGCATGTATGTGGTCGGCCACTGTCTCTGCAGGAATTCCAGTCTGAGTATCGCAGTCCTTTGCTCCTGACGACATCCCCCAATATCCCAGCACGACGATAAAGGTCGCTACTATTCCCCACGCGAAGCCTTTCCTAAGCATGATATCTTCTCCTTTCCCGAGTCAGAGCCCGGTGCTGGAACGTGATCAGGACGATCGTCCACCCACCTTATTCTGGATATCGCAAATGATGACACTACCCTCTTTCCCTGTGCAAGGAGGAAGATGGAGTCGCGTGGCCAGGAATCTCAAGTCAAAAATAGTTGCATTGATGGGACTATAACACAGGCGTTTTCACATGCTCGGGACGGAACCCGATCCCGATCAGCCGGGCGGGGATCCGGCTCAGGAATGGAAAGCGCGCGATGAGCCGGATAAAAAGCGGCGGTGAAAATTTGCCGACGCCGCTCAGGACGCGCGTGATGACCCGCTTCTGGACGAAGATCTGCAGCCGCTGGATGATGCGGGTCGGCAACTCACGCCGCTGCTGCACCAAGTCGAGGTGGTCGGTGGTCAGCCGGTCCGCGCGCAGCGGCGCGGCGAGCACATTGGCGGCGGCGACCGCATCCTGGATCGCAAGGTTGATGCCCACGCCTCCGATCGGGGACATCGCGTGCGCGGCATCGCCGATACAGAGGAGCCCCGGGCGATACCACCGCGGCAACCGGTCGACAAGAACGGTGAGCAGCTTGAGCGCGTCCCAATTCTGTATGTCGCCGACACGGTCGGCGGCAAACGGCGCGAGCTGCGCGAGGCTGTCCCGGAACGCCGGTAGCCCTGTTTCCTGGAGCTGTGCAAACGATCCCTTCGGGATCACGAATCCGCATTGCCAGTACTCTCCCCGGTTGAGCATGATGAAGATCCGCCCCATCTCGAAGCGGGCAACGGGGTCTTCCGGGTCGCCGGGCCTCCGGGACAGCCGGAACCACAGGACGTCCATGGGCGCGCCGAACTCATCTACCTTCAAGCCGGCCCTTGCCCGGACGACCGAGTGCCGACCGTCGGCGCCGATGACGAGCCCTGTGCGAACCTCCAACGGGCCGTCCGGAGTCATTGCATGGAGACCGACGACGCGTCCCGCTTCCTCGATCAGCCCGGTCACTTCGGCCCGCATCCGCAACATGAAGGTCGGATAGCGAGCCCCGCGTTCGGCGAGTAAGTTCAGGAAGTCCCACTGCGGCATGAATGCGATGAACCCGCAACGCGTCGGCAGATGAGTGAAGTCCGCGACCGTCAGCGCCAGACCGCCGACTCGGGCGTTGAGCCGCGGCGCTTTCTGATGCGGCAGCTTCAGCAGGTCCTCCAGAAGTCCCAGCTCGTGCATGATTTCGAGCGTGGAAGGGTGGATCGTGTCGCCCCGGAAGTCCCGCAGGAAGTCGGCGTGCTTCTCCAGGACAAGGACATCGACGCCGGCGCGGGCCAACAGCAGCCCCAGCATCATTCCGGCCGGCCCACCACCCGCGACGCAGCATCGCACTGAAATCTTGTTTGCGACCATGGATCCACTATCTCTTAGTCAGGATCGCACAGCATCACATCTTCCGGCGTTCTTTCAACTTCGCCAGCCGTTGCCTGATCGCGTCTGCGCTGTGATCGTCGGTCGCCGGCGCAGACTGGAGATACCGCTCGTACTGCACAATCGCTTCATCTACGCGACCGGCCCCTTCGAGAGCCAGGCCCAGACCGGCGTGCGCGTCGACGGCATTGGGAGCAAGTCGGAGCGCCTCACGGTATTGGGCGATCGCCTCGTCGAACTTTCCCTGGCTCGTGAGCGCCTGCCCCAACGCCATGTACACGCCGGTGTCTTTCCAGCCGAGCCTGAGCGCTTCGCGAAAGGCATCGATTGCCAAGGGCACGCGATCGATCGCCAGAAGGACATGACCAAGATGAAAATTTGCACGGGCCGACAAGTTGTCCCTGTTCTCCGGATTGAGGTGGATCGCCTCCACCAGCTCGGCCATCGCGAATTCGTACTTCTCCGCCTGCGCATAGGCCAGGCCGAGCTCCAGTCTGGCGCGGGGGTCGGTCGGGGCCCTGCGGACCGCTTCCATCCGTTCCTCTAGTGGGGACATACCCGGCTGTGGAGAGTCAGCCTGGGCAGGTTGGCCCGCCAGCACGATCCCATACAATCGAGCGGCAAGGTCCTTGAGCAGAGCTTCGGCGGCAGGACGGTATTGTTCCACCCACTGGCGGCGATCTACCGGATGACTCATCGCCAGAACAGCCTGGGCCTGGGCACGGGCGTGGGCGTGCCGTCCGTGGTCGCGGTAGAACTCGACGAGACTCCAACGGATATAGGCATATCGATTGGAATCCGCTTCCACTGCCCGTGTCAGATAATCCTCGACCTGTTCCTTCTTTCCGACCAAGAGCAAACGCAGAGGGCCAGGCGTTTCATTGAGTAGGACACCCATCATATGCAGCGCGCGGGCGTGGCGCGGGTCCAGCTCCAGCGCGCGCAGGAGATGCTTCTCCAGATCGGAAAGGACCATCGGCGAGACCTTCCAGAACGGTTTGAGATTCACGACATTGCCGCGGTTCGCGGCCAGGTAGAAATGGGCCTCGGCGCTGTCCTCTTTCAATGCCAGCGCCCGCTCGGCGGCTTGCTCTCCACGCTCGTGCCATTGCAACTTGTCCTTGCCCAGCCAATCGCCGAGAGCCAGGCAGGCCCGCGCCATCCGAACACGGGGCAGTGGGTTCTGCTGGTCAAGCAGCGCCGCCTGCTCATAGAGTGCGATGGCGCGGAGGAACGAATCTGGAAAGCCCTCGTCCGTCTGCGTCAGCCGATCTCCTTGCTCCAGCAGCTCGTGAACGGTCGCGGCGTGCGCGGAGCACGCCACCGCAACAACCTCAAGCGCTGTCGCAAAGATGAGAAGGGTTCGGCGCGCGAAAGAGAAATTCACAGGGCGCGGAAGACGGCCAGAAGGTCGCTGAGGGCTACCAGTTTCGTCTTCAGGATCACGCGCTCGCGCTGGATCTGCTCGAGCAGATCCTTCTGACCCGCGCCCCTCTTGAGGTAGGCTTCGGCCAGTGCGAGAACCCGGTTGCACTCTTCCTCCACCTTCCCTTTGACGACGGGATTCACCGTGAGAATCTCCCGCATCTCGTTCCGGGCCTTGGTCAAAAAGGCCTGGTGCTCGTTTTCGGGAAAGGATTCGCGCTGGGTCTGATCGAGACACCGGTCGAGCGTCTGCGAGAGAAAAACATACAGGCGCACGAAGGTCTCGGTGATCTCGATATGTTGCTTGGGGACGGCTTGTGCAGTCATGACGCCTCTCTATTCTTCTGATCGTTTTTGCAGAGTGGACAGCGGCAGAACTTGGCTCGCAGGATGGAGAAGGAGTAGATGCCCGTGTCGTGGCCGTCGCTCCACCGGAATCGCAGGCCGTACCGGCCGACCGGTTCGATGTCCTTGACCGCGATGAACATCGGGATGCTGTCCGGCTTCAGCCGCAGTTCGCCCGTCCATTCGTCCGTGCAGGCCGCACAGGGACAGTGCTGGCGAAGATAGCGGATCGGATAGACGCCCTTGTGGCCGTCGTTCCACTCGATACCGAGGACGCCGTTCTCGATCCAGTCCATGTCCTTGGGTTCAACGGTATCGTTCATGATCCGACATGCTCAGACATACGTCGCCGCCCCCGACCGATACGCCGGTTGTCTCTCCGCCGCGACCATCTCACCTGCCCTCCCCGGCCGAGACGAGACGCGTCCTTCTCCCGGGAAACCATGCATGCGCGGCATGCGGCGGCCCGCCACGCAATCCACGTAGAGCTCAATGACCTCGCGCAGCTCGTGGCGCTGCGACGCCGTCGCCTTGAGACGGGACAATCGCGCCGGGTCCATCCGCAGCACTTGGCGAAAGAAGGCCAGGCAGGCCGGCGACACGGCCGGACATCGCACCGGTTCCCGTCTGGCACAGGCCGCGCAGACTGTCCCGCCCGCCCGAGGCGAGAAGAACCACGTCCCGCCGCTGGCCCTTCTCTGACAGGCATTGCAGCGGTCAAGATGCGGCAGGTAGCCCGCGAAACGCAGAATCTCCAACTCGTAGAGGGCCGCCGTGAGTCCCGGGTCCTTGCTGTCCCCGATCGCCCGAAACCCTTCCAGCAGCGTGTGGAACACGCGCGGCACCGCGTCGCCGTCAGCCGTCACCGCGCCGGCCAGATTGGCCAGACGCGCCGCGCCGGCGATCGTTTCGAGTGAATCCCGGAGCGAAATGAACGCGTGACGGATGTCGGTCTGAGACACGCGATACAGGGTATCGCCCGGCTTTTCGAACAGCACGAGGTCGCAATGGACGAAGGGCTCCAGGGAACTGCCGAAGCGGCTCTTCATCCGCCGAGCCCCACGAGCGACCCCTCGAACCTTACCGTGCTTCAGCGTGAAAAACGTGACGATCCGATCGGCATCGCCCCACTTGCGGCTTTTGAGCACGATCGCGGGAGTCTTGAGCAAAGGCATCCGCGCCCAATTCCTATTTCAAATGCGAGAGGACGGCGGTGGCCAGGGTGAGATAAATGGCGATTCCCGTGATGTCGTTGGCCGTGGTGACGAACGGGCCCGCGGCGATGGCCGGATCCACATCGTAGCGCTTCAGGATGACCGGCATGATCGTGGCCATGGCCGTGGACACAACCAGCGCGAAGACCATGGCAACCCCCACGACGAGTCCCAGCGTCAGGTTGATGTGCATGACCGCGGCCGCCGCCAGCGCCACGACGCCGCAGAGCAGACTGATGAGAAAACCGATCGTCACCTGGCGCAGAAAGACCTTTCTCACGTCCGACAGCTCGATTTCACCGGTCGCCAGTCCGCGAATGACCAGTGTGGACGATTGCAAACCCACGTTGCCGCCCATGGCCGCGATCACCGGGATGAACGTGACCAGTGCCACCACTTCCTCGATTGTGTGCCGGAAAAACCAGAGAATCATGCCCGACACCATGCTTCCAATCAGGTTGGTCAAGAGCCACGGCGCCCGGAGGCGGACCGAGCTGATCACCGGCGAATGCAGGAGCGTCTCCTCCTCCTCGCTCTTCGTCCCGGACATCTTCAGCATGTCCTCGGTGGCGGCGTCATGAATGATGTCCACCACGTCGTCCACCGTGATGATCCCGACCAGGGTATTGTCCTTGTCGACGACCGGAATCGCGAGCAGGTTATAGCGGGCCACTAGCTTGGCCACCTCCTCTTGGTCGGTGTCGGTGGCGACGCTAATGACTTCCCGATTGATCATAGTCCCGAGCCGGGTATGCGGAGGCACCTGCAGGAGCTGGCGCAGCGAGAGGACGCCCGCAAGTTTCTCACCCCTGTCGGTGACATAGACGTAGAACACGTTTCCCGTGTCCTTGGCTCCCTGGAGCCGGTGGATTGCCCCTTCCGCCGTCGTATCCTCCGGCAAGGAGAAATACTCGGCCGTCATGATGGCGCCAGCGGTCTTGGGCTCGTATTGCAGGAGGTCTTTGACCTCCGCCGAGTCCTCCGGCTTCATCAGTCTCAGAATTTCCTGAGACTGCTCCTCCGACATGGTATTCAGAATGTAGGCTTGGTCATCGTCGGGCAGGTTCCTGAGCAGCATGGCGATGTCGGCCGCAGGGACGTCCGTCAGCACCTCGCCGATGTCTCCCCGATCCATTTCACGCAACACCTGCGCCTTGGGCCCTTCGGGCTTGATCAGTTCGAAGACGGTCCGCTTCTCCTGGGCGGTGTTCAAGTGATGCAGGACCTTGGCCACGTCGGCCGGATGCATCTTGGACACCATGCGCTCGAGGTTGCCGATGGCGCCCCGGCGCAGCAGGCGGACCACGGAGACAAGAATCACGTCGAACCGGCTCGCGGTTCGGCCGCCTCCCCCCGGCATATCCGGCTTGTCGGTCTTGATGTCCGAGCGTTCCATATCCCTCAATATCCCAATTCGACGAGCATGCGCTCGTCTTGGCGCCAGGCCTCTTTCACCTTCACCCAGAGCTGCAGGAACACCTTCATGCCGAAAAGATTTTCCATGTCGATGCGGGCATAGGTGCCGACTGCCTTGAGAATTTCCCCATGCTTCCCAATCACGATGGCCTTCTGCGACTCTTTCTCCACATACACGGTCGCACTGATCCGGGCTAGCCGCCCTTCCTCTTTAAAGGAATCGATACCGACCGCCACGGCGAACGGCAGCTCGTCGCGCGTCTTTTGCAGGAGCTTCTCCCGAATGATCTCCGCCGCGAGGACCCGCATCGGCTGGTCCGTCATCACATCCTCCGGGAAATACACCGGCCCCTCCGGCATGCGGGCCAGGGCCAGATCCACCAAACAGTCCACGCCGTCGCCGGTCTTCGCCGAGATGGGGATGATCTCGGCGAACTCATGCATCCGCTGATATTCATCAAGCAGCGGGAGCAGGCGCAGTTTTTTCACCAGGTCCACCTTGTTGACCACGAGGAACACCGGGATCGCTCGTTCCTTGAGCCGTTCGAGCACGAACCGGTCGCCGGGACCCGGCGTCTCCGTGGCCTCGACCAGAAAGAAGGCAAGGTCCACTTCATCCAGCACATGCAGCGCCACGTCAACCATCCGCTGGTTGAGCCGGAACTTGGGCTTATGAATGCCGGGCGTGTCGAGGAATACCATCTGGGCGCCCGGCAGATGTTTGACACCGAGAATCCGGGTCCGGGTCGTCTGCGGCTTGTCGGAGATGATGGCGATCTTCCCGCCGAGAAGGCGGTTCAGGAGCGTCGACTTCCCCACGTTCGGCCGGCCTACCAGCGCGACAAACCCGGAGCGGTAGGGCGCGGCGTGGCTCACGGCCGCTCCGCTGGGGACCCGCCCTGATGCGGGTACTCGTTCTGACGGGTGGGCGCGATCAGGAAGACCGTTTCGCCTTGTTTCACCATGCCGAGCCGGTCGCGGGCCAGGCCTTCCAGCGTGGCCGGATCGTGCTTGACCGCCTCGATGTCTTTTCGCAGACGGACGTTCTCTTCTTCGATCGTCTTGGTCTCCTCGGCGATCTGGCCGTGGGTCCGCTTCATGTTGAGGTACTTCATGAACCCCATGGTGTCGAAGAAGACCTCATAGGTGCAGTAACTCATCAGGAAGAAACCCCCGATCACATAGAACGTCCAGCGTCGCTTCCGTTTGGCCTGAAGAGTCGTCCGTCGTTGGTTGGGCCTCGTCCTCATTGTTCCGCTTTTCTCACGAAGACCGCGCGGCCCCGATACCGGGCGGCATCACCCAACTCCTCTTCGATCCGCAGCAGCCGGTTGTACTTGGCCGTCCGGTCGGTTCGCGACAGGGAGCCTGTCTTGATCTGGCCGGTGTTCAGGCCCACCGCCAGGTCGGCGATTGTCACGTCCTCGGTTTCCCCTGACCGGTGCGAGACGACGGCCGTATAGCCCGCCTGCTTCGCCATCTCGATCGTCTCCAGGGTCTCGGTCAGAGTACCGATCTGATTCAGCTTGATGAGGATCGAGTTGCCGAGGCCCTCCGCGATCCCCTTCGCGAAGATCTCCGGGTTGGTCACAAAGATGTCGTCCCCGACGAGCTGTACCCGCTGCCCCAGCCGCTCGGTCAGCATCTTCCAGCCCTTCCAATCCTTCTCGCTCAGCCCGTCTTCGATCGACACGATCGGATAGCGGCCGACGAGGCCCTCATAATATTTTATCATGTCTTCGCTGGAACGTTGCGCCTGCGTTTCGCCTTTCATCACATACCGCCCGTTTTCGTAAAACTCGCTGGCCGCGGGGTCCAACGCCAGGGCCACATCCTTGCCGGCCTTGTAGCCCGCCGTTTCGATGGCCTGCACGATGAGCACCAATGCCTCCTCGTTCGAGCCGAGGCTCGGCGCGAAGCCGCCTTCGTCACCTACGGCGGTGCTGAGGCCCTTTTTCTTCAGCAGGCCCTTCAACGTGTGAAAGACCTCGGCGGCCATTCGCAGGGCGTCCGCAAACGTGCGCGCGCCGACCGGCACGATCATGAATTCCTGGAGGTCCAGATTGTTGTCCGCATGCGCCCCGCCGTTGATCACGTTCATGAGCGGGACCGGCAATTCATGCGCCTGCGCGCCCCCGAGAGAACGGTAGAGCGGCAGCCCCGCCTCCTCAGCCGAAGCCTTGGCCACCGCGAGTGACACACCAAGGATGGCGTTGGCACCCAGCTTGCCCTTGTTGGGCGTGCCATCGAGCGCGATCATCTCGTGATCGATCGCCGTCTGATTCGTCGCATCTTTTCCCATCAGCGAGGGCGCCAATATTTTTTGTATGTTGGCAACGGCCTTGCGGACGCCCTTCCCGAGGTAGCGCTTCTTGTCGCCGTCGCGCAGCTCGAGGGCCTCGCGCGTGCCAGTGGACGCCCCGGACGGTACCGCCGCCCGCCCCCGCGCCCCGGACTCCAGCACAACATCCACCTCGACCGTTGGGTTCCCCCGCGAGTCCAGAATCTCCCGCGCCTTGATCTCCGCAATCGCACTCATCTCAGTCCTCAGAAATTCGCGGGTGACGTCGACCAGAGGCCTCCACCGCCTGCATCTTTTCGTGAAGCCGGTG
>Ga0207646_10005383_pt1 | contig 13468 bp, 16 predicted proteins | sample KBSK5502metaG_FD_184343 | JGI IMG/M metagenome (GOLD analysis project Ga0207646, IMG submission 184343) | Corn, switchgrass and miscanthus rhizosphere microbial communities from Kellogg Biological Station, Michigan, USA - KBS K5-50-2 metaG... | ecosystem: Host-associated > Plants > Roots >... | reverse complement strand
AAACCGATCTTAATACACGCGGAAAATGAAGAGACTCGGGACTCCGGATTTTATCGCGACAAAGTCAACGGTGGCTTGCCGGAAAAACTCCTGATGACCGCGAAGGAATTCAACAACCCAACGAAAGCGAAAGATGCGGACGTCCTGATGCTGACTGCTTCGCGTTTCGACGAGTTTCCCGACGTCTGGGTGACAAGTTCAAACTTCAAAGACCTTAAGAAGGTTAGCAACGGCGACTCGCAACGGGCTCGGTTCAATTGGGGTACCGGCGAGCTGGTAGATTTCAAGAATACTGACGGCGTGGCGTTGAAGGGCCTGTTATTCAAGCCCGACAACTTTGATCCGAAAAAGAAGTACCCGATGATCGTCTACATCTATGAAAGGCTCACGCAGGGTTTGCATGCTTTCCGCAATCCGTCTCCGGGAACTTCGATCAATCCGACTTACTATGTCAGCAACGGCTATCTCGTTTACATGCCAGACATTGTCTACACCGTAGGCTATCCGGGACAGAGTGCTTTGAAGTGCGTGCTGCCGGGAATCCAGTCAATCGTCGATAAAGGTTTCGTCGACGAAAACGCAATCGGGATTCAGGGACATAGTTGGGGTGGTTATCAAATCGCTTACATGGTCACCCAGACGAACCGTTTCAAAGCTGCGGCGCCCGGCGCAGTGGTTTCGAACATGACCAGCGCTTATAGCGGAATTCGCTGGGGCACCGGCCTGCCGCGCCAATTCCAATACGAACATTCACAGTCGCGCATCGGCGGCAGCCTTTGGGAATACCCGATGAGGTACCTGGAAAACTCGCCGGTGTTTCGCGCCGACCGCGTCCAGACTCCACTTCTGATGATTCACAACGACGAAGACGACGCGGTGCCGTGGTATCAGGGCATTGAATACTTTCTGGCGCTGCGCCGGCTGAACAAAGAGGTCTACCTGTTCAGCTACAACGGCGAGAAGCACGGCCTGCGCAAGCGGATCAATCAGAAGGACTACACCCGGCGCTTGCAGGAATTCTTCGATCACTTCCTGAAAGGCGCGCCCGCACCGGAATGGATGCAGAAAGGAATTCCTTATCTGCAGCGTGAGAAGGAAAAGGAAAAGTATCGCGTGACGGATGAAGAAGGGCCCAGATAGTAGTCCAAACTGCGGCGAGTGATCGGGGCAGTAGCCCGACCGTGAGGGAGGGCGTTGTCCTTCACGCTTAAATGTTGGACAACTAAGCCCCAAAGACTTAACGGTGAACGCAGACTCGTAACCACCACGACATCAAGCTGCGTCATAGCCGCGTTCACGCGGCTTTCCCGCAGGTTTCTAGACCAGCGCTTTTAGCGTTGGTTACGTGCGGCGTAATTTCAATTAGCGCGCTTCAGCGTGCTTACCCGAACTGACTTCGGGCTAAAGCCTTCGTGAGAAGCCCGATGAATCGGGCTAAGAAATAAAGGCGGCCGATCATGGCCGCCTTCTTGTTTCATAACTAGCCCTCCCTGACGGTCGGGCTTCTGACAGCATCTTGAGCCCTCCCTCACCGTCGGGCTTCTGACACGCGACGCCGAGCCCTCCCTGACGGTCAGGCTGGTTCCCCGACTGGTTTCGGCTTACTCCTCACTGCATACGCTCTTAGCCGCGGTAACTAGCGACGCTTTTCCTGCACCAGAACTTGAAACGAAGCCGCCATTCCGGTGGGCAGAATCAGCTCGCGCGAACTCGTAGTGAGGTGCAGAGCCTCGGCAGAGTCATGTGTCGATGTCATCATTTCCGTCAGTAGAAATGTCAGACCTTGCCCAAGCAGAAATTGATCCAACCGTTCCAAACGCAACGTCCGCAGGCCGGCTCGTTCACCAGCTTCCTTGATCTGAGTCCAATCGACGGTAGTTGTCAGGTCCTGCTCTCCAGGTCTTGCCAAAACATTGTCCATCAGTTGATGGCGACGAAAGCATCGCAGCGTTCCTTGATGGCGATTCGGATCGCCCAGAAGATCGTTTCGCTCGGCGCCGTAATCGACAGTCACGACATAGCCGCGATCAAGTAAACCGGCAGCACGCGCGACGAACTGCTCGGCCTCGAGATTGATTTCGACAATCTGGCCTTCTAAGAGTTTGATGCCAGCGCGCTCGCAGTATTCGGCGACACTTTCTTCCAAATCTCCCTCCACCCAAACAAAGTCGCTTTCGTTCACTCCGACAAACAATTCGCGCAGGGTTCCGTCGCGCTTGATTACCCGATGGACCGGTAATGCGTCGATGACTTCATTTGAAAAGACAATGCCCGCCGCGGCTGGGTATTCGATTTCGACCAGCCGCTTAAAAGTGATCCGATCGGCAAATTCAGCCAGGCGCTCGGCTGCTCGGTGGCGCGCAGCTGGACTGACTTCATCGATTACGTAGCGGGTGACGGCGAAGACTTCGGGTGAGTCTCTTCGCAAGCTGGTTAGGACACCGTGAGCGAACTCGCCACTACCGGCCCCGGCTTCGAAAATGGTCAAGGATGGCGGCCACTTCAGATCGGTGAATAGCTTTGAAAAGTAAAATGCGAAGGTGGCGGCGAAAAGCGGGCTGGTTTCCGGCGCGGTCCGGTAATCACCGGCCCGGCCCTGGGGAATTCGATCCGCGCGCGAGTAATAGCCGTCGCGCTCGTCATAAAGGGCAGCGGCCATCCACTCGCGAAAAGTAATCGGGCCTTGCTGCTTAATTCGAGCGCGCAGACGATCACTGAGCGGGTCCGGGTTTCTTACTTTGCTGGAAGCGGACATCGCGCAATGATTCTGCCGACAGCGATCAAGTTTGGAGTCCAGGCTTTAGCTTGCATCTGTAATTAGCAACCTAAAGGTTGAACGGTTGAACTCTAAACGCAACCTGACCTCTTACTCGGTTTCAGGTTCTTTCTTGTCGAGTAAACGCGTGGTGTTGTCGGTGACACTCGGTGGTTGCATCATTTCGGCGGTGTTTGGCCGTTGCCTCCACGCGGCAGCAGGATTGACCGCCGGCGGTGGTAGTGCTGAAACGCGCGCCTGCGGCGCCGCGATTACCGGCCGAGCATAGGGATTGCTCATTATGAATTGAGATTTCGGCGGTGCACCTTCTTCAAAGATGCCGGCATAGAGCATTCGCAACGGTCCGCCAAGAAAACAAATGATGGCGGAGAGCGCGGTAAAGAAAGCAAAGACGTTCTCGAGTCTTCCCGGGGCAAAGCCGGACATCACGCCGAATATGGGAACAAGTATGGCACCGATTAGCATCAGCAACGCACCCTGCTTTACGCCCTTGCGGCGCGGAGAGGGGCCCTTCGGTTCGACGGTATGCTGATACTGCGGAATCAATCCTCCATTCGCCAGCAGGTGCATCGCGCCTTCCATGGGAAAGCCGCAGCGCGAACAGAATCGCATTGAATCGGTAGCCTGCTGTTGACCGCAACGGGGACAAAACATCGTCTTGCGCTTTCTTTGCTCTTGGCCCTTCGCGCCTGGCTCTTACGCCGCTCGCGCCAATCTTGCCGCAATCGCCTGCTTGGGCAGCGCGCCGACAAGTGTATCTATCACTTCACCATTTTTGAAGATCAGCATGGTCGGGATGCTGCGAATAGCGAAGCGGCCGGAGGTCTGCGGGTTTTCGTCTACGTTCAATTTGGCGATCAGGTAACGTCCGTTCGCCTCGGCTGCCAATTCGTCGAGTACCGGCGCGATCATTCGACAGGGTCCGCACCAGGGCGCCCAGCAGTCGACCAGAATCGGCGTCGAGCCTGCGTTCAGAACTTCCTGTTCAAAACTGGCGTCAGTAACTACGCGCGGCTTGCCGCCGTTTGCAGATCCACCCGGCTGCCCAAATTCAAGCGGCGCCCCGCAACGCCCACAGACGGGTTGCTGTGTGCTGGCCGCTCGCTCGTCGATTCGATTCTTTGCCTGACATCGCGGACAAGTTGCAATCATAGACTCACACCCTTTGAACTAGCCTTCAGCAGTTCCATCGTGGCCGCGGCGCCGCCCTGGTGATGCGCCGCACGCTGCAGCGTGTCCAGCAAAAGTGGAAACAACTGCGTTCGGCCCGACGGGGCCATGATTTCCTTCAAAAGATCTTCATCGCTTCGCAAAAACTCGAACCCGTGCTTTCGGGTGGCTTCGACCTCCTCGAGATAGTCAACTATTTTTTCCGGCGTCGGCAAGGCCTCGGGGAGCGTCCACTCAAACGGGTCGTCCCAAAGATTGGAAGTGATGCCGCCAAAAGTCTGCTCGACTGCAGCCGCGCTGCGCAAGACATATTCGCCGCATGAAAGAATCGGAAACAAACTGGAACCCCCGAGCGGCTGTTCATAGAGCAGCTCGGGCGAGATCGCTCCAATCAATTCACGATGGGCGCGGTGAAGCTCGGCAAACTGTCGATCGAGACACGAAATCAATTTGTCCATCGAGTCATTGATCCATTACGCCATGAACCAATCCAATCTTCGTCAATTCGATTTTGTCCGTCGCTGCTCTTCCTGCAAAACCAGGCCATAGGTCCTGCCGCCAAAACTCACCCCGGTATGAACGTGGCCCGACGCACCAACCCTCGTGCCCTTTGTCGGCACGCCCCGAGTAGTGATCACCCAAATCCTTCCGGTGCCGTCGTCCAACTCGTAAATCCCATTTCCCAACATGCCATAGCTATCAGTGACGGTGCCAATCAACCCGACCTGCTGGTTCTGATACCTCGACGGGTTCTGATTAATTTTCGCAATCGTGGTTTTACTCGGGCAAGCCATCAGTGCCAGCGCGCCGGCCACAATGACAGAAAGAAAGATTGCCTTTTGAAGCAGATGCATAGCGTCTCCTTTAATGTGCGAATTCATTTCGGGAGAGCGCAGGTATGATAGCATTCGTCGAAGGCGGGTCAGAAGCCCGACCGTCAGGGAGGGCTGGAAGAAGACCTAAGATTGAAGTCAGAACTCAGGCTTCGGCTTTCTGCTCGAACGGCGAATCCTGCTTCGCATCAAACGCGCGGTCGCGCGCGGCGACGTAAAAGCGCAGCGAGAGCAAGAGAATTCCGAACGCTACGACGATCCAGATGATCGCCCAAATGATGGCCGGAATGTGCGTGGCATTCGCCATATTCACCGCATCGGTGGGAACCGCCGGCGCAAATGGCGATGAAAGAAAGAACACGTTCTTCAGATCGAGTAAAGCATTCAGGATACATTGGACAGCCAACATGCTCAACACAAATGTCGCCACCCGGGGGCTGGCGAATCGCGCCACGGCGAACAGACCGATCGCCAGCACGACGCCGGCGAACAGAGTAAAGGGAATTCCGCTGAGCGAACTCCACGATCCGGCTAACAGCGGCTTGAAGAATCCAAAGACAGCAGTCAGAACAAGAATTATCACCGCCGATCCCATCAGCACCACGCGCGCGGCCACTGCGCGGCGAATCAGCACCAGCAAGAGCGCGCCAAATGTCATGGCGCCGAGGTAGCCGGCGCTGGAAACGAACATTTGTGAGAACGTCCCACCCTGCGTCGTATAAGTTTCGCCGCTGGCGTTCATGGCCACGCTCAGACTTTGCACTGAGTTGCCGGTTAGCAGCGCTGCGATAGCGTGCCCGCCTTCATGAATGAAAGTAACGAAGATGCGAAAGGGATAGCTCAGGATCTCGGCAAACGGCACAAACCACAAAACGATGGAAAGCGCCGCGGCGAAGAGCAGCGTCATCGCCTGGGGCCGGGCGTCCTGAGAAAGTTTGTATTTCATAAAAAAGTCCTCCGCCGAAATCCGCGTAAATGTTTAGAGTCGGCTACTGCCCGACCGAAGCGGGCGGTAGCCCGCTTCTAAACAAAACATTCTCACGATCAAGAACGCAGAATTCGCATGGCTTGTTCCTAGGGATTTGTTTCGCGCCGATAGTCGCCCGATTTTCCACCGCTCTTCAATTCCAGGCGCACCCCGGTAATCGTCATCGATTTATCCAGGGCCTTGCACATATCGTAAACGGTCAGGGCGGCCACTGACACGGCTGTCAGCGCTTCCATCTCGACTCCGGTCTGGGCTCGCGTGGTGACTTCCGCTTCCAGATAGACCCCGCCGTCCTGTAACTCAGCGCGCACATCGACGTGCGTCAGCGGCAGCGGATGGCAAAGCGGAATCAGTTCGGCCGTGCGCTTGGCCGCCATAATGCCGGCGAGCCGGGCTGCCTCCAACGGGTCACCCTTCGGTGCGCGGGAATCGCGAATCGCGGCCACGGTTTCAGGTGACATCAATACGCGAGCAGATGCGATTGCGCGTCGAGCAGTGTCCGGCTTCTCGGAGGTGTCGACCATGCGGGCACGGCCCTGTTCGTCGATGTGGGTAAGTTCACTCATTGCTTGGCGATCTCCTGACTGGGATTAACCGCAGAGGAAGCAGAGGTAGTCGCAGAGGACGCAGAGTCGTCATACTGATTTACGACTCTCCTAATTCCTTCACGCAGGTGGAGAACGTTGAAGTTCAATATCAGCGCAAGCCGACAATTCGCCAGCCTTAAATATGTTAGAACCTGCGCAAGGTGAATGTCGTTTATTGCTTCCACTGACTTGATTTCGAGAATCAGTCTTCTCTCAACCATGATATCGACACGATATCCGCAATCCAACTTAACTTCTGAGTAGATCAGGGGCATCGGCTTTTGCTTTTCCACATAGAGTCCCGATCTGAGCAATTCAAAACATAGACACTCCTGGTACGCTGACTCAAGCAGGCCCAGGTCCGAGTCCGCTGTGTACCTTCATCGCGCAGCCGATGACCTTTTGCGTAAGCTCGTAATTCGTCAACGCAACTCTTCCTCTCTGTGTCCTCTGCGGAAACCTCTGCATCCTCTGCGGTTAGTATTCAACTGGCATTATTCAGACGTGCATGAACGATCAAAGTATTTCCCCCCAACAAAACTTCCTTCGACGCCAACTCCTCCGTCCAGCGTTCGGCTCGTTTCTGCCGAGGCGTCAACCGCGCAATCAATCTAATCAAGGCCACGATCGGCCAATACAACCACGCGTGTGCCTTTGGTTTGTCCCGATGTACACCGGCGATTTGAAAGCCGTTCTTCTCAAGGAGGTAACGCAGCTCGGAGTACCCGATCGGATTGACATGCGCCGCAATTTCTTCCCGGTTGTCATACTCCGCGCGCAACCGCTCAACCTCCACGCGCGTGATCGGTTTGAAGTGCGATGTGTAACCGTAGAGCAGCCACTTCAAACGCTCCTCAACATTCAAAATGTTTGGCACGCTGACAACCAGTTGTCCTCCCGGTCGCAACAGCCGCGCGAATTCGCGGACGGCCTGCTGTGGATTCTCAATGTGCTCGAGTCCTTCCAGGCAGGTGATGTGGTCAAATGATCGATCACCGAACGGCAATTCCTTATTTAGATCACCGCGATGGATCTCCACGCCTGCCAAACAGAAAATCTCCGGATAGAGATCACAGCAATGCACCGCAAAGCCAGCCGCGATCAAGCGAGCCGCGAGGGCGCCTTCTCCGGCCGGCACATCCAGCAGGGCACCCCGCTGCTGCTGCTCCAGAATCCGGACCACCGTGTCATGAATCGCCTGGTGGGCAAGTGGCGCCGGGGACGCTCCGCGCTGGGATTGATTAGCCGCAACGGCCGGCTCCGTTCCGGCTGGTTGTGCTGTCTGGCCTGAATTCACGAGTGTCTTGTCCAAGGGAACTCCTGAAAAACTGGCGCGTGCTCACGAAAATCTGCTCGCTTTTCGCCGAGCATAGCAGAATAATCCGCGCGCTAAAATCCGCTTGCCTGCTCGGTAGTGTCCTAATTTGAAATTCCTATCTTAGCGGCGCATCTAGTGGGAAGATCGTCCCGCCCAACCCCTAAGCACCTTGCCAAGAAGCTGCGGCGAGTCCGCGACCATTTAGGACTGTCTCAAGCTGTGATGTGTGACAAGCTTGGCTTTCCGAAGATTCATCCGGCGCATATCTCTGGCTATGAAACGGGCAAGCGAGAACCGCCATTGCCAGTCCTGCTCAAGTATGCACGATTAGCGGGAGTCTCTACAGACGTTTTGATTGATGACAAGTTGAAACTTCCGTGATTAGTCCGGAAAGTTACATATTGGCGCAGTGCACGCTATCACTACACTCCCGGAGTAGACGCACTCTTCGACGCATCCGCCCGGTAACGGCTTGAGCTTAACCGTTATCTGTAAATCGACCGTCGCCATTGGCTTCCTTTCCCCGCGTAGCTTTGTTGCCGCCATCCTGAGAATAGTTTGGTCTAGAGATGGAACGGCAGCCAGTTTATCCAAAGCCGCTGCCGATAGCGTTGGGGCTTGGGACGGTTGTAGTGGCTGGATGGCCTTGTGTGCGACGGCGAAGCTGCAGATCGTGACGACGACTAATGCTAGGAGTATCCATCTATTCTTCTTCATTCTTGTTACCTCTACATGGTTGAAACAGCAATCAGCGCCTTTGTCTTAGAGCGTTGGTCGCGGCTAGGGTTAGAGAATGCGAGGAACGAGAAGCTTATACAGAAAGGGATCGCAAGCCGTCTGTTAGTTAGCGCACATAGCGGATAAGATCGTTTGCGTGCCACACTTTGGCCCGTGGCTTTTCAGATTAGGACACTACCGCCTGCTCTGGCGCGTAAAGTCTGCGATTTTCAAGTTCACCGGAAGCTTGGCCTGGAGGCTTACAGTGTTCGAGACTGACAAAGAAGTTCTTGATTGGTACGAACGACAGCCGCGCGCCCTGGTGAAGGAATTCGTTGATAGCATTCCGTGGCGGGATGTGAGGAATTACGAGCTAAATCCGGATTTCGTTCCTGTCCTGGTCTACATGCGTGACGTCGAGTACTTCACCGAAATCTATTACCGCGAACTTAGGCGCACGCCCACCGGCAGAGATCCGATTATCAGGAAGTTCATGGATCGTTGGAACACCGAAGAGAATCAGCACGCCCATTTATTGAATCGCTTTCTGCACGAAGCCGGTATTCCCACTAACAGATTTTGATCAGACGTTGGCGTCGTGGCGCTGACAAAAAGCGAAAGGGTCGCCTTCTGTCAGGAAGGCAACCCTTTCGACTGTTTGGAAGTTAGTTATCTACTGGAGAGCGGCCAGGGCATTTAATCGTCCCTTTCCAGTTTCGGGATCGTCGCCCGGCTTCAGAATATCATCCGCCGATTGTTGAATCCGCGATTTCAGTTGCGCCGGACTCATGTGGCCAAACTTGCCCACAATTAAAGCCGCCACGCCGGAGACGTGGGGTGTCGCCATCGAGGTGCCGATAGCGAAGAAGTAACGATTGGAGGCTCCGAGCTTTCCGCCAGGGCTCAGCACGAAGTCAAAAACGAAGCAGTTCCTGGTGATCACGCCAACGGTACAAATCTGGCTTGTCGGAGTAAACAAGGCGTCGCCTCCGGGCGCCGCAACGTTAATGACCGATTGTCCAAAGTTGCTGTAGGAGGCCAGCCGGTCGAATACCGCCGGGGGGTTGAAGCCGTACGCGCCAAATCCGATCGGGCCGGTGGCAGAGACTGCCATCCCGTTGCCTGACTGCGCGGGGACTGAAAACAGCCTGCCGTTCAAATCGACGCCGTTGTTGCCGGCGGCGCTTACGACCAGCGTGCCCTGCGCGGTCGCGTGGTTGACGGCGCGGTCCAACGCCGCGAGCAGTGGACCGTCTTCTTTGCCGAAGTGGGGGTCCTTGCGGTCGAAAACCGCGCCCAGACTCATGTTGATGACGTCGGCATGAACCGTCGGTCCGGAAGCGTATTCAATTCCGGCGATCACGGATGCAAAAGAGCCGCTTCCGGAATTCTTCAGCACCTTCACCGCTACCAGTTCGGCGTTAGGCGCAACGCCCTCTGTGCCAATGCCGTTGATCGGAGCAGCGACGATCCCTGCCACATGCGTCGCATGGCTGAACGCGCCGTTGGAGGGGAAAATGAAGCTGGGTTCGGTGGGAACAAACGACGTGCTCAAGCCAACGTTGAGGTTGGCTGCGATGTCGATATGGCTGGCCACGATGCCGGTATCCACAATGGCAACGCGCGCTCGAGCGACGCCATTGCCACGATCGCCGTTGGCGGCGGTCTGGTCGGCGTGAATCTGATGCAGGTTCCACTGCGCGGCGCTGAACGTTTCGTTGTTGGCCACAGGCAGAGTAGATGCGCCGGGAGACGGAACACTGGAATCATCGATGGCGCTCCCGGAGTCGACCGTCAATTCACTGGGCGAGATCCATTGGACCTCGTGGTCCTCAGTGACTGATTGAACGCCGGGTTGCAGCGCCATGTTCGCCGCAAAATTTGGGTCGCTGGAGTCCGCGGTAACCACGCCTATGGCTTCCAAGTTGTTGGTCAGTGTGCCGCCTGCAGCCGCCACGTAACTGGCGAAGCTGGTGCTTCCCGACCCCTGCCCGTTCGCAAGAATCAGGTAATGACGATTCTCAGTAGCGGCCGTCACTCTGGAACCGCTGGAACTGATGAGGCCCGCGCACGCGGCGATGAATAAGAGACAAAGCGAGGCAAATAGGGGACTTCTTCTCATAGGTCAAATTCTCCTTCTCAATGTTTCTAAATTTAGCTCGACCAAAACGGTCGCGCGTTGACGCTGGGTCTTCAATAACAACCTTTAGGATTGAGGACGATCAGCGCAATAGACATGCCGAATGGCGCCACACTATCTCAATCGTGGCGGGCAGTCAAACCAAGCGGAAATAGGGTGCTGTCCTAACAGTAGGACACCACCGGAAATAGGACTCAGTGAGAAACTACATGAGAAACATTAAGGGACAACCGGGACTGCCGGCAGATTTCTACCCGGATTGTCGGTTCCTGACGATTACCCTAATCCCATCCTTCGGTCGGAGCGACATCGCAGGATAAATCGTCACCGGATGATCGGGAACCAGTTCCAGACGAAACCTCTGGCCAATCGTAGCCAGGCACAAAATGATCTCCATCATCGCGAATGAAGCGCCGATGCAGGCTCTCGGGCCGCCCCCGAAAGGGAAGTAGGCATATTTTGGCAAGCGCGCGATGAAATCTTCCGTCCAGCGTTCGGGCATGAATTCATCGGGGCGATCGTAAAAGCGTGGATCGCGCTGCGTGGCCCACTGAAACATGAACACCTGGGTCCCCTTCGGCACGTGATAGCCTCCGATTTCGCAATCATCAATCACCTCGCGGCCCAGGCCATACGCCGGCGGGTACAGGCGCATGGATTCCTTCGCAATCTGTTCGGTGAATTTCAGGCGCGGCACATCGTCCATGGTCGGCTCTCGTCCATCGAGTAATTGATCCAGCTCGGCATGAAATCTAGTTTCCGCTTCCGGATGTGTCCCGAGCAAATACCACGACCAGGCGAGGGTCAGCGCAGTAGTTTCATGACCGGCGAGGAGCAGCGTCATTACTTCATCGCGTAGTTGCCGGTCACTCATCCGGCTGCCGTCTTCATCGCGCGCGGCCAGCAGCATCGAAAGCAGGTCGCCTTCGTCTTTCCCGCTGGCGCGTCGTTCGGCGATGATGCGATAGACGACGTTGTCGATCTTTTTCGCCAGCGCGTGAAAGCGAAAATGATAAGGCGTCGGCAGACGATTGTTCAGAATCCATCCCAACGTCGCCTGTGAAGCGAACGGTTTCACCAGTTCTTTCAAAGTAGCACCGACGTCATCGACATCATCCGAAACGTCAGAGCTGAACAAACACTTCACGACGATCTCCAGCGTCAGACGCATCATGTCGCGATGAACGTCGCGCATTTCACCGGCTTGCCATTGAGAAGTCAGTAGTTGCGTGTAATCAACCATCGTGTCCGCGTAAGTTGCAATTCGCTCCCGATGAAAAGCCGGCTGCGACAAACGCCGCGCGCGCTTCCACTCCTCTCCCTGACTCGTCAGCAAGCCATTGCCGACCAGACGCTGAAAGAAGTTAGAGCGCAGGGACATCGACTTGATGAAATTTTTCGGATTCGTGGTGAGCACGTACTCAACATCGTCGGGATGATAAAGAAACAAGGCCGGCACGTAGAGGAAACGCATCCAGACGATGTCGCCGTAATCGCGTTGCGCGCGCTCAATAAAGCCGAGCGAGTCGCGATTGAACTCGCGCATCACGCCCATGATGGGCGAGCCTTTCGGGCCGGGCGGGCGAGTTGCAGGGTGCGACTTCTTGCCGGCGGATATGACCCGTGCGAGTTCACTTATCGAAGGGTTTGATTTCATCAAGACAGAGCTACTTCAATAAATCCGTGTAAATTCCCGGCTCGCTCTCCGGGATCATGATCGCGCCTACTGCTTCTCGATAAAACTCCATCGGCCCGACGCCGCCTATGATCCCATAGACGTATCCCAGGTCCCGCAAACCCCACAGCGACGCTACCAGCAGAACCTTCCCAACGCCTCGCCCGCGCTCGCTCTCGACCACCCCGGTCGGACCAAAGAAAGCCTTGCGCGTGCATTCGTAACCGGCAAAGCCAATCACTCGACCCGCGCGCGTTGCTATGTAGCCGGTGACTGGCTTATTTGCAAAGCCGATCGAAATCTCATCAGCCCAGGCAACGGAAAAATTCGCTTCGATGAAATTGCGCACGAGGGTAATCTCGAACGGCTGAGCGCGGCGAATGTTGACGCCTGCTGTTTCTAGTTTCTTGAAGTCGAGCGGCGGAAGTTTCAGCAGATTGACGAGCATGTCGGGCATCGCGTTTTAGTTTAGCGAAGAAGTTAGCGCGACGCGAGAAGGTGGACGGCAATGAGGTCGGTACCGCCTGCGTTAGCGGGCGGATCGAAGCTCGTACTGGGAATGGCCGAATTGACGTGATTATTTTTGAGGACAACGATTCAGGGCAGCGTCAGGCTTGTACCGCACTCACAGAATCACTCATCAAAGGGCCATCTGCTTTTCAACTCCTCAATCGTGCCATTGTAAACATCGACATCCATATCGTATTCGGTGCCCGGCACTGTGTAGAGGCACGCCGGCCGATTCGCGGCGCTGCAATTCTGTTCACTGGAGAACTGCCAGATGGTGTAAGTCTTCCACGTAGCCTGCGGAAAGTCCGTAAGATTTCTCTTGAAGCGCGCATACCACAGACCAGTCTTCGCAAAGATATCATCCCCGCCGTACTTGTCTGAGATCGCTTTGGTCACTTCATTGTTGGCGTAAACAAATGGATATCGTCCGGTCTTCTGTTTGATTCGATTGATGAAAACGCGCGCCTCGTCAAAGCTCATGTGCTTGGTCGCGTCCTCGCTTTCCAGATCGAGCGCGATCAACTCATCTCTGTCCGGCTTTACAGTATCGAGGAAAAAATCGGCCTGCTTGATCGGATCGCCGGGCTTTCCGTAGTGATAAGCGCCCCATTTGTAACCACGCTTCTTCGCTTCATCCCGGCGCTCAGCGTACTTCCGGTCGACGCGATCTCCAATCGTGGCTCTATGGATAATCGCCACTACGCGCGGGTCGGTCGCCAGTTTGTCCCAATCGATGTGGTTGCCTTCGTAGGGA
>Ga0207646_10005382_pt1 | contig 13470 bp, 12 predicted proteins | sample KBSK5502metaG_FD_184343 | JGI IMG/M metagenome (GOLD analysis project Ga0207646, IMG submission 184343) | Corn, switchgrass and miscanthus rhizosphere microbial communities from Kellogg Biological Station, Michigan, USA - KBS K5-50-2 metaG... | ecosystem: Host-associated > Plants > Roots >... | reverse complement strand
GGCGCCTGACGGAAGGTTGCTCTTTGCAAAAGGGAACGATCTTTATCTCGCCGATCATGATGGCTCCAATCCGCACAAGCTCGTCACCGCTCCGGATCGTCCATCCTCGCTGAGTTTCTCCCTTGACGCAAGCCGCATTCGATTTGCGGTTTCAAACCCGGTCAACAACACGAGTTCTCTCTGGGAAGTGCGCGCCGACGGCACGAACATGCATCCGCTGCTCCCAGCCTGGAACACTCCTCCGGCCGAATGCTGCGGCAGGTGGACGCCCGACGGCAGATATTACGTTTTTGAGAGTGTGCGGGACGGATCCAGCAATATCTGGATCATGCCCGACCGGTCCGATTGGTGGCGGAAGGCTTCTCCCCAGCCGGTTCAACTTACTACCGGCCCCCTGAGGTTTGACCAGCCGCTTCCCAGCAAGGACGGTAAGAAGTTGTTCGTGATTGGCATCCAGCCGCGCGCGGAATTGGTCCACTACGACGCCAGATCCGGTGAACTGGTTCCCTACCTGGGCGGCATCTCCGCTGGCGACGTGGATTTCTCCCGGGACGGCCAATGGGTCACCTATGTCAGCTATCCCGATGGCGCCCTCTGGCGCAGCAAGCTAGACGGTAGCGCTCGCCTACAGCTCACGTACCCTCCCATGCAGACGGCGTTGGCCCACTGGTCTCCGGATGGGAAACAGATCGCGTTCTCTGGCACCGCACCCGGAAAACCGTGGAAGATATTTCTGATTTCAACGGACGGAGGCACTCCTCAATCGGTGACCTCCGACGAAGCCATGGAAACTGATCCCACGTGGTCGTCCGATGGAAATTTGCTCGCCTTCGGACATTACGACCTGCTGGATCCCGAGAAGACCTATCTCGAGGTGTTCGATCTGAAGACCCACCAGATTTCGCAACTCGCGGGCTCTCAGAGAATCTTCGCTCCCCGGTGGTCTCCCGATGGCCGCTCTATTGTGGCGATTTCGGCCGACTTTGACAAGTTGATGCTCTATGACGTGAAGACCGAAAAGTGGCGGCAACTGGACACCAACCCGCCGTTCGGTTACCTCGCCTGGTCGCGCGACAGCTCCTATGTGTACTTCGATACGTTCCTGAGTAAAGACAGCGGATATTTTCGTCTGCGAATCAGCGACTCGAAAGTGGACAAGATAATCGACCTGAAGAACGCCCGTCTGTTCCGCGGCCAGTTCGGCCCCGGTTCCTGGACCGGCCTCGGCCCCGGCGACGTTCCCCTGTTTCCCCGCGACATCAGCACGCAGGAGATTTACGCCTTCGACTTGCAGCTTCCCTAACGCTGCATAGTTCTTGCTACAACGATCCGTCGATTCGGAGAACGATTGTGCTTTGGCTTGGTGGCTGCAATCGTCAACTCCTCACTGATCGGGCTGCGATTAAGAATGGGCACACCGGTATTCATGGCCGTCAATCGGGTCCTTTCTACGCGGTGAGTTCCGAGACTACACAGGCCCAAGTCTACAGACACTTTGAGCAGGCCGAAGGTGGTGGATCACGGGCGAGTAGGAAGTAATCCCAAGGTAAGGTTTGCCGACCATCCAACCCTAATTGCCCGTGCCTCCTTGAACAGTGAATCCAACTGTAGGCCGGGGTGGGGGCTTGTCATGCAGTCGGATGGTTCTCGCGAACTTCAGTGCTTGAACGTGTGCTTGGGCCTGCACAAGGAAGCTTGAGAAGAAACGAGCGGGGAAAATGTCCCCCGCTCTATTCGAGAGCGGCCCCTTCTTTCCGGAGCCCATCGTTACTTTTTTGAAGTATTAACTCGCTCACCTTCGGCCGTGGACGCGAACCCTGGATCGATCACCATGCCGCGGATCATGTTTCCCGATTGGCTAACGATAAACTGCGTGTGCAGGTCCGGGTTGCCCGGGATCATGATGGTCTGTGTTCCTGTGCAGTCCGGGTTCACGGAGTAGGTGCCCGAGCCAGGCCGCCAACCCGGCGTCAGGTTGCCGTTGGCGGCAACTGCGTCAACTTGCGTGAAGTTTCCGTTACCATCAAACGTTTGCTTGACGAGGCCATCTATTAGCAGGGTAGACCCGTCCGGGAGGAAGATTGTTGCGTGGATGGTAGAAGCGTAGGTGCCTCGGATGGTGGAATTACTGCAAGCACCGGCATGGGCCGCCAAGGTTGACGACGCAGCCAGAGCAAGAGTTAGCACGAACAGCGAAATGCGGAATTTCACGATGCCTCCAATTTTTTGTGTCCCAGTTCAAATTTTGATGCCGGACAGAGTTTGAATTCCCATGTCTGGCTGCACCATCGCATGGCTCGCAAGGGCGCGCAATGGACGGCGGGTGAATCGAGGGGTGAACTGATGGTGAACTGCGCAACTGTCCGGTAGCGCGGCAGTTAGCGGAATACGAAACTGCCGAACTCGCCCTCTCCAGGCCATATTGAGGTACACTTCCATGACTTAGTTGAGGTTTCAGTTGGCTACCTACGGTTCTCTCCGTCGCGCGTGCGCACGCTTTGACTCGTTTCAAGTCGATCTGAGCAGCAATGAATTGTTCCGTGCGGGCGTGCGGGTGCCGATTCAAGAACAACCACTCCAGGTGTTACGGCTGCTTTTGGAGACGGAAGGAAAGGTCGTCACCCGCGAACAACTGCGCGCTGCACTCTGGCCGGAAGACACGTTTGTTGACTTCGAGCACGGGGTGAACACCGCGGTGAAAAAGCTTCGGCAGGCGCTAGAAGACTCCGCCGAGCGTCCCAAGTTTGTAGAAACTCTGCCCAAGATCGGCTATCGCTTCATCGCCCGGGTGGAATGGGTGGCCGACGTGCGTGATAACCGGCCTTTGCCTCGCATTGTGGCAATTGCGCCGCCCGGACCAACGCCAGTTCCTCCACCTGCAGCCAGCGAGAAGGTGCATCGGCCCGCACCCTGGCGCTGGCTCTTCGCGCTCCTTATCGTCGGACTAGTAATAATGGCGGCGATTGGCGGCTACCTGCTGAGACCTCGACCACGAACGCAGCCCGATAAGCTGACCGTTGCCCCCTTCACGACTTTTCCGGGGTTTGAAATCGGGCCGAGCTTTTCGCCGGACGGCAACCAGATCGTTTTCGCCTGGTTTGGTTATGAAAAGGAATACCAATTCGATCTTTACATCAAGCAGGTTGGGCAAGAGCGTGTAGTGCAGCTTACCCACCATCCCGCCACATTTCTCGGCTCTGCCTGGTCTCCCGACGGCCGATTCATCGCCTTCATGCGCTACGTCGATGGCGACCCTAGCGCAAGCGGAATCTACCTTATCTCCCCGCTGGGAGGTGCGGAGCGCAAGCTGGCCAACATTACTCCGTTTGGAAGTTGGGAACCGATTGCCGTGAGCTGGTCGGCGGACGGCAAGTGGCTGGCATTCGCCAAAGGGAGTTCTACCGCAAAGAAAGCAGGCTCTTCCCCTGAGCACTTCAGCATTCACCTGGTGAATGTGGAGACCACCGAAGAGCGGGCTATCCCTGATCCTTCCCATGACTGCGTGAATACGTGGGGACCCGCTTTCTCAGCAAATGGCAAGTATCTGGCGTCGGTGTGTGTGCTCACCGAGGGTGTCGCTAAGATCTACGTGCAAACCTCCGATGGGAAACAAGCGCGCGAAGTGGCGGACGCATGGTCCTCAGAGGGTTTTTCGGGTCTCGCCTGGGCAGCAGACAACCAGTCTCTCCTCTACAGCCCGGACCATCATCTCTGGCGCGTTCCGCTCGCCGGCGGAAAACCGGAGAAGCTTCTCTTCGCCCAAGATGTGGAAACGGTGGCGGTCGCGCACGCCGGGAATAGACTCGCCTACGCCCAGGTGCGCCATGTCAACAACATCTGGCGACTCGAATTGGCCAGCGAGGCAAAACCTGCCGGTCCAGCCACCAAGCTCATCTCTTCCAGCCGCGGCGACGGAAGTTCGCGGATTTCGCCGGACGGCAGGTACATTGCTTTCCAATCCTGGCGCTCAGGAAACCCGGAGGTCTGGATGTGCGACCGCGATGGCTCAAATCCCGTCCAATTGACTTTCTTCGGAGGGCCTCAGATTGGGACGCCAAGCTGGTCACCGGACAGCCGGCGGATCGTCTTCGACTTGCGCGCATCCGGCAATGCCGACCTCTACATCGTGAACGTGGATGGAGGGCCTCCGAAGCGATTTCCCACTGGAACTGCAAACGCTTCAAATCCCTTCTGGTCGGCGGATGGCCATTGGATCTATTTCAACACGGAACGGCCTGGTTCCATTTGGAAGGTCCCAGTGGAAGGTGGAGCGGCGGTTCGTTTGACCGGTGAGGGAGAGGCCGACTCGCCGCAGGAATCGGTGGACGGAAAGCGTGTGTTTTTTTACAAAGTTGAGGGTGGTCAAGGACAGACGTGGTCCGCCCCTGTCAACGGCGGCGATGAACGCCCCGTCCCAGGAATGCCCGCCGACGTAAGCTGGGTTCCGGCGCGAAATGGGATTTACTTCATCACCGGCTCCCCGCGGCACTTTTCCCTCAACTACTTCGACTTTATCACTCGGCGGGTATACAAAATCGCGGACCTGCCCGGCCTGTTCGCCGTCTGGGCGCCCACGATCTCGCCCGATGGGCATACTTTTCTCTTCTCTGGAATCGAGCACTCCGAGGGGAACATCTTCCTGGTGGAGGGGTTCCGGTAGGTCGTACTGGCCGGCACGGCATGCCGAACTCGAAGGGCTCAACCTTTCGGGAATGCTGGAACATCTCGAAGCAAGACCGCATCCAACTCGCTTCTCTCTCCTTTTGGCGAACAAGACCGCCTGAGCTCGCACCAGCAGGAGTTCGTAGCGGACGTATCACGGGCAACCCCGTCGAAACTCTTCCATAATTCGGTAAGGTAAGGTTACCCGACAAGGACTAAGCCGCTGGTGCGGCGGACGCTACGCCTGGGGTGAACCCAAAAAGTTGGGGCGGCTGACATAGTGTGGGTCACAGTGAAAGGAGACCCCTGTGACCCGTTTACGCAAGATGATGCTGGAAGAACTCCAGCGCCGCAACTAGGTACGCAGCTCGCTGGGGCCGAGCTTGTCAGGAGATTTGCCGAAATGCTTGGCGAAGTCGCTTACCACCCGCAGATATTTACGAGTGGTGATCTCAGAGTAGCCTAAGCCGCTTAGCGGTTCTGGAAGGTTTGCCGACCGCCCAGTAAGCGGTTTTTGCCCCGTGATACTTTGGTGAGCATGCCAATTCAGTATTACCAGATCGATTCCTTCGCGAACGAACTGTTCGCGGGCAATCCTGCGGGTATATGCCTCGTTCCCACATTTCCTGCCAATGATGTCATGCAGAAAATCGCAGCGGAGAACCGTCACAGCGAAACAGCCTTTGTGGTCGCCCGTGCCGACGGCGATTTTGACCTGCGTTGGTTCACACCGGTGGTGGAAGATGACCTGTGCGGCCATGCAACCTTGGCTTCTGCGTATGCACTTTCGTTGCGTGGACATGAGACCTGGCCGGTTCGCTTCCATACAGTCAGTGGCTTATTGACCGTCAATCGTGATCACGAGCGCTTTGAATTGGATTTCCCGTCCAGGCCGGCGGTATCGTGCGAAATCCCAACGGGGCTGCTGTCCGCTCTGGGTCTGGAGATGGCAGAGGTAATGCGCGACCCTCGCGACTTTCTCATTGTCGTCGATCACGCAGAGATCGTGCGAAACCTCAAACCGGATATAGCTGCGTTGGCGAAAATTGATATGGGCATCAGTGGTGGAGCAATTGTTACGGCTTCCGGTGACAATGACGTCGATTATGTGTGCAGGTTTTTCGCTCCATCCGAGGGGATCGACGAAGATGCTGCGACCGGATCAATCCAGTGCACACTCGTCCCATACTGGGCCGGACGCACTGGCAAGCAAACATTTCGAGTGCAGCAACTCAGTTCTCGCGGCGCCCGAATGTGGTGCACGCTAGTTGGCGACCGCGTAAAGATCGCTGGTGAAGTGAAGCTTTATCTACAAGGGACCATCAACATCTAACTTGAGATCTCTCTTAACTTGAGCGTGCCCCCGATACTTCCGGGACCGCCCATCGCAATTTCGCCCAGATCACGAGCAACCCTCAAGGAATGCCAAGGTAAGGTTTGCCGACCAACCGCCAACAATCGGCGCACCCGCTGCTCACGGAATATACACCAAGAACCCGGATTTGTACGTATAGGGGCGGCCTAACTTGCGGCGGCGCCTATCATGCAGCCGTGGAAGGCTCAGGTCTGAGAATGATCCCGAATTAAGGAGTATGAGGACACGGTTGCCTGAACACAATCCATTGATTACACTTCTTTGCCGACCGGCAGGGAGGTGAACATCCGCCGAATACTCACAGCCGTGACCGGTGTTTATTTGCTGTTGGGCGCCGGGGACATGCGATCACAGCAGGAACCTAATCCCGCGGTTGACGCAGTTTTTTCTGATCTAACTCAGCCAGGATCCCCCGGCTGTGCCCTCGGCATCTATCGCGATGGCAAGATCATCTATGCGAAAGGCTATGGGCTGGCGAATGTAGAAGAGAATTTGCCCATTTCCCCCGACACAGTCTTCGATGTCGGTTCGGTTTCGAAACAGTTTACGGCGGCGAGCATCCTTCTTCTGGAAAAACAAGGGAAGCTGCGCTTAGACGATGATGTTGGTAAATACCTTCCCGAATTACCGAACTACTCCGCACGGCGTGGCCATAAAATCACCATTCTTGATCTTCTAAGCCACACAGTGGCGTGCGCGACTACGTCTCGCTGTTCCTCTTGAGCGGCATCAATATTGACAACGTGACGACAGACAGTGATGCATTCGGGGTTATCGCGCGGCAGAAAGCACTGAATTTTTCCCCAGGCAGCGACTGGCAATACAGTAACTCAGGATATTTTTTGCTCTCTTTGGTCGTGAAACAGGTGAGCGGCAAGAGTCTTAAGGATTTCGCAGCGGAAAACATTTTTCAACCACTGGGCATGGCGCACAGCCAGTACCGTAACGATCACACATCGCTCATCCCACATCGCGCAATGGCCTACGACCCAGGTGAGAATGGCGGTTACAAGCTTAGCGTGTCCTATGCCGAGGAGACCGGCGACGGCATGGTGCAGACTTCAATCGAAGACTTGCAGAAATGGGATGAGAATTTCTATTCGGGCAGGGTTGGAGGCAAGAATTTTGTCGTGAACATGGAACAGCAGGCGAAGCTCATAGACGGAAGAACGGTGGACTACGCAAAAGGTCTGGACATCGGTGAGTATCGGGGACTCCGCACCGTCTCGCACAGCGGTGGATCAGGGGAAGTTCGCTCGCCTTACCTTTTTGGGTGGAACACTCGCGGGATGCCCGGTTCACTTGCCGTCTACATGAGTGAACTCCGTCGGATCTCGCGGATGAACCTTGGTGACGGAGTCTAGCACGGACGCATGGCTTCTCCGCCTCGAACTGCCTCCTATGGAACAGTGCACAGAACCTACGTTAGCGACAGTCGTCACGATTCCTCCCGGATCACGGGCAAGCGGGAAGTAATCCCAAGGTAAGGGTTGCCGACCAACCGCCAAGTGACCCTATTGTGAGTTCTATCGCAATTTCAAGCTCATTGACTATACGAAGCCAGCGATCATCCGCGCAGGGCGATTGGGTCAGCCCCATTCTGCTGAACGCGCTCATGACGGACAACGTTGAACTTTTCGTCCTCTGATGGAGGCTGGAAATACGCATTGATCGCTTCAAAGTCTTCCTCTGTGGTCCAGCGGGTGCCAGCAGGTAGCCCCCTGCTTCGATCCCGAAGCTGCGTTTTGCACACGGCGTCTGGCGCGTCCACAAAATGCAATTCGTGCTCAACATGTGTGCGCTCGATCAGCTCGCGAAACCATGCCCGCTGTGTCTTCGTGGCGGCTGCGAAATCGAGCACGACGGAGATCCTCGTCGACAAGAGAACGCAAATGTGTGGCGTGAGCGCGTTCTTCAATCGCGTATAACGGTTCACGAATGATGGAATGTCGGTGATCTCGCCAGGAAACAGGGCATTCAAGAAATCGTCCTGCACGAGAAGGACAGCATTTTCTCGAATGGCCAAATCCTCTTGCGAGAGTGGACTTGCCTGCCGCCATCTTCCCGCACAAGAAGATCAACTTCGCTGAGGTGCTCATGCTCGTTTCCGCCTGGCGCCCTTCAGATGATTATGGCGCAGATCATAATTCCCTTACCGGATTATGTAAGGTTAGCCGACATCCTCCCAGAACCTCTTTGCGCGCCTTTGGCGAATCTGCTATTCATGTCCGGTGTATGAAGAGACTCACCGAAGATGACGTCCGAGAGATTCAGCAGATCCATTCACGCTGGATCGAGTTCGAAGTCGCGGGAGAAGATCGCCGCTTGCTGGCATTGTGCGCTGATAACATCGAGTTCGGCCGCCCGACGCCCCGCCAGTACTTGGACGCACGGCGGTTTCGGCGCAATTGGCGCGCGGGAACACAAGAATTCACGGCATTGAGATTAGCGGTCGTCGTATCCTAGGTTCAAACGAGATTGCTTACTTGACGGCAAGCTACAAGACTACGTTTTCCTCGGCGGAAGACTCCACCCTAAGACAAGCTTTCGGAAGCCATCTGTGGATACTGGAAAAGCGGGCCGATGGGTGGGCGCTGGCTCTCGTGAGCTGGTCAGTGTGGGGACTTGCCGCCATGTCCGGGACTCGTCAACCGCCTCCGTCCGCTAGCGCCGGGTCCACATCCTGAAAACGGGCAATCCTGAGGTCATCAGGTAGGTCCAGTTTCCCGTTTGCCCACTGCTCGGCATTTCACACCTGGTATAGCGATCACGGGCGAGACCGCCTGTCAGCCCGTGAAAAGTGTAACGGTCGGCTAACCCGTTACTGCTTGCCCTCGCCGAACGTCAACATCAGAATAAGCTCATGACAGTGGATAGCGCCCTCCAGAACCACGCCGAATGGCAACCGAGCAAAGCCGCCGTTCGGACGGCTGACCGGAGCATCACGTATGCCGAACTCAACGCCTCGGTGACCTGCCTCGCCCGGTATCTTCTCGACCGGGGACTCCGGCCGGGCGATCGGGTCGCCGTGCATTGGTCCAACTCCATCGAGACCGTGCAGTTGCTTCTGGCCGTATTCCGCGCAGGCCTAGTGGCGGTGCCAATCAATCTGCGATTAACGGCCCCAGAGATCGCCTACATCTTCGAACACTCCTCGACGCGTGTCTGTTTCAGCGAACCAGTGCTCGCCGCAGTGGCTGAGGAGGCCCGTTCCGGCAGCGACCCTGAAATCCTTACGCAGTTTCCGGCGACCAAGACCACTCCTGGGCCATTGCCCGAGGTGGACCCCGCACAACCCGCCGTAATCCTGTACACCTCAGGAACTACCGCCCGTCCGAAGGGCGTCGCCCATACCCAACGCAGCCTGTTCGAGACTGCCCTTCTCTGGACGTCCGTTCCGATTGACCCCGACGATACCGTCCTTGCCATGGCCCAGCTAATGCACGCCTTGGGCTTGGGTCTTGTCCTGACAGCCTTACAACAGGGCGCAACGGCGATCCTCCTTCGAACATTCGACCCGGCGGCGGCCCTCGACCTCATTGAGCGATTTCGCTGCACGCAAATCTTCGGTCTACCCGCGATGCTACAGTTCGTAGTCGAAGAACAGGCGCGGCGTCCGCGCGACGTGTCATCAATGCGCTTTGCGGGCGCTGGCGGCGATAGTGTACCTGCCGCGCTGCAGCAACGCTTCCAGGACGTGTTCGCCATCCCTCTGCGAGAGGGTTACGGCTTGACGGAAAGCTCTCCTGTCGCGTTCATTCCAAGTATGGATGTTCGCGCCGGCTCGATTGGCCCGGCGGCACCCGGAGTCTCGATTCGCCTAGTCGATCTGCTCGGCCACGATGTCGCGGCGGGCGAGACCGGAGAAATTCTCGTTCGCAGTCCCGCCAATTGCGTCGGGTACTGGAACGATCCCGTTGCCACCACCTGCCTGTTCGACGACCGCTGGCTACGTACTGGCGACTTGGCCTTGTGCGACGAGGACGGCTACTACTGGTTTAAGGGCCGAATCAAGCAGCTCATTATCCGTGGTGGTTCAAACATCTCACCACAAGAGGTTGAAGAGGCGCTTCACCAGCATCCAGCAGTGCTCGAAGCTGGCGTCATCGGTGCACCCCATCAGGTGTACGGCGAGGTTCCCGTTGCCGGAGTGGTCCTGCGCGCAGGCCACTCGCTCAGCGAAGAGCAATTGCGGGTTCACGTCGGTACGCATTTGGCGGATTACAAGGTGCCAGACCGGATCTTCTTCCTGGCGGAACTGCCCAAGAGCCTAACCGGCAAGGTCGACCGCCGCAGCCTGCGCGATATCCTGATCGCTCAGCCCGACTTTCTCAAGCAGCACGTTATATCGGGGGTCTGAGCCGAAGGGCCGAAGCTTTCGTTTCTATTGCACCTTGGACTGGAGTTTTCTACGGGCGACGAAAAGGTGATCGAGAAACTCAAAGGCGGGTTACGCGCCGAGTTGCTGCACACCGGCGACGCGGGCCATGACGACACTCGCAAAGCCTAGAACGGCATGATCAACAGACGCCCGGTGCGCAAGTATGGGCTTACTCTGGACAGTCTTGAGTAGAGACAGTGGCATGATTTGAACGCACAAAAATGGGGGATTTATATCGATGATCGCAGCTCCAACCCGTGACATTGCCTTGAGAAGAGAAACCCTGATCCTCGCCTTCAAAATCCTCGGCTCGCTGGCGATCTCAAGCCTTGCTCTGGGATTTGTGCTGCGTTACGTCTTCCGCTATTACCTGCACTACAACCAGGCGGCGTTCACGGACCCCATGCGTGGCGCACCCAATTATTGGATCATGCGCGGCTGGCTGCTGATGCATATGACTGGCGGAACAGTCGCGTTGCTCACCGGCCCATGGCAATTCTGGACTGGCTTCCGTGCGCGCTATGCCGAGCTGCACCGGTGGACAGGAAAAATTTTTCTCTGCAGTGTAGCAGTGGGATCGATCGGCGCGTTTCGGATGGCGATCGGCACAACATATGGATGGGCCTTTGGTTTCGCTGTGCTTGTTTTAGCCACCGCTTGGGTCACAACAGCCACTATGGTCTATTACGCTATTCTGAAACAGCGCATCAGATCCATAAAGAGTGGATGGTGCGAACTTATGTCGTCACCTTCGCCTTTGTAACATTCCGGCTGCTCAATGATTATGGGCCGACTTCGCGTCTTCAGCCCGATAGTGACCGTACGATCACGATTGGCTGGGCTTGTTGGGTGCTCCCCTTATTATTCGCTGAGGTTATTCTTCAACTTCGCCGAATGCGCTCTCCAGCAGGTGCAAAGGTAGGATGAGTCTGGGTTTCCCAGACAATTCGCAGAGCCGCGCAGTTCGGCTTGAATCCGAAGTTGCATCACACCACTCCAGAAAGTGGCGAAACGCCGCCACCGCGATGGCTGTACTTAGATTTCTTTTGCGCGGTCAACTCCTCAAAGCTTTTTCTGATTGCAGGCAAATAAAACAACGGATCGTAGCCAAAGCCGTTGGAGCGGCGCGGTGTGATCATCGACTACCCTGAGTGGCGAAGCACCGTTTCCGGCGCAGCTCGAAGACGCCGAGTGCGCGATTCGGTTTTCTGCCCGCCGCGCAAACGAATTTCACAGGAGCGGATCTTCTTCATAGCGGAGTTGCCCAAGGGACTAACTCGCAAGATCGGCTGCCGCAGCCTGCGCGACATCCTGATCGCTCAGCCCGACCTGCTCGAGCAGCGCGTCGTACTGCGGGTCTGAGGCCAACCGCGTGAAACGGCGCATGAAGCGCAAGGTTCGCGCCCCGGCGTCGCGCTCTTCGATTGCCTGCCTCATCAGCCGGAAGAAAGCTTCCTCGCCTCCCGGTTCGTCGTGCGCATAGGCAAGTGGGGCGTACCGCACATAGCGGACCTGCGAAAGGGATTCGAGCTTTCCCCGTAATTCCGCGGCACGGCTGGCGTTGCCGAATCCGGCATATGCAGCGGCAGCGAAACTTAAAGTCACCGGATCGTCCGGTGTGTGGCGCAGCGCTCGTTCCGCGGCTTCAATCGCCCCCGGCCAGTTCTCACGAGCCCCGCGGGTTTTCATCTGAAACCAGTACAGCTTGACCATTGCTGGCTCCATTTCAAGGACGCGTGCCGCCTCCTGCTCGAAAAGCTCGTCGAAGCCACGTAGCGCGGAGTTGATTGCCAGATCGGCGTGCACGCTTGGCGAAAGCGGGTCCAGAACGAGAGCCCGGTTTAGCCAATCGGCTGCTTCTTCATAGCGATCTAGGAAGCTCAAGTAAGATGTAGCGTACTTAGCGATCGCGGTCGCATAGTTGGGATTCAACTCCAGGCACTGTCGTAGCAGCCTCCCACACTCACGGCTGTTCCACTCCCAGGCGTTTGCCAGCAGGGCCAACGAGCAATGCGCTTCGCATAGTTGCGGGTCGAGCTCGAGAGCCTTGAGGGCGTAGGATTTGGCCCGAGGCATCACGTCACGCGGTCGACCGTAGCCATAGTATCCCTGCAAGAAGAGGCAATCTGCAAGTCCGGAATACGCACCCGCGTAGGTCGGATCGCTTTCAATTGCCTGTTGGAAATACGTCGTCGCCTTGCGCACCGCGTCGGGGTTCCAACGGTGCCACCAGAAGCGGCCTTTTAGGTACAGGGCGTAGGCATCCGGGCTTGCGGTCCGTGACGAAGCCGATCTCTGACGCGGTAGCTTCATCTTGAGCGCTGCGACGATCGCCCTAGCAATCTCCTCCTGTAACTGGAATACGCCGGTGAGGTGGCGCTCGTATTTCTCCGCCCAGAGGTAACATCCGTCCCGCGTATTCACCAGTTGTACGTGGATGCGCAGCAAGTCTCCCTGTCGACTTAAACTGCCCTCGATAGCGGCATCAACTCCGAGTTTGGCACCAATGCTGCGAATGTCACTGCCGCGCCCCTTAAATGGGTAGGAGCTAGTCCTCGCTACGATCTTAAGACCGGGAACACGCGTGAGTGCGGTGATCAGCTCGTCCGTTAGGCCATCGGCGAAGTATTCTTCATCAGGGTCGCTGCCTGGACAAGTGAACGGGAGCACGACAACGCTGCCTGCGAATGCGGTCGGCGCTGCCGATTCCGTCCGCACAAACTCGGGAGCATAGCTCCCCTTAGGAAATAGGATCCGCCAGCGTTCGTGCGCACCTTCGCCTTGGTAATACTGTTCCAACTTCTTGCGCAGACGCGCGAACTCGACTCGCACGATCGAATTGGCATCAGAGTCATAGCCGGGTCTGCGGCCGAATACCGTCACGCCCAAAACCGACTCTTTAAGCGAAGCGCTTCTTCCTCCCAGTGCCTCCATTACGGTATACCGTAGCAGTTCGCACAGCCGCTCGGAGTTGCTGAAGCCGGAGCTGGCGGTGATCCTGGCTACGTACTGCTGAATGTCAGCCTGTGAGGGGAGCATGTTTGTTACATCT
>Ga0207646_10005381_pt1 | contig 13473 bp, 10 predicted proteins | sample KBSK5502metaG_FD_184343 | JGI IMG/M metagenome (GOLD analysis project Ga0207646, IMG submission 184343) | Corn, switchgrass and miscanthus rhizosphere microbial communities from Kellogg Biological Station, Michigan, USA - KBS K5-50-2 metaG... | ecosystem: Host-associated > Plants > Roots >... | reverse complement strand
TGAACATCGCGCTGCCGTCCGCGCAGCGGGCGCTGGGTTTCACCACGGTGGACCGGCAGTGGGTGGTCACCGCCTACACCCTGGCGTTCGGCAGCCTGCTGCTGCTCGGCGGCCGGCTGGCCGACCTGCTGGGCCGCAAGGTCACGTTCCTGACCGGCCTGGCCGGCTTCGCCGTTGTCTCCGCCGTCGGCGGCGCCTCGGTCAACTTCGCCATGCTGATCACCGCGCGGGCCTGCCAGGGCGCGTTCGCGGCGCTGCTGGTGCCCTCAGCGCTGTCGCTGCTGGCGACCACGTTCACCGAGCCGAAGGATCGCGGCAGGGCGTTCGGCATCTACGGGGCGATCGCCGGCGCCGGCGGCGCAATCGGCCTGCTGCTGGGCGGCGCGCTGACCGAATACCTGTCCTGGCGGTGGACGCTGTACGTGAACCTGGTCTTCGCCGCGGTGGCGTTCGCCGGGGGCGCGGTGCTGCTGAGGGCGCAGCGGTCCCCGGGGAAGCCCAGACTGGACATTCCGGGCGTGCTGCTGGTCTCCAGCGGGGTGTTCTGCCTGGTCTACGGGTTCTCCAACGCGGCCACGCACCGCTGGGCCACACCGTCCACCTACGGATTCCTGGCCGCCGGCGTGGTGCTGCTGGCGGCGTTCGCGGCCTGGCAGGGCCGGGCCGCCCACCCGCTGCTACCGCCCCGCGTGGTGGCCGACCGCAACCGGGGCGGCGCCTACCTCTCGATGCTCGTCGCGTCGGCCGGGCTGTTCGGGACCTTGTTGTTCCTGACCTACTACCTGCAGCAGACGCTGGGCTATTCGCCGCTCTTCACCGGTGTGGCGTTCCTGCCGATCAGCGCCGGCTTGGTGGTCGCGACCAATGTGTCCACGATCGTGCTGATGCCCAGGTTCGGGCCCAGGCCGCTGGTCGCCTCCGGGATGCTGGCCGCATCAGGCGGGGCGGCCTGGCTGGCCCAGCTCGGCCCGCACACCGGCTACGCCTCGGGCGTGCTCGGCCCGCTCATCCTGGCCGGGATCGGCCTGGGCATGGTGATCGCCCCGGCGATCAACACCGGCACCTTCGGCGTGGCCCCGCAGGACGCGGGGGTCGCCTCGGCGACCGTCACCGTCGGCCAGCAACTCGGCGCCTCGATCGGCACCGCGCTGCTGAACACCATCTTTGCCGCCGCCGTCGCCTCCTACCTCACCGCGCATCTGGCCGCGGCCCGGCTGATCGGCCGCCACGCCCTGTCCGGCCTGGCGCTGGCGCACGGCTACGACACCGCGTTCTGGTGGGTCGCCGGCATCTTCGCCGGCGGCGCTGCCGTCGGCGGTCTCCTCCTCCGCCCGGGGCCGCTCGGCCAACGGGCCACGCCGCCCCCGGCACGCAGCGGGGGCACAACGGCACCAGCCGGGGCCACCCGGGAGGGGGTGTGATGACTCCGCAAGAGCCCCGCCGTACCGCTACGCCAGCACCGGCCGCCCGGCACCGCGGCACACGAACGTCACCCGCGGCGGCGCGCCCCCCGGCCAGACCGGCCGAGCGCCCGGGGGCGCGCGGGCCGGCCTGATGCGCAAACCACATCACGAAAGGTGGACCTAAGATGACCGTTTCAGACCGCACGGTGGCCATCATCGGCACCGGCAACATCGGCAGCAGGCTCGCGGCGAACTTCGCGGCCGGCGGCCAGGACTTCCTCCTGGCCGGCCGCGACCAGGACGCCGCCCAGAAGATCGCGGACGGCCTCGGCGGCCACGCCGAAGCGGTCAGCATCGACGAGGCGGTCGACCGGGCCGACGTGCTCGTCATCGCCCTGTGGCTCGACGCCTTCCAACAGGTCATCGCCCAGTACGGGGACCGGCTCGCCGGCAAGGTGATCATCGACCCGTCCAACCCGATCGGCCCGGACGGGTCCGGCGGCTTCCAGAAGGTCATCGGCGCGCAGGAGTCCTCAGGGCAGATCCTGGCCGGGCTGCTGCCGGGCGGGGCGCGGCTGGTCAAGGCGTTCGGCACGCTGTCGGCCCCCACCCTGTCCGCCGCCGCGCGGCGCGAACCCGAGCGTGCGGTGCAGTTCTACGCCGCCGACGACACCGCCGCCGGCGACCTGGCCGCCGAGCTGATCCGCGCCGACGGCTACGAACCGGTCCGCATCGGCGGCCTGGACCAGTCCATCCGCATCGAAGCGTTCGGCGACCTGCACGAACTCGGCGGCCTGGGCCGGGTCGTGACCAGGTCCGAAGCGCTCGCGGCGATCTGAGGCAATCAGCCCCGGCACCACGCCGCGTCCGGTGCGGGCATGGTGCCGGGGCTGCGCTCTCCAGCCGGCCGGCGCCGCGGCAAGAAGCTCGCGGCTGCCGACGATAGCTCTGGCCAGGTGGCCGCCTATGCTTTGCCTGGACGGGCTGCCGCGTGCCGCTGTGGTCCCGGGCGCACCGCGCGCGTGGTCAGGGCGGCAGCGGGCGCGGCGGTATCCAGCGTTGCCATCCCGGTCCATGGTGGAACATTGGTGCGTGATGATGGGTCCGGTCGCGGCCGATCTGGAGCGGGCGAGGTAATGCCGTTTCAGCGGGGTGCCGGCAGGTAGGGGTAGTTGCATGCGCACGGCCGCCGTCCAGACCGGCGACCTTCTCGACCTCGCCCTTCTGGCGCTGGCCGTCGTCGTGGGGGTCCGTGGTTACCGGCGGGGGCTGCTGGTCGGCGCGGCCTCCCTGGTCGGCTTCATCGGTGGCGCCCTCATCGGCACCCGCATCGCCGGCCCGATCGCTGGCCTGTTCGCCAGCGGCCGCGCCCAGGCCCTGATCGCCCTGCTGACCGTGGTGGTCGTCGCGACCCTGCTCCAAGAGCTATTGGCCTACGCGGCAGCCATCGGGCGGGATGCCCTCCGGCTCAGCCCGCTCCGGGTCTTCGACAGCGTTTTCGGCGTCGTCTTGTCCGTCACCGCCATGCTGTTCGTCACCTGGTTGCTCGGTCTTGCCGCCATCAACTCGCCGTTCACCGGGCTGGCCCGGCAAGTCCGTCACTCGCGTATTCTCACCGGCGTCGACGACCTCGTTCCGAACAGCGTCTACCTGGCCTTCTCCTCATTCCTGCGGGTCGTGGAAACCCGCGACCTGCCGCCGATCTTCGCCGGTCTCAACCCGCCCCTGGCTCCCCCCGTCGCGGCGCCGGTCAACGGCGCGGTGCCCGCACGGGTCATCCGCGCGGACGCGCCAAGCATCGTCAAGATCGTCGCGGCCGACCCCGAGTGCGGCCTGCAGACCGAGGGGAGCGGGTTCGTGTACGCCCCGGGCCACGTGCTGACCAACGCGCACGTTGTCGCCGGCGCTCGCCGCGTAGCCATCGTCAGCGACGGCACCGGGGCCGGAGTCGGGCTCGCCGCGCGGGTGGTGCTCTTCGACGCGGGCACCGACATCGCGGTGCTAGACGTCCCCGGGCTGGCGCGCACGTCCCTCGCCTTCCACTCGCCGGTCGCCTCCGGGGCCCCGGCGGAGGTCATCGGCTATCCGCAGGACGGGCCGTTCACCCCCACCGCGGCGCGCGTCGCCGCCCGGCAGCTCATCACCGGCCCGAACATCTACTCCGACGCCACCGTGACCCGGCAGGTCTACGTGCTGCGCGGGACGGTGCGACCGGGCAACTCCGGCGGCCCACTGCTCGCCCCCGACGGCAGGGTCGACGGTGTCGTGTTCGCCGCATCGACCACCGACCCGGCCACCGGCTACGCGCTGACCGCGCACCAGGTCCGCGCGGACGCCCGGGCCGGCGCCTCGGCCATCCGGCCGGTCGCGACCCAGGGCTGCACGTGACACCCCACATCCCGGGGTCATGACCGTCCCGCGGCCCGGGCGCGCCGGATCGCGTCCTGCGCCCCGCCGGTCCACGGGTCGCCGTGGCCGGGCAGCAGCATTCCGGCCTTGATCCCGTCCAGATTGGCCAAGGACGCGAGCGCCCGCGGGGTGTCGGCGTTCAGCCCGGACGCATGATCTGCGGCCCGGTCCGCCCGGTGTACGCGTTCCAGGTGCACAGCACGTGTGGCGTGCCAGGTCTTGCCGAACCAGCGGCGGGCGCGCTCCGACCCGAAGGCGGTCTTGTCCGCGGCCAGGCCGGCGGACGGTCCTTCCAGATCCCCGACGGGGCTTCGGCGACTGAGGAAGGTGACATCGACCTACCCCGTGACCTCCAAGATCGCGGTTGCCTCGGCGTTGGACAGCTGGATCGATGCGGCGGCGATGTTCTCGGCGACGTGTTCGGGTGATCCCGACCCCGGGATCGGCAGGATCTGAGCTGACCGGGTCAGCAGCCAGGCGAGCGCGATCTGGCGGGTGCTCACGCCGTGCTGGCGCGCGGCGGTGAGGACGGGCGTCAGCCGGTCGGCGTCCTGGATCGGTGCCCAGGGCAGGAACGCCAGCGCCTCCTGGTCGCACAGGTCGACGATCGGCTCCGACGACCGGTCCGCGGCGTTGTAGCGGTTCTGCACGGACACCACCGGCGTGAGCCGCTGCGCCTCGCGCAACTGGCTCTCGGTCACGTTCGAGACCCCGATGTGGCGGATCTTGCCCTCGTTCTTGAGTTCCGCAAGCGCGCCGACCGACTCGGCGTACGGCACCTTCGGATCCGGCCGGTGCAGCTGGTAGAGCGGGATCTGGTCGAGCTTCAGCCGGCGCAGGCTGCCCTCGCACGCCGCGCGCAGGTGCTCGGGCCGCCCGTCGGGCTGCCACCGCCCGGGGCCGGGCCGGACCTGGCCACCCTTGGTGGCGATCACCAGATCGCTGGGGTAGGGGTAGAGCGCGTCGGCGATCAGCGCCTCGCTCACCTCCGGCCCGTAGGAGTCGGCCGTGTCGATGAAGTTGACGCCAAGCTCGACCGCCCGCCGCAGCGCCGCCTGCGCCTGCTCCCGGTCTGGCGGCGGCCCCCAGATGCCCCGCCCCGTGACCCGCATCGCGCCGAAACCCAGGCGGTTCACCGTAAGGTCCCCACCGACGTCGATCGTTCCCGCCGCCGACGCGTCCGGCTGCCCTGTCATCGCGGCTCCTTTCCCGCACTTCACTCCGCTTCCTGCACCGGTCCCGGCCCGGTAACCGGCCCGGTCCTGGGCCGGGGAGCACGGTGGGCAGGAACTCTGGCTACCACGGCTGGGCCCTCGGTATCAAGGGAGCGCCGGCTCGCGGGTCTCCGATCGGCGAGGACGCCACGATGACAGACGCGGCGGCCGCACCGAAGGCCGCCGCCCTCAACCCGCCGGGTTCGCAATCCGCCCGCTCATGCGGCGGCCGCCAGCCGCTGCCCAGCCGCGGCCTTCAGCAGCACCGTCGATCAATAGTTGTTCGTCATCCCGGATACTTTTGCGGCCAATTATCCGGGCATTGCTTGCCGACGAGCAGGACGAAACGAATATGGGTTTGCAGGTGACACTGCTGCCTGGCTGACCGGTAGAACACGTCGATCGCCTGCGCCTCTGCCACTGGCCAGGTCGGCTTCAGCACCGTGAGCAGATCCGCGCGGTGCAGGCCATGAGCGGGCGGAGTCCTTGCGCCGTCCGCGCGCATGCGCCGCTTCGAAGCCACCATCCACATCGCCGCCATCAACGAGTGGCTGCTCCCCGACTTCTTAAACAGGCCCTAGCCAGGCAGCCCCATCCCGGGCATCGGCGGAATTGCCGATTTGGCCCGCCACGAAGGAGCCGCGCCAGCGCCGCTCATACCCTGGCGTAGTCCTGGATGTCCTGCTCGAATTCGGCTACGAGTTCGGGGGTCAGGGTGCGCCGGGTCTGGCCGATGGCCTGCAGGATGTCGCCCGTGGCCACCTCCTCGTTGCCGCGCTCGAACAGGACGCGCTCGAAGGCCAGCTGCGCGGTCCTGCGCGCGGCGAACTCGATGTCGGCGGGGGTGAACAGGCGCGATTCCTCCACGATCGTGGCCGTGTCCAGCTCTCCGTGCGGGATCGCGGTCAGGTAGCGATCCCAGATCGCCTCCCGCGCGGCCGGGTCGGGCGGCCCGACGGGGATGACGTAGTCGAACCGGCCGTGCCGCAGGAACGCGCCGTCCAGGGCGCGGACCGAGTTCGTGGCGCAGATGAGCAGCCTGGCGTCCTGCTCCCGGAACGGCGGGATCAGCTTGAGCATCTCGTTGGTGACCCCTTGCGCCGCCGATGCCGTGCGCGGCTGGCGTGCTCCGGCGATCTCCTCGACCTCGTCGATGAACAACACGACCTTGTCCAGCTCGGCGACCAGCGAGAACGCCTCCCGCAGCGCGGCGGCCAGGCCGGCCGGCGACTCACCGGCCAGCCGCGACGGGAACAGCTCCACGAACGGCCAGCCCAGCCGCGACGCGGCACCCTTGGCAAAGCTCGTCTTGCCCGTTCCCGGCGGCCCGAACAACACGATGGCCCGCGGGGGCACCAGGCCCAGCCGCTCGGCCAGGTGCGGTTGCGCGAGCGGCAAGATGACCCGCCGCTCGATCAGCTCCTTCTCCTTGACCATGCCGCCGAGCTGATCCCAGGCGCCCGCCCGCACTATCTGGCCGCCGAGCTGGCCCAGCACCCCGGCGCTGCCGGGATCGACCGGCTCCAGCCGCTGATAGAGGACCATCCCCGGGCGCGCGGTGTACCCCGCGTGCTCCAGCGCCAAGGCGCCGAGATCGCTGTCGCCCGCCAGCAGGCACTGGATCCGGTGCACCCCCGCCGCCACCAGCCGCCGCTCCAGCTCACCCAGCATCGCGCTGCCGATCCCCCGGCGGCGCCAGGCGGGAGCCAGGCTGATCCGCATGACCCACGCGCGGTCACCGCCGACCGCCGCGACCGCCGCTCCCACCAGCTCCTCACCGACGACCGCGACCACCGCGGGCTCGTGCGAGCGGACGGCCGCGATGAGGTCGGACAGGCTGAACGGGGGCGCCTCGCTGCTGGCCGCCTGGTTGTCCCACAACCGGACGACGGCATCAAGATCGTCGGCGTGGAAGTCGCGTACCCGCCACGGCGCCATCGGATCAGTGTGCCATCACCCGCGCGCCGCGCCGGCCGTTGCCGGCCCAATGCCAATTGCCCGTCAATCTCGTCACCCGCACGTCCGGGCGCGCCTGTCACCGGCACGTCCGGGGGCGCCCGCCCAAAGCGGGCAACCCGGCCGCCGTGACCGCCGGGCGGCACGTTACCGTGATCCTCGGATCGGCGCCCCACGATGTGCCGCTAGCCCGTCGGGCGCGAAGCGAGGACAAGGAGGCCGCGATGGGTAACTGGCAGCTGGACCCGTACCACACGCAGGTGGAATTCTCCGCCAAGCACTTCGGAATGATGACCGTGCGCGGCCACTTCGCCGAGGTCAGCACCACCGCCGATATCGACCCCGAGCACCCGGAGACCTCGTCCGTGGAGGCCACCATCCAGGCGGCCAGCATCCGCACCAACAACGAGGCCCGCGACAACGACCTGCGCTCGCCGAACTTCCTGGACACCGGCCAGTACCCGGTCATCACGTTCAAGAGCACCGGGGTTCAGCCCGCCGGGCCGGACCAGTACACCTTAATGGGGGATCTGACCATCAAGGGCGTCACCCGCCCGGTGCGGCTGGAGGTAGCCAGGTACGGAGAGCTCAACGACCCGGGCATGATGGGGCACCGGATCTCCTACGGCGCCCGCGGCCAGATCAGCCGGACGGATTTCGGAGTCGGAGTCGACATGGTGCTTGACGGCAGGCTCGTGGTCAGCAACGAGATCCAGGTGGTCATCGAAGGTGAGCTCGTCGAACAATCCCAGGCCGCGGCCACGAGCGGATGACGCCCGCGCACTGGTCCCGTGAGACCCGCTGCGCCGTCACCTCGCTGACCGCCAGCCAGGTAAAGAGGTCGAGTAGAGCCACCGGCGGCCTCGGCACATCAACCTTCAACCTGTAACGACCTTGCCGGGGCCCTGCCCGTTATGTCATTACGTACGGTGATTATTCCGAAGCTGTAGTTGCTGTGGTAGTGTCCTCGTCGCGGCTGCCGGGCCCACTTGGGAACCGAGGTAATCCGCCCCCGGATAGCGGGATCACCCCTGGCTTCAGCTTCGGGCCGGCACACCCGTCGGCAGGACAGCCGGTGACCTTCTCCGCGCTGGGCACCGTCAGCGCGCAGCCGGTGATGACCTATCTGTGGGAATTCGGCGACGGCACCACCGGTTCGGGCCCGTCTCCGGCGCACGTGTACAGCCGGCCGGGACAGTACACCGTCACGCTGGTCATGTTCAGCGGCGTCGGATCGGCGTTCCCGGGCGCCGGCGCCGGCCCCGTGTCCACCCGGTCAGTGACCGTGACCGGGTAGCCAACGCGGGTCCGCGGGGGCGTATCTCCAGGAGATACGCCCGCCGCGCCACCCAGCGACCCCGCCCACGTGGCCGCGGGTGTGACGCCGCAGCGGCAACGGGGCAACTAGGGGTGTGAGCCAGATACGGTCATCGTTCATGAACTCACCGCGTTCAGCGGTGACGGCCGCCCGGGCCACACGTCGCTGGGCGCCGGGGGGATCATCACCGGGCCCGTGCCCCGCTGCGTGAGCCTGCCGGCCGCGCCGCACGGCGGGGGAGCCCCCGGCGCCGCCGGCACCGTGACCCAGGTCGGCTGAGCGGGCCAGCGCCAGGGGTGCGGCGGAACCATACACCAGATCCGGGGGGGCCGCCCGGCGGGACCGGCGGCCACCCCGTAGGTCGCAGGGAATGGGTCGGAAAACCTGGTCCATACGGGAATAAAGCCGCAAAAGTGAGACATTGCTGAAACGGTCTCAGTGCCGGCGCGCGAGCCCGGGAAGTGTCACGCACCAATCGAAGCCAATCTGCCAAACATCATGCGGGACAACGCAGATCCGTGCATACTGAGATGTCGGCGAGAATTCTCTCGGCTGGGTCAAGAACTTTCTCAGCCAATTCAAGCTGTCAGTCTGGCCGACTTGCTTGGGCGGTCGTGATATGTGGTGATTTCACCTAAAAATTGGCGGTGCGGGATCCCTCCAGGCGAGAGGCGCAAATCGGCCCGGGCGCAGGCGAGCCGATCCGGGCGCCTCCCGGGCGTGTTCGGCGGGGGCCGTCTGCTCCAGTTGGGTGTGGTCGGCCTTGCCTACTACACCGCCGCCCGGCTCAGCCTCGAACTGTCACTCGTCGGCCACAGCATCACCCCGCTGTGGGCGCCCACCGGGGTCGCCGTCGTGGCATTCCTGGCGGGGGGCTACAGATTGTGGCCGGCCGTCGCCCTGGCGGCGTTCGCGGTCAACGTCCCGATCAGCCCATCGCCCGTCACCGCCGCCGGCATCGCCGTGGGCAACACGTTGGCCCCCGTCGTGGCGGTGTGGCTGCTTCGCAAGTTCCAGTTCGGGACCGACCTGGCCAGGCCCAGGGACGCCCTCACCTTACTGGCCGCCGGCACCGTGGCCACCACCATCAGCGCCTGCGGCGGCACCACCAGCCTCGTCTTGACCGGGGCGGTCGCGGCCAGCCACTTCGGCCCCAGTTGGCTGGTGTGGTGGACCGGGGACGACATGGGCATCGTCTTGGTCGCACCGGTCCTGTGGGCCCTGCGTCGCCCACACCCCGCCCTCACCTGGCTGCGGGCGGCCGAGGCCACCGGGCTGGCCGCCCTCCTGGTGGGCACGGTGCTGCTGGCCACCAGCAGCCAGGGCCCGGGGCTGTTCATCGTCTTCCTCCCGCTGATCTGGATCGCGTGGCGCTTCCAGCAGCAGGGCGCGGCTCCCGCCGCCGTCCTCACGTCGACACTCGTCACCTTGGCCGCGGTCTACCGGCATGGCCACTTCGCCGTGGGCGGCCTGGCGGACCGCATGGTGACGCTGCAGTGCTTCAACGCCACCGTGGCCCTGACCAGCCTGTTCTCGGCGGCGGCCATCGCCGAGCGCGACGGTGTCGTCGGCCGCCTGCGCCAGATCGTCAAGGTCGCCCAGGAGGCGGTCATCCGGCCACCGGCGCCCTTTGTCGGCCCGGTCGCCCTAGCGGCGCGGTACGAGTCAGCCACCGAGGAGGCTGGCATCGGCGGCGACCTCTACGAGACGGCCGATACCCCCTTCGGCGTCCGTATCGTCATCGGCGACGTCCGGGGCAAGGGCCTCGCGGCCGTCCAGACGGCGACCTCCGCCCTGCGGGCCTTTCGCCGCTGGGTCTACTCGGCCCCCGATCTGGCCGCGCTCGTCACGCACGTGGTGCGCGAAACCGAGCATGGCCTGGTGCGCGACGACGAGGAGTTCATCACCGCGCTCTTCGTCGAGATCGCCGCCTCAGGTCAGCTGCGGATCGTCAACGCCGGCCATCCGGCACCGCTGCACGTCCGGGGCCGGGAGGTCCGGGCGCTGGAACCGTCGCGGACCGCGCCACCGGTGGGCGTTCACGCCGGCCCGCTGGTGCCCGACCAGTTCGAACTGCACCCCCTCGATCGGCTGCTGCTGTTCACCGACGGGCTGGTCGAGGGCCGGGATCGGGCTGGCCGGTTTTTCCCCCTGCGCGAAGTCGCTGCCGAGACCCTTAACAGCGAAGACCTCGACCAAGCGCTCGATGACCTGATGACCAGGTACTTGAGGCACGTCGGCGGCCGGGTGACGGATGACATCGCCATCCTCCTGGCCGCCTCACAACCGCTCCGGCTGCCAGCCCCGGATCCGGTCATCGCCGCCCGTTGACCCTGATCTTTCATGCGGGCTGGTGGCTGCCGGGGGCGGCGATGCCCTGGCCGTAATAGACCTCGTCGTAGTAGTGGATGACGAGGGGCTGGGTCAGCATGGCCTCGAAGGTGGCGGTGAACCCGCGCTCGGTGCGCCAGGCGAGGTAGTCGGTGTAGTTGTGGCGTTCGGTCCACTGGGTCAGCCCGGTGACGTGATCGGCGTCGTCCTGGTCGCGCAGGATGCGGATGGTCTCGCAGCCGTCGTGCGTGAGGCTTACGCCGAGGATCTCCAGCAGCAGGCCAGCGACCTCGTCGCCGCGCCCCGGCTGGGCGAAAAACTCGGTGTTGACCAGAGTGCTCATGAACGGGCTCCTCTTTGATGCGCGGATCTCGGGGTGACGTGCCGCCAGGCGGCTGTGCCTTGGTGATCCGGAACCGGCCGGTGCGGCCGCACCACCTACGCTGGCCCCTCCCAGGGCGGGAGGGTCAAGGACCGGAAGCGGCCGAAACCCTCCCGTAGGCGGAGGGCTGACACTCGGCGAACGCACCGGCTACCGGTGCCCGATCAAGGCAACCTGAGCCGTCCACCGGCCGGGGGACACGTCAGCCGGTCGGAGGCCTTCTCCGACCGTTCGCCCGATACCCCGATCAGGGCATATCTACCAGGGTAAACTACGAAGGGTGACATATTGTTAACGAGGGGCGACGCAACGCCCGGGTCTTGGAAGGAACTTGAACCATGGTCAGGTGCCTCGTGTACATCCAGCACGCGCTTTTCCAGACGCTGCAACGGGACGATCGGGGCGCGACCGCGGTGGAGTACGGCCTGATGGTCGCGCTGATCGCCGCGGTCATCGTGGCCGCGGTGACCTTGCTCGGCACCAACGTGACCAGCATCTTCAACAGCGTGGCGAACGCCATCTAACGGCGGCCCGATATGTAGGTATTTCCCGGATGTGGTGGCCCTGGCTGGCAGGGTTGACTTGCCGTTGGGATGGCCCACAAGGCCAGGGACCAAGAACGGGAGATCGGGCCATGACCTTGTTCCGAATGCGCTCGTCGCCCTCCCCCGCCGGCGGACGGGCCGGGGCTGGGCGTACACCTTGACGCGCGCTGCCATGCTGGCACCCCCCTCACCGCGGCGGTCGTTGCCGCAAGCGGCGCCCCGGGCTGGCCGTGGACGCACCCGGCTCTGGGTGGCGAACGCCGCGGCCAACACGGTGACCGAACTGCCGCCCGGCTGACGCACGGTGCCCTGGTCACGCCCCCCTGCCCGGTCAGATCAGGCTGGTCGATCCGGGCACGGTGGCCTGCACCTGGCAGGGTTAAAGATCAAGGAAAATGCCCCAATCCACCACTTGCGCCGAACGCCGGAGGCTAGGGTGGCGCAATGGCCGATCACCTTGTCCCTCCGTACGGCGGTGTCCTGGTCGACGTCGTGGTGGATGACGAGCGCGCCGCCGAGCTGCGCAAGGCATCCACCTACTGGCCGTCGCTCGACCTCACGCCACGCCACCTGTGCGACCTCGAACTCCTGTTGTCCGGTGCGTTCTCACCCTTGCACGGGTTCCTTGGTAGCGCCGACGTGGCGTCGGTCTGTGCGGATATGCGGCTGTCCGACGGGACGCTGTGGCCCATACCGGTCACCCTCGACGTCCCCGACGAGCTGGCCACCCAGGTCGGTCCGGGCGCCTCGGTCGCCCTGCGCGACCCCGAGGGGGTGATGCTGGCGGCCCTGCTCGTCGAGGAGGTCTACCGGCCCGACCGGCGGGCGGAGGCCCAGGGGGTCTTCGGGACGACCGACCCCGCGCACCCGGGCGTCGCCCACCTGCTCGAGCGGACGCACCCCAACTACCTGGCCGGCACCCTCGAGGGCATCCAGCTGCCCGCCCACCACGACTACCTGTCCCTGCGCCGCACGCCGGCCGAGCTGCGGGCCGGGTTCACCCGCAAGGGCTGGCGCCGGGTGGTCGCCTTCCAGACCCGCAACCCGCTGCACCGTGCCCACCACGAGCTGACCTTGCGGGCGGCCAAGGAGGTGGAGGCCAACCTCCTCATCCATCCCGTCGTCGGCATGACCAAGCCGGGTGACGTCGACCACTACACGCGGGTCCGCTGCTACCAGGCGATCATGGACGGCTACCCCCACAACACGGCGATGCTGTCGCTGCTGCCTCTGGCCATGCGCATGGGGGGACCCCGGGAGGCCGTCTGGCACGCCATCATCCGGCGCAACCACGGGGTCACCCACCTCATCGTGGGGCGAGACCACGCCGGGCCCGGCGCCGACGCCCTGGGCCGGCCGTTCTACGGTCCCTACGACGCCCAGGACCTGGTCCGCCAGCACGAGGCCGAGCTCGGGGTGACGATGGTCCCGTTCCGCCAGATGGTCTACGTCGAGCACCTGGATGGCTACCTCCCCGAAGATGAGGTTCCCAGTGGGGCGCGAACGCTGACGATCTCGGGCACCGAGCAACGCCGCCGGCTCAACGAGGGACGCGACCTGCCCGAGTGGTTCACGCCGCCGGCGGTGGCCACCGAGCTGCGGCGCAGCTACCCGCCCCGCGCCCGCCAGGGATTCACCGTGTTCTTCACGGGCCTGTCGGGATCGGGGAAGTCGACCATCGCCAACGTGCTGCTGGTGAAGCTGCTGGAGCTGGGCGGGCGGCCGGTGACCCTGCTCGACGGTGACATCGTCCGCAAGCACCTTTCGTCCGAGCTCGGCTTCTCCAAGGAGCACCGCGACATCAACATCCGCCGCATCGGCTTCGTGGCCTCCGAGATCACCAAGAACGGAGGCATCGCCATCTGCGCGCCGATCGCCCCGTACGACGCCACCCGCAAGGACGTGCGGGCCATAG
>Ga0207646_10005378_pt1 | contig 13479 bp, 13 predicted proteins | sample KBSK5502metaG_FD_184343 | JGI IMG/M metagenome (GOLD analysis project Ga0207646, IMG submission 184343) | Corn, switchgrass and miscanthus rhizosphere microbial communities from Kellogg Biological Station, Michigan, USA - KBS K5-50-2 metaG... | ecosystem: Host-associated > Plants > Roots >... | reverse complement strand
ACGGTCGCGCGTCCGGGAAGGAGCCCGACGGCGAATGATCCGGAAGCCAGGAAACCTGCCGGACGGAACGCTTTTCTCCGACGGGGAAAGGAGAGGGGACGTGGTCTCGACTTCCCGAGACGCGGGCCGCCCTCTTCACCGCCCGGAGATCTCGTCTCGTCGAACGGGAGGTTCGAATGACGACCGCGACAACCGCTGTCCTGCTCGTTCTCCTCGGCGCTTTTTCCCGGCTCGTTCCTCATCCCCCCAACTTCGTCGCCATGGGCGCCATCGGCCTCTACGCCGGCGCCCGACTCCCGCGCCGGTGGGCGTGGGTCGTTCCGATCGCGGCGATGCTCTTTTCGGATTTCGTCATCGACTGGGGTACGGGACGCAGTGCGATCACGCTCGTGCGGATCGCCGTCTATGGATCCTTTGCTCTGATGGTCGTCGTCGGACGGCGCTTTGCCGGAAACGCCCGGGCCGGACGGCTTGCGGCGTTGTCCGCCGGCGGCGCGGTCTTCTTCTTTCTGACAACGAACTTCGCCGAGTGGATGTCTTCCCCGATGTATCCGCCGTCGGCGGCCGGGCTCGCGCTCTGCTACGTGGCCGCGATTCCGTTCTTCTGGAACACGCTTGCCGCGGAGCTCGCCGGGACCGCGGTGCTCTTCGGGCTCGACGCGATCGCGCGCCGCGACGCCGCGCGACGAGCGGTCCGCGCCGCCGCCACGGCCGGAGTCGTGGCGCTCGTCTCGAGTTGTGTCATCCCGTCCGTCGCGTCCGGGCAGGTCCCCCCGATCGCCGAGAGCGTGGTCGTGACGGCCACCGCGGCGCCCGAAGAGATCGGCGAGGTTGGCGCGGCAGTCACTGTCGTCACGCGCGAGGAAATCGAGAGAAACGGATGGCGAACCGTGCAGGACGTCCTGCGGTCGGTTCCGGGCGCCGTCGTCGCTCGCTCGGGCGGACCGGGCGCGCAGACGTCGGTCTTCCTGCGCGGCGCGAACTCGACTCACACCCTCGTGCTCGTCGACGGGGTGCGGGTAAACTCACCCTTCTTCCCGGGCTACGACTTCTCGCTTCTTTCCACGGAGAACGTCGAGCGGATCGAGATCGTCCGCGGCCCCTTCTCCGCGCTGTATGGATCGGAGTCGATCGGAGGCGTCGTCCATGTCTTCACGCGGCCGGCCGGCGACAAGTTCTCGGGGCGCGTGGTCGGCGAGGCGGGGAATCACGATCAGCGCGAGCTCGCGGCCTTCGCCACGGCGGGGACATCGTTCTTCGGAATTGCGGCGAGCGCCCGGGATCGGCGAGACGACGGCGATCGCGTCAACGACGATTGGCGAGAGCGCTCCGGCTCGCTGCGTCTGGAGGGCCGGTTCGGGGAAACCCGCATCGCGCTCGAGGGATCGACCGCAGACGGCGAACTGGGGCTGCCGGGGCCGGTCGGCGGCGAAACACCCGCAAACCGTTATTTTCCGCGGGAGGACCGCATCGTGCTCCCGGCATCATTTCATCCCGCATTTGGACATTCCGCAAGCGTGACCCTCGGCTGGGTTCGCTCGCGGCCGTCTTTCGAGAGTCCCTCTTTCCGGTCGCATACGGATGCTCAGACGCTCGAGGGACGGGCGGCCGACACCTACTCCGCCGGTGCGCACCGCGTGACCGCTTTCGCCGAGTGGCAGCGCTGGAAGGTCGATGACTCCTCGAACTTCGGAGTGAACCTCAATGGCGAACGCGCGACGATCTGGAGCGTCGGCGGCGAGGACTCGATCGACCTGACCGGAGGATGGCTCGCGACCGCCGGCTTGCGATACGACAACCATTCCCGATTCGGCGACGTCTGGAGCCCGCGGGCCTCGGTCTCCTGGCGTACGGGGCGCTTGAAACTTCGCGCATCGGGGGGAACCGGTTTTCGCGCGCCGTCGGTTGGAGAGCTCTTCTACCCGTTTTCCGGCAACCCCGACCTCCAGCCGGAGCGTTCGACCTCCTATGACTTGGGCGCGGAATACGAAGTCGCCGGCGGGCGAGCCGCGGTATCGGTGTTCTGGAACGACTTCCGCCATCTGATCGTCTTCGACTTCGCGACCGGATTGAACTTCAACGTCGGCCGCGCACGGTCCCGGGGAGCGGAGCTGTCCTGGCGTCAGACGATCTGCCGAGCGGCTTGCCTGGACGCGGGCTACACGTACCTGGACACGGAGGATCGGGACACCGGACTTGCGCTCATCCGGCGTCCCCGCCACAGCGGGTTCCTGGGCATGACGCTGACGCCGGTTTCGCGCCTCGAGGTGTCTCCGCGCGCGGTCTTCGTCGGAGCGCGAAGCGACGTCAAGGCGCTCTCGACCACCGAGCGCGTCGAGGCGCCGTCCTACTGGCGCCTCGATCTCTACGCGCGTTACCGGATCGGACCTCTCGCGCCCTACCTGCGCGCAGAGAACCTGAACGATCGCCGCTACGAGGAGGCGAACGGATTTCCAGCGTCCGGCCGGCGCATCGCCGGAGGACTGGAGGTGTCGTTCTGATGCCGCGCATTACGAAGGTCTATACGCGCACCGGCGACGACGGCATGACCTCTCTCGGCGGAGGAGAGCGAGTCGCGAAGGACTCCGCCCGCGTCGAGGCCTATGGGACCGTCGACGAGCTCAACAGCCAGCTGGGGGCCGCGATCGCTTCCGATCCGGATCCGACGCTCGCCGAGGCGCTCGCCACGATCCAGAACGAGCTCTTCCACCTCGGAAGCGACCTCTGCGTCACGGAGGAAGACAAGCCCGCGCGGCCGGTGCCGAAGATCGAGGCGCGCCACGTCGACGCGCTCGAGCGGCTGATCGACCGACTGTCGGAAGACCTCCCGCCGCTCGAGAACTTTGTTCTTCCGGGGGGATCACCGGCCGCCGCGCAACTCCACGTCTCGCGCGCGGTGTGCCGGAGAGCGGAGCGTCTCGTCGTCGCGCTGGCGAGGGACGAGGCGGTCGGGACGCACGTGGTCGTCTACCTGAACCGCCTCTCCGATGCGCTGTTCGTGATGGCGCGCTTCGAGAACCTCCGGAGCGGCGTTCCGGACGTCCTCTGGGACAGTCACGCGTGACCCCGAGAATCGTCTCGCTTCTGCCGTCGGCGACCGAGATCGCCTGCGCCCTCGGCTTCGCGGACGCGCTCGTCGGCCGCTCGCACGAGTGCGACTTCCCGGAAGAGGTCGAGGAGCTGCCCGTCTGCACGGCGCCGAAGCTCGATCCGGACCTCCCGGGGGCAGAGATCCACGACGCGGTCTCGAAACTGGTCTCCGAGGGGTTGTCGGTCTACTCCGTGGACGGCGAGTTGCTCCGCGAGCTCGCACCGACGCACATCCTCACGCAGATTCATTGCGAAGTCTGCGCGGTCAGCTTAGGCGACGTCGAGGCCTCGCTCGAGAATTGGCCGGGCACGCGTCCGCGAATCGTGACGCTTTCGGCGGCGAGCCTCTCGGACGTCTTCACGGATTTCGAACGCGTCGCGGCAGCTCTCGACGTCCCGGGGCGCGGCCGCGTGCTCGAGGGCCGAATGCGCGCCCGCATGCAAGCGATCGCCGAGATCGCGCAGCGTCTGCCGGAGCGACCCCGGGTCGCGGCGATCGAATGGCTTTCTCCGCCGATGGCCGCCGGCAACTGGATACCCGAGCTCCTGCAGATGGCCGGGGCAGTCAACCTTTTCGGTGAGAAGGGCAGACACTCCGCGTGGATCTCCTGGGAAGAGGTCGAGGCGGCCGACCCGGACGCTTTGTTGATCTTCCCCTGCGGCTTCGCGCTTTCCCGCGTGCGCCCCGAGATCATCGCTTCGGCTTCCGAACACTCGGGGTTCCGCCGCCTGCGCCCGGTCCGCGAAGGGCGCGTCATGCTGTGCGATGGGCAGCAGTACTTCAATCGACCCGGTCCGAGGCTCGTCGAAACGCTCGAGATCGCGGCGGAGGCGCTTTATCCCGAGACATTCCGATTCGGGCACGAACGCAGCGGCTGGGAGCGGCTGCCACCGCTTCCGCGCGACTGATCCGACGCCGTGGGCCGACCCAGGGCTCTCGTCTCCTGGAGCAGCGGGAAGGACGGCGCCTGGGCGTTGCACACTCTGAGTCTCGCGAAGCAAATCGAACCGGCGGGTCTTCTGACGACGGTGACTGCGGCATACGGGCGCGTCTCGATGCACGGCGTCCGGGAGGAGCTCCTCGTCCGGCAGGCCGAGGAGGTCGGACTTCCCCTCCGAGTCGTCTCGATCCCCTCGCCGTGTCCGAACGACCTCTACGAGGAGGCTTTTCTCGCCGAGCTCGCGCGCGCGAGGCGGGTGGGAATCACGCACGTCGTCTTCGGCGACCTCTTTCTCGAGGACGTGCGGGCCTACCGGGAGAGGTTGCTCGAACGCGCCGGCCTCACCGGGGTCTTTCCGCTATGGAGGCGGGAGACCAGGGCGCTCGCGACGGAAATGCTCGCGGGAGGCCTGCGCGCGATTCTGGTCTGCGTGGACCCGGAGAAGATGCCGGCCTCTTTCGCGGGACGCGATTTCGACTCGAAACTTCTCGGGGAGCTGCCGGCGGGCGTCGATCCCTGCGGCGAGCGGGGGGAGTTCCACACCTTTGCACGTGCCGGACCGATGTTTCGACGGGAAATCGAGGTCGCACGCGGCGAAGTCGTCCAGCGCGACGGGTTCGTCTTCGCCGACCTGCTCGAGGGTTCGAGCGTTCCGGACTAGTTTCGATCGACCTCGATCGTTTTCTTTTCTCCGCTGTTCGTGACGGCCACCATGATGCCGATGCCGACGGCAATCACGAGGCCGATCAGCGCCCAGGTGGATCCAATCGAGGCCAGGATTCCGACCTTCCACAGCGCCAGAGCGATGCCCGCCAGAAAGATCAAGTACCCGATGAGATACGCGTTCATCCACTTCATGTCGTGCCCTCCCTGTGCCTACCGGACTGAAGTAGGGAGCAAGTTCCGGGCCCGGCGGTAGAATCCGGCTTCGAGCGAGGTGAACGCCATGAAAACGCGCGTTTTGATGCTGCTTCTCGCTGCCTCCATCGGACTCTCGAGCTGCCAGAGCTCCCGGCAATCTCCGCCTCCACCGGCTCCCGGGCCGATGTCGCCGGGGACCGGCGCCCCCGCGCCTCCGAATCCGAATCCGGCGCCGCCCAATCCGCCTCCGCCTACGCCGCTGGCGTTGAACATCCCGCCGCAGCCTCCGGCGTCCGCGCCGCTCGCAGCCGCGGTCCCCGATCAGCCCGCGATCGCCCTCGACGCTCCTTCCGCCCCGCCCGTCCGACCCTACCGGAACATCCTGAAGCTCAAGCAGGAGGGGCTCTCTGACGAGTTCATCCTGAAAAAGGTCCGGACCGACAACGTCAACTACCAGTTGACGACCGCGGAGATCCAGGAGCTTCGCGCGGCCGGAATCTCCGATCCGATCCTGCAGGCGATGCTGCGATCGGGCCAGCCCGCCGCCCGCTAAACGGCCGGAGGAACCTCCCGGACTCCCATCGCGCGTCGCGCGCTCAGCGCCGCGTGTCGGTGGACTTTTCGGGCGAGAACACGCGGAACGTCAACACGATCGATCCCACCTGGATTCTGACTCTCCGATCCCTCGCCTTCCTTTTCCTCCCTGTGCCGGGCGGGTGCAACAAGTCCTTCGATCTCGGCACGTCCACTACAGGTTTCGGTTCTGATATGGCCGGCGAAATAGAATCGATGAGCATCGCGATGAACAGGAGAGGGAAGTTCTCCCCGAGTTTCTTCGCCGCCGGGCTTCTGCTTGCCTCGTCACTTTCGGCGCAGGACGCGCAAGCTCCCCGCGCCGGGGAGGCCTGGACCGAAACGGTCTTCGGGAAAACCCTCTCGGCCGCGGCCCGCGACCGGGCTTGGGTAACGGCGATAGTGCTCAATGCGCAGTGGATCCCGGGCGGGCTTGAGCAGCGCGTCCTCGTTCCCTCCGGAGGGCTCTTCGTCTGGCGTAACCGGCAGGACGGGGCGGAGCGTCTGCGCGCCGACATCGCGGTGCTTGCCAACGATGCCGTTACAACCGCAGGCTCGTTCCATCGGGTTGGGAAGCGGCGCTCACGTTCGAGAACGTGACGCTTCCTTTCGCTCGCTCGGAGTATGTCGAAGGGCGCCGCATCGCGGCGGAAGAGCTCAAATGGAATTTTGTGCGGGCGGGCGCCGGGATCGGATACAGGAGAACGCTGTCTCCCGGCCTCCAAGACAACGCCTTCGAGGCCGCGCTCACCTATGAGCCGGGCTATCTCTTCTTTGCGCGCGGCGGCGACACGGCTTCCGCCTTCGTGCTGCCGCAGGAGACGTACGAGGGGCGCATCCATCTTCGCCTTCGGGCGGACGCGCTGGAGCGCAACATCCTGGAGCTTCCTCACGCGGGCTTCGCGGCCGGCCTGGACGGCGTCGTCGGACACCGCTCCGATTGGAAAGATTGGGGAGGAGGAGTCTTCGGTCTGCAGAACGCGGGGGCGTCGAGGGATTTTCGAGCGGTCAGCCTCTACGCCGTGGCCGCGGGTGGAATGCCGTTCTTCGCGGGGGAAAGGCACCGCTACGTCGCCTCTGCCTATGCCGGACGTGGAGTCCACCTCGACCGGTTCTCCGCGTTTCGTCTCGGCGGAGGATCGAACGCGGGCGACTGTGAGTCTCTCTCGGCACCCATCCTTCCGGCGGCCGGATTCCAGGAGTTCTTTCCCTCCCGATATGCGATCGCCAATCTCGAGTACCGCTACCAGGCGCTCTTCTTCCTGTATATGCAGATAAGAGGGTCGCTCGCGTGGCTCGACCGTCCGCGCTTCACGCCGCAGGGCTCCGTCACGGACCGCACAGGGACGCTCCACGCGGCGACGGCCGGTCTGACGAGTGGGTTTCTCTGGGACTCGAGTCTGGAGCTCGATTATTCTTACAACTTCGGACTTCTCAGGCAGCGGTCCGGAGCCGCGAGGTCCGGCGCAGGCGCCCTTTTTCTCGCCTGGACGAAGGAGTTCCGGCCCCGACGCTAGCTTTTCCCGATCCCCCGTTCTGCGATTCCGGAGAGCTTCCGTGACGTTGCGCTCGAAGCTCACGAGGCCGGCCTAGAATCGTCCCGGCATTCCGTGACGCAGCCGGCGGGCACTCGCCTGGGGCCCTATGAGGTTCTCGCGCCGATCGACGCGGGAGGAATGGGGGAGGTCTACCGCGCGCGCGACGTGCGGCTCGATCGCGAAGTCGCCGTCAAGGTCCTGCCCGACCATCTCTCTCGCGACCCTGAGTCTCTGGCCCGGTTCGAGCGCGAGGCGCGCGTGGTGGCCGCTCTCGCGCATCCGAACATCGTCGACATTCACGACTTCGGCAACGAGTCGGGGATCGAGTACCTCGTCATGGAGCTTCTGGAAGGGGAAACTCTCGGCAAGCGTCTGGCGGGGAACCCCCTGCCGTGGCGCACCGCCGTCGAGATCGGCCTGTGCGTCGCCGATGGGCTCGCATCGGCGCACGCCCACGGCATCGTTCACCGGGACCTGAAACCGGAGAACGTTTTCCTGACCTTCGACGGCCGCGTGAAGATCCTGGACTTCGGCCTCGCGCGACCCGAGCCGGAGAAATCGACCGAGACTTCGCCCACGATCGCCAATCCCACGAAGACCGGCACCGTGATGGGAACGGTCGGATACATGTCGCCCGAGCAGGCGCGCGGCGGCCATGCCGATCCGCGGAGCGACATCTTCTCGCTCGGCTGCATCCTGTACGAGATGGTGACCGGGCGGCGCGCTTTCTTCGGCGAGAACCCGGCGGAAACGCTGGCTGCGATCCTCCGCGACGAACCAAAGGATCCCGGGGATCTGGTGCAAAACCTTCCGGATCACTTGAGGCTCGTGATCCTCCGCTGCCTCTCGAAGTATCCGGACAGCCGATTCGAATCGGCCCGGGACCTGGCTTTTGCTCTGAAGGTTGCTCTGAAGGTCACGGTAACTGAATCGGACCGCGCGTGGACACTCCCACCGGCAAGACGCCGCCTGGCCCGGCTGATCTCGATCCTCGCCGCCGTGGTCATCGTCGCGGGCCTGGTGATTTTCGGAAGGTCAGCTGTGATCAATCGGAGCGCGCCGATCGATTCGCTGGCCGTGCTGCCGTTCGCCAACGCGAGCAAGGATCCGAACGCGGAATATCTGAGCGACGGCTTGACCGAGAGCCTCATCAACAGCTTCTCGCAGCTGCCGCGGCTGCGCGTTCTTCCTCCGACGACAGTCTTCGTTTACAAGGGGAAGGATCCTTTGAAGGCGGGTCGGGACCTCGGAGTTCGAACGGTCCTGACCGGTCGCGTCCTGCAGCAGGGCGACAGCCTCGTCGTGCAGGCGGAACTGACCGACGTCAAGCGCGGATCGCAGATGTGGGGAAAACGATTCCAGGAGAAGTTCTCCGACGCCTTCGCGGTGCAGGAGGGGATCGCGCGGGAGATTTCCCAGTCGTTGCGCCTGAAGCTCACGGGCGAAGAGGAAAAGCGGCTCGCCCGGCGCTACACGGAGAACGCCGAGGCTTACGACCTCTATCTGAAAGGGCGTTACTACTGGAACAAGCGCACCGGGGAGTCGATCGGCAAGAGCATCCAGTTCTTTCAGAGCGCGATCGAAAAGGATCCCGACTATGCGCTCGCGTACGCGGGTCTGGCCGACTCTTTCCATCTCTTAGCCTTCTACGGCGAGGGTCCACCGAAGGAGTTCTGGCCGAAAGCGCGGGCTGCTGCGGTCCGAGCGCTCGAGATCGACGAAAACCTCGCCCAGGCGCACGCGCTTCTGGCGGACCTGAAGTACCTATTCGAGTGGGACTGGCCGGGCGCCGAGAGGGAGTTCCGCCGGGCCATCGGGTTGAACCCGAACTACCCGACGGGCCACCAGTGGTACGCCAACTATCTGTCTGTATGCGGACGTTGCCCGGAGGCCCTGAGGGAGATCCAGAGTGCGCAGAAGCTCGATCCGCTGAACCTCGTCATCAACACGGACGTCGGTACGACTTACTACTGGGGGGGGCAGTACGAACGGGCGATCGAAGAGCAGCGAAAGGCGCTCGAGCTCGATCCCGACTTCTTCCTGGCGCACGTCTATCTGGGGTTTTCCTATCTTCGGAAAAACCTTCCGGAGGACGCGATTCGCGAGTTCGGGATCGCAGGCCGCCTCGCACCGGACGAACCGGATGCGATCGCGCTGCGCGGATACGCCTGTGGCGTCGCGGGCCGGGGGAGCGAGGCGGAGAAAGCGCTGGCGGAGCTCGCGGCACTCTCGAAGCGTCGGTACGTCTCGGCTTTCCCGATTGCGTGGGTCTACGTGGGGCTCGGAAACAAGGACCGGGCCTTCGAGTGGCTGGAAAAAGCGTACCGGGAGAGGGCGTGTCGGCTGGTCTATCTGAACGTCGAGCGGGCTTTCGATCCTCTTCGGTCGGACCCGCGCTTCGTCGATCTGCTCCGGCGCATGAAGTTCCCGTCCTAGCAGGCGACCCGGGTCGTGGGTCGATATCTACGCGGCGTTGCGCGTTCCGGTCAGGTGCGCGCGCGCCGTGCGACGCTTCCACCACAGCCCGCCGAGCCAGAGCGTCGGCACGATTGCGAGCGAGTACGCGAGCAGATGACCCACGCGGCCATCGGGTCCCAGGATTTCGGTCGCGTCGTGGATCGTCTGCGAGTTCGGGAGAATGCCGGCTTCGGCGAGCTCGTGGACGCCGTAAAGGAGGAGCTGGACGAGGAAAATCGCCAGGAAGATCGCCGAGACGTTCAGCAGTCCGCGCAGGTCCACCCCGCGCCCCAGCCGGGTCCACGCGAACGCGATCAACGCAGCCGCGGCCAGCCCGAGACCGAGCCCGACGCCCACTGCGGTCGACCGCATCTGGAAGAGCGCGGTCGTGACGAGGAGCGCCGTCTCCATTCCTTCCCGCAGGATCATCAGGAGCGTGAAGGCGAACACGCCCCAGAACGCCCGCCGCAGCGAGGAGGTCCGCGCCCGGTTCTCGAGCCGGGTCTCGATGTCCGATTTCAGGCGCGACGAGACGCGCTTCATGTAGACGAGCAGGCTCCCCACGAGCGCCGCGGCGGCGAGCGCGAGAGTCCCTTCCCAGAGGGGCTTCTTGCCCGCCTCGGAGAAGAGAAAGCCCGCGGCCACGCAGACGACGACCGACACCGCGATCCCCAGGTAAACGGCGCGCGCCAGACCTGCGCGGCCCGTCCGCCTGAGGTACGAAAGCGTGAGCGCGACGATCAGAAAGGACTCGATCCCCTCCCGCAGCGCGATGGTGAATCCCTGCCACATGACCTTTTGGACGTCCCTCCCGCCGCGGGGTTGACAAGCCCGGGGCCGTGGAGAATACTGCAACTGAGACTGAGTCGCAATCGCATGAGAACCCGCGAACGCATCATCTTCCGCAAATACCTGGAACGGCGTGGCTTGAAGCTCACGACGGAGCGTCAGGCCGTATTCGACGAGCTCTTCGCCCGCCACGAGCACTTCGAGGCGGACGAGATCCTTGTCCGCCTGCGCGGCAAGGGCAAGAAGATCTCGAGGGCCACGATCTATCGCACGCTGGAGCTCCTGGTCGACTCGGGGATCGTCGGCCGCGTCCGGATCGGCGAGATCGGCTATCGGTACGAACGGCTTCGCGCCGGGGAGCACCACGACCACCTGATCTGCAACGAATGCGGTCGCGTGATCGAGTTCTTCGAGCCGCGCATCGAGAGCCTGCAGGACGAGGTGTGCGAGCGCTACGGATTCCTGCCGCTCTCCCACAGCCACCAGATGCGCGGCATCTGCCGCCAGTGCCGGCCGCGGGCGTTGACCGCCGAGGGGTTGCCCTCGGCCGAAAAGGCCAAAGCCGGCCGCCGTCCTCACCTGGTCCACTGACAATGGGCTGGCTCGCGCCGACCGGGAGGCCCGTCCTGACGTTGAGACTGAGTCTCAGTCTGATCGGGGGCCTCGTCGTCGCCCTGCTTCTCCCGACGATGAACGCGCGGACCCGCGACCTCGCGTTCCGGGTTACCCGGGCGCGTTCTGCCATGGGCACCGTCCTCGAGATCGACGCTTTCGGAGCGGACCGCAGCTCGACCGAAACGGCGGTGACGGCTGCTTTCCAGGCCGTCGACGAGGTCGAACGGCGCCTCTCGAACTGGCGGGCGGACTCCGAGCTCTCCCTCGCGAACGCCACGGCGACGAGCAGACCATTTCTTCTGTCGCCGAGAACGTTTCGCAGCCTCTCGGCGGCGCTCTCTCTCGCGCGCGAGACCGACGGGGCCTTCGACCCGACCGTCGGCGCGATCACGGAAGCTCTCGGCCTGACCGGCCGCGAGCCCGATCCGCGCCGGGCTCGCCCGGAAGCCGTCGGGTGGCGGAAGGCGCACCTCGACGCGCGAACGCGAACACTCTTCTTCGCGACAGCCGGAGGATCGATCGACTCCGGCGGATTCGGGAAAGGGGAGGCGCTCGACTACGCCGTGCTCGAGCTGCACCGTCATGGAGTCGGCGCAGCGCGGTTGAACTTCGGCGGGCAGATCTCTCTCGTGGGCTCCGCGACCGCCGTTGCCCGCCGCGAGAATCTCGGCGAGGTCTCGATCGCTGAGCCTCGCTCCGGCTCGACCCGCGAGCTCTGCCGTTTCTCGCCGGGGGATGGCTCGGTCTCGACGTCCGGCGTTTCGGAGCATCCCGGCCACATCCTGGATCCCGCGACCGGCCTGGCTGCTCCGTTCGCCGGCTCCGTCACGGTAATCGCCGACACCGGCACCCGCGCGGACGCGCTCTCGACCGCCCTCTTCGTGCTCGGACCGAAGGCGGGAATCTCCTTCGCCGACCGGCGGGGGATCGCGGCGCTCTTCGTCGTCCCTCACGGGCAAGGATGGGACCTCCTGTCGAGCCGGCAGTTTCCGCGGCTGAGGAGGCTCTCTTGAGGCGATTTCTCTCCTTCGTTCTTCTCCTGCTCGCGCTCGTCGTCGCCGCGCCGGCGCAAGAGACGTCGGAGCGCATTCGCGAGCTCGAAAAGAAGGTCGAGGAGCTCCAGCACCGCCTCGACCGGCTGGCCTCGACCGCCGACGAGACCACGCGAACGCAGATCGAGGAGCTGCGCCGCCAGATCGACGTCCTGACGCGCGAGATCGAGAACCTGAAGTCCGCCGCTCCCGAGAAAGCGGCCCCGGCCGGGGCCCGGGGTGCGTTCGGGCTCGGTCCCGCCGCATCCAGGATCTACGGCGTGACGCGGGGCGTCTCGATCGGAGGGTACGGCGAAGCGATCTACCAGAACTTCGACCGCCGGCGGGAAGACGGCGCGCCCTCGGACCGCACCGACTCGATCGACCTCGCGCGCGCCGTCTTCTACTTCGGCTACAAGTTCGACGACCGGTTTCTCTTCAACTCCGAGATCGAGTACGAGCACGCCACGACGGGCGAGGGCGCGGAGGAGAAGGGCGAAGTCTCGGTCGAGTTCGCATACCTGGATTACCTGATCCGGCGTGGAATCAACCTGCGGGCCGGGCTCGTGCTTCTCCCCCTCGGTTTCGTCAACGAGCTCCACGAGCCGCCCGTCTTTCTCGGCGCGCGGAGGCCCGAGGTCGAGGATCGCATCCTCCCGACCACGTGGCGCGAGCTCGGCGTCGGCGTCTTCGGCGACGCGGGACCATTCGCCTACCGCGCGTATCTCGTCGACGGTCTCGACGCGGCCGGCTTCTCGGGGTCCGATCCCCTCCACGAGGGGAGACAGGGCGGGTCGAACGCGCGCGCGGAGGACTTCGCCGTCACGGGACGTCTCGACTTCGTCGGGGTGCCCGGTCTCCTCGTCGGGGCGTCCGGCTACACCGGCGATTCGGCGCAGGGGAGGAGGTCCCCGGGCCACGGCCGGTTCGACGCGCGGGTCTCGCTTCTCGACGCGCACGCGGAGTGGCGGTGGCGCGGTCTCCAGATCCGCGCGCTCGCGGTGCGCGGATCGATCGGCGACGCCGCGGAAGTGAACGCGCTCGACGGTCGATCCGGAACGGGCTCGGTCCCCAAGCGCTTCATCGGGAGCTACGTCGAGGCGGGTTACGACGTTCTCTTCCCACGCGGCGGGGCGGCCTCGCTCGTCCCCTTCGCGCGATGGGAGCGCTTCGACACACAGGACGCGGTCCCGGCGGGATTCGCGGCAGATCCGGCGAACGACGTCCGTCTGTGGACGTTCGGTCTCCAGTACCGGCCGATACCGCAGATCGTCGTCAAGCTCGACTACCAGGACGCGCGAAACCGGGCCCGGACCGGCGTCGACCAGTGGAACCTCGCGCTGGGATGGCTGTTCTGAAGGCCGCTCTCGCGGCGGTCATTCTCTGTGGGTTCGCGGCGACCGCCTCGTCCGCGCCGGTTTACTCCTCGCGCGAGCAGGCGCTCGCCCGCGCGTTCCCGCCCCCGGCCACGATCGAGAGGAAGGCGTATTTCCTGACGGACGCCGAGCGGGAAAAAGCGAGCAAGCTCGCGCGGTCGAAGATCGAGTCGTCGCTCGTCGTCGCTTACCTCGGCCGCGGCCCGAA
>Ga0207646_10005376_pt1 | contig 13484 bp, 11 predicted proteins | sample KBSK5502metaG_FD_184343 | JGI IMG/M metagenome (GOLD analysis project Ga0207646, IMG submission 184343) | Corn, switchgrass and miscanthus rhizosphere microbial communities from Kellogg Biological Station, Michigan, USA - KBS K5-50-2 metaG... | ecosystem: Host-associated > Plants > Roots >... | reverse complement strand
CGACGGGAATGGCGACCTCGCGGTCGCCAACAACAGTACCAACAACGTCTCGATCCTGCTTAGCAACGGCAACGGCACCTTCGCCGGGGCGGTGAACTACGCCGCCGGGAACAATCCGGCCTCGGTTGCCATCGGCGACTTCAACGGCGATGGGAAGGGCGACCTCGCAGTCGCCGCTGCTGGTGGCGTCTCGATCCTGCTGGGCAACGGCAACGGCACCTTCGCCGCGGCGGTGAACTACAGCGCCGGCACCGGTCCGTACTCGATTGCCATCGGCGACTTCAATGGCGACGGGAAAAGCGACCTCGCGGTCGACAACATTCTGTCCGGCAACGTTTCGATCCTGCTGGGCAACGGCAACGGCACCTTCGCCGCGGCGGTGAACTACAGCGCAGGCATCGGTCCGTACTCGGTTGCCATCGGCGACTTCAATGGCGACGGAAAGGGCGACCTCGCGGTCGCCAACAACGCTTCCGGCAACGTCTCGATTCTGCTGGGCAACGGCAATGGCACCTTCGCCGCGGCGGTGAACTACGGAGCCGGGACCGGTCCGCGCTCGGTTGCCATCGGCGACTTCAACGGCGACGGCAAGGGCGACCTCGCGGTCGCCAACCAAACTTCCAACAATGTCTCGATCCTGCTGGGCAACGGCAACGGCACCTTCGCGGCGGCGGTGAACTACGGCGCTGGAAACGCCCCGTACTCGGTTGCCATCGGCGACTTCAACGGCGACGGGAAGGGCGACCTCGCGGTCGCCAACAACGGTACCAACAACGTCTCGATCCTGCTGGGCAACGGCAACGGCACGTTCGCGGCGGCGGTGAACTACGGCGTTGGAAACGCCCCTTATTCGGTTGCCATTGGTGACTTCAACGACGATGGGAAGGCTGACCTCGCGGTTGCGAACTCCAGCGACAACAACGTCTCGATCCTGCTGGGCAACGGCTGTCCCGATCTGACGATCAGCAAGAGCCACGCGGGCAACTTCACCGAGGGGCAGAGCGGAGCGGCGTATACGCTGACAGCCAACAATGCCGGCACAGCCGCCACGCTGGGACTCGTGACCGTGACCGACAATCTTCCGGCCTCACTGACGGCAACCAGCATTGGCGGATCGGGATGGTCCTGCACCCTCGGCACACTCACCTGCACGCGCAGCAATGCCCTGGCCGGTGGAGGGAGTTATCCCGTCATCACTCTCACTGTGGACGTCTCGACCACCGCTCCTCCGACTGTCACGAACACAGCCACCGTCTCCGGCGGCGGTGAATTCATCGCGGCAAACGACAATGCCAGCGACCCGACCACGATCGTGCAGGTGCCCGATCTGACGATCGCCAAGACGCACACCGGCAACTTCGCGCAGGGGCAAAACGGGAGGACTTACTCGATCACGGTGGGGAACGCCGGAGGAGCGGCCACCAGCGCAACTGTCAATGTGGCCGACACTCTGCCCGCGGGGCTGACGGCGACCGCTATGGCAGGGACTGGATGGAGCTGCAATCTCGGCACGCTAACGTGCACACGAAACGACGCACTGGCCATCAACACGAGCTATCCGGCGATCACCTTGACGGTGAGTGTGAGCACCAACGCCCCGGCGAGCATCATTAATATGGTGAGCGCCTCGGGCGGTGGAGAAATCTTCACTGCGAACGACACGGCGAGCGATCCAACAACAATCATCATCGCACCGCCGAACTTCGTGGCCACCGCCACTTCGACGTCGCAGGTCAGCGCAAACTGGACCGCGGTTGTCGGTGCCACCAACTATCAGATCTTTCGCAGCTCCAACAACGGGCCCTTTGTCATGGTCGGGTCTCCGAACACAAACAACTACACAGATACAACTCTGACGCCCAGCACGACATATGTTTACTTCGTTCGGGCCACTGACGGGTCGAACATTGGGTCGCCGAGCATCAAGGACCTGGCGACGACAATCCTCTTTACCGATGATCCGGTGGTCGCCCGCTCGACGATCATCAAAGCTGTGCACATCACCGAGCTGAGAACAGCGATCAACGCGGTTCGCGCCGCAGCGGGGTTGTCTCCAGCGACGTTCACCGACACGCCGACGGCCGGGGGGCTGATGAAAGTTGTTCACATCACCGAGCTGCGGTCGAATCTCGACGAAGCGCGCTCCGCACTGTTTGTGACTGTGATGCCGTACACCGATCCATCGTTGGCAGCCGGCGACATCGTCAGGGCGGCGCATATTCAGGAGTTGCGGACGGGTGTGAAGTAGCCTAACTCAACGAGACCAGCTCCAACTTCTCGATCTCCTGCTCGAGAAACTCGCTGGCGATGCGGCGGAATCGCTCCGCGGCATCGGTGACCAGAAAGGTGTGCGACCCCTCACCCCGGCTTCGCCGACCATCTCCCCGCTCGGCGGGGAGATGGTGTCGCGAAGCGACGGGTGAGGGGCACATCTCCCGCACGCACTCGGCAGTCGTCTCCGCGCTGTCGACGATCGCGATCTGATCTCCCACCACATGCTCGATCGTCCCGCGAAGGATCGGATAGTGCGTGCATCCCAAGACCAGGGTATCGATGCCGGCATCGAGGAGCGGCTCGAGGTAGATCTCCGCCACTTCCCGCGCGACGTGCGTGTTCCCCCACCCTTCCTCGGCAAGCGGAACGAACAGAGGCGCCGCCGATTCGATGACCTCGACCGATGGCTTGATCGCGTGAATCGCCCGCGTGTATGCGCGCGAGCTCACCGTCCCTTCGGTCGCAATCACGCCGACGCGTCCCTTTGTGCGCTCGGCCGCCGCCCGCGCCCCCGGCTCGATCACGCCGATGACCGGAATGTCGAGCGCTTTCTTCAGCGCCGGCAACGCGGCCGAGGTGGCGGTGTTGCACGCCACCACCAACATTCCGATGCCCCGCTGCACGAGATGATTGGCCGCTTCGAGCGAGTAGCGCTGCACGATCGCCGGCGACTTCGTCCCGTACGGCACGCGCGCGGAGTCGCCGAGGTAGATGAGAGGATGATGCGGAAGAAGGCGGGCGATCTCGCGGAAGACCGTGAGCCCGCCAACACCGCTATCGAAGATACCGATGGGATTCACCGTGCGCGCCTTACGGGCGCTGAATGCAGAACGCAGAATGCAGAATTGAGAAAGGGAAGGTTTTCTTCATTCTAAATTCTTCATTCTGCATTCTGCATTCAGCCGCTTTCCTCAGCCTCGGGTGCCGCGCCAACGCCCGCTCCCCCTTCGCGTTTGATGCCGTACTGCTCGATCTTCTTGTAGAGATTCGATCGCGGCGTGTCGATCGCTTCCGCGGTCTTCGAGACATTCCAACCGTGCTCGCGCAGCTTCGCGAGGATGAACGCTTTCTCCGCTTCGTCCTTGAACGCCTGCAAGGTCGCCAGCGGCATCGCGCTGCTGATGATGTCGGTGGCAGCGCGGAAGAACTCGGCGGGCAGATCGGTGACGTCGATGGTGTCGCTAGGCACCATGATCACGAGGCGCTCGATCATGTTGCGCAGCTCCCGCACGTTGCCGCGCCACGGAGCATCCTGCAGCGCGCGCAGCGCGGCCGCAGTGAATTTCTTCGGATGCTTGTTGTGCTCCTCGGAAAAGAGCGCCACGAAATGCTGCGCCAGCACCGGGATGTCGCCGCGCCTCTCGCGCAGCGGCGGAGTGCGGATCGGGATGACGTTGAGACGGTAGTAGAGATCTTCGCGGAACCGCCCGTTGCGGATTTCCTCGACCAGATCCTTGTTCGTGGCAGCGATCACGCGAACTTCCACTTTGACCACGGTCGCCGCGCCGACCGGCTCGACCTCTCCCTCCTGCAGCACGCGCAACACTTTTGCCTGCGTGCGCAGCGACATGTCGCCGACTTCGTCGAGGAAAATCGTGCCGCCGTCGGCGGCCACAAATTTTCCGGTCTGCTTGCGCACCGCGCCGGTGAACGATCCCTTCTCGTGACCGAACAGCTCCGATTCGATCAGCTCCTCCGGAATGGCGGCGCAGTTCACCTGCACGAACGCCATGCGCGCTCGCGATGACCTGCGATGGATCTCGCGCGCAACCAGCTCTTTTCCGGTCCCCGATTCGCCTTGTATCAAAACTGTTGCTTTTGTCGGCGCGGCGCGCTCGATTTGCTCGCGAAGCTCGCGCATCCCGGGTGAATCGCCGACGAGCTGATAGTCGCGCTCCGCTCGCTCGCGGAGCTCATCGACTTCCTCTTCAAGCTTTTGCGTCCGAACGGCATTGCGCACGGACAGAAGAAGCTTGTCGCGATTGAGCGGCTTCTCGAGAAAATCGAATGCCCCGCGCTTCGTGCACTCGACCGCCGTCTGGATGTCGCCGTGGCCGGAGACCATGATCACCGGCGACGGCACGCGCTGCTGCTTGAGATTCTCGAGGACCTCGATGCCGTCGAGCACGGGCATCTTGATGTCCAGCAGGATCGCGTCATACGGCACTTTAGTGGCCTTGTCGATCCCTTCCTGGCCGGAGCGCGCCTCATCGACGCGATAACCCTCGTATTCCAGGGTCATTCGGATCGCTTCGCGGATCCCGGTTTCGTCATCCACAACAAGGACGCGGTACGGCATGGTTCGCCTCAGTGCAATCTTAGCGCCGCGCCGTCATCCTGAGCCGCGAAGACGGCGAAGGATCTCAAGCTGAGCAACTCGAGATCCTTCGCTACGCTCAGGATGACGGTAGAATCCCGCGCGCTATGGACGTAACCCTCAACCCCGACCCGAAGTGGTCGAAGATCGACCACCTCTTTGTCCTTCTCGCGGAAAACGAAAAACGATCGCCCATCAAGTCTGTCCAGAAGGCCATCAGCGGATCGGGGTTCACCGGACGCGCCGACGAGACGATCACCGTGCTTTCCGACGCGCCCAAGAAGACTTCGTTGATGGGACTCGGAAAGCGCGACGCCATCACGCTGCGCTCGATCCGCGCTGCGCTGTACTCCATCGGCAAGACAGCCCGGAAACAACGCGATCGCTCCATCGCAGTTTCCGTACCGGATGGCATTGAAGATATTCGTGTCATCGCAGATTTTCTCAGCCAGTCCGATTACAAATACGACACCTACATCACGGTCAAGAAAGACGGCCAGGGACCGATCCACGCCACGCTGATTCCGCCCGAGAAGCTCGACGCGAAAGAGATCAAACGCATCGAGACGGAGTTGCGCGCGCTCCGCTCCGGCATCCGCACCGTGCGCGACCTCGGCAACGCTCCCGCAAATCTCATCACGCCGGCACGTCTCGCCGAGCGAGCCGAGGAGATCGCGCGATCCGTGGGCGTGAGGTGCACGGTGTACGGCAAGAAAGAAATCGAGCGGATGAAGATGGGCGGACTGCTGGCGGTCAATCGCGGATCGGCGGAAGAGCCGCGGTTCATCGTGCTGGAGCATTCGCCGCGTAAAGCGAAAAAGCATGTCGCGCTGGTCGGAAAAGGAATCACGTTCGATTCCGGCGGCATCTCGATCAAGCCGGCGGAAAAAATGGAGGAGATGAAATTCGACATGTGCGGCGCCGCGGCCGTCATCGGCACCATCGAAGCGGCCGCCAAGCTCGAGCTGCCGGTCAAGATCACCGGCGCGATCCCATCGACTGAAAATCTGCCGAGCGGCAGCGCCTACAAGCCCGGCGACATCATCACCATGATGAACGGCAAGACGGTGGAGATCGTCAACACTGACGCTGAAGGCCGCATGATCCTCGGCGACGCCCTGCATTACGCGTCGGAGCTCAAGCCGGATCACCTGATCGATTACGCCACGCTGACCGGCGCCATCGTAGTGGCGCTGGCCAGCGAGGCAGCCGGCCTTTTCTCCAACGATGACGCGCTGGCTCGGAAGTTGATTGAATCTGGCGCACGCGCCGGCGAGCGCCTCTGGAGAATGCCGCTCTGGGACGATTACAAGGACCTGATTCGCAGCGAATGGGCGGACATGAAAAACTCGGGAGGGCGGTGGGGGGGCGCGATCACTGCTGCAGCATTTCTCAAGGAGTTCGTCGATTGTCCATCGTGGGCCCATCTCGATATCGCCGGAACGGCGTACGCGGAGCAGGAAACGCCGCGGGAAGCGCGCGGCGCGACCGGCGCCGGCGTGCGCGTGACGGTCGCGTTCCTCGAATCGCTATCGCGTTCCTGATCGCGATTTTTGCAGCGTGCGACGGCCGGCGGACGACTGCCGTGCAGGCGGCGCCTCGCCATCCGCCCGAAGAGATCAATTTCACGACCATCGATTCGCCCAGCCTGCAGTTTCTTCCGCGGCGCCAGGAAGCGCCCGGCTGGAAGCTCGATGAAGATCCGATCGTGATTCCCGGCAATCGGCTGGACAGCTATCTCGATCAGGACGCCGCCCACTTCGAACGCTACGAAACGCTCGACGTCACAATCGGAAAATATTCTTCAGTCGCCGGCAACGGCTTTGCGACCGTCGAGATCTTTCGTTTTCCCGATTTCGTCAAGGCCTTCGGCGCGTACTCGCTGCGCAAGCAGGGAAACTATCAGGTGCTCTCGCTTGCGAACGAGTCGTTCTCAAACGCGCACTCCATTCATCTCTGGCGCGGGCCGTTCTACGTTCGAATCTTCGGCGAGGGAGACCTTCTGAAGCTGGCGGCATCGGTGGCCGACAAGATGCCGGCGGCGCCCGGCAAGCCGGCGGTCTTCAATTTCCTTCCGGAGAATTTTCGCGTCCCGCACAGTGAGCGCTATTCCGCCGAGTCGGGCCTCGGCCAGGCCTATCTCGCGAATTCGTTTCAGGCGACCTTCAACGTCAACAACGACGTCATCGAAGGACTGGTGATTCCGGCGGCGAACAAGAATGCGGCTGCGCAAATCCTGAATGCCTACCGCCAGCTTTTCGTCCAGAACGGCCGGCTGCTCGATCCCGTCCCCAACCTCGGCGAAGACAACTTCACAGCCGAGGACAAGTTTCTGGGGAGGGCGGTGGCGTTTCGGATCGATCGCTTCGTAGTGGTGTTCAACGGCTACAAAGATCGTCAACATCTCGTCGACCTCGCCACGCTCGCCGACCAGCGGATCCTCGGCACGATTCGCAAGCAGCTGGTAACCGCGGACGAGAAGTCGGGCGGGTAACGCCGGGGGAAAACATGAATGCAGATCGCAGAATGCAGAACGTAGAATGAAGAAAAAGATCTCCGACCTTTCTCAATTATTCATTCTGCATTCTGCGTTCTGCATTCCGTGAGCGTACGCCGGCGAGCGCCGGCGCAACTCACTCCGCAAAGGTGCTGGGAACCGCGCAGTTTACCCGTTCGCAAGGACTTGAACATCGCCAGGGTGTTCAGCAAGCCCCAGACGTTCCTGCGCGCGCATGCGCCAGAGGAAATACCCGGCACAAATCCACAGTAGCGTCACCGTCAGCCACGCCACCACCGACGAACTGAGCGTAAACGAATTCGTCGCTCCCGGAACCGCCGACGGAACGATGTCTTTCGTTTGATTGACGGCCGAATGCATCAGCATCACCAGCAGCAGGCTGCCGTTCGTGTTCATGTATAGCCACGCCAACCCGACCGACAGCGCGGTCACCTGCAGCACATATAGAGGGAAGGACTGCCCATAGGTGTCGGCTCCCGGCCTCAAGAAGAACGGCAGGTGCCAGCATGCCCAGATCACGCCCAGGATCAGGCTGGCAGCGGTGTATCCGAACCGCGCAGCGAGGCGCGGCAACGCATAGCCGCGCCATCCGATTTCCTCTCCCGACTGGAACGGAGTCGAGATGACAATCGCCGCCACAATCAGATACCAGGGGTCACTTCCGAATTGTGGCCACGCGCCGACGGCAACACGATGCAGAAGAGCGGCGGTGAGCTTGATCGCGGCCATGTAGCCGACAGCAAACAAATACCAGCGCACGCCGACTCGCCATTGGATCACGCGACGCAAGAGAGAGAAGCTACGGCTCAGCGAGAGCGCGACGATCGCCGGCGCAGCGACTCCGATTGCGAGGAAGATCGGGCGCAGGCCCACGAGACTCGGAGACGTGGCCGCAAAGAAACAGGTCCACGAGATGGCGTAAGTGAAGGAGAAAAACTTGAGAAGGTCCACGCAGTGGGGATACGGACGCGTTAGGCGTGGGTTTCTAAGGGCGCCCCAACAGCACCGCGCCGCCCCAGATCTGCTTCGGCTTCGTGCCCTTCGAATCAGGAAAGAGCGCGAACAAGCGCAGGAAAAATGGCGCGCGTTTCAGTTTCGCCGCCGCGTGAAGCATCGAATGGACCTCCAGCGGCTTCCACCCGCATGGCGTAAAGAACGCCGGCCCTTCCTCGGGCCCAAACTTCAGCGGCGCGCCGGCCTGGCTCAAGTGCGAACCGATCTGCCGCTCTAGCATTTTGCGCAGCGCCGGCGAAACGAGATCGATTCCCCAGCGATGAAACGGCGCCTGGGCCGCGAGATCTTTCGCCAGCTCGCATACTTCGTCGGCCGTCAGGTAGCCGAGCAGGCCCTCGCTGACGATCATCACGCGTTTGGCGCGACGGCCGAGGTCTGTGAAGAGGGAGCGGCGGGCGGTGGTGTCGGACAAATCGAGCCTCACGCGCTCGAGTTTGCAGACCGGCTTCTCATTGCGCAGGATTTCTTCTTTGTACGCGATGAGATCCGGCAGATCGATCTCGATCCATTGCAATGACGCCGGCAACTGCATGCGATACGGACGGGTATCGAGGCCGGCCGCAAGGTTGATGACCATGTCGGCGCCCGCCTGCACCTCCTGTGTGACGAACGTATCGAGCAAATAGGTTCGCGCCGTGTAGGACCAGGCGTGCTTCCTGGCCACTTTGATCGAGGACATGATCTCTTCGCCGCGGCTGCCCGCCAGCCGCCGCGCGTACGGATCGCGAAAGACAGGATCTTCGCGCTCCGTCTCCATGGCGCGGTACATCGCGACCCACGCTGCGGTGTCAGAGATGTTCCGGATCGGCGACGCGCTCGTCATGAGGACGATTCTATGCGGAACCTGCCGCCCGCCGCTGCCGTCGAATCAGACAGCGAAAGGAAATCCACGATGCCCAAGACAATCCTCCCGATATTGTTGCTCCTCGCTCTAACCGTTCCTCTCATCGGACAAGAACCGGCGACCAGCGTCAAAAGTTACACGCCGGTCGTGATCGACTCGCGGCCCGATTACGCCGAGATCCAGATCGACGGGAAATTCGTCGGAACGACGCCCCTGAGCTATCGCCTGACCCCCGGCGTCCATCGCGTCTCCTTGACGCGTCAGCGCTACAGCCCGTGGGTGCGCGATCTAACGGTGACCAGCGTTCCGACGCGCGTCGGCGCGCTGCTCGACCAGACGTCCGCGCAGAATCCGTGCACTACGGAGACGCCGGGACGGTGAAGTCGGCGCGGGCGAAACCGAGCGAGCCGTTCACGCCGAATCGGATGAGAACCTTCGCCGCATACCGGCCGGGCGGCAGATCGAACGTCTGACGGAGTCGCACTGGAGCCGCGGCCAGCGCCGGAATTGCGCGCGGCTCCACCGCAATCTGTTTTCGATCGAACGCCACCGCGTTCGGTCCCGAGAAGATGTACAACAGAGCTTCACCTTCGAGCGTCATGCCCAGTGCTTGCGTGAGCAGTTCACCGGCCGCGACGTTCACATCGAGAGTGGCCTTCCCGGCCGTCGTCTCGACGTGAGCATCGGTGGTCACGCCGGTCTGCGGAATGTCATTGTTCACGATATCGGCGAGCCGCAGCGGATCGCCGCTGTCCGGCGGATCGAGCTCCGAAGCGTAGGACTGGCGATACGAAGCATGGGCGCCGCGTGGCGCATCCACGAGCTTCACCACAATTTTGTTGTAAGCGCGTCCGCTCTTGTGCGCATTGAACGACAGGACGTACGCCACATGCTGCAGGTCGGAGAGACGCTGCATCGAGCGACCGAGGTCGTTACTGCCGTCCATGACTTCCCCGCCCGTATCGAGCGTCATGGCATACAACGCTTCGTTGTCGCTCATGCGCTGCATCGCACGCAAGCCGCCGATGTCGATGGCGTCAAGAAAAACCGAGGAGCTGGTGAAAGTCCGATGCATTTTGATGAGCGCACCCAGAAGCACCGGGCTGAACTCGGGTCTGAGCAGCGGGTTCCTGCCGATCTCCGAGTAATTCGGCGTTCGCGGGATGCCGTGAATCAGTGACGGATCGAAGCCGGCCGAAAGCAGCACGACGTGTTTGATCCCTTCGATCGGCGCGAGGCGCGCGGCGAGATCGGCCAGATCGCCGATGGTGTTTTCGATGAGATCGCGCAGATAGTGCGACTCAAAAGCGCCCATGGCGGTTTCTTCCGCACCCACCAGGACTCCGTCTGCGCTGCCCCCTCGAAAAATGCCGCCGGAAATCCCCTCGCGCTCGGCCGGTGTCAGCGCCAGACGCAGCGGGTCAGGCGTCCGTGAAGGTCGAAGATTGCGGATGGCGCGCACCAGCGCGACGCGATCATGCGAGAAAGGGACGATGACGTTCACGCCCTGGAACGATGTCAGCGTGCCGACGCCGAATGTGTCGCCCTCTGAGCTCGACTCGATCATCTTCTCGGCAGCTTTCTGCGCACGCTGCAACGAGTTCGCCGACGAGAAGGTGAGGTCGAACACCAGAAGATACAGCCGCCGCTGACGCGGATCGCGCGCTTCGTCGGCCGACAGCTTGGCGAAATCGAGGACGTCGAAATAATCGATCGCCTGCGGCTTGCCGTTGATGAAGAGGCGGAAGTTGTTGCGGGTGAGATTCGCCACCGCGGCGCCGTGCGCCGTCACGTAGACCGGCACCTGAACGACTTCGACGGTAGTGCTCTCGCTCAATTGCGCGAACGCGCCGGCAGCGGTGAACACTGCCATGACGCAAGCGAGATATCTCACGGTTGGCCGAGCGTAGCACCTTCCATTCTCGACGCTAGTTCGAAACTGTGAATTCTGCCCGAGCAAATCCGAGGGAGGAGGTTCCGGTGATGCGCGCAATCGCTTTGGCGACGTAATGGCCTGGCGGCAGATCGAGATGCTGCCGGATCACAATCGGTTGTTTGCCCTCGCGCTCAGAGCGGTCGAAGTTGATCGTCTTCTGGCCGGCGAAAACTGCCGAGCCCTTCTCGTCGAACGCGTAGACGATGACATCCACGGTCGGAGTCTTCTCGAGGAGCTGCGCAGTGATTTCCGCGCGCGGCAATTCGATGGCCAATTCCGACGGCGAAGCGTTCAACCGCATATTCAGACCGGTCTGCGGAATATCGTTGAGGAGAATGTCGGCGAGCTGCAGCCCGTCGACGGCCAGCTTCTGCGCGTCACCGAATCCGGTCCGATAGAAGAGGCTCGAACCGCCCGGAATACCGTTGACGCGGACGTCGATCCGATGCGGGCGATTGTCCGTGCGGCGAAATCCCAGGACGTAGACGATCTGTTGCGAAGTGGTCAGATCGCCAATCGCCGCGACCAGATCATTCTTGTTATGCACAACCTGTCCGCCCGTTCCTCGGGCGAGCTGCCACAGCGCGTCGTTGTCCCGATAGTCCCAACTGTGGCGCAGCCCCGCGATATCGACGGTGTCGAGAATGACCCCCGCGGCGCGAAATTTCCGGTCCATCGCATCGAGCTTCGAGAAGAGCCGGGCATCGACTTTCGGCGGTCCCGGACCCATTCCGAATCCGTGCAGCAGAGTCGATTCGTAGCCTTGCGTGAACAGCAGCACGTGCTTCTGTCCCGGCATTGTGCCGAGACGGGTGGCTGCTTCCGCGACGCCATCGAATAAGTCCTCGACCAGTCTCGAGACTTGGGCGTGCGCCATCTCCTGATTCGCTTCGCCGCCCATGACCGTCTCGAGCGCGATCGGATCGGTGACGTCTTTCCACGCGTCGCGCTCGTCCTTGGTGATGGTCAGGCCGAGGGCATCGCGGGCGGTGCTGCCGCGGAGAGTGAAGAGCGCGCGTTTGATCGCCACGCGATCGAGGAGGAATGGCGTGACGAAAAACGCTCCGCGACTGGAGTGATAAGTCGCCACAGAAAAAAGATCGGTGGTGGGGTTCGATTGATCGATAGCCTTCTCGGCGGCTTTCTGTGCCTGCGCCAGCCGCGCCGGCTTAGAAAAGTCGAGATCGAACAGCAGCAGGTAGAGACGACGCTCGCGCTGTGTTTGCGGTGCGCTCTGAGGATGCGGCGCAACGCCGAAATCCATGACGTCGAAATATTCGATCGGCTTCGCTTTGCCATCGATGAGCAGCGTGAACGCGTCGCGCGGCAGGCCGCGAATCGCCTTACCGCTCGCATCGAGGACATACACCGGAACATCGACCACTTCAACGGTGATGGTCTCGCGAACCTGAGCCGTCGCGCCGAAGGCCACCAGCGCGACCGCAAGCCAGCGGATCAGCGTTCCCACAGCCCGCTTTTGCCTCCCGACTTGCGAACGAGCTGCAGCGACTCGATGGTGATGCCCTTCTCCGCGCTCTTGCACATGTCGTAGATGGTTAGGGCGGCCACCGCGCAGGCAGTCATCGCTTCCATCTCGACTCCGGTCTTCCAGTCGCAACGGACGATCGAATGGATCTCGATGGTGCCGGCCTTGCGATCGATATCGAATGTGATGTCGATCGAATTCAGGGGCACCGGATGTGTGAGCGGAATCAGAGTCGGTGTCGCTTTTGCGGCCAGCACGCCCGCGACTTTGGCGGTGGTCAGGACGTCACCCTTCGGCAGCGCCTGCTCGATCAACTTGGTCAACGTCTCCGGCCTCATGCGGACGGTCGCGACGGCCACTGCTTCGCGGTGCGTCACGCGCTTGGAAGCCACATCGACCATCGAGATTCCGCCGGTCTCGTCGAAATGTGAAAAGTCCTTGCTCATAGATGTCTCGCAGCCTCGTCGAGCTCCTCGGGCGTGTTGACGTTCATCAGCGGTTCGCCGGGAAAACGCGCGCGCAACTCGTCCTCTTCGATCACTTCCAGATTCTCCGTCAAACCGCGCAGGTTGAGCTGGCCCGCGGCCACGCGCGGCTCGAAGCGCGGCAGAATCGAAGGTAAGTAACGCGCGCAAAGCATTTGCAATTTTCCGTTCCAGCGCGGAACGACCATTTCGGCCGCCGATTTCGACGCCCGGCCAGCCAGGTAATCCAGCACTGCCGGCGTCACAAGAGGATAGTCGATTGCCAGGATGAAGCAGGGCGCGAGGGCGTCCTGAAGAGCCCGCCAAACACCGAAAACCGGGGCCTGCAGGTCTCTCGGGGGCTCGAAGATGGTGGGAATCGAGTCGATCGCCTCCCCACCCGCCCTCTGCACGGCGATCACACGGTCGAACACCGGCGTAGCTGCGCTTGTCACTCTGTCGAGAAACGTCGAACCGGCGAAGGGAAGATCGATTTTCGAACGGCCCATGCGGCTTGATCGGCCGCCGATGAGAATGTAGCAATCCATTGAGGTTCGAGGTTCGAGGTTCGAGGTTCGAGGGAGAGGTAAGAAATAAAACCTCGAACCTCGAACCTCGAACCTCGAACCTC
>Ga0207646_10005375_pt1 | contig 13485 bp, 11 predicted proteins | sample KBSK5502metaG_FD_184343 | JGI IMG/M metagenome (GOLD analysis project Ga0207646, IMG submission 184343) | Corn, switchgrass and miscanthus rhizosphere microbial communities from Kellogg Biological Station, Michigan, USA - KBS K5-50-2 metaG... | ecosystem: Host-associated > Plants > Roots >... | reverse complement strand
CTTCCCGATCCCGAACACCGAGCTGTACCACGGTCTCGTGAAGAAGGGTCGGGTGCAGCTCACCGACGGGTTCTTCATGGCGCCCATCACCTCGGTCGACGTCACGCTCCGCGCCGAGGACAACTACTGCGAGGCGCTCTCCGCGCGCCAGCTCACCCTGCTGAAGTACTGGGTGTTCCTGAACTTCTACGCGACCTCGTTCCTCGTCCGCCCGTCGCGGCTGCTCCGCATCCTCGGCTGTGTCTTCACCGCGCGCGAGGATTCGAAGCTCGAGGCCCTGGTGCAGGAGCTGAAGCGCCGGCTCCGGGTCTCGCTGATCCAGCCCTTCGGGCGAAAGTCCGGAAGCCCAGCGCCCTCTCGCTGAGGCGAGCTCGAGTCCGCGAGCTCACAGGACCGCCAGGGCTCGAGTCGCAGCACTCTGGCCCGATATCCAGGCGCCGTGGATGCTCGAATGGGCGTCGACCGACACGGCCTCGCCGGCGAAGAACAGGCGGTTGGCCAGCGGCGCGGCCAGCGTGACTCGCGCGCTCGCCCCTCCGGGCACGGCATAGCTGAAGCTGCCCAGGCTGTAGGGATCGCTGTTCCACCCGGTCATCACCGCCTTGAGGAGACGAGCCCTGGTGGCGCGCGGAAATATGACGTTGACCTCGGCCAGCGCATAGTCGAGCAGCTGCCCACGGGCTTCCATCTCGGGGACCGTCGGTCCTCCGATGATAAAGACCGCGAAGTTCTTGCCCCATGCCTTGGTCTGGATCAGTGGCGTGAGCTTCTGATCGACGAAGCGAAACGGGAACGTGTTGGGCTGCGGAACGTCGAAGACGTCGGAGTCGTAGAGCAATCCGATCTTCGTGTCGTAGCCCATCGGCAGCTGCGCCAGCGCGGTCTGGTACGTCCGCGGCAACGCGGGGCTGAACGTGACCAGGCCCGAGGCCAGCGTCCCGACCGGTATGGTGACGATGGCCGCACGTGCCGTCACGGTTCCTGCGGCGGTGGCCAACGCCACTCCGGCGCGGCCCCAGGTGATCCTCGTCACCGGGGTGTTGAGCCGGATCGGCATGCCCGTGGCGAAGGTCGCGAGGAAATTGCCATACCCGCTTTCGAGCAGGAAGTTGGTCTCCGACGGCACGTTCAACGGCGCGCCCGGACGGAAGACGAGATTGAACACATCCAGACAGCCCATCTGGTCGATCGACGCTCCATGCTCCGTCGCGAGGAAGCCGGCGTTGAAATCGTAATAGGGCTCGCCGGCGTCGGATGCGGTCGCCGCGGCGACCGGCGGATCCGGCGAAAGACCGAGGCTGGCGGCAAAGCCCGCGGCGAGAAGCGATAGCGACATGTCGGCGAACGTGTCGATCACCGGCGTGTCCAGGATGGAGACGGGCGGCTGGCCAGGCGTGTACAGCAGCCGGGGATTGTCGTCCACTGTCGGCGTGTATCCCATCTGCACGGCCAGGTCGTAGAGCGGATTGTTGGTCCGGCCGGGAGGCCCATCGGTGGCGGGCGACACCTGGATGAACCACTGGCCGCCGAGATCGAACGCGATCCCGGGGAAGCTCGTGTTGTCGCAGTGGCAGCGCCCCCCGATGCGATCTCGCGCCTCGAGGACGACGAAGCTGCGTCCGGTCCCGGCGAGCGTGCGCGCCGCGCTGATGCCGGCGCTGCCGGCCCCGACGATCGCCACGTCGAAATCCGCGTGACGGCCGCTGGGCCCGCGGGCCCACGCATCGAACGGGGAGAGAGCCGCGGCCACGGAGACGGTCGCCGTCGCCCGGAGAAAATCGCGCCGTGCGATGTGTCGCATGCCCAGGAGTGTAGCTGCACGCGGCCACGAAACGGGGAATCTTACGCTGCGCGCTACCTTTGACGCCGGCTCGCGCTCACCGCTCGAGGGCAGGCTGGGGCCGTCGCACGAGGCGCGCGAGCGGGGACGGCATCCACCAGTTCCAGCGGCCCATCAGGCGCATCGTCGACGGCACGAGCAGCGCGCGCACGACCGTGGCGTCCAGGATCACCGCGAGACCGATGCCGATGCCGACGGCCTTGATGATGACCGAGTCGGCGAACGCGAACGCGAAGAACACACCGGCCATGATCGCCCCCGCCCACGTGATGAGCCGCCCCGTCCGCTCGAGACCGCGCCCCACGGCCTGGGTGTTGTCCCCCGTCCGCTCGTACTCCTCCCGGATCCGGCTCAGGAGCAGGACCTCGTAGTCCATCGAGAGACCGAACACGAGGCAGAACATGATGATAGGCGTCGCCGTCTGGATCGGTCCCGGCGTGAAGTCGAGCCACCGCGACAGGTGGCCGTCCTGGAAGATCCACACGAGCGCGCCATAGGAGGCGCTGATCGAGAGCAGGTTGACGATCACGGCCTTGAGCGGCAGGAGCAGCGACCCGAGGAGCAGGAACAGCGCGAGGAACGTGGCGACCACGACGAGGCCGATGGCGAGCATCGCCCGGTCGGCGACGACCTTCATGAAGTCGAGGTCGAACGCCGTCGGGCCCGTCACCAGGAGCTCGCCGTCGATCGGCGGATGGGAGGAGCGGATGGCGCGCACCAGGGCGCGCGCCTCGTCCCCGCCGGGCGGCCGCGACGTCGACGCCGCGAGCACGACGACATGCTCGCCGATGGTCTGACGAAACGCCTCGGCCAGCGGCGGCGGGCGCATCGCCGCCGGCAACGCCGCGAGCTGCTGCGTCTGCTCGGGCGTGTGATCCGGCAGGTCGACCACGCTCTGCACCCCGCTCACTCCGGGCTGTCGCGCGAGCCAGCGGCTCAGCTCGCCGAGGCGGCGCAGGCGCTCGGGCGACAGCGGCGAACCATCCGGAGAGTGCGCGACGGCGACGATCCGGCTCGTGTCTCCGCCGGGAAACTCGCGCCGGATCAGCTCGTCGCCGCGGCGAGCCTCGGCCCAGCGCGGCAGCGACGTGGCGGCGCCCGCGCCGAGGCGGATGTGCAGGAACGGCGCACCGAGCACGAGCAGGATCGCCGTGACCGGCAGGAACACGTGCCAGGGATGCGCCATGACGAGCTCGGCCACGCGGTGCCAGAGCCCCGATCCGGCGTCCATCCGTGCGGAGCGGAGAAAGGGCAGGGACAGCGCATTGACGCGCGGCCCGAGAATCGCGAGCACGGCGGGCAAGAAGGTCAGGCCATAGACGACGGCCAGCACGACGACGATCGTGCCGGCCAGCCCGAGCGAGCCGATGTTCCCCAGGCCGAGTGCCAGCATCCCCAGGAGCCCGATCGCTACCGTCGTGCCCGAGAAGAGGATCGCGCGCCCGGCGGTCGACATCGTGTGGGCGAGCGCCTCGGGGATCGGGCGCCGGACGATCTCCTCCCGGAAGCGGCTCACGATGAACAGCGAGTAATCGATGGCGACGCCGAGGCCGATCATCGTCACGATGTTGGGCGCGTAGGCCGAGACCGACATCCGCCGGGCCAGCAGATCGACGCCGGCCATCCCGCCGAGCATCGCCAGGATCCCGACCCCGAGCGGCAGGAGCGCCGCCACCACGGAGCCGAAGGCCAGCAGCAGGAACAGGGCGACCACGGGCAGGATCACGAGCTCCGCGCGTGCCAGGTCCCGCTTGGCCACGTCGACGAAGTCATGGTTCAGCGGCACGTTGCCCGCCGCGACGACGTCGAGCGAGTCCGAGCGGACGAGGCCGCGCAGGGCCGCGTATTCCTCGGGACGGATCGAAGAGAACTCGAGCGAGGCGGGGCCCGAGGCGCGCTGCTCGAGCTCGACCACGGCGCGAACGCGTCGGCTGTCGCGCGAGATCAGCGCGGCGTCCGCCGGATCGCCGTCATAGGGCGTGCGGATGCGCGCCACCCGCGGATCTTTCTCGAGTGGAGCCAGGGCCCGCTCGACCTCCGCTCGAAAGGCCGGGTCGGTGGCCCGGTGCGTGCGACTGCCGAGGATCAGATCGAACGAGACCGGCTGCCCGGGAAGCTCGCGGGAGATCAGCGCGGCCGCCCGCCCGGACTCGGTGGTGGTGAGCACGGTCCCCGCTTCGAGCGGCGCTCCCCGCACGACCAGACCGGCGGCCGGGGCCAGCGAGAGCGCGGAAAGGGCCACGAGCCACCAGCGCAGGGGATAGACATTTCGGCCCCAGCGCCCGAGGATGTCTTCCATGGCGTCGCACTGTAGCAGCCTCCGGGCCGTCGAGATGGCCCTGCTGATCGGCCTTGCCGGTCTCTCGGTTGGCGGTGTTGCGCGTGCCGCCGACCCTGCGCTGGCTGACGAGGCCCTGAAGCGCCTGCAGATCTCCGGCGAGCAGCGCCGGGGTCTCGTCTATGGCGAGGTGATCTCCTACCCCGTCGCTGAGTACAGCGAGCGGGAGCTTGCCGTTGGCCTCGCCGTGTTCGTCATGGCTCCGCTGGGCCAGGTCGCCGAGTATCTCGCCTCCGGTGAGCTACTCGCCCGCGACGCGACCATCTCGGCGCACGGTCTCGTGCCCGATCCGGCCCAGCCGGCGAGGCTGCCGGGCGTCCGATTCAACGGGAGCGAGCGGGACGAGGCCGAGAGCTTGCTGGAGGCCGGACCGGGCACGCGGTTCAATCTCTCGTCTGCCGAGATCGAGGCTCTCCGCGCACTTCACGCGTCGGCCGGATCGGGCTCCGTCACGGCGGAACAGGTCTCGGACGAGTATCGGAAGCTGCTACGCGATCGCTGGCAGGCGTATCAGAACGGTGGGCTCGCCGCCATTCCGGCGTACGCCCGCGGTGGTGGCGCCGTCACGGATCCCGCGGCCGAGCTGCGGCGGGCGATCGCCGACGCAGACCTCGTCGCTCGCTACGGCCCGCGGCTGCGCGGCGCGTTGGCGCGCTATCCGGCCGCTCAGCCCCCACAGACGATCAACCGCTGCTACTGGATCAAGCGCCGCGTGCAGCGACGACCGGACCTGAGCCTGCTGCACCAGATGGTCATGGCCGGCCCGGATCTCGTCGTGCACGTGGAGCGCTACTTCTACGTCGGGCACTCCTACAATGCGGCCCAGATCATCACCGGCGCCTTCACCTACCAGGAGAGCACCGTACTCTTCGCCACGAGCCGCTTCTCAACGGACGAAGTGCTCGGCCTCGGCAACCAGCTCAAGCGCTCCGTCGGGCGCCTCCAGCTCCGCGACGAGATGCGCAAGCGCCTCGAGGGCGTGCGGTCATCGTTTCGCCCGGTGCCGCCGGCGCCGCAGAGTCCCTGAGCTCTCGATGTTGACTCGCCATGTCCGGAACGTTAGTGTTGCCGGGCACGGCAGCCAGACACGTGTCGACAAGGAGATCGCTATGCTGACCAGGCGCTCGCTTCTACTTCGCGCGGCGGTGCTGGGAGCCGCGACCGGATTGGCACGCGTGCCTGGTGTGGTGGGCGCCGCGGATGGCGAACGCACCTTCACCTTCGGCTACGACCAGCCCAGGGAGACGGCCTACAGCTTCCTGGCCGATACCTTCGAGAAGAAGCTGGGGGAGCTCTCCGGCGGGAAGCTCAAGATCAGGCAGTTTCCCGGCGCCGCGCTCGGCCAGGAGCCGGAGATGGCCCAGAAGGTCCGCGCCGGCGACCTCGACTTCGCGATCAACGCGACGGCGAACACGTCCACGATCGTGCCCCAGGCCGGCGTGTTCTCCCTCCACTTCATCTTCAAGGACGACGCGCACCTCGAGAAGTGCGTGAACGACAAGGCGGTCAACGACGCCTTCAAGCAGATGATCGTCGAGAACGCGACGGGCGCCCGCTCGCTCGGCCTCATGACCCAGGGCTTCCGGAACATGTACTCGAAGTTCCCCGTCTCGGGCCAGCCCGACGTGGTGGGCAAGAAGGTGCGCGTCCAGGCCACGAAGACGGAGGACGCCTTCTTCAGCGCCTACAAGGCCATCCCGGTGCACATGCCCTTCGGACAGGTGTACACGTCGCTGCAGACGGGCCTCATTCACATCGCCGAGAACGGCAATGACATCGTGCTGAAGAACAAGCACTACGAGGCCGCCCCCGTCGTCTCGAAGACCGAGCACGAGGCCAACAACTCCCAGATCTGGGTCAGCCAGAAGACCTGGGACAGTCTGACTCCTGAGCAGCGGCAGTGGGTCCAGCAGGCCGCCGACTACGCGCTGCCGGCGTCGAGCCGGAAGGCCCTCGAGCTGAACACGGCCGCGGTCGCGTCCCTGCGGAAGCTCGGCGTCAAGTTCCACGACCAAGTCGACAAGAAGAGCTTCAGCGTCATCGCCACTCCGCTTCAAGACACGCAGGCGCAGGAGCTCGGGAAGTACGCGGTCCAGCTGCTGGCCCTGATCCGCGGCATCAAGTAGCGTGGCCCGGCCGCACGCCGCGGAGGAGGCGCACTCCCAGCCGGAGCGGCGTGTCACGATCCGCGCGCACCGTCACCTCAAGTGGCCCGTGTTGGATCACCTCGAGCGCGGCCTGATGATCCTGTGCGCCCTCCTGCTCCTGGGCTTCACGGTGTGCGAGGTGGCGGACGTCGTCTTCCGCAACCTCGGCCGCCCATGGCTCAATGCCAACGAGTTCGCGGGCGGCCTGTTCGTGTGGGGCGTCTTCGTCGGGATGGGCGTGGCGGTGCGCCGGGATCAGCACTTCCGTCTCACCGCGATCGGTGAGTCACTCTCCGGCCGCAAGCGCTGGGCCGTTGAAACCTTCAACCGGCTGGTCATCCTCGGCGTGGGACTCTGCATGGTCTGGTTCGGCTACCTCAACTACCTCAACGGCTTCGGGAGCTTCCTCATGCCCTCGGTGACGCCCATCGCCGTGCTCTACGCGGCGATTCCCGTCGCGGGTGGGCTGATCGCCCTCTTCACCACGGAGGAGCTCGTCAACGGATGGCGGCACGGTTTCCACGCCCGCGGCACCGCGGCGGCCGAGCCGGTCCGCCCGCCCGCCGCCTGATCGCGCCGTGGACAGCAATTCGGTCGCCATCCTCGTGATGGTCGGGACCTTTCTCTACCTGGGATACCAGGGTGTACCCGTCGCCTTCGCGCTCGCCGCCGGTGCCTTCGTCACGACCGCGTTCTTCACCAAGATCTCGCTCCCTTCGATCGTCGGGCAGATGTTCAACGGCATCAATCAGCTCGAGTTCCTGGCCATCCCCTTCTTTCTCCTGGCCGGCGACATGATGACGGCCGCCAACATCACGGAGCGGCTGATTCGAATGGCGCAGACCTTCGTCGGCCACCTCAGGAGCGGGCTGGCGCATGTGGTCAGCCTCTCGAGCATGCTCTTCGCCGGCATCTCAGGCTCCATGACGGCCGACGTCGCGGCGATCAGCACCGTCGTGATGCCGTACATGAAACGGGAAGGCTACGATCCCGCCTTTTCGGCGGCGCTCGTTGCCGCCGCTTCGACCATCGCCGCGATGGTGCCGCCGAGCATCATGGCCATCATCTATGGCGCCGTCGGCAACGTCTCGATCGCTGGGCTGTTTCTGGGCGGCGCCACCCCGGGGCTCATGGTCGGCGTCGGCCTCATGATCTACAGCTACTTCTTCGGGCCACCCGGCATCCGCAAGCGGCGCGCGACCCTCGGGGAGATGGCCCGGGCGACGCGGGCCGCGTTGCTGCCGCTGATGATCCCGATCATCATCATCGGCGGGGTGGTCACCGGCACGTTCACGCCGGCGGAGGCCGGCATGATCGCCGTCATCTACATCCTGGTGGTCCTGCTGCCGCTGATGAATCGGGGGCACATCAAGAGCCTGCCGCGCGACTTCATGGAGGCGGCGATCCTGTACTCGCTGCCGATGTCGGCGGTGGCGGCCGCTTCGGCGGTCGGCTGGCTCCTCGCGTATCTCGGTGGCCCGGATATCGTCAAGGGCTGGATCCAGGCCGTCGCGGGCGACAACCGCATCATCATCATGTACCTCATGGTGGTCGTGCTCACGATCGCCGGCGACTTCCTGGACGGCGCCCCGGCGATAGCGATCTTCATGCCGATCATCGTGGCCCTCACCACCCTGGGGCACATCAACCCCGTGCACATGGGCGTGCTGATCATCGTGAGCCTGGCTTTCGGCCTGATCACGCCCCCCTACGGATTGATCCTGCTTCTCTCCTCGACGCTGGCGGGCGTCCCGTTCACGCGGGCGCTACGACAGTCGATACCGCTCTACGGCATCTTTTTCGTGGTCATCACGCTGATCATCGTCTTTCCCGACGTGGTCCTCTGGCTCCCGCGGCTCGTGATCCCGACGTCGGTCGGCTGCTTCCCAAATCCGAGCGGAAGCGGCTACATCTGCCCGCCGGGCTAGGTATGTGTCCCGGGTAATTTCGAGGGGCGTCACGGCTTTGCCGGGACGTCCCGAGAGCTCACCGAGCTCTAACGCCATGGCGCCCCACGCATTGACCGCCCTCTGGAGCCCGGCTAATCTCGGCACACCCCGGCTGCGCGTGGGCGGGGTGAAGAGAGCTGGAGGTGGCTGATGGCACGTGACGACAAGCACTGGCAGAAGATCGAAACGCACCTCAAGAAGTGGGCGGCTGAGCTCGACCGGGCCCGGGTGGGCGCCGAGACGGAGGCCGCCAAGATCCAGACCCAGTACTACCAGCGGCTGGCCGAGTTGCGGACCGAAATCGAGCACAGCCTGAAGCGATGGGATGCCGAAGTGAAGGCGCTGAAGCAGCGGGCCGGGACGGCGGAGTCCGAGGTGGTGCGGGGGATCGAGGAGTTCCGAGCGCGCCTCAAGGCCGAGCTCGCCGACTGGCAGCCCGAGCTGGAGCAGCTCAAAGGGAAAGCCGCGCAGGCCAAGGCCGATGCGAAGCGGTTGGCCGACGAGCTGCGGGCACAGGGCAAGCTGGCGACGAAGCGCCTGACCGCGCTCCGACAGACAGCGGGTGAGTCCTGGGACGAGATCAAGCCGGCGATCGAGAAGGCGTGGGCCGAGCTGCGGCCCGCTCTGCGGAACGCGGCGGCGAAGTTCAGGGACCGTCAGGAGCCAACCGGCAAACAATGACTGGAGGATTACACATGACACGGCGTTTCCGGCTCGTTGGTGCCCTCGCATTGGTCGCGGCCCTCGTGAGTCTCGGGCCCGTCGCGCCCGCGCTCGCCCAGAACCCCGTGAAGATCGGGGTGCTGACGCCGCTGTCGCCGCCTGGCGATGCCTCCGCCGGCCAGTTCATCGTGCGCGGCGCCAAGATGGCCGCCGAGGACGTGAACGCGCGAGGCGGTGTGCTCGGCGGCCGGAAGATCGAGCTCGTCATCGAGGATGACTCCGGAACGCCGGAGAAGGGCGTGGCCGGGTTCCGCAAGCTGGCGGGTCAGGACCGCGCCGTCGCCGTCATCGGGCAGTTCCACAGCTCGGTGATGGGCGCTGTGCAGGATCTCGCCGAGCAGCTCAAGATCCCGGTCTTCTCGACCCAGGCCTCGGCCAAGGGCATCACCGCGCGGCACCTGACCTACACCTTCCGCACGCACGTGATCGATCCCGACCGCGTCGCGCTCTGGAACCGGTGGATCAAGCAGCAGGGCTTCAAGCGCGTGGCGGTGCTCGCCGAGAACACGGACTACGGCGTGGGCGTGATCGAGGACACCAAGGCCCTCTTCAAGAGCATGGACGTCGGGGCCGAGCTGAAGACGATCATCTTCGACCGGGCGGTGGTGGATCTCACGCCGCAGCTGCTGGAGATCAAGAGCTGGAAGCCGGATCTCCTCATCAACGTCGGCATCGGCACCCCGACCTATCTCATCATCAAGCAGGCGTACGACATCGGGCTCTTCCCCGCGACCCCGATGCTGGTCTCGTACGATCTGCCGGCGCGTCCCGAGTTCTGGAAGAACCTGGGCGAGAAGGGCACCTACGTCACCTTCATCACCTACTATCACCCGACGATGAAGCTGACCCCGCGCGGCGAGGCGTTTCGCGCGAAGTATCGCGCCGAGTTCAAGGAGGACCCGGTCTACGGCGCGCTCAACGGCTACGCCCAGATCACGCTCCTGGCCGACGCGCTGAACGCGGCCAAGAGCGACACCGGCGACAACCTCGTCAAGGCGCTGCTGGCCGGCAAGTTCGAGGGCTGGAACGGCACCATCAGCTTCGCGCGAGGGGACGGCCCCTACTGGCAGCAGTGGACGCCCCCGATGCTCTTCATGCAGTACACGAAGCCCGACCAGGTGTTCACCGAGGCCAAGATCGTCTTCCCGGCCGAATTCAAGACGGGTGATCTGACGATGGCGCCCAAGAAGTAGGTGGTGGATCTCCACCTGCTGTCCCAGTACGTGCTGTCCGGCGTCGTCATCGGGGTCGTCTACAGCCTGATGGCGCTCGGGATCACGTTCATCTACGGCATCATGAAGATGATCAACTGGGCGATGGGCGAGTTCTACATGATCGGCAGCTACGTCCAGTACACGCTCCTGGCCACCGTGCTCGGCCCGGGGCAGTGGTGGGTCGCCCTGCCGCTCGCGATGGGCGCCGTCTTCGTGCTCGGGCTTGTCGTCCAGCGCGTGCTCCTGCGCCCGATGTACGTGCGGGGGGTCGAGCGGCGGGACGAGTACGCGACCATCGTCACCATCGTGCTGATGGTGCTCTTCCGGAACCTCGCCGTCGTCCTCGGCGGGCCGAACCAGTACGCGCCGCGGGACTACGCGCGGCCCATGACGCTGCTGACGCTGCCGATCTCAGGCAACCGCTTCGTGGCCTTGCTGGCGACGCTGGCGCTGCTCGGCCTGTTCTACCTGCTGGTCAAGCGGACGTGGATCGGTCGCGCGTTCCGGGGCGCCGCGCAGAATCGCGTGGGCATCCAGACGGCCGGCGTCGACGTGCTGCGCCTCGACATGGTGGCGTTCGGGGTGGGCGTCGCGCTGGCCGCGGCGGCGGGAGCGCTCCTGGCGCCGGACTTCCTCGTCTACCCGGAGGGCGGCGCCATCTCGACCTTCAAGGGCTTCGAGATCATCGTCATCGGCGGCCTCGGCTCGATCCTCGGCTCCATCGTCGGCGGCGTGCTCCTCGGTGTCATCGAGGCCCTGGGCTCGGTGTTCCTGTCGCCCGCCTACAAGGATCTCTACGGCTTCGTGTTCCTGATCGGTCTCCTCGTCATCCGACCGACCGGGCTCTTCGGCGAGCGGGAGCGCCTAGTCTGACGAACACCGCGCGGGTGAGGCCGACGAGGCCGGCGGGGTAGGCGCGGATGACGACGAGCACCAGGAGCGCGAACAGCACCATCCGGATCTCGCCCCAACCCCGGAGCAGCTCCGACAGCAGCTCGATGAACACGGCGCCGACCATGGGGCCGGGAAACGTCCTGAGGCCGCCCACCACCACCATGATGATGATCATCGCCATCTCGTTGAACTTCATCGGCGTGGGGGAGAGCAGGCCGATGTAGTGAGCGAGGAAGCCGCCCGCGACGGCGGCAAGGGCGGCTGAGATCACGAACGCGGCGCGCTTCCACTTGAACGTGTCGACCCCCATCACCGCCGCCGCTTCCTCGTCGTCACGGATCGCGCGCAGGTATGTCCCGATCCGTGACCCCACGATCTGCCGCGTCAACAGCCCGACGGCGAGAGTCAGACCGAGGAAGACATAGAAGTACGCCATCGGATGTGGCGTGCCGAAGAGCAGCGGCGTGCGGAGGCCGAGATCGCCGCGGGTGAACTGGTACTCGACCTGGACGAGGAGGCGAATGGACTCGGCGAAGGCCCAGGTCGCCAGGGCCAGGTAGATCGCGCGCATGCGCAGGCAGAGCGTGCCCAGGACGTACCCCACGGCCGCCGCCAGCACGACGCCCGCGCCGATGCCGGCCACGATGGGCATGCCGGTGTGCTGGACGAGCAGGGCGGACGTGTAGGCGCCGATGCCGGCGAAGGTGTGGTGGGCCAGCGAGAACTGGCCCGCGTAGCCCGCGAGCAGGTTCCAGCCGATGGCGAGGATCACGTAGTACAGACAGATGATGAACACGTGGGTGTGGTACTCGGAGAACGCCCACGGGAGCCACGCCAGGGCGAGCCCACCGAGGACCGTCCAGCCGAGGCGACGGCGGAAGGTCACCGCGGGTCAGGCGCCGAGGAGCGCGTCGCGGATGATGTCGCGCAGGTGCGCGGCAAAGCTCTCCCGTGGACCTTCGCGGCTGACCTGCCCCCGCTCGATCAGATAGAGGTAGTCCGACACCTCGACGGCCTTGGCGATGTTCTGATCCACCAGCAGGATCGTGAGTCCGCCCGCCCGCGCCTCGAGGAGCCGCGTGTAGATCTGCTCGGTGATGCGCGGGGCGAGCCCCGCCGACGGCTCGTCGACCAGCAGTAGCGCGGGCTCGGTCATCGCCTCCTTGGCGAGCGACAGCATCTTGGCCTCGCCGCCGCTCAACCGTGTCGCGCGCATCCGGCGACGCGCCGCGAGGTGCGGGAACGCCGTCCACGCGCGCTCGAGCAGCCCGGCGACGCGGCCGCGCTCGCGCTTGAGGACCCAGGCCCCGAGCTGGAGATTCTCCTCGACGGTGAGCTGGGGAAAGATGTTCGCGCCCTGGGTGACGTACCCGATGCCCCGCCGCTTGATGGCATGCGGCGGCAGGCCGTGGATCTCCTCGCCGTCGAGCAGGATCCGGCCGCGATGGGGATGGAGAAATCCGAAGATCGTCCGCAGGAGGGTCGATTTTCCGGCGCCGTTGGGCCCGATGATGCCGGTGATCGTGCCGCGTCCGACCCGCAGATCGATCCCGGCGAGGATGTCGATGCCCTCGACGTAGCCGGCGTGGACCTGGTCGAGCTCGAGCAGCGGCGTCAGGTCAACGTCCCAGGTAGGCCTCGAGCACGCGCCCGTCGTTGGCGACGTCGTCGAGCGAGCCCTCCGCGATGAGGGTGCCCTCGTGCATGACGGAGACCCGGTGGCACAGCCGGCGCAGCTCCGCCATCTCGTGGGACACCACGAGCACGGTCACGCCCTCGTCCCGGTTCATGCGCAGCACGGCCTCGATGATGATCCGCCGGATGGTCGGATGCACGCCGGCGAACGGCTCGTCCAGCAGCAGCAGGTGCAGGGGCCGCACCATGAGCGCGCGAGCGATCTGGGCCAGCATGGACTGGCCGCCCGAGAGCTCCTTGGCGAGCGCGTCACGCAGCGGGTCCAGCGTGACGAACTCGAGCAGCTGGTGGGCGCGCCCGAGAATCTCCGGCATCGGGCGGTCGGCGCCGCGGTCGAGCGCGGCCAGGGCCGGCACGAGCACGTTCTCCAGCACCGTCATGTTGCCGAAGAGCTTGGGCACCTGGAAGGTCCGGCCGACCCCGCGCGCCGCGATCTCGTGCGGGCGCAGGCGCTCGGTGCGCTGGCCACGCAGGACGATCTCGCCGGCGTCCGCGCGATAGAGGCCGGACAGCAGGTTGACGGTCGTGGTCTTGCCCGATCCGTTCGGTCCGATGAGCCCACGGATCTCGCCCTCGCCCACGGCCAGCGACAGGCCGTCCACCGCCACCACGCCGCCGAACCGCTTGGTGAGCCCCCGCGTCTCGAGGATCGATCCTGCGGTCGCGGTCACGCCGGGCGCGGACC
>Ga0207646_10005374_pt1 | contig 13486 bp, 10 predicted proteins | sample KBSK5502metaG_FD_184343 | JGI IMG/M metagenome (GOLD analysis project Ga0207646, IMG submission 184343) | Corn, switchgrass and miscanthus rhizosphere microbial communities from Kellogg Biological Station, Michigan, USA - KBS K5-50-2 metaG... | ecosystem: Host-associated > Plants > Roots >... | reverse complement strand
TGCTCTTCTTCCGCTCGCTCCAGGGCTTCGTGACCATGCCTCCAAACCCTCCCGTCGGGTTCGTGAGCTGGAAGACGCTCCCGTTCTCGGGGAACGAGCGGTACACGTCGGCGACCTGCGCCGAGAAGAGCTTCGTCTGGTCGAGCGTGGAGTTCGGGGCAGCCTGAATGATTCCGAAGACGACGCTCTGGTCCTCCTTCGGAGCGAGCTCCCTTTGCGAGAACATGTAGAACGGGACGATGAGCAGCGCCACGATGACCCAGACGGCGAAGACGACCGGGCGGTAGTTGAGAGTTCTCGTGAGCAACCGCGTGTAGGTCGAGCGAACGGAGTCGAACCGCCGGTTGATCCAGCCGGCGAAGCCGCGCTCCGGGTCGCCGGAGCGCAGGAGCTTCGAGGACATCATCGGCGAAAGCGTGAGCGCGACGACGCCGGAGATGATCACCGCGCCGGCGAGAGTGAACGCGAATTCCCGGAAGAGAGCGCCGGTCAGGCCGCCCTGGATGCCGATCGGCAGGTACACGGCCGCGAGCGTGATCGTCATGGCGATGATCGGACCGACGAGCTCGCGCGCCGCTTTGATCGCCGCCGGGAACGGACGCTCGCCGAGCTGGATGTGCCTCTCGACGTTCTCGACCATGACGATCGCGTCGTCGACCACGAGACCGACCGAGAGCACGATCGCGAGCAGCGTCAGCAGGTTGATCGTGAAGCCCACGAGCATCATCAGGAAGACCGCTCCGACGAGCGAGAGCGGGATCGCGACCACGGGGATGAGCACCGAGCGGTACGAGCCCAGGAAGAGGAAGATCACCAGGATGACGATGAGCAGCGTCTCCCCGAGGGTCGTCACCACCTCCCGGATCGCCTCGCGGATGTACTCCGTCGAATCGTAGGGGATGCCGAGCTTCATGCCGACCGGCAGCTGCGCCTGGATTTCGGGCAGCGCTTTCCGAACGCGGCTGATGACGTCGAGCGTGTTGGCGTTGGGGAGCACCCAGATGCCCATGAACGTGGCGGTCTGCCCGTTGAACTTGACGTCCTGCTCGTAATTCTCGGCGCCGAGAACGACGTCGGCGATCTCGCCGAGCCGCACGACCGTGCCCTGCTTTTGTTTCACGACGAGCTGGCGGAATTCCTCCGCCGTCTTGAGGTCCGTGTTGGCGACGAGGTTCACCGACACCATGGATCCCTTCGTCGCGCCGAGCGCCGAGAGGTAGTTGTTCTTCGACAGCGCCTCCTGGACGTCCGACGGCGAGATGCCGAGCGAGGCCATCCTGTCGGGCTTCAGCCACACGCGCATCGCGAACGTCCGACCGCCCAGGATGTCGGCGCGCTGCACGCCGCTCACGGCGGAGAGCTTCGGCTGCACCACGCGGGTCAGGTAATCGGTGATCTGGTTCTGATCGAGCTCGCTGGAGGAGAAGCCGAGATACATCGCCGCGAACTGCGTGTCCGCGGTCTGAAGGTCGATGACCGGCGCCTGCGCCTCGGGCGGCAGGTCGTTGCGCACCTGCGCGACCTTCGCCTGGATCTGGGTGAGCGCGGCATTGGTGTCGTAGTTCAGCTTCAGGTGGACGGTGATCGTCGAGACGCCCTGCGCGCTGGACGACTCGATGTAGTCGATGCCGTCGGCGCTGGCGATGACCCGCTCCAGAGGCGTCGTGATGAAGCCGCGCACGAGGTCGGCGTTCGCGCCGACGTAGACGGTCGACACCTGGACGACCGCGATGTCGCTGCGCGGGAACTGCCGCACGGAGAGCGACCGGATGGCCTGCAGTCCGGCGATCAGGATGACGAGGTTGACGACGATCGCGAGGACGGGCCGCTTGACGAAAAGGTCGGTGAATTTCATTTGGAGTCCTTTTCCACTGTCATCCCGAGCGAGAATCCCTTTCCACTGTCATCCCGAGCGAAGCGAGGGATCTCTCCCTCGTTCGCGCGATCCGCCTCAGCTGTCCTCCGGCTTCGGGGCCGGGTTGTTGGAAGGTTGAACCTTGTTGTTCACGACGACGGCGGCGCCGTTGCGGAGCTTGAAGACGCCGGAGGTCACGACTTCCTCGCCCGGCTTGACGCCGGAGACGACCGCGACCTGATCCCCGCGCGAGCTGCCCAGCTTGACGAACTGCTGGCGCACGCCGCGGTACGTCTGCCCTTTCGGATCCTTCATGTCGCCGACGAGGAAGACCGAGTTCCCGTACGGCGCGTAGCTGATCGCGGACGTCGGCAGCGCGACGACCGGAGTGCTCGCCCCGAGCACGACCTGTGCTTCGACGAACATGCCCGGCCGCAGCTTGCCTTCGGGGTTGGCCAGCGTGGCCTGGACCTGGATGTTGCGCGTGGCCTCGTCGACGACCGAGTTGATTGCCGTGATCGTGCCGGTCGGGTCGGAGCTCTCGATCCCTTCAGCGTTCACGTGAACTTCCCCGCCGACTCGAAGGTCGCCGAGCTGCTGCTGCGGCACGGAGAAGTTCACGTAGATCGGATCGAGCGACTGAAGCGACACGATCGGATCGCCGGCTTTCAGGTACTGGCCCAGGTTCACCTGGCGTAGCCCGAGAACGCCGGAGAACGGCGCCCGGATGGTCTTGCGCCCGATCGTGGCCTGCGTCTCCCCGGTCTTCGCAGCGGCCTGCTTCTGCTCGGCCGCGGCCTGGTCGTACTCCGACTGCGAGGTGATGCCCTTCGCGCGGAGGCCGCGCATCCGTTCGAAGGTCAAGTTCGAGAGGTTGCGCTGCGCATCGGCGGCGGCGAGCTGCGCCTGCTCCTGCCGCGTGTCGAGACGCACGATCACGTCACCGGCCCGGACTTTCTTGCCGGAGTCGAACTCGATGCGCGAGACGAGGCCCGGCAGATCTGCCGCGACCGTCACGCCGTGGACCGCCTCCACCGTACCGATGGAGGCGACCGTCGACGGCCACCGGTCCTCTTGGGCGCGGACCGTGGTGACGGCCTCCGGCGGCGGCTGGAAGGCGGCGTGCTGCGCAATGCCCGCCTGGACCTGTCGGTACTTCACGGCGCCGATGACCGCGATGAAGGCGGCCATTCCGATGAGAGTCAGGATCATTCGCTTTTTCATGAAACCTCCCTTGCCTGGTCAGGACCGATATAGCCAATCTTCGTGCCAGCGGATTCAAGCCCCGGGAGCGGCCGCCCGATCCCTCCAAGCCTCTGCAGTCAAGGGAGTTCTGCTCGCCGGATCGGGCTTCGCCGAAGGAGTTCGGAGGCCTGGGTCTGTCGAAAAATCGACAGATTGGCGGTTTCTCCGCGACCTGACCGCCCTCGCTCCGCCAGGAGCCCGATGCCGGTCGCGAGCCCGCTGTACAACACGTCGAAATGCATGGCGCCCCTCGATCCCTAGTCGAACGGTCACGCCGGAAATCGACGATCCCACTCGTGAGTCGCTGAATTCGTGTCAACGCTGAATCGCTAATTTCTCTCAGACCTTAGGCCGCGGGGCGAAAAGAGGTGCAGCAGGATCGACAGCGGCACCGGGACCGTCGGAATCAGGACGAACGGATAGGCGCTGATCGCCACATTCGGCGTCGCGAGCGCAATCCGGTGGAAAGGGCCGGGGACCTATCGCGCCGCGAGCGCCGCCGAAGCCGCCGTCGGCACGTCGCGAGCCTCCCCGAATCCGAGGACCCAGAACTGCGGCGCCGGCTTCGGGCTCGCGCGCAATGCCGCCTCGATCCGCGCCGGAGCCTCGTCCTGGCCGTCGTCCGCCAGGCGGAAAGTTCCGAAGTGGATCGCGACGCTCGCCTCGGCGCCCAGGATCCGATGCGCGCGCAGCGCTTCGTCGGGCGACATGTGGACGCGCGACATGAACCACTCGGGCCGGTAGGCGCCGATCGGAAGCAACGCGAGCCGCGGCGGTCCGTAACGCTTCCGGATCTCTTCGAAGTGCGGGCCGAAGCCCGTATCGCCGGCGAAGTACATCGCGCCCGCCGGACCCGTCACCACGAAACCGGCCCAGAGCGCCCGATCCCGATCGAACAGTCCCCGCCCCGAAAAGTGCTGCGTGGGGACCGCGGCGACGCGGACTCCCTCGCGGACCTCGATCGATTGCCACCAGTCGAGCTCCTCGACGTTCTCGATCTTCGCTCGATCGAGAATCACGCGGTTGCCGACCGGAACGAAGATCCGCGGGCGGTGCTCGGCGGCGAGCCTTTCCAGCGTCGGGAGATCGAGGTGGTCGTAGTGGTTGTGGCTCACGAGCACGACGTCGATCGGCGGAAGCTGCTCGAACCGAAGGCCCGGAGGATGGACCCGCCGGGGTCCCGCGAAGGAGACCGGACTGCAGCGCTCCGACCAGATGGGGTCCGTCAGGATGTTGACGCCGTCCATTTGAACGAGCACCGTCGCGTGATTGACGAACGTGACCCGCATCTCGCCGCGCCCGACGCGGCGCGGAGGAGACGGCTCCGGGGGAACGCCCTCCCACTTCCGCCACCGGCCGGGCTGGCGAGTCCGCATCCATTTGACGAAGTCGCCGAAATCCGCGTGCTGGGTCGGCGTTTCGTTGCGGAACCGGCGGCCGTCGAAGTGATCCGACACGGCGCCGCGGTATCGGCGCGTGGAAGCGATGCATCCGTACGCGACGGCGCCCAGAAGGGCGCCCGCAGCGAATAACAGCGCTCGCCCGGCGGTCGTCACGGCCTCATTATCCGGCGGGGGCGCTATCCCGCGTCGCGTTCGTCGAGGAGGCCGCGAATCGGCGCGAGCTTCTCCGGTTGGAAGCGAGAGGCGGCGGCTCCGCCTCGATCAGGATGTCGGCGTGCTCGGCCACGAATTCGGCGACGCTCGTCGGCGGGAAGCCGGTGAGCTCCTCGACCGCGTTCGTTACCGTCTCCAGGTAGCCCTTCGCGATGGCCACCTCGAAACTGTTCCCGGACGGGGTTCGGAGATATTTCACCGGGCTGCGGCTGATGTCGCTCGCGATCTTCGCGAGCTCGGCGTGCGTCACGGCGGCGGGCCCGGTGACGTCGAACGTCCGCCCGTCGAAATCCGAAGACGCCAGGGCGGCAGCCGCCGCGCCCGCGCAGTCCTCGCGCGTCACGTAAGCCGCGCCGCGGTCGCCAGCCGCTGCGACGAGCTGACCGGATGCGATGGAGTTCGAGAGCTTCGGCAGGAGGTCATCGGTATACAGGTTGTTGCGGAGCATGGTCCAGCCGATACCGCTCGCCCGGAGAGCCGTTTCGGTCTCCGCGTGTTCGGTCGCAAAGTCCGCCTCCCACGTTTCCAGGTTCGGCAGCGACGTGTAGACGACGTGCTTCACGCCCGCGGAGAGCGCCGCTCGGATCGCGGCGCGATGCTGTGGCAGACGGCGGCCGAGCGCGTCGGTCGAGACGAGCAGGAGCCGGTCCGCTCCCGCGAACGCCTCGATGAGCGAGACCGGATCGTCGAAATCGGCTCGGCGGATCTCCGCGCCGCGGTCGGCCAGGGAGACGAGTTTTTCCGGGCTTCGCGTCGTCGCAACGATGCGGCCCGCCTCGGCGTCGAGCAGGAGCTCCACGGCGCGCCGGCCGAGGTGACCGGAAGCGCCCGTGACGACCAGTGTTCTCCGACGGAAATTCATTGCGCGGCCATCCCTTCTCACGCCACCTTCAGTACGATCTTTCCGCGCGCGTGCCCGGTCTGAGACAGCTCCTGGGCGTGCCGCGCTTCCTTCAGCGGAAAAACGGCCTCGACGATCGGCCGCAGCATCCCGGAGTCCACCAGCTTTGCGATCTCGGCCAGCTGATCGGGATCCACCTGCATGGAGACCATCGCCGCGCGCACGCCGTGAGCCGCGGCTTCCTCCGCGGAAGGCGTCTCGACGGTGGAGACCAGGATCCCGCCCTTCTTCAGCACTCCGAAGGAGCGCTTCAGCGTGTCTCCTCCGATCGTGTCGAAGACGACGTCCACGTCGCGAACGACGTCCTCGAAGCGCGTCTTCTCATAGTCGATCGCCTTTTTGGCGCCGAGGTTCAAGAGGAACTCCTGGTTGCGCCCGGACGCCGTGGCGATGATGCGAGCGCCCTTCCACTTCGCGAGCTGCACGGCGAAGCTTCCGATGCCGCCAGCGGCGCCGTGGATCAGGACCGTCTGGCCGGTGCGCAGCCCGCCCACGTCGAAGAGCCCCTGCCAGGCCGTCAGCGCGGCAGTCGGGACGGAAGCGGCATGCACGTGGTCGATCGAAGTGGGCTTCAAAGCGAGCTCCGACTCCGGGACGACGGCGAACTCCGCGTAGGCGCCGTTGCGCACGACGTCCGGCTGTCCGTACACTTCGTCCCCTTTCTTCAGTCGAATGACGTTGGGGCCCGTGGCTTCCACGACGCCCGAGACGTCCCATCCCGGGATCATCGGCATCGGGTAAGCGATGACGTCTTTGAGTTGTCCGGCCCGCACCTTCCAATCGAACGGGTTGACGCCGGCCGCGTGGATCCGAACGAGGACCTCCCCCGCGACCGGCCTGGGCCGCGGAGCGTTTTCGTACTTCAGGACCTCCGGGCCGCCATATTCGTGAACTCGAACCGCCTTCATAGTCTCCATCCGGGTTCCTCCTTGGGTTCCTTCGACCCCTTTCCTAAGCCAAGGCGCTGCCAGGCCGCGCCGGGCGCGGGTATGCGGTTGCACCGCCTCGAACGCCTTGCAGTCGAGGGAGTTCCGCTCGGACGACTCAGCCCGGTGGGAGAGGGACGCGGGCCCGTGGCCGTCGAGAAATCGACAACCTGCCGGATTCTCTGCGGTTTGGGCGCTGCCCCCTGGCTCTGAGTTTCTCCACCACTACCTTGCCGACATCACCAGTCGCTCCGACAACCGCGAACTTTCTCTTTGCAGCTGTCATGTTCGTTTTCGTTCCGATGGTTCGAGGGCTACCGGCCGATTCCGGTTTCTATGGTCCGTTTCTGTGGTGAGCCGCTCATGCCCGAACGAAGCCACGAGGGATCCTCGACCTTCCAGCCGCCGCCGAGTGCTTTGTAGAGCTGGACGAAGTTCGCAAGCCGATTGAAGCGGACCTGGGCGAGCGCGTTCTCCGCGGGAAAGAGCTGCTGCTCGGCCTGGAGCACGTCGAGATAGCTCGCGAGCCCGGCGAGGTAGCGCTCCCTCGAGAGGCGAACGGCGTCCTGATAGGCCGCGACCGTGCGCGCTTGCTGTTCTTCCGCGCGCTCGAGCCTCTCGTGCGCGACGAGCGCCGACGACGCCTCGCTGAACCCGCTCGTTACGGCGCGTTCGTACGCGACCTTCGCCTGCTCCCACTGCGCGGCCCGCACGTCGTACTGGTTCTTCAACCGGCCGCCGGTGAAGAGAGGACCCACGAGCCCCGCCGCGATCGACCAGGTCTTGCCCGCGCCGAAGAGGTTTGAGACGTCCGAGGAGACGCCGCCGAACGCTCCGGTCAGGCTGATCCGCGGGAAGAAGTCGGCGACGGCGACGCCGACTTCCGCGTTCGCAGCGACAAGCCGCTGCTCGGCCTGTCGCAGATCGGGACGCCGGAGGAGCAGTTCCGAAGGCAAACCGGGCGGCACCTCGGGTGGGAGGAACTGTTCCGTGAGCGCCGCGCCGCGCGAAATCTCCCCCGGGTTTTTTCCGAGGAGCAGGTTGATCTCGTTCTCGAGGGCGACGATCCGGCTTTCGAGCTGGGGGACCCGGCCGGCCACGTTCGCGAGCGAGGCCTCGGCGCTCGACGTCTCCAGTCCCGACGCTCGGCCGGCCTCGAAGCGTCGGCGGAAGAGGTCGTAAGTCTGCTGGAGCGCATCGGTCGTACGCTTCGCAATGTCGAGCTCGCGATCGAGCTCGCGAAGCTCGAAGTACCGCGTCGCAACCTCCGAGACCAGGGAGAGCAGAACGCCGCGGCGCGCCTCCTCGGTGGCGAGATACCCCGCGAGCGCCGCCTCGTTCGATCGCCGGATGCGGCCCCACAGGTCGAGCTCCCACGAGGCGCCGACGTTGACGGCGTTCGCGTTGACCGTCGCTCCGTCGCCCGCGGTCTCCTCCGACCCTCGCGTGCGCGACCACTGGCCGCCGTACTGGGCTTGAGGGAAGAACGCCGACCGCGCGATCCCGGCGAGGGCGCGGGCCTCCTCGACCCGCGCGGCCGCGAGACGCACGTCGTACCCGTTCACGAGTGCGACCCCGATCAAGGTTCGAAGCGTCTCGTCCGGAAAGATCTCCCACCATACCCGGTCGGCGAGCGACGCCGCTTCGGCCGCTCCGACCTGTCCACGCACCTGATCGGGGACGGCGATCGGCGGCCGTCGGTAGTCCGGACCCATCGCGCAACCGGTCAGAAAGAGGCCCGACAGAAGAAACCCGAACAACTTATTCATCTCGGCGTCACCTTCCTCTCAGGATCACGGGCTCGAAGACTCGATCTGGAGGTCTGTGTCTGGAGCGCTCATCGCGCGGCGACCGCGACCGCGCCGGCGTCGATGAAGACGTCCATCTGCTGGCCCACGAAGAGCGGGAGGTCCTGTCGCTCGATTCGGTAGATGACCTGGAGCACGCGGGTGTCGACGCGCTCGGTGCTGTCTCCCGTCAGCGACTTCTTCGGGACGACGAACGGCTCGAACCGCACGAAGTGCAGCGGCGTCTTGACAGCGGCGTCGCCCCTCAGATGCGCGGTGGCTGCGGCCTCGGGCCTCACACGCCCGGCCTCGTGCTCGTCCACGTCCACCCGCACGTGGAGCGGGCGTGACCCGCCGAGAAGGATCAGCGGGGTCGCGGTCACCGCGGCCGGCGCGTACTCTCCGAGGTGGAGCTTGACCTGGAGCACTTCCGCGTCGAGCGGCGCGCGAACCGTGCTTCTCTCGATCTCGGTTTCGACTGCCCGCGCTTCGGCTTCGGCGGCCGAAGCCTCAGCCCGGGCCTCTTCGAACTGGGCCGTCGCCGTTTGCACGGCCGACCGCCGTTGAGTCAATTCCTCGGCGCTGATCGCGCGCTTGTCCGTCAGCCCTTCGGCGAAGTCGAGGACTCGCTGCAAATCGGCGAGGCGCGCGCGAGCGACCATGATTCGGCTCTTGGCGACCGCCAGCGCCTGTCGCCGGACCGCCAGATCGGCACGGAGCTGACGTACGTCCAGCGCGAAGAGCGGATCGCCGGCCTTCACGGACTGTCCGACCGAGACGAAAACCCGGTCGACGACGCCCGCGAGAGGCGTGCCGATCGCGATGTTCTCGCTGTTGGCTTCGACGAGGCCGACCGCCGCGACGGTCTTGCGGAACTCCGAGACCGGCGGTGGAGCAGGGGGGTTCGTGCTGTGCCGCCGGGGTTGCGTGCGGGCGACGGAATATGCCGCCCACATAGCGGCCAGAACACCGATGATCGGCAAGAGGATTCGTTTCATGAGACTGCCTCCTTAGGACGCGGGTGCAGGTCCGCAGGACCTGTCCCCGCGACGTGCTCGAGAGATGAGTCGGCGGAGGAACCGTTCGGGCGAGTGACATCGACGATCTGTCCGTCGTCCATGTGGGCGATGCTCTGGGCGTACTGGAACACCCGCGTGTCGTGCGTCACGACGATGACGGCCCGGTCGGGTCGGACGGCGTTTGCGGTCAGGAGCTCCATCACGGCTTTACCGCTCGCATGGTCCAGGGCCGCGGTTGGCTCGTCGCAGACGACCAGGCGAGGCCCGTGCACCAGGGCGCGAGCGAGAGCGACGCGCTGTTGCTGCCCCCCGGAAAGCGTGGATGGAACTGCATCGACCCGATTGCGGAGGCCGAGCTGCGAGAGAAGCTCTTTGGAGCGATCCACGGCCTCTCTCCGCGGGACGTCGGCCGCCAGAAGCGGCACGGCGACGTTCTCGGCCGCCGTCAGCGCGGGGAGGAGGTTGTATTGCTGGAAGACGAAACCCAGATTCTTTCGGCGAAAGAGCACGCGGTCCTTGTCGGAAAGGTCGTCCATTCGCTGTCCCAGGACCGCGAGGTCGCCTCCCGTGCGGTCGAGGAGGCCGGCGACGACGGAGATGAGCGTCGTCTTCCCGCAGCCGCTGGGCCCGACGAGGAAGGAGAGCTCGCCGAAACGCGCGTTGAAGTCCACGCCGCGGAGCGCTTCGATCCGCGTGTTCCCCTCGCCGAAGTGCTTGCGGACGCCCTGGCAGGACACGGCGAGGCCGTTCTCGGTCGCGGCGCCGGTCACCGGAAGACCTCCGCGGGCTCGAGGACGAGCACGCGCCGGATGCTCAGAATGCTGGCCACGATCACGACGAAGAGGATGCAGGCCGCCGTGAGGCCCACACACTGCCACATGAGCACGATGTGGCGCGTCGCGAGCTTGTGGAGCATGACCTCGAAGAACGTAGCGGCCATGCCGGTGCCGACGGCGAAGCCGAGCGCCCCGACGCTCAAGGCCTGCAGAAGGATCATTCCCGTGAGCCGAACGTTCGTGACGCCGACGGCTTTGAGCGCGCCGAACTGCTTCAGGTTCTCGACGGTGAAGAGGTAGAAGGCCTGACCGGCGACCACCGTCCCCACGACGAGGGCGACGGCGATCGTGATGCCAAAGTTGACGGGGATGCCGGTGTTCCGGAGATAGTACCGAACGCAGTCCCACATGAACTCCCGCGTCGTCCGGGCGCGGAGGCCTGTCTGTTCCTGGATGCGCGCCGTGAGCTCCTGGGGGGTGACGCCCGGCGCGGGCCGGGCGATCAAGAAGGAGAGCTGAGTCCGCTCGCGTCCCACGAACCCGACGGCCTCGCTGTAGCGGGTGTGCATGACCGGCAGGCTCGCAAAGGGCGCCGAGGCGTCGGAGATGCCGACGATCCTCACGAGGTGGTCGTTCATCTCGAGCGTCCGATCGAGCTGGAGCGGCTCGTTCGGAAAGAGGAGGACGTAGCCGGCCTTGTCGATGACGACGGAGTCGGGTTCCCGGAGGCGCTCCCAGGATCCCATGAGCATCTTTCGCGGCGCCCCCGCGAGCGTGGCGTCGTCCAGGCCGATCAAGAACGACGCCGCGAACTTCCCCGTGCTCGTCCGGGCAACCGGGTTCCCCTTGAAGAGCCGAACCGCCCAGCCGACCCCCGGAACCCCGCGGACCCGGGTCAGATCCGTGTCCTTCAGCGCTTTTGTCTGCTCCCAGTACTCGGTCTTCGGGTCCATGACCCAAACCTCGGCGTCGGTCACGTCGAGAATCTGACTGGCGGTGCGCCTCAGGATGTTGGCGAAAATCGAAGTCTGGTTTTCGAGCAGGAAGGTGCAGAACGCGATCGCGAACACGAGGCCGAAGTACTTGGCGCGGTCGCCGGTCAGCATGCGGAGAGCGACGAAGTTCATGAGGTCACCTTCTCAGGCGGCGAAACGCGCTGGGAGGGAGCGTCGACATCGAAGTTCTTGCGGACTCCGCCGGCGAAGGCCGGCCACGGGAACAGAGCCTTAGCCACAGGAAGAAACGTCGCCTGGAGCCCGATCGGATTGCGAAGCCGCGGCGAGCGGCTCCGGAGGATTCGAAGGATGGCCTCCGCGACTCGCTCGGGTGACGTGCCGGCCTCGACCGCGCGATTGATCGCATCGAGGACTCTCTGCCGGGTGACTGCGTAGTTGCCGACGTCGCTCCCCACGACTTTCGACCCGCTCCCCAGATGAGTGCGGACGAACGCGGGCTCGACGAGAGCAACGCGGATTCCCGAAGGTTTCAGCTCGTGCCAGAGCGCCTCGGAATAACCGTCCAGGGCGAACTTCGTCGCGCTGTAAAAGCCGGCGAACGGAATCGCCAGGTGACCAGCGAGAGACCCGACCTGGACGATCGTCCCCTCACCCTGCCGACGCATCAAAGGCAGAGCGGCACGGGTCATCCGGACGACGCCGAAGAAGTTCGTCTCGAACTGCGACCTCGCTTCCTCAATGGTCGTCTCCTCGGCCGCGCCGATAAGCGCATATCCCGCGTTGTTCACCAGCACGTCCAGCCGCCCCGTCCGGGCGAGGACCGCGCCGATGCACGCCTCGGCCGAAGAATCCGAGCGGACGTCGAGCGGGAGCACTTCAAAACCGGCCTGCTGTTCGCGCGGGGGCGTCCGGCCGGTGCCGAAGACGGCGTATCCCTCGCGCGCGAGGAGGTCCGCAGTGGCACGACCGATCCCTGATGTGGCGCCGGTGATGAGTACCGTTTTCGTGTCGGTCATATCGCCTCCTCTTCTCTTACGTGTATATACACTCAAAGCCGAATGGTTTCACTCCCGAGCGATCTCAGCGACCTCCGAGAGGTGGTCGAGTAAACCCTTCCACCGCGACTTTCCGAGTGCGTCCACGACCCGCGCCTGGGCCCGCTTCCAGAGCGGATAGGCCTTCGCCAGGCGATCGGAGCCTTGCGGTGTGACCTGGACGATCCGCGAGCGCCGGTCCGCGCCGATCGTGATTCGGATCAGACCGCCCCTCTGGAGCGGCGCGAGGTTCCGCGTGAGCGTCGTTCGGTCCGTCCCTAAGCCTTCGCCGAGCTGCGTCATCGTGGGCTCTCCCATCAGAGCGATCGCGGTAAGGAGCGTGAATTGATTCCCCTTGAGCCCCAGGGGCGCGAAGGCCGCGTCGTAGATCTGCGTGATCGCCCGGGACGCCCGGCGGATGTTGAAAAGCGTGCACTGGCTCGCGGCTCGGGACAGATCCGCGTACCGAAGTCGTTTGCCCATTGTAGTAAGTGTAATTGCACCCTTTGTCACTTGTCAACACTTTGGTTCTCTCAATCAATTGCCGTGCCAGCCACGCCACGGGCCGTGGCGGCATCGGCAAAGCGCTGGGGCCGAGGGGGTTCGGCTCGGCTGGCTCGACGTCGAGGGAGAAAACGCCGAGCGAAAGAGCTATCGAGAAATCGACAATCTGTCGGATTCCCCGCGCGTCGGAGCTCATCAACCCGGCGGTCGGCAAGTAACAGGCCAACCGGTGGGTGAACCTCTTCGTGACATCGCGTTCTACTTCCTTCAGCGAGGAGATCCGTCACGCCGTCGCCAATCGGCGAGCGACCGGAAGCGGCGCAGGGAGAAAGGAATAGACGATGAGCGAAAAAGAAGTCGAGGTTACTGGGTCAACCGCCACGGCGTCGCCGAAGAATCCGGAAAGATCCGCGTCAGCGGCTATGCCGCTCCGGCCGCGAAAGCGCCCCTGGGCCCGTTCACGTTCGAGAGGCGCGCGCCCGGACCCCACGACGTCCTGATCGACATCCTCTTTTGCGGCGTCTGCCACAGCGACATCCACCAGACGCGGGACGAATGGGGCGGGTCGATCTTCCCGATGGTTCCCGGCCACGAGATCGTCGGAAAGGTAGCCGAGGTCGGCAACCAGGTCCGGAAATGGAAACCGGGCGACACGGTCGGAGTCGGGTGCTTCGTGGATTCCGACCGGGAGTGCGAGGCCTGCAGGGCCGGCGAAGAGCAGTACTGCGAGAAGGGCATGACGCCGACCTACAACGGTTACGAGCGCGACGGGAAGACGCCGACGTACGGCGGCTACTCGACGCGGATCACGGTGGACGAGAACTACGTCCTGCGCATCCCGGAGGGCATCCCGCTCGACGGCGCCGC
>Ga0207646_10005373_pt1 | contig 13487 bp, 13 predicted proteins | sample KBSK5502metaG_FD_184343 | JGI IMG/M metagenome (GOLD analysis project Ga0207646, IMG submission 184343) | Corn, switchgrass and miscanthus rhizosphere microbial communities from Kellogg Biological Station, Michigan, USA - KBS K5-50-2 metaG... | ecosystem: Host-associated > Plants > Roots >... | reverse complement strand
CACCCCCGAGCGGCGCCGGCTCCACAGTAGCCAACCCATAACCAACTCGGCCAGGCAGACCAGCAGGAACGCCACCAGCAGAGGCACCGTCGTGACCAGGCCGACGTCCTCGAAGGGACCCTCGCCGTACGTCGGAAAGCCCATGAACGTCCAGACCAGACCTTGATCGGCGAAGTACCAGATGGCATACACGCACGGCAGGCCAAAACCGAGGCCCACCAGCCACGCATGGAGCGCCGCCGTCCTCCATACGACGGACCACCGACGCCGGCTCTCCAGTGCACCCATTCGTCACACCCCCGGGGAACAGTCTGCCGGTGGCGGCGTCCACCGTTCGCACCACGTCGCCTTCGCGCACGAGGAACATCGGCACGTCGGGAACATGTTTCGGTCGCGGGCACCCGTCATCGTCGATCACCTTCTCTCGCCCGGGAACCAGGAGCCCGTAGGGGCAGCGGCCCGAGCAGCAGGCGGAACGGAGTCGGGGCGCCCAATGCCCGGCCGGTGAGCGCGAAGCCGCGACCGATGAACATCAGCAGTGTCCGCGCTCTGCGATGCGTCTCATGTGCTCACGGTCGCACCCCGCTCGCCGCGGTCGCGTCGGGAGAATCCCCTAACCGGGTGCCGGTTGTGGTGATCGGCCGCCCCGGCAGGCTCGACCAGATCTGCGCCATATTTAGCGACGCCCGCGTAGGAGCACGGCCGCGTTGTTGATCGAGGGGGAGGCCGCGCAGAAAAGGCACGCCCGTCGCGGCGGCGGCAATGCTGGCGCCGGAGTTCGCAGTGGTCCGGCGCGGGGGCATCCCTCGGGTGGTCGATCGTGGAGATCGGGATCGGCCAGGACGACGCCGTACCGGGGTGGCCGCCTACAGTTTCGATGTATGGGAGTGCTGTCGCGGGTGGCTGCCGTCGGTCCCGGCGGTGCCACCACGCTTCTTGGGCGGGACGCGGAGATGGCCGCGCTGCGCGGCGTGCTGGGTCGCGCCGGATCGGGTCCGCCCGCGGCGGCCGTGATTCGGGGCGAGGCGGGCATCGGGAAGACGGCGCTGCTCGACACGGTGGCCGCGGTCGCGGCCGGTGAGGGCTGGCGCTGCCTGGCCGTGCGTGGCATCGAAGCGGAGTCGGTGCTGACGTTTGCCGGGTTGCTCGCGATCGCGCAGCCGCTGCGCGGGTATGTGCGGGCGGTACCGCCGGCGCAGGCCGCCGCCTTCGCCGGCGCGCTGGGTTGGCGGGCAGGCGACGGCGGCGACCGGTTTCTGGTCGGTGCGGCGACGCTGAGCCTGCTCGCCGCGGCGGCGGCCGACCGGCCGACCCTCGTCTTGATGGACGATGTCCAGTGGGTGGATCGCGAGTCGGCGGAGGCCCTGCTGTTCGCCGCGCGGCGGCTGGGTCACGACCGGGTCGCCGTCGTGGCGACGTACCGCGTCGGCTTGCCTCTGCCCACGCCGCTGGACGGCCTGGACGTCGTCGACGTCGCGGGCCTGCCGGCCAATGTGGCCGGTCGACTGCTGGGGCCGGGATTCGCGGACGGTGTGGTCGAACGGCTCACCGCCGAGACCAATGGCAATCCGCTCGCCCTTCGCGAGTGCGGCCGTGTCTTGACCGCGGCGCAGCGCGCTGGCGCGGCGACGCTGCCGGTCGCGTTGCCGGTGCCGGATCGGCTGCAGGACGCGTACGCCCGTGAGCTCGACGCGTTGCCCGCGGATGCCTGGCGGGCCGTGCTGCTCTGCGCGGCGAGCGCCGACCAGGCCGCCGCGCCGGTGGTCGCGGTGCTGGCTGGCGCCGGGCTCGAGCCTGGGGCGTGCTTGGCCGCGGCGGCCGACGTGGTGACCCTCGATGGCGGCGTGCTGACCTTCCGCCATCCGTTGCTGCGGTCGGCAGCCCTGGGGCGGGCCACCTCGCAGGAGCGGCGTGAGGCTCACCGCTCACTAGCCGACGCGGTCCCCGACCGGGATGCCAGCGTCTGGCACCGTGCCGAGGCCACCGTCGGCTACGACGAAGACCTGGCGGGAGAGCTGGCCGATCTCGCCGACCGGGACCGGTCGCGTCGAGGATTCGCGGCGGCCACGGTCGCGGCGGAGCGAGCCGCTCGGCTGACCGCCGACCGGATCCAGCAAATCGGATGGCTCGCCGGGGCGGCCGACGACGCCCACCTCGCGGGTGACGGTGAGCGGGTGCGCCGGCTGGCCGCCGTGGTGTTGGCCGCGACCGGGGGCGCCACCGATCCGTCGGGGCGAGAGGCGCGGTCACGGGTCCTGTCCTGTCTGGGTGTGCTCGAGCTGTACGGCGGCACGTACACGCGCGCCGCCGAGCTGCTCGAGGAGGCGGCCGGCGTGGCCACCGGGCGCCAGCTGCTGCGTACGTTGAGCGACCTGTCGCTGATCTACTACAGTGTCGACGATCGGGTCCTGCTCACCGATGTGGCGGAGCGCGCGGCCGCCGCGGCCGATCCTGCCGACCCTGAGCAGGCGATGCTCGCGGCGTACCTGTCCGGTGCGGCTCACGTCTGGGCCGGCCGACCCGAGTTGGGGGTCCCGCTGGTGCGGCACGCCATCGACCTGCTCGAGTCGGACCCGGACCTGCGGGACGACCCGCGGCACATCACTGTCGCGTCCTTCGCGGCGCTCTGGCTGATGGATCCGGGCGTGGCGTTGCCGTACGCCGAGCGCCGTCTGGCCAGAGCACGGGAGGTCGGCGCGCTCGGCATGCTCGCCGCCGGGCTCACCCTGGCGGCGGGCGGCCTGGCCTGGCTCGGCGACCACGTTCGCGCGTACGCGTTCGCCGGCGAGGCGGTCGAGCTGCTCGGCGCGCTCGGCCGCACGACCGAGCCGGGGATCGCGCACGAAATCTTGGCGGTCGAGTCAGCCGGCCGCGGCCTGCACGAGGAGGCGGGTCGCATGCTGGAGCGCGCCCGGCACGTGGTGGCGGCGACCGGGATCCAGGGCACACCGCCGCACCTGGCGCACAACGTCGCCTACTGCGCGCTGTGCCGCGGCGACCTCGTCGAGGTCGTCGCAGTGCTCGAGGACCAGATCGAGCGGTACGGCGGGGTCGGCCTCGATCTCGCGCCGCTCGGCGTGGCGCCGCACCTCGTCGAGGCGTACCTCGGTCTGGGGCGCGACGCGGACGCCCGCGAGCTGGCGGCCCGGTTCGCGGCGGCACAGCCCGAGACACCGCACGAGCATGTCGCCGCCATGGTCGAGCGGTGCCGGGCGCTCATCGCGCACGACATCGACGAGGCCGCCGCCGCGTTCGACCGAGCCCTGGCGCACCATGCCGGTCGCGTCGACCGCCACGAGGGTGCGCGCACCCGGCTGCTCTACGGGATGCGGCTACGGCGCGCCGGCCGGCGGATCGCTGCCCGGGAACACCTGCACGCCGCGCGACAGGAGTTCGTGGCGATGGACCTGACGCTCTGGGCGCAGCGAGCCGTCGACGAGCTCGCCGGCACCGGCGAACGCGCCCGACAGCGCGACGGCAGCGCCCAGCCGCTGACATCCCAGGAGACCCGCGTCGCGCTGCTCGTCGCGCAGGGCATGACCAACCGGGAGGTCGCGGCGGCGTTGTTCCTCAGCCCGAAAACCGTCGAACACCATCTCGGTGCCGTGCTCCGCAAGCGCGGCCTGCGTTCGCGAACCGAGCTGGCCCGCGCGATCGCGGGCCAGCCGCCGCCGGACGACTGAGCCTTACGGATTTGAGCGCGCGACCGCGTCGGCCGGCTCGGCGAGGCCGAGCGACGACAGCATCGACGCGCTCATCACGAACAGCTCGAGCGGCAGGTTGTCGGGCGCGCGCAGGTTGAGGTGGTGACCCCCGTCGGTTTCGGTGATGCCGGAGTTCGGAACGCCGAGCGCGGTCAGCCGCTGCTCCCAGGAGCGCAGACTCTCCACGTCGGGAACGGCGAACGCCAGATGATCCAGGCCGATCCGCAGCTCGTCGAACGTGCCCCTGACGGCCGATTCGTGGTCCGAAACCAGCACCGCGAGGCGTGCCCCGCGGTGGATGAAAAAGCGGAAGCGCGGATTCTCGACGAACGTCTCGAACCCCATCACCTCGGTCCAGAATCGCGCCGCGGCATCCATGTCCGCAACCGACAGCGACACGTGGGAGATGCCGAGCACCGACGGGGTCATCGGGTCACCCCCTCCGGCTGCCGACGCCTGCGCCGCGCCGGGCAGTCGCTGCGGCCATAGGCGGTCAACATCGCGGAGCGCTGTGGCGGCGCACCCGCGATGACTCTGATGGCGTACAGTCCGGAACCCATCGCGCGGCCCAGCCGCACCCACCAGGACTCGCGCTCGATCTCGTGTTTCGTCATGCGCATCACGATCCGCTCGAGGTCCTCCGCGTCGCGTCGGGCGAATCCCCCAACCTCCGAACATAGGGAGTCGAGCCGCTCGTCAGTGGCAGCCGGCGCGCTGACCCAAGGGGCGCACCTCAGTCGCGATCCGCCATCATCGCCCACGGCAACCCGCCTGATCAGGCAACCGCGACCTATGCGCCAGGGCCGACGTACGCTGGCCGCCTCACCGTGGAATACGCGAACCAAGCGGTTCGCGCACTCCCACCTATGTTCTGCGTTGTGGACCATACTTGGCAGAATCCGAACCTAGTACCTGCAGCTCAGGGGCCGGTTGTGACGGTTGCAGCCGTGCAGCGCCGGGCTCGCAAGGCCCGGCGCGCACCCTGAAACTACCTGTCCCAGCGTTGATGCTCGTTGCGATCATGCACCTCTCGAGACCACCGCCCGGCTGGCTGGCAGTCGTGGTGGGGACGGCGGCCCGAGCTATGAAGTCAAGAAAATTATTCGCTGCGTGCAGTCTCCGGGCCGGTGATGCGCTCCAGCAACGGCAGGGTGGAGGCGATCATGCCGAGGCAGGCCGACGACGACGATCGCAAAGAACCCCGCGTACAGGGGAAAGGGTGGAAGTAGATCGGGTCCTGGAAGTGGCTGATGCATTCATCGCCCTCCTGAACGGTAATTTCCCGTCTGACCCGCCGACAGGCGCCTGGTTTCTTGGCACCGGGGACGGAATGCGTGTCATCGACTACCGGAAGAAGCCGCTTCCCGGGGAATCTCGATTCCCACGGGGCAGGACTGACGAGCACCCAGGCCGCAGGTAACTTTCCATGATTGCCGCCGTAGTCCTGGGCTCGATCCTGGACGTTGATGGCGATCACGCGGTCCCACTCCTCGGCGTCCGCGCCGACGACGGGCCCAGGAGCATCAAGCCGGCATTGTTGACCAGGGTGTCCAACCGTCCGAATCGCCCGGCGGCCTGCTGTACGGCCGCCTCGGCCTGGGCGCGGTCGGTGATGTCCGCTTCCGCGGCCAGCGCGGTGCCGCCCGCCTTGTCGATCTCGGCGGCGAGGGCTTCCAGACGGTCCTGGCGGCGGGCAACCAGCGCGACGGAGGCACCGTGCTTGGCGAGCCGGCGGGCGATGGCAGCGCCGATGCCGCTGCTCGCGCCAGTGACCAGGGCGGCGGTGCCGGTCAGTTTCGATTCCATGGGATGTTGTCCTGTTCTCTGGAAGTATGGCGTAGGGGCAGGCGGCAGGGGGGTCACCTCAGGCGAGCGTGCGTTCTGCCCGTGCCCGTGCCGGTGCCTGCGCAGGAGCCGGTTCGCGCGAGATGGGTTCCGGTGGGCGGTGGGTGACGTAGCCGTCGCCGTGGGCGAGGTCGCTGGACAGTTCGCGGTAGGCGTCGGCCTGGGCCAGGAGGTCCTTGGCCTTGTTCTCGACAACCTCCACGGCGTCGGCGCCGGCCGCGAAGCGCAGCGGCGGCTCGTCCTGGCCCGCGAGCTGGACCACCGCGCTGGCGAGCTTGGCGGGGTCGCCGCCCTGCCGGCCGTTCATGCCGTTCCAGGCAGCGATGGCCTGCTTGGTGCGCTCGGCGTAACCGTCGATCGAGGGCTCGGCGTAGCTCGTGGACTCCGGCGTGAGCAGCTTGGTGCGGAAGAAGCCGGGCTCGACGAGCATCGTGCGGATGCCGAACGGGGCGACCTCGGGGGTCAGCGACTCGATCCAGCCCTCCACCCCGAACTTGGAGGCGGCATACGCGGTGCAGAACTCCTGGCCCGCGATGCCCGCGGTCGAGAAGATCGCGACGACCAGACCGGAGTGCTGGGCGCGCATGACCGGAAGGACCGCGCGGGTGACGTTCATCGGGCCGAACAGGGTGGTCCGACCTGCGCCCGGAAGTCCTCAGGGCTGATCTCCTCGAAGAACCCGGCGTAGACGTTGCCCGCGTTGTTGACCAGCAGTCGATGCGTCCGAACCGTCTGACGGCTGCCCGGGCGGCCGCCTCGGCGTCGGCGGGGTCGATGACGTCGAGCTTGACGGCAAGGAGGTCGTCGTCCTGGCCCAGGGCCGCTGTGACGGTGCCGGTGTTGCGGGCGGTGGCGACGACGGCGTGGCCGGCCTCCAGCGCGGCCCTGGCGATCTCGGCACCCATGCCACCACTGCGGCGGTCCAGCGGACCGCTGAAGAGCTGTGCCCAGGCGATGATGAACAGACCCAGCACGTGGCGCTGGTGATCAGCCAGGTCTTCAGGGAGCATGTACCTGACGCCTCGCCAGCCAAGCACATCTCGGTGCTGGAAGGGCTGCAGGCGGGCGTCGCCAGGCAGCTAGCGGTCCTAGATAATGTGAGCCTGACCCAGGTGACGAGGTCAGGCCCGGCGATCCTGTCTGCATGCTGCGACGGGTATGCCCGGCATGCGGTGCCGTCGCGGACCGCGACCAGCCGACGACCTGCCCCGAGTGCCAGGCACCGTTACGGGGGACTGACAACGCCGGCACCCCGGCTCACCGGAAATGACAACGCTTGTACCTTGGCTCGCGGTAACTGGGAATGCCGATATTCCCGGTGCGCGGTGACTTTGGCCCCGTTCAGGTCCAGAATGGCAAAGTAGCTCCCGCCACCACCAGTATGAGGAGGCACATGGCCGGAAGCGAACCGCGAGCAGGTACCACGACCCCTGAGTCGTCCCCGCTTCCCCCAGGCAGGCACGACGAATCGGAAGACCGCCCATGGGGCATCCACCTCGTCGACCATGCCCCCCGCGACACTTCTCCCGAGTTCAGCGCCGCGAAGCGAGTGGCAAAGAAGATCCTCGACGAATGCGACGAAGCCAGCTACCCGTACGGGCCCAGCCCGTGGGAGATGCACCACGGCGGCAGCCTGTGGGTGAAAGGGACCAGCGGCTGGCGGCTGTTCCTCGCCAGGGCCGGCATCGAGTGGAGCATGCAATTTTGTGCCGACCCGGCCAAGGTGGACCGGCTCCGCCGTGAGGCGGCCGAGCTGGTGGCGGCGTTCCCTCAAACGCTGCCCGCACTCAGCGCGCTTGGCTACGAGGAAGCCGAACAGCTGCTGCAGACGCAGATCACCGACGCCGACGGCGTGGCCCGCTGGACCGACTCACTGTTCAACGCCTGCGTGCCACTTAATCGCGGCGATCACCAGGGCATCTTGCCGACCGCGGCCGGTGAGCACCACTATCCCTGGCCGATCAAGAGCGGCGACTTCATCCGCTACAGCGACTTCCAGCTCTGGGTTACCCTGCCCGACCAGACGCATGCCGCTGTCACACCGATGGACCGCCGCGGGTCGGGGGATGGCCGCGTCCGCATTGTGTACGCGCGCCATGGCACACCAGCAGGCGATGCCGTCGCTGCTGCCCAGCAGGATCACCGGATGGCCGTAGTATCGGCTGACAGCGAGATTGCCCACCGGGCGTTCATTGACCAGATTGCATATTGACACCCAGCGGGGAGCGGGGGAGGCTTTCGGGCGCAGGCGTTCTGGAAACAGGCGGGCCGAGTACGTCGTCGCACCTTGTCTCGCCGGAGGTGGCAAATGGCGGCCGGCCGCGGCATAGCGGCATAAAGGCGCGTTGGTTCCGCCCGGCTGTCAGCGCGTGCAAGATCTGCGCCAGATCAAGCCCGGCCAGGTCATCCAGCCCGTCCGGCTCTGCCGACACCGCCACGATCTCCTCGCCGCGCACGCCGACCAACCGGCAGGTCTCGCCGGTCATCAAATGGATCGCCGGGCCCCGATCAGCCGGTCCAGCCGCAGCGGCTCCGCGGGCAGCCGCGTCATCGCCCAGCCCATCACAGCGGTCATCCGCCTCGCCGTCCCTCTGTCACCCCGCCAGCGGGTCTCCGCAGTGAGGGTGCATGCTGGCGGCGACTGCAAGATCAAGCCTCCTCAACCAACAAGCAACTCACCGGCATAACATGCATCAGCGGGCGACTGCGTCTGGCGAGAACATCCGGATCTGCGCACGTCATCGGATGATCGTCAAGGAGTGACCGGCCGCGCGATAACGGCGGTTCTAGCACGCGCCCTTGACGGCCGAGCCTGCGCCAATTTGCGTGCATATCGAGCCATCGTCGTGCCGTCTGGCTCCGCAAGTAATTGCGGAGCGTAACCGCACTGGCATCCTCGGCCTGCGCCGCCTTGTCGCGTCCTTCGCCGGTGCTCCTCGATCGTGACAGTTCGGCGCATTTCCTTGGAGTACGTCAAGAGGACGAGCAGTGGCGTGTGGATGCTGGCATGTTGTGCGCAAACCCCTTCAGCAAGTAGATATCTGTCACCGAGCCCACTCTGAGTGCCGTAGCGCTCGGCGTGTTCGATCAGCGGGCAGCGGAAACGTACGAAACCGATGACTCGATTGACAGCCAGGCGAGCGTGTGGACGATCTTGATCGCAGCGACGACGGCCGGTCTCGGTCGCGCTGCGACGGGCCGAGCCGGCGCCATGCGAGACGCGTGAGAGGTCGCGCACGAGTCCCTTGTAGCCGCCGCGCGTGGTCGTGACCAGGAATCTCGCCTCAGAGCACGTCTCCATGAAGCTGTCGGGCCCCGTCCCGCGGGAGGAGCACGAACTCTCCCGCAGCGGCCAGGTTCGGAGAGGACCCATTCGTCATGATCTATCACCGCGAGGCCTGCCGCCGGCTACCGTGGGCCATCTGTCGCCCCCTGCAGCGCAGCGGCCGGGCGCGTCCCCTGCCGACTCGGTCAGCGTGGGCCACGGCAGGGAGGCCCCGCCAGCACCCCCTGGCTGGCGGGGCCAGGTGCGCCCGCATCATCGAGCGCCTCAGCGCCTTTCATTCGCCAGGCCGTCTGCTCGAGCAGACCGGCCCGGCATGTCGGCCGCCGTCCGGACCGGACCGCGGTGATCAGATAGCTGCGGAGCCTGGGGTTGCCAGCACCTGCGGCGGCCAGGCACGGGCAGACTGCTGAGCTTCGGCGGGCTAGGCGGGGCCGACCTCGGCCAGTGCATCGATGAGCGCCTCGATGTCGTTGCCGTCGTTGTAGCCGTGGAGTGAGATCCGGATTCCGCCGCCGCGGGAGCTGACGATCACGCGATGGTCGTCGGCCAGCGCGGCCTGCACTGCGGCGGCGGACAGGGAGCCGTGGCGCAGCGAGATGATGTGGCTGCTTGCTGCGGCGGTACCGGGCTGTCGAAACGGCATCCAGCCCAGGGGGCGCACCCGCTCGATGAGCTCGATCGCGAGGCCGCGTGCGTGCTGCGCGAGGGCTGGCATTCCCGCGTCGGTGAGCAGTGCGATCGAGGAGCTGAGCCCGACCGCCGAGCTGTAGGCCATGGTGGATAGCTCGAAGCGGCGCGCGTCGCGGGCCAGGGCCAGGGTTGTCGCGTCGAAGTCGAACGGGTCGTCGGTGCCTTTCCATCCGATGATGTGGGGCGTCGCGGCGATGAGGTCGTCGCTGACCGCGAGGATCGCGACGCCGCCGTGAGCGGAGAGCCACTTGTATCCGCTGCAGACCAGCGCGTCCGCCGACCACTCCCGCATGCTAACCGGGCCCGCGCCGGCGAGTTGGGTGGCGTCGACAACGATCTTCGCGCCGACCTCGTGGGCGCGTTTGGCAACGGCCCTGACGTCGATGGCGGTGCCGGTGGCATATTGCACCGCGCTGATGCACACCACCGACGTGGAGCCGGTGATGGCCTCGATCAACGCGGTACTGAGGTCCGTTTGCGGCTCGTCCTCGACCCAGCGGATGGTGGTGCCGAGCCGGGCGCGGGCACCGAGCCACGGGTATGTGACGCTAGGGAAATCGGTGGGCACGAGAAGCACCTCGGCGGATCCCGTGGCGAGCGCCGCCGCGACCTGGCCCAGACCTTCGCTGGCTCCTCCGATGACGGCGATCGATCGCTGCGGCGCGTCCAGCAGAGCCGAAGCGGCCTCGCGGAGATCGTCCAGGACCCGGGCCTCGGCGGCGTCTGACATCCGCACGTTGCCATACTGCGCGACATCCCGCACAAAACGCGCCATGGCGTCAACGGACTCACGCGGGATCAGGCCCAGGGAAGCCTGGTTGAGATAGACGCAGTCGCTCAGCGCCTCGTAACGGCTGCGTGCAACGAGTGCATACATGGTCGCCTCCTGTCGACCTGCGCGGCCGCGACAGCGGCAGCGGCGTCATTGCCTGGCCCGGTCGGTCATCGGGGGGCAGCGCGGCGTGCGACCGATATCGACCAGACGACAGCCCACGTTCCCTTGAGCAGCACCAATCCCCACTGGCGGCCCAGCGCGGCGTTGACGGCCAGCACCGCCGAACCGGTGAGGTTCAGCACGGCATAGCACATCGAGGTCGTTCGCAGTCGCCCCCATTGCACGAACACGAACGTGATGAGAACAACAAGTGACCCGCCGATTTGGACGTACGGCCCCACGACGCACCTCCAGCCCGCGTCGTCATATCGGGCCGGCCGGCCGCTTGTCGTTCCATCGGGCGACCAGCACGTTCAGCGGCCGCACGTGCGGCTCCATCACGCGGTCCAGCTTGGCGCGCAAAAACGCCCGATCGCCGTTCATGCGCGGCCGCGTGGCCACAGTCATGGTGCCCCCTGCTTGCGATGCCAGCCGGACCAGGCCACCTTGGCACGTGACGGCGGAGACGGCCGCCAAACGAGCAGATCGCAGCCGCCTGCGCCGACCGCACATGCTCCGGCCTCGGCTGAGAAGAACGATCACACGCTGTCACGAGAGCTCGTCAACCGAACTGTTCCCTGCCGAATATGAGTGCACATTGGTTTGACAGGTATTCGTGGACGCGGGCGCGCGGAACAGCCTTTCTGTGCGGGCGCAATGCGTCGTCGAGGCGGTGGTGCCCGCCCGCAGTGAGGGCCAGGGTGGAATAACGCGCCCGGGCGATGGAGGCCACGATGGACTACCCAGGCCGAGCTGTCGGTCGGCACGCCTCAGGCTCAGCTGCCCGTGACCGCGAACCAGACGTTTGTCCCGGTGGGGCCGGTGACGAACATGATCGGGGCGATGCAGGGCCGGGGGAGGCTCAGCGTGGCGTGGATCGTCGAGTCCCCGGCGGTGTCGGCCTTGAAGTCGCCGGTGCTGATGTTGGTAATGGTGGCCGTGTTGCCCGCGCCGATGCTCTGGCAGCTGACCACTGCGCGGAAATCGGGGAAGGGGTTGGTGCCCTGCAAGGCCGGCGGCACCGGCGCCTGGCCGGCCAGGACCAGCCCCCGTACCTGCGCCACGAGATGGCCGTCGCTCTTGAGAGAGCCGCGGCCGGCGGTCAGCACCCACGGCAGCCCGCCGCCCGCCACCCCGCGGACCGGGTTGGCCGGGCCCACATACGGGCCGGTGACCGGCGTCATCGTGGAGAATCTCATCACCGTGGCCGGGCCGGGAGCCGCGGAGCCCGCCACGCCCTGCGCCGCCGCGACGCCCCGCGCCGCCGCCGCGCTTACCAACGCCGCGCCGGTCCGGGGCGAGCACAATAGTGATCCGCGCCGACTGCTACAGGCCACCCCCAGCCAGCCGCGCCCGGCGACGAGCCGACCAGAACCTCCCGCTCGGCAGCCGGTCCGGGCGCAGCATGTACGCGGTCAGGCGGCAGTGCCCCTCCAGCACCACCAGTCCGGCGGAGGAGCGGCCGTGACCAGGATCAGCGGCGGGAACCGGGCGCCGTCGGCGACCGCCCAGGCCATCCCCAGCGCCCAGTCGCTGCTCACCCCGAAAGGGGCGACGCCCGCGCGGATGCGGGGGCAGCGTCGACCGGCAGGCAGCTGCCGCCCCACAGCTCGAGCCAGTAGTCGTAGTCGACATACGGGACCGTGGCCAGCTCGGCCGGGCTGATGGCCATCCACTCCCAGCAGACATCATGCGGGAAGCCGTCGAACAGCCCGGTGCGGGTGCCGTATTCGCGGTGCTGGGTCAGGAGCTGCTCGCGTGCCTGGTTCTCGGCGGGGTCATCGAGGTTGGGAGCGGTGACCAGGCGCTCGGGCTGGCCGGCCTGGTCCAGCAGCGCCCGGAGGCGGTCCCGGAAGCGGGCGGCAGGCAGCTCGGTGCGCAGGAACAGGGCGACCATCTCCGCCTCGTTGCTTGGCCGCAGCCGCCGCATCTCCGTGCCCCTCGCTGCCCGCACGCTAGCGGCGGCGGGGCCACCTCTCAGCCGCTCAGCTCAGCCCGGCTTAGACCTGGCATGCCGCAGCAGTTATTGCGTCGACGCAGATCAGCGATGGCCGCTACCGTGGTTGCTTATGACCCAAGCGTGGACGGCTCCGCAGGTGGAGCGCACCGACCCGGGGATGATCCTGGGTGAGCGCGAGGCGCTGGAGGCGTGGATTGATTTCCATCGCGACACCCTGCTGCTTAAGTGCGCGGGCCTGAACGCCGGGCAGCTTAAGGAACGGCCAGTTCCGCCGTCGCGGTTGTCCCTGCTTGGCCTGGTGCGGCACATGACCGAGGTGGAGCGCTGGTGGTTCCGCATGCACGCGGCAAACACCGAGCTGCTCTTCCCGTACGACCCGGACCAGACCGGCCAAGACTTCGAAGGCCTTGAGGACGCGGACGCGGCCGCCAACATCGACGCGTTCAGGCGGGAGATCGAGCACGCGCGCGCCGCCGTTGCCGTAAAGCACCTCGATGACGTCGTGCCCAGCCACGGCCACCACCCCGAACGCACTCGCGACGTCCGCTGGATCTACTTGCACATGATCGAGGAGTACGCGCGCCATAACGGCCACGCCGATCTGATCAGGGAGCGGATCGACGGCGTTACCGGTGACTGACGCCGACGCGCGCACGGCCTGCCGGGGGCTGGGCACTGCGCGGGGCTCGCGCTACAGCGATTCGCCTCATAAGACCGGCGACCTGCCCAGGCCGATGGAACCCGGCCCGCGTCAAGCAGATCAACCTGCTACACGGCGGCGCTAGCAGCGAACCACCCCTGGGCGTCAGGCGGATCGGCGGATACGTCGCACTGGGCATCGGCCAGCGCGATTGACCGAGCGTAATCCCATCTTGGGTCCGGCGAGCCTCGTATCGCCGATTAGGAATTCCCAGCGTTCAATAGACATTTGTTGGGTCGGCCGCGCATAACAGCCAGGTCGGCGCCGTGGCCGATTCCGAGGGCCGGCCCGGTCGGTGTCAGCCGATTCAGAAGGTCAGGCCGGACCCGGGCCGCCCAGAACTTGCGATGCGGGCCGGACGGTCAGTC
>Ga0207646_10005372_pt1 | contig 13489 bp, 14 predicted proteins | sample KBSK5502metaG_FD_184343 | JGI IMG/M metagenome (GOLD analysis project Ga0207646, IMG submission 184343) | Corn, switchgrass and miscanthus rhizosphere microbial communities from Kellogg Biological Station, Michigan, USA - KBS K5-50-2 metaG... | ecosystem: Host-associated > Plants > Roots >... | reverse complement strand
GGAGCTCGAAGACATCCACATGAACATCGAGCGCCGGTTGACCGAGCTGATCGGCGCCGTCGGCGGCAAGCTGCACACCGGGCGGTCGCGCAACGACCAGATCGCGCTGGACGAGCGCCTGTATCTCCGCGACACGGTGGGCCGGGTCGTGGAGGGCCTGCGGCGGACGCAGGGCGCGCTCCTGGCCCATGCGGAGCGGACCGTCGAGACGCCGATGCCGGGGTACACGCACCTGCAGCGCGCCCAGCCCATCGTGCTCGCCCATCATCTCCTAGCCTACGTGTTCATGCTCCAGCGCGATCGCGAGCGCTTCGTGCAGTGCGCGGCGCGGGCCGACGTCCTGCCGCTGGGCAGCGGCGCGCTCGCGGGCACGGGCTTCGCCATCGACCGGGAGGCGCTGGCGCGCGATCTGGGCTTCGCCGCGCCGAGCGCCAACAGCCTCGACGCCGTCAGCGACCGCGACTACCTCCTCGAGTTCCTGGCCGCGGCGGCCATCACCGGCATGCACCTCTCGCGACTGGCCGCCGATCTCACCCTCTGGGCCACGGTGGAGTTCGGCTTCGTGGAGTTCGCGGACGCGTTCGCCACCGGCTCGTCGATCATGCCGCAGAAGAAGAACCCGGACGTCGCCGAGCTGATCCGGGGCAAGAGCGGCCGCCTCACCGGCAACCTGGTGGCGCTGCTCACCACGATGAAGGGGCTGCCCCTGGCCTACAACTCGGACATGCAGGAGGACAAGGAACCGTTCTTCGACTCCGTGGACACGCTGGAGGCGATGCTGTCGGTGCTGCCCCCGCTCCTGTCGTCGCTGACCTTTCGCACCGAGCGCATGCGCCAGGCCGCGGGCGAGCACTTCGCGACGGCGACCGACCTCGCCGATTACCTCGTTCGCAAGGGCCTGCCCTTCCGCGACGCCCACGAGGTCGTGGGGCGCGTGGTGCTGCACGCCACGCGGAGCGGCGCGACCCTCGAGCGCCTGCCCCTCGAAGAGCTGCGGAGATTCTCGCCCCTCATCGATGCCGACGTGACGGAGGCGCTCACGGTGGAGGCGTCGCTGCACGCGCGCGCGGTGACCGGCGGCACGGCCCCGGCGGCCGTCGCCCGCGCGCTCGCGGCGGCCCGCGCGCTCGTCGCCGGTTGATGCGCCGCCGCGCGCTCGCCGCCGTCGCCTGCGTGCTCACCGCCTGCGTGCTCGGTGCCTGCGGCCGGGCCGGCCCGCCCGTGGCGCCCGAGACCAGGGTCCCCCTGGCGATTTCCGACCTGCGCGGGGTGATCGAGGACGGCGCCGTGACGCTCACCTGGACGAACCCGCAGCGACGGGTCGACCAGTCACGCCTGCGCGACCTCAGCGAGGCGCGCATCTATCGCTCGGAGGATGACGGGGTCGTGCCGCCGAAGCCGGCCCTCCTGACGGCCGGCAAGATCGCCGGGTACCGCGAGATCGGCGTGATCCCGCTGGGCGGGTCGGCGCCCGGCGTCCAGGGCCAGACCGTTCGTTTCGTCGATCGGCAGGAGTTGCGCTTCGGTCGGCGGTACACCTACGTCGCCGTCGTCGAGGACTCGCGGGGCCGGGTCAGTCCACCCTCGACGCGCGTCTCCGTGGTGTTCATCGCGCCCTCGGAGGCCCCCCTCGCACCCGAGGTCGCTGCGGGTGACCGGCAAGTGCGCGTGCGATGGCGGCCGCCCGAGCGCCTGCTCGACGGCAGCCCGGCGGGGCCGCTGTCCTACGAGGTCTCTCGCGCGGGCGCGATCGATGGCCCTCCGGAGGCGGTCGTCACGCTCGCCGCCAGCCAGACGGAGTTCGTGGACACGAGCGTCGAGAACGACCGCACCTACTACTACGCGGTCCGCGCCATTCGCGACGCGGCGGGCACGATCGCGCGCGGAGAGCCCTCGCCGCGCGTCGCCGCGACGCCCGCCCGGACCACGCCGCCGGCGCCGCCGACGAACCTGGTCGCGACGCCGGCCGGCAACACCGTGCGTCTGTCGTGGACGCCGAGCCCCGATCTCACCGTGGCGACGTACATCGTCTATCGTGCGGCGGCACGCGCCGAGCTCGTCCGGATCGGCTCGGCCCGCGCTCCCGCCACGACCTTCACGGACCGAGACGTGCGGGCCGGCACCTACCGCTACGCCGTCACCGGTCAGGACGCCACCACGCGCGCCAACGAGAGCGCGCGCTCCAACGAGGTCACGGTCACGCTGCCGTGAACCGCTCCGCGCCTTGACTTCACGGGGGCCGGGTGCTAGCGTCACGGTGAAAATCATCAGTCACGACGCGCACATGGACGCCTTCACATATCGGCACGCCGAGCTCGCCAGCCAGGCGCTGTCGCTCTCCACGACCGACCGTCACGCCGCCGTGCGCCGCCGAGAGACCTCCGAGGCCTTGGTCGCGCGGGAGGAGACGTCATGAGCTATGTCTTTCACGGATCGCTGGTCGCGATGGTCACCCCCTTCCGGAACGGCAAGATCGATGAAGTCAAGGTCCGTGAGCTGGTCGAGTTCCACGTCACCAACGGCACCGATGCGCTGGTGCCCTGCGGAACGACCGGGGAGTCGCCGACGCTCTCGCACGACGAGCACAAGCGCCTGGTGGAGGTCGTGGTCGAGGCCGCGGCGGGCCGGATCGCCGTCGTGGCAGGCACCGGCTCGAACTCGACCGCCGAAGCGATCGATCTGACGAAGCACGCCGCGCACGCGGGGGCCGGCGGCGCGCTCGTCGTCAACCCGTACTACAACAAGCCGACGCAGGAAGGCCTCTATCGTCACTTCCGCGCGGTGGCCGAATCGGTCAGCCTGCCGATCCTGGTCTACAACATCCAGAGCCGGACCGCGGTCAATATCGAGACGGAGACGATGGCCCGCCTGGCCCGCGATTGCCGGAACATCGTCGGCGTCAAGGAGGCGTCGGGCTCGCTCGACCAGATGAGCCAGGTGATCGCCGCGTGTGGCCCCGACTTCGCCGTGATCTCGGGCGACGACAACATCACGCTCCCGCTGATGGCGATCGGGGGCGCCGGGGTGATCTCGGTCATCGCCAACATCGTCCCGCGAGAGACCGCCGAGCTCACGCACGCCGCCCTCGAGGGCGACTGGAAGCGGGCGCGCGACCTGCACTATCGACTGTTCCCGCTGGCGCGGGCGGCGTTCCTCGAGACCAATCCCATTCCGATCAAGGAAGCGATGGCCATGGCCGGGATGCTGGAGCCCGAGTTCCGCCTGCCCATGTGCCGGATGTCGGACGCCAACCGAGAGCGCCTGCGCGCGATCCTCAAGCCGTACGGTCTCGTGAAGTAGCGCACGAGGCCCCTCAGATGACCGACGTCGTCGTCGCGGGTGCCGCGGGTCGCATGGGATCGCGCGTCGTCGCCTGCTTGCGCGATGCCGCCGACCTCCGACTCGTCGCGGCGCTCGAGGCGGCCGGTCATCCCGCGCTCGGCCGCGACGCCGGTGATGTTGCCGGGGTCGGCTCCGCGGGCGTCCCGCTCGTCGCGGACGCCGGTGCCGCGATCTCCCGCGATCGTGTCCTCGTCGAGTTCTCGGTCCCGGAGCCCACGCTGCAGCATCTGCGGCTGGCCGCGGCCGCGGGGGCTCACGCGGTCATCGGCACCACGGGCTTCGCGGCCCCGCAGCGCGACGAGATCGCCGCGCTCGCCCGCCGGACGGCGATCATGCTGTCGCCCAACATGTCGGTCGGCGTCACGCTCGCGCTGCAGATCCTGGCCACGATGGCCAAGGCCCTCGGCGACGACTACGATGTCGAGATCACGGAAATCCATCATCGCTTCAAGAAGGACGCGCCGAGCGGCACCGCGCTCCGCATGGCCGAGGTCGTGGCCGAGGCGATGGGGCGCGACCTGACGACGGTCGGGGTCTATGGACGGCAGGGCCAGCCCGGCGAGCGAACGACGAAGGAGATCGGCGTCATGTCACTGCGCTCGGGAGACGTCGTCGGCGAGCACACCGTCTCCTTCGGAACGCTGGGCGAACGCCTGGAGCTGACCCATCGAGCGCACAATCGCGACACGTTCGCCCGGGGCGCGCTCCGCGCCGCCCGCTGGATCGCCACGCGCCCCCCCGGCCTCTACTCGATGCAGGACGTCCTCGGCCTGTGATGCCGCCGATCGCTCGCACCCGTCGCCTATCGAGGAGCGCCACGGCTTCGCCGGGGCGCGACGAACGCTGGGGGGTTTGGGGGGCCATTTCTGGGCCCCCCATGTAGTCGATTGGACAAACTCCTCGTCGAAGACGTCCGGTTCTGGGGGCAGCATGGCCTCACGAAGGCCGAGCAGGCGGTGGGAGCGTGGTTCTCGGTCGACGCCGAGCTCGCCGTCGATCTGCGGGCGGCGGCATTGTCCGACGACGTCGCGACCTCCATCGACTATGGGCAGGTCATGCAGCGCATCGTCGAGATCGGGACCAAGAACCGCGTCAACCTCCTGGAGCGCCTGGCCGGTCTCATCAGCGAGGCGATGCTCCGTGAGTTCCCCACCTCCGAGGTCCGTGTGCGCGTGCGCAAGCTGACGCCACCCCTCGGCGGTCTCGTCGGGGTCCCGGCGGTCGAGGTCATCCGCCAGCGTTGATGGCCCGTGTGTACCTGAGCCTCGGCTCCAACCTCGGCGACCGGGTCGCGCTGCTCCGGGCGGCCATCGATCACCTGCGTCGAGCGAACGAGATCCAGTTCGTCGGAGCCTCGCGGCTGTACGAGGCCGAGCCGTGGGAGAGCGAGCCGGGCGAGCCGCTCAATCGCCGGCGCTGGTACCTGAACTGCGCCGTGGCTCTGGAGACCGCGCTCTCGCCGCAGCATCTCCTGGAGCATCTGCAGCAGATCGAGACGGCGCTGGGGCGCACGCGGCCGCCGGGCACACCGGAGGCGACGCGCTTCGCCGCGCGATCGGTCGACATCGACATCCTGTTCTACGACGACCGCATCATCAGCGTGTCGGATAGCCTGCACGTGCCGCATCTGCTCCTGCACGAGCGCGCCTTCGTGCTGCGGCCGCTCGCCGACCTCGCCCCCGAGCTCGAGCATCCGATCCTGTATCGCACCGTGCGCCAGCTGCTGGAGGAGCTCGAGGACGACCACGACGTCAGGCCCGGTGACTTCCCCTCCCGGTGGTTCGACTGACGCGGCCATGGCGGACAGCGACTTCGAGCGGCAAGCGGTCACGCATCTCGACGCGCTCTACAACTTCGCCGTATACCTGACTCGCAATCCGCCCGAGGCGGAGGATCTCGTTCAGGAGACCTATGCCCGGGCCTTTCGCTTCTCCCATCGCTTCGAGCCGGGAACTCATCTGCGGGCCTGGTTGTTTCAAATTCTGAGGAACACGTTCTTGACGTTTTATCGCCTGCGCGAGCGGGAGACCGCCGTCGCGGAGGACGGTGTTCCGGACTGGGACACCCCGATGTTTCACGATGCCCCGGATGACAGCAGTGGCACGATGGAGGCTCACACCGATCTCGAACGCGCGCTCCGACGCTTGCCCGAGGAGTTCCGCACGGTCCTCCTGCTCGCCGAGGTGGAGGGCCTTCCGCTGGAGGAGGTCGCCCGCGTGATGACCTGCCCGGTGGGCACGGTCAAGTCCAGGATCTTCCGGGCCAAGGAGCGGCTGCGCGGCCTCCTCCGAGACTACGAAACGCGATGACGGGCCCGCTCTCCGAACTCCCCGACGAGGCGCTCGGCCACCATCTGGCCAGCAACCTGCCGCGGCATAGCGCGCCGGGGCGACTGCGACAGGCGATCGGTGCCGCCGGACGCCCGCGCCCTGTCTTCACCCCCTGGCTGTCGGCCGGCCTCGCGGCCACGGCGACCGCCCTCGTGCTCTTGCTCTTCTTCCTGCCGCTGCTTCCGCGCATCACTCCCGCCGACCCCGTCCAGCGGCTCGTGCGCGCGGCGGTGGCGGAGCACACCCGCACCCTCATGTGGGGAGCGCGCCGGCCCGACGTCATTCCGGCGGCGCTGCCCTGGCTCACGCAGGAGTCCGGCATCGGGCTGCTGCGCGTGTTCTCCGGCGACGAGCGGCTGACGTTGCTCGACGCCGAGCCCGTGTACCTGGAGCAGCGGCGGGGCATCGCGCTGCACTACCGCGACGAGGACGGTCACCTGCTCACCTATCTGGTGTTGCCCGCGCCCGGCTTGCCGCTCCCGGACCGGGGCCGCACGCAGGTCGACCGGTTCCGACCGGCCCTGATCCACGACAGCGGATTCTCGGCATGGCTGTGGAAGCAAGGCGATCTCGCGTGCCTGCTGATCTCCGACATGATCTCGGAGACCGATCTCGGCCACTTCCGCGACTACTTCGTCCGCGTCCGCGTCGCCACCGAGCCGGTCCCCGCGTATTAACTCGGAAGGGGGGCTTCGCCCCCCTTCCGACGCTACGCGGGCCTGTCGGCCCGCTCCGCTGCCTCCCCCTAGAACGGGATTGCGCGGGCAAAGCCCGCGCTCGGAGCGGCCGATTCTCGAGACCGTCTGACCGAAGATCTTTGGGGGTCCGTGTACACGCGTGAGCACATTCCCGGCTCGACACGAAAAATCAGGGGGGCTTGGGGGGTGCGTCTCGCACCCCCCAATGTGCAATCAATACGCGTTCTTGTTCGCAAACCCCCGCCAGACCGTCTTCAACAGAATCTTCAAATCAAAGGCGAGACTCCAGCGCTCGATGTAATACAGGTCGTACTCGATGCGTTTCTCCAGGGAGGTGTTGCCGCGCCAGCCGTTGATCTGCGCCCAGCCGGTCATACCCGCCTTGACCTTGTGACGCAGCATGTAACCCGGGATGCGATGTCGAAACGTCTCCACGAACACCGGGCGCTCCGGGCGCGGGCCGACGAGACTCATGTCACCCATGAGCACGTTCAGGAGCTGCGGGAGCTCGTCGAGGCTCAGGCGTCGCAGGAAGCCGCCCACCGGCGTCCGACGGTCGTCGCCCGGCGTCGCCCAGACCGGGCCGCTGTCGGCCTCGGCGTCGGCGCGCATCGTCCGGAACTTCAGCATCGAAAAGGCGCGGCCGTCGAGGCCCATCCGCTCCTGGCGCAACAGGACCGGTCCCGAGGACGTCAGCTTGATGACGATGGCGATCAGCAGCAGCAGGGGGCCGAGCACGACGAGCGCGAGAGCCCCGACCGCGAGGTCGAGGGCCCGCTTGAGGATGCGGTTCCAGCCGTACAGGGGGGACTCGCGCAGATGCAGGATCGGAACACCCTCGAACTCCTCGATCCCGCCACGCATCGACACCAGGCTGTAGACGTCGGGCACGAGATGGATGGCCAGCGGATCGTCCCCGATGTCCGTGAGGATGACGCCGAGGCGGCCATACTCGCCGTGCGGCAGCGCAATGAGGATCAGGTCCACTTGCTCCCGGTCGAGAATGGCGCGCAGGTCCTCGAAGCGACCGAGCCAGGAGGCGCCGGCGTCCGCGTGCTTGTCGCCCACGATGCCGAGCACGCGCACGCCGATGTCGGGTCGGCGGCGCAGCGCGGCGAGAATCTCCAGCGCCGGACCGCCGCCGCCCACGATGATGGCGCGGCGAAGGTTCATTCCCTGGCGGCGCGCGAAGCGAAGTCCCTCGCGAAACGTGGCCCGCCACAGGCTGACGGCCACGATGGACAGCGCCCAGAAGTAGACGATGACGACCCGGGAGTACTCGGTCTCGCGGAACGCGAAGCGCATGATCGCGATCAGGACGAGGACGCCGAGCGTCGAGGCCTTGGCCACGTCGGTCCACTCGGACACATAGCTGCCCAGGCGCTGCGGCCGGTAGAGATCGAACCAGTGAAAGGCGCCCCCCCAGACCAGGACGATGGGGACGAGTTGCAGCAGGTATTCGCGGAGCGGGGGAACATCCGGGGTCACGAGCGCCGGACCGACGACGTAGAAGCGCAGGCCGTACGCGGCGAGCCAGCAGAGGGCGATGAGGACCACGTCGATGGCCAGCGTGAGATGCTCGAAGACGCGCGAGTGCGCCTTCAGCACTGAACGAGCCCGGGCCGGCGCAGCCCGAGGAAGGCCGCGATCCGCTCCTTGAACCGCGCGCGATCGAATTCCTCTGCGCGCGCCCGCAGCCGCTTCGGATCGAACGCGACCGCGCCGCTCTCGAGACGACGGAGGGCATCGACGAGCGCGTCGACGGTCTGCGCGTCGAAGAAGAGGCCGGTCGGCGGCTCGGGGCCGCCCGGCGGCACCACCGTCTCCAGGGCCCCACCGGCGGCGAAGGCGACGACGGGGCGTCCCGCCGCCATCGCCTCCAGCGGCACGATGCCGAAATCCTCGACCCCGGGAAACACGAGGGCGCGGCACCGCCGGTACAGCTCGGCGATCTCCGTGTCGGAGCGCCAGCCGAGGAACTCGACCCCGGGACCGGCGAGCGCCCGCAAGGCACGCTCCTCGGGGCCCGATCCCACGACCAGGAGTCGACGGCCGAGACGGTTCACCGCCTGAATCGCCAGATCCAGGCGCTTGTAGGGCACCAGCGCGGAGACGACGAGGTAGAACTCGCCCGCGTCACCGTCGGCCGGCTCGAACCGCTGCACGTCGACCGGCGGGTAGATGACCTCCGCGGAGCGGCCGTAGTAACGCTCGATGCGGGACGCCACGTGGCGCGAGATCGCGATGAAGTCATCGACGCCGTCGCTGGACCGGCGATCCCAGCGCCGGAGGCGCGCCGCCACCGGCGGCATCAGCGCGCGGACGAGCGGCCGCGCGCGGCGGCCGAAGTAGTCGTCGTACAGATCCCAGACGTAACGCATGGGCGTGAAGCAGTACGAGACATGGCGCGCCCCCGGCGCCCGCCTGGCGCCCTTGGCCACGCAGTGGCTCGAGGACAGGACGAGATCATAGCCGCGCAGATCGAAGGCCTCGACGGCGGCGGGAAACAGCGGCAGGTAATAGCGATAGTGGGTCGCGGCGGCGGGCAGGCGCTGCACGAACGACGTGGTGACCCGGCGACGCTCGATCACCGTCGAGACGCTGCCCGGCACGTGCAGCAGCGTGAAGAGGTCGGCCTCGGGGAACAGCTCGCAGAACACCTCGAGGCACCGCTCGCCACCCCGCATGCCCGTGAGCCAGTCATGGATCAGGGCCACTCGGAGGGGAGACTGCCCGCGCTCGAACGCGGCTCGTTTCACGGTGTTCAGTCTAGCCGATCTCCTGGAGGACGGACTGCACCTCCCGGGCGGTTCTCTCCCAGGAAAAGAGCTGGGCGCGGGCGAGGCCGAGAGCGGCGTGGGTCTTTGCGAAGGCGTCGTCGGTGAAGACACGCCGGATCGCGGCGGCGATCGAGGCGCGGTCCTCGGCGTCGACGAAGATGCCGGCGTCGCCGACGACCTCGGGGAGCGAGGAGCGGCGCGAGACGACGACCGGCGTCCCGCACGCCATCGCCTCCAGGGCGGTGAGCCCGAAGCCCTCGTAGAGGGAGGGCAGGACCAGCAGGCGGGCGCCGCGGTAGAGATCCGGGAGCTCGTCGTCCGGCGCGTAGCGCTGCCAGTCGACCCGATCACCGAGGCCGAGCGCGGCGATCCGCTCCTGGAGCGCGCGGACGTGCGCCGCTCGCCCCCAGCCGCGGATGACGAGACGACCCGCGATCCCGGCCACGGCGTCCGCGAACGCCTCGACGAGGCGGAGCAGGTTCTTGTGCGGCATCACGTTCCCCACGACCAGGGCGTAGGGAGCGCCGTCCCGTGCCGCCGGTGCGGCGGCCGTGAAGCGCGCGGTGTCGTACCCGAGGAGCACGACGCGCAGGGTCTCCGGCCGCAGGCGATAGAGCTCGAGCAGATCGCGACGCGTGCTCTCGGAGCTCACGATCACGGCGGCCGAGCGGCGCAGCACCCGGGGGACGTAGTGGCGGAAATAGTACTGCTGGCGCGGATACTCCCGCGGGTAGCGCAAGGGCAGCAGATCGTGCACCACGGTGACCTGCGGCAGCGCCGGGCGCAGCAAGCCCTCGGGCATCAGGTTGAGCAGCAGCCGCGGCCGCGCCCGCGCGACCCGGCGACGCAGGCCCGTCTGCGTCCACACCAGGCGCGCCAGGTGACCGATGGCGCCCCGCTCGGGACGCAGCGCCGCCGGCACCGGCTCGAGGCGCGCCCCCGGCGCCACGATCAGGTCGGGGCGAGAGGTGTAGACGATCAGCCGCTCGCCGAGCCGGTCGAGCGCGTGGATGAGATGCAGGGCGTACAGCCCGAGACCGGTCGGTCGGTCCCCGATGATCGCGGCGTTGACGGCGATCGCGCCGGGGGCCGTCACCCGACGAGGCGGAAGACGACGATCCGCCAGAGCGCCGCCACCGCGTCGCGCCAGCCGATCTTCTTGCCCTCGGCGTACGTGCGGCCGTGGTAGGAGATCGGCACCTCGTAGATCCGCGCGCCGAGCCTCGCGGACTTGATCACGAGCTCGGGCTCGATGTCGAACCGGCGGGCGCGCAGGCGGAGCTGCTTGAGCACGGACGTGCGGAAGGCCTTGTAGCCCACTTCCATGTCGCTGAGGTTCAGATCGGTGGCGAGATTGCACATCATGGTCAAGAAGCGATTGGCGAGGAAGTGACGGTAGTAGAGCACGCGGTGCTCGCCGCCGTGAAAGCGGTTGCCGAAGACGATGTCCGCGTGCCCCTCCACGATGGGCTTGAGGAGCGCCGGATAGTCGCGGGGATCGTACTCGAGGTCCGCGTCCTGAATGATGACGACGTCGCCGGTGACGTGCTGCATGCCGAGGCGAATGGCCGAGCCCTTCCCCTGGTTCGCGTCCTGGAAGATGACCCGCGTGTCCGCGTGCCGGCCGGCCTGATCGCGCAAGAACTCCCGCGTGCCGTCGGTCGAGCAGTCGTCGACGACAATGAGCTCGATGGCGCAGTCGACGGGGGCGGCACGCACGCGGGCGAGGATCTCCCCGATGGTGCCCACCTCGTTGTACACGGGAACGATCACCGAGAGCTTCATGGGATCGTCACCGGCCGGTATCCGGCGACCACCGCACGGTAGACGTCGAGCGTCGACCGCGCCGTGCGCTCCCAGGAAAACCGGCGCGCCTGGACCAGCCCGCGCGCCCGCAGATCGGCGCGCAGCGCCTCGTCGTCCCACAGACGGGCCAGGGCGGCCGCGAGCCCGTCGACGTCGTCGGGGCTCACGAAGAGCGCCGCGTCGCCCACGACCTCGGGCAGCGACGAGACGTTCGACGTCAACACGGGCGCGCCGCAGGCCATGGCCTCCAGCGGAGGCAACCCGAACCCCTCGTAGAGCGAGGGATACACGAAGGCGCGCGCGCCGGAGAGCAAGACCGGTCGCAGCTCGTCCGGGACGTAGCCGAGACCGCGCACCCGTCCGCCGCGCTCGAGGCGGTCGACGATGGCGCGAATGGCGGCGTTGTTCCAGCCGGGCCCGCCCGCCAGCACGAGCGGTCCGATCCTCGCCGGCGTCAGCTCGAGGGCCCGGAGCAGCCGGAGCAGGTTCTTGCGGGGCTCGATGGTCCCCATGAACAGCAGATACTCGCCCTGCCGCAGGCCGAGAGGCGCCAGGCGGGCCGCGACCTCGACGGCCGGCCGAGGCGTGAAGCTGGGGCCGACGCCTTCCGGAATTACGGAGACGCGCTCGGGCTCGACGGGCAGGAGCTTGAGGACGTCGTCTCGGGTCGAGCGCGAGGGCGTGATGATATGGCTGGCTCGCGTCACCGCCGGCTCGAGGGCGGGCGCCATCCGCGCCAGCCGATCGGCGGGATGCCATTCCGGAAAGAGCAACAGCGTCAGATCGTGGATGGTCAGCACACGGTGCGCGGCCGGCACCCGATACGGGAAGATGTTGTTCGTGGCGTGAAAGACGTCACAGGGCGGGTCGATCCCGTAGTCGAGCTCGGCATCGCGCCCGAGCCGGCGCTGCAGGCGCGCGCGCGCCGTCGTCCACCAGCTCGGGACGATCAGCTCGACGTTGGGCTCGGTGAAGCCCGGGAGCCGCGGGGCGCGGCGCCTCACGATTCGCAGCGGGTACGGCGCGAGGACGTAGTAGCGCCCCTCCTCGCCGAGGCGGGCCAGGGCCTGCACGAGCTGCCGGGTGTAGTGCCCCACTCCCGTGAGCGGAGCGAGGAGCGGCTGCCCATCGAGGGCGACGCGCATGTCAGGCCGGCGTGGCCGCCCGGGGCACGTCCTTCACGACGTGCGGTCTCGCGTATCGCGAGGGAGGATGCGCCAGCGATGACGGATCTTCGTCACGCCCTGCTCGGTCCCTTCGTCCCGGACCGAAAATGGATAGCGGCGGCTGTGATAGTCGTACGGCGTGCCGTCCTGGGCGTGCACCGCGACGTCGACGAAGTAGCTGCCGGCGATGAGATCGAGGGAGTCGATCGTCACCTCGACCTCGCCCGCGGTCCGCAGATCCGGCAGGGAGATCTTCGCCAGGATGGTGTTCGTGCCGTACACCCAGAGACCGTCGTTGCGGACGATGGCGAATCCGAAGACGCGGCTGTCCACGGCATGGTGCACCCGATAGCGGAAGCGGATCGTGACGGGCTCCCCGCTGCCGTAGACGTAGCGCTCGTGGCCGTGGGCATCGTCGAGCTGGACGCGCTCGATCTCGATCTCGCGCGTGCCCCATCGGTCCAGCGTGGGTTCCGTGGTCCCGACGTCCGTCCCGGCCTCCGGAGGAGCCGGCTCCTCGTACGAGCGCGCCAGCATGTCCGACTCCTGTTCGGCCACGGCCTGGCGATAGAGATCGACCACTTTGCGGGGCGCGCCGGCGGCCTTGATGACCCCGCGGTCGAGCCAGACCGCCTCGTCGCACCATCGCTCGACGGCCGCGGGGTCGTGGGTGACGAGCAGGATCGTCTTGCCCAGCCGCCGGAACTCCGCGAGCCGATCGGCGCACTTGCGCGCGAAGGCCTCGTCGCCGATGGCCAGGACCTCGTCCATGAGGAGCACGTCGGGATCGAGATGCACGGCCACCGCGAAGCCGAGGCGCATGTACATCCCGGACGAGTACGTGCGCGCGGGGGCGTCGATGAACTCCGCCAGCCCCGAGAACTCGACCATCTCGTCGAGCCGACGTCGTACCTCGCGCTGCGACATGCCGAGGATGATGCCGTTGATCACGATGTTCTCGCGTCCGGTCAGCTCCGGATGGAACCCCGCTCCCAGCTCGATCAACGGAGCCACCCGGCCCCGGACACGCAGGGTCCCGCTGTCGGGACGATAGATCCCGGCGATGAGCTTGAGCAGGGTGCTCTTGCCGGAGCCGTTGGCGCCGACGATGCCCAGGGTCCGTCCCTCTTCGACCGTCAGCTCGATGTCTCGCAGGGCCGCGAACCGCTCCTTCAGGCGATGGCGACGGCCACCCCCCAGGAGCTCGAGGACGGCCGACTTCACCGTGGTGGGCGGCCGTCCACCGTGGAAGCGAAAGCGCTTGGAGATCGCGTGCAGCTCGATCGCCGCGGGCATCAGACCTGCTCGGCCAGCCCCCAGCGGAGGCGGTCCGACAGCGCCAGCGCCAGCCCGAAGACGGCGATGGC
>Ga0207646_10005371_pt1 | contig 13490 bp, 9 predicted proteins | sample KBSK5502metaG_FD_184343 | JGI IMG/M metagenome (GOLD analysis project Ga0207646, IMG submission 184343) | Corn, switchgrass and miscanthus rhizosphere microbial communities from Kellogg Biological Station, Michigan, USA - KBS K5-50-2 metaG... | ecosystem: Host-associated > Plants > Roots >... | reverse complement strand
GCCGTACATGATGACGTCGGGGTTTTTGCCCTTGATCTTGGTAAGGATCGCCTTGAAGTCGGTCGCCTTGTCGTTGGTATATTCGCGTGCGACGACAGTCGCGCCGGCGGCCTTGGCGGCCTTCTCCGTCTCATCGGCCAGACCCGCGCCGTACGCCGACTTGTCGTCGATGATCGCGATCTTCTTTCCGCCGAGCGTCGTGACCGCTTCCTTGCCGATGACGCTGCCCTGCTGCACGTCGTTCGCCATGACGCGGAATACGGTCTTGAAGCCCTGCAGCGTCAGCTTCGGATTCGTCGCCGACGGGGAGACCATGGGGATGCCCGCATCGCTGTAGATCTTCGAGGCGGGGATCGACGTACCAGAGTTCAGGTGCCCGACCACGCCGGCGACTTTGTCGTCGACGAGCTTCTGTGCCACGATCGTGCCCTGCTTGGGATCGGCCTGGTCGTCCTGAGCGTCGAGCTCGAACTTGACCTTCTTGCCATCGATCGTGGCGCCCTTCGCGTTGGCGTCATCGATGGCCAGGCGGGCGCCGTTTTCGTTGTCCTTGCCGAGGTGCGCCTGGGGACCAGTGGTCGGGCCGACATGCCCGACCTTGACGGTCATCTCCGGCATGGCCGGTGCGGCGGCAGGGGCCGGCGTCGCGGCCTGCTTCGGTTCTTCCTTGCCGCAGCCGTACGCGGCCAGCAAGGCCGCAGCGACGAGCGAGACCCCGAACGAGCGGTTGAGTGTCATGAATTCTCCTCCCAAAAAGGGTAATGAAGGGGTAAGGAACGGGTGAACGGGGTGAAAGGGACGGGCGTGGAGCCGAGGATTATTCTCTGGCAGGCGTAAGCTGTCAATTCCGGCCGAGGGCGCGCGCGCACGCCAACGCGGCGCGCCGCGGTTCGTCGGGAACTGCAGCGCCTTCGGGCGGCGGGCCGGCGTTTCGTCGGTTTGCGCTTGTCGCGCCGCCGCGGTCTGGCCTAAACTCGCGCACTCTTTTTTTGAATCCGGCGCTATGGCCCGTTGCATCCAACGGGCGACGATTGGCGGCGGAAAAGGCCGCGGGGGCGCATCGCCGCGCCAGCCCACAAGGTCCAGCCGGTCCTGGGAGAAAGATTTTCAGTCATGGCAGCACGGTTCACACGGAGGCGCACGCTCGTTGTTCTGGCGGTCTTCCTGGTCCTGGGCGTCCTGGCAGGTAGCGTAGCGCTACGGGCGAACAGGAGCGCTGCAGACTCGCCGGGAGGCTCCCGTTCCCCTCCGGTCGCGCTCGAATTTGCGGCGGCTGATCTGGCCTACGTCGAGCCGAAAGCGCTCACGCGCTGGCTGCCGCTCTCCGGCACGCTGCAGCCGGTCGACCAGACGACGGTCAAGGCCAAAGTATCAGGCGAAATCCGTCAGGTAGCGGTTCGCGAGGGCGAGACGGTAAGGGCGGGACAGGTCATCGCGCGCTTCGATACTGCCGATCTCGAGGCCAAGCTTACCGATCGGATCGGCGCGCTCGAATCGAGCCGGGCCCAGCTTGCCATGGCGGAGAAGACGCGGACGCAGAATCAGCAGCTGCTCAAGCAGAAATTCATCTCCCAGAACGCCTACGACAGCGCCGAGAGCAATCTGTCGGTAAGCCAGGGCACGCTCAAATCCAACGAAGCGCAGGCCCAACTGGCGCGGAACGCGTTGCGCGACGCGGTCGTCACGGCGCCGCTGTCGGGAATCGTCGCCAAGCGCCACGTCCAACCGGGCGAGAAAGTGAGCTTCGATGCGCCGCTCGTCACCATCGTCGATCTGGCGCAGATGGAGTTGCGGGCAATGGTTCCTGCCAACGACATTCCCGAGCTCGTCGTGGGTATGAAAGTCGACTTGGCGATCGACGGTTTCGGGGATCGGCGCTTCACCGGCACGATCGAGCGCATCAATCCCACGACCGAAGCAGGTACGCGGGCGATCATCGTGTTCATTCATATCCCGAATCCGGATGCGGCGCTCCGTGGCGGGATGTTCGGAACGGGCAAGGTCACGCTGACGGCCGGCGCGCCGGTACCTACGCTGCCGGCCATCGCGGTTCGGACCGAAGCGGGGCAGAACTTCGTCTGGACGATCGAGAAAGGGAAGCTCGCCCGCCGCATCGTGACGGTCGGCCGGCGCGACGACACGGTGGGCCGCGTCGAGATCAAGACCTCGCTTCCCCCGGACGTCCCGATCCTCGCGGCGCCGTTCGACAACCTCAAGGCGGGCGCGCCGGCGCTGGTGCGGGCTTCGCTTTTACCCACGTCCGCCGGTGCGAGTTGACGGCGTGAATGTCTGCGCCGGATAGGGGAGAACAGGCCAATGTGGATCACTCGCGTCTCGATCAACAACCCGGTTTTCGCTACCATGGTCATGGTCGGCATCGTGGTGCTCGGAGCATTTTCGTACGCGCGGCTGCGCGTCGAGCAGATGCCGGACGTCACGCTGCCCTACGTCCAGATTCTGACTCTCTATCCGGGTGCTTCGCCCGAGGTCGTCGAAACGGACGTGAGCAAGCCGATCGAAAACGCCGTCAACACCGTTTCGGGCATCAAGCGGATCTATTCGAACTCTTGGGAGGGGCGAAGCCAGGTGTTCGTCGAGTTCCGCCTCGGCACCGATGTCACCCGCGCGATCCAGGACGCTCGCGACAAGATCGCGCTGGTGCGACCGAGCTTTCCCCGCGACGTCAAGGATCCGCAGGTCATCCGGGTCGAGGTCGAGGACAACCGACCCACCGTGTCGCTCGCGGTGCTCTCGCCGACGGTCGAGCTGCGCGAGCTGACTTCGCTCACCGATCAGACGATCGTCAAGGCGATCGAGAATATCCCCGGCGTCGCGCAGGTCATCGTCAACGGACGCGTGACGCGGCAGATACTCATCCAGATCAAGCCCTCGGCGCTGGCATCGCTCGGTATCGGCGTCGATCAGGTGATGACCGCCGTCCAGAACGCCAACCAGGACGTCCCCGCGGGGCGTATTACGCGCGGGCACAGCGATTCGATCGTGCGCGTCGAGGGCAAGATCAAGGACCCGGCGCAGTTCGCCCGCATCATCGTCGCGCAGCAGGGCGGCGGCCCGGTTTATTTGAGCCAGGTCGCGGACGTCATCGACGGCGAGAAGGAGCTCGATTCGATCTCGCGCATCAACGGCCGGCCGTCGATCACCATCGACATTCGCAAGGCGCAGGATGCCAACATCGTCGAGACCGGCCGCGGCGTGCGCGAGGCGCTGGAATCGCTGAAGGCGCGTCTTCCAGCGGATGTGGAGGTACGGCTCGTCTACTCGCAGGCGGACCAGGTGGAGGCGAGTGTCGCCCAAGTCAAGGCAACGATCGTCGAGGGCGCGCTGCTCACGGTGCTGATCGTATTCCTGTTCCTGCATTCCTGGCGCAGCACCATCATCACCGGGCTCACATTGCCGATCGCGGTGATCGCGACGTTCATCGCGCTCTACGCGTTCGGCTTCACGCTCAACATGATGACGCTGATGGCGTTGTCGCTGTGCATCGGGCTGTTGATCGACGATGCGATCGTGGTGCGTGAGAACATCGTGCGCCACCTGGGAATGGGCAAGACCCATCTCGCGGCGGCGCGCGAAGGCACGGACGAGATCGGGCTCGCGGTGATGGCGACGACCTTTGCGATCGTCGCGGTGTTCGTGCCGATCGCGTTCATGAAGGGCCTTGTCGGCCAGTTCTTCTTGCAGTTCGGCCTGACCGTCGCGGTTGCCGTGCTGGTGTCGCTGTTCGTGAGCTTCACGCTCGATCCGATGCTCTCTTCGCGCTGGCGCGATCCGCCCGGAGCGCGCTTCTCGCGCGTGCCGTGGCTGGGCCGCTTCATGGACCGCGTCGAGGGCGTCGTCGAATGGGTGCACGTTATATACGGGCGGCTGCTGGAGTGGGCGCTCTCGGATGCCAAGCATCGGCTCTACGTTCCTGCATTCGGCGTATGGGCTGCGTTGCGGACGCGACAGTGGGGCGCGCTCAAGGCTCGCCGGGCGACGATCAGCAATCGCGGCATCGTGCTGTGGACCGCGGTGCTTATTTTCTTCGGCAGCTTTGCACTCGTTCCGCTTATCGGCAACGAATTCTCGCCGCAGGTGGATGAGAGCTTCATTTCGCTGCGGCTGAACACACCCGTCGGCACGAGCCTCGAGTCCAGCGACGGCAAGGTGCGCGAGGTCGAGGCGGTCCTCAAGCAATTCCCCGAGGTTGTGCTTGCGATGACGACGGTGGGCAGCTGGGATGGCCGCAACTACGCGCGGGTGAACCTCAAACTTACCGACCGCAGCGCGCGCGCGCGCTCGCAGAAGGATCTGGAGCGCGCCATCCGCCAGGCACTGCGACCCATTCCCGGCATCGAGCTGGCGCTAGGCTACGATCGTCCGATCTGGGTCAACCTGCTGGGTCCGGATCCCGACACGCTGAAGCGACTGATCAACGAATTCGCGGCGAAGGTTGCGCAGGTTCCGGGGATCGCGGATATGGAGATCTCCGAAAAGCCCCCGAACCCCGCCTTGTCGATCCGGCTCAATAATGATGCGGCGGCCGATCTGGGCATCTCGGTGCAGCAGGTCGGTGCGACGATCCGGCCGCTGCTGGCAGGGGAAACCGTCAGCTACTGGCTTGCGCCGGACGACCAGAACTACGAGGTCAACGTGCAATTGCCGAAGGAAGGGCGGAGGCTCGCCTCCGACCTCGGCAATCTCTATCTGTCGACCAGCAAGCGCGGCCCCGACGGCGAGTTGCGCATGGTGCCCTTGCGGCAGGTTGCCGAAATCGTCGAGACGACGAGCCCGCAGATCATCAAACGGCTGGAGCTGCAGCGCCGCGTCGCGCTGTACGCCAATGCGGAAGGCCGCCCCTCCGGCAACGTCGGCGACGACGTCAAGAAGATCGTCGACACAACACAGCTGCCGCCTGGCTACCGCTTCGTCATTGCCGGGCAGCAGGAGGACTCCGCGGAATCGAAGTCTGCGCTCATGGCCTCGCTCGGGCTCGCAATCATCTTCATCTACCTCGTGCTCGCGTCGCAGTTCGCCAGTTTCACGCAACCGATTGCGATCATGGCCTCATTGCCGTTCACGCTGATCGGCGTGCTGCTCGCGTTGCTGCTCACCGGAACGACGCTCAACATCTTCTCGATGATCGGATTCGTGATGTTGATGGGCCTGGTGACCAAGAATGCGATTCTGCTCGTCGACTTCGCCAACCGCTCGCGTCGAAGCGGCGCGGCACTGCACGATGCGCTGCTCCTGGCGGGCCAGGTGCGGCTGCGGCCGATCCTGATGACGACGAGCGCGATGATCTTCGGCATGCTGCCGCTGGCGCTGGGCCTCGGCGAAAGCGGCGAGACGCAGGCGCCGATGGGCCGCGCGATCATCGGTGGCGTGATCACGTCGACGCTGCTGACGCTCGTCGTCGTGCCGGTCATCTACACTTACCTCGATCGCCTGTTCGAGTGGAGGAAAGCCAGGCATGCTGCGCGTCAGGCTCGCGGCGCGGAGGCGGCTGACGCGCCGGCCAGCGGCGATTGACGTGGAATGATGGCAGACGGCATCATTGGTCGACTTCGGGTCAGCTGTCATGCCAGACAAAGGGGATGCATGGATTTCGAGCAGGCACGCTTCAACATGGTCGAGCAGCAAGTCCGCACCTGGGCGGTGCTGGACCAGGAAGTGCTCGACCTGCTGTTTCAGGTCAGGCGCGAAGACTTCGTCCCGCCGGTTTATCGGACGTTGGCGTTCGCCGATCTCGAAATACCCCTGGGAGACGGCGAACGCATGTGGACGCCCAAGATGGAAGCGCGGGTGCTGCAGGAGCTGCAACTCAAAGCCAACGATTCGGTGCTCGAAGTCGGCACGGGCAGCGGCTACCTGACTGCCTTGCTCGCGCGGCGCTCGGCCGATGTCACCAGCGTCGAGATCAATCCCCGTCTTCATGCCGAGGCGTGGACGCACCTGGCCGGCGCCGGCATAGCGAACGCGCGGCTCGAAGCGGGCGACGGGGCCCGCGGCTGGCGTAACGGGGAATACGATGCCATCGTCCTGACGGGCTCGACGCCGATCCTGCCGGACTCGTGGTTCAAGCAATTGAGGCCCGGCGGACGCCTGTTCGCAGTCGTTGGCGACCCGCCGGCCATGACGGCGCGGCTGACGCGCTGGAGTGCCCCGGGAGCAATTGTTCACCAAGACCTGTTCGAGACGGTGATCGCGCCGCTCAAGAACGCGCCGCAACCGGCACGATTCGTGTTCTGAGCCGGTGACCGGCAGACGCTCCTCACAGATCCCCGACCAATGTTGAAACGCACGCTTGTGTTCGTGCTCGGCGCCGCCATGGGCGCGGTGCTGCCGTCAGCGGCTGCCGAGGACCTGCTGCAGATCTACCGCGACGCGCTCGCGAACGATCCGACGCTCGCCTCGGCGCGTGCGACCTGGCTCGCGACGCAGGAAGCTGTGCCGCAGGCACGGGCAGGGCTGCTGCCGTCGGTGACGCTGGTCGGCAATGCCAATCGCCAGAACTTCTACGAGAAGCTCCACACCGATCCCAGCGTATCGGTGACCGAGAACTTTCCGGCGTACAACTACACGGTCTCGGCGAGCCAGCCGCTTTATCGCAAGCAGAACCTCGTCGCGCTGGATCAGGCGAAGCAGACGCTCGGCCAGAGCGACTACGTGCTCGCGTCCGTTCGGCAGGACCTCATCGTTCGAGTAGCGCAGGCCTATCTCGACGTACTGCTGGCGCGCTTCAATATCGAGCTGACCGAGAGCCAGAAGGCGGCGGTCAGCGAGAACCTTGCGCAGGCGAAGCGCAACTTCGAGGTCGGGACCGCGACGATCACGGATACCAATGACGCACAGGCCAAGTACGACCAGATCGTCGCGCAGGAAATCTCGACTCAGAACGACCTCGACAACAAGCTCGCGGCTTTGCGCGCGATCATCGGCCGCGCCCCGAAGGAGCTGAAGCCGTTCGGCGGCGGATTTGCGCCCCAGCTGCCGACGCCCAACGCGCTCGACGCCTGGATCGAAGCCGCCGTGCGCGACAATCCGCAGGTGCGCATCGCGCAGGCGAACTACGACATCGCAGTGCTCGAGGTGGACAGGCAGCGCGCCGGTCACTACCCGACGGTCGACCTCGTCGCGAGCTTCAATCAGGGTTACCAGGGCGGCTCATCTTCGACGTCACTGACATCGGCGGCGGCGTTCGACTCGCGGCTCAGTGTCATCGGAGTCCAGCTCAACGTCCCGCTCTACCTTGGCGGGTTGATCGACTCCAGGGTGCGCCAGGCCGTCGCCAACCTTGAAAAAACGCGGCAGGACCTCGAAACGGCGCGGCGCAGCGCGCAGCTTTCGGCGCAGACCGCGTTCAACGGCGTCACCAGCGGCGTGGCGCAGGTCAACGCCTTCGAGCAGGCGGTCAAGTCGGCGCAGGTCTCTTACGATTCGACCAAGCTGGGGCTCGAAGTCGGGGTGCGCACCAATCTCGACGTGCTCAACCAGCAACAGCAAGTCTTCCAGACGCGCTTCAACCTCGCGCAGTCGTACTACAATTTCGTGATCAGCGGGCTCAGGCTCAAACAGGCAGTCGGCACGCTCTCCGATCCCGACGTCGACGAACTCAACCGGGCGCTCGGCGGCTAAGGTTCCGCACCGCGCTCGCCGCGAGCTGCGGCGCGAGCCACTCCCACAGACGGTCGGCGGCGCCGCGATGCATCGCGTGAAATGCGCGCGCGGCCAGGCCCATCGCCTGGCGGCGTCCCGGGTCCGCGAACAGAGCAGTGAGCGCCGCGATCAACGCGTCGGCATGCGCGACGCGGAGCGCCGCGCCTGATTCGATCGCACCCGCCGTGGCTTCGCTAAAGTTGAAAGTGTGTGGCCCGATCAGGACCGGCGTGCCGACGGCCAGCGATTCGATCAGGTTCTGCCCTCCAAGCGGCAACAGACTGCCGCCGATGAAGGCCACGTCCGCAGCCGCGTAATATGCCGCCATCTCGCCCATCGAATCGCCGAGGACCACGCCGATGTCCGCGGGCACGGGCGCGTCGGCGTCGCTCCGCCGGACGAAAGGAACACCGCGTGCGCGGAGCAACTCGGCGACCGTCGCGAAGCGCTGCGGATGCCGGGGCACCAGCACCAGCAGCGGATTGTCCGGCAACCCTCGCCGCGCGAGGGCATCGAGCAACAACATCTCCTCGCCGTCGCGCGTGCTCGCCGCCACCCAGACCGGGCGCATCGCGCCGAAACGGAGCCGAAATCCGGCGCCCAGCTCGAGCGCCGACGATGGGATCGTGACATCGAATTTGAGGTTGCCGGTGACGATGGCCTCCGGAGCACCCAGCTCGGCGAGCCGCGCCGCGTCGGCGGCTGACTGCGCCGCAACGCCAGAAAGGCGCTGCAGCATCGGCCGGGTCAGCGATCGGAAGCGCGCGTAGCCGCGCGCCGAGCGCTCGGACAGTCGGGCGTTGACGAGGTACAAGGGAACCTTTGCGCTCCGGGCGCCGGCGATGAGGTTCGGCCACAACTCGGTTTCGAGCAGAAACCCAGCGGTTGGCCGGAAATGGGCATAGAAGGAGCGGACCGCGAACGGTACGTCGTAGGGCAACCACGCTCGTATAACGCGGTCGCCGAAAAGCGCTTCCGCCGTTTCCCGGCCGGTCGCGGTCATGTGCGTGAGCACGATGGCCGCTTCCGGATAGGTGGCTTTCAGTCGTTGCACGAGCGGAACCGCCGCGCGCGTCTCGCCGACCGAAACCGCGTGAATCCAATATATCGGGCCGGCGATGCTGCCTCGATAGCGCCCGAACCGTTCTCCGATGCGCTCGCGATAGCGCGGCTCGCGCCGGCCGCGCCACCACAGCCGCAGCGGCAACAGCGGCAGCGTGGCCGAGCCGAGCAGCGTGTAAAGCGCGCGCGAGGGTTCCATCAGCAAGGCGGCCGCGTGCGCAGCAGCGCGCCAGCGGCTGCGATGACCTGTGCCGGAGCGGGTATTGCGCCGACGTCGCCAAGATCGCGGGCGAGCGGGCTGGCGCGCTCGACGCCGGCAAGCCGCGGATCGGTCGCGGTGAACAATGCGACGGTGGGTGTTCCCAACGCCGCCGCGAGGTGCGTGAGTCCGGTATCGACGCCGACGACCAGCGTCGCGCGCGATAGAAGCGATGCCAGTTCGGGCAGCGTGCGCTGCGGCGGCACGGTGGCTCCGCTCGTCCCCGCAGCAATCCGGGCGCTGCGTGCCAACTCCGCGGCGTCGCCCCACGGGAGCACCGCCTCGAGACCCGCGCCGGCAACGTGCTCGAGCAGCGCTTGCCAATGCGCTTCCGGCCAAAGCTTGTCGTCGCGGCTGGTCGCGTGGAGAAAGACGGCGTAGGGCGCGTCGGGAGCCAAGGTAAGCGGCGGCGGAACGAGATCGAAGTGCGGTTCGCCCTCCGGCTTATAGCCGAACGCGCGGCCCGCGAGACGGCGACAGCGATCGATAAGATGTTGCCGCGGATCGATGCGGTAGGTATGGCGGTAGAGCAGCGTGGCCATCGGCTCGCGCACGCTCACCCGATCCGGGCCGTGCACCGGGCCGCGCGCGAGCCAGGCGATCAACGCGCCTTTGACCTGCTCCTGCAGATCGATGACCGCATCATAGCGTTCGCGAACGAGTTCGTGCCGGAATGCGCTAAGCTCGCGCCACGTCGAGCGTGAAAGTACACGATGACGCCAGCGCCGCAATGCGACCGTTATGACGCGGCGCACGCCCCGGTTCAGGCGCACCAATGCGGTAAACGGCTCTTCGACAACCCAGTCGACCGTGAGCCCCGGGCAGTGATGGTGCAGGTCGTGCACGATCGGCAGCGCATGCACGATATCGCCCAGCGACGACGGGCGGATGATCAGAGCGCTGGTCATCGCGGAACTGCCTTCTCTCGCGCTTCCGCGGTGCGGTTGCAGGAGCGATGACGGCGGATGGCTTGCGGGCGGGTTTGCACGTAGAATTAGCGGCCGCGGGCTTGTGAGCAAGAATAATCGCCGCGCGCTTCCACGTTCGAGGCGATGTCCGATCCGCTTCCCCCGCTCGCCCTTTCGCTTGTCGTGATCACGCGCGATGCCGCGGCACAACTCGCGGACTGCCTCGTTTCCGCCGCGTTTGCCGCCGAAGCGATCGTCGTCGATTCCGGCAGTCGCGATGATACCGTAGATATCGCCCGCCGCTCCGGCGCGCGCGTCGTCGCGCAGCCGTGGCTGGGCTTCGGGCCGCAAAAGAACTTTGCGGTCGCCCAGGCGGCGCACGATTGGGTCCTGTGCCTGGACGCGGACGAACGCGTGTCGCCGGAGCTCGCGGGAAGCATCCGGAGCGTCTTGCAGGCCCCGCGATGCAAGGCTTACGCAATGGCGCGCCGCAATCGCTTCCTCGGCCGCTGGCTTGCACATGGCGAGGGGTATCCGGACTGGAACCTGCGGCTGTTTGATCGCCGTCATGCGCGCTGGAGCGAGGACGACGTGCACGAGCATGTCGTCAGCGACGGAGAGGTCGGCCGCCTCGCAGGAGATCTGCTGCACTCGTCAGCCGAGTCGCTCGACGCCTATCTCGCCAAGCAGAATCGCTACACGAGCTTGCAGGCGGAAGCGATGCACGCCCGCGGCGAGCGCTTTTCCTTCGTGCGCCTCGTGTTCTCGCCGCTGGTCCGATTCCTGCGCTTCTACTTGCTCCGCGCCGGATTTCTCGATGGCACCGCGGGGCTTGTACACATCGCCATCGGAAGCTTCTCGAGCTTCTGCAAGTACGCGAAGCTGCGTGCGCTGGAGCAGGCGGAGCGCGCGCGGTGACGGCGCGCATGCGTGTGCTCGTCACGGGTGCGGCCGGGTTCATTGGCATGCATCTGGCACTGCGCCTCAAGCGTGACGGCACCGACGTCGTCGGAGTCGACAGCTTCGATCCGTATTACGACATCGCGCTCAAGCGCTCCCGAGCCGATCGGCTCGCGGCTGCGGGCGTGCATTGCAATACGCTCGATCTCGCCGACGCCGCCGCAACGCTCGCGCTGTTGCGCGACGGAGACTTCTCGCATGTTGCGCATCTCGCGGCGCAGCCCGGCGTGCGCTACTCGCTCGTCAATCCGGGCGCATACCTGCGCAACAACGTCGATGCGTTCGGCGCCGTGCTCGAAGGCTGCCGCCGCGCCGGTGTCGCGCACCTGGTCTACGCGTCGAGTTCGAGCGTTTACGGCGCCAATCACACGCTGCCGTTCTCCGAAGACCAGAACGTCGACCATCCCGTCAGTCTTTACGCCGCGACCAAGAAGGCCAATGAGCTGATGGCGCACTGCTACAGCAACCTGTATGGACTGCCGAGCACGGGGCTGCGCTTCTTCACGGTCTACGGGCCGTGGGGCAGGCCCGACATGGCGCCGATGTTGTTTACCCGCGCCATCCTCGCCGGCGAGGCGATCAAGGTATTCAACTACGGCGACATGCAGCGCGATTTCACCTACGTCGACGACATCGTCGAGGGGGTGGTGCGGGTACTCTCCCGCCCGCCGCGCGAGGTCTCTCCGAGCGGCGCGCCGTACGCGATCTATAACATCGGCAACAATCAGCCCGTGCAACTGGAAGTATTCATCGGCGAGCTCGAACGGATTCTGGGTCGCCGCGCGATAAGGGAGTATCTCCCGTTGCAGCAGGGCGACGTGCCGGCGACGTTCGCATCGATCGACCGCCTTGCAGCCGCGACGGGATTCGCGCCGACGACTCCCCTGTCCGAAGGGCTCTCGCGCTTCGTCGCGTGGTATCGCGAGTATTACAGCAGCGCCGATCCGGCTTCCCGAGCATGATAGAATTCGCGCCCCTCCGACAGGATTTCGACCGATGATTCTGGTCACCGGAGGCGCCGGTTTCATCGGCGCCAACTTCGTTCTCGATTGGTGCGCAGCGGGGGCCGAGCCGGTCGTCAATCTCGACAAGCTCACCTACGCCGGCAATCTCGGCAACCTCGCCGCGCTCAAGGGCGATGCGCGGCATGTCTTCGTCCGCGGCGACATCGGCGATCGCGCGCAGGTCGAAGCGCTGCTCTCCGAGTATCGGCCGCGCGCGGTGATCAATTTCGCCGCCGAGAGCCATGTCGATCGCTCGATTCACGGGCCGGCCGAATTCATTGCGACCAACCTCCTCGGCAGCTTTGTCCTGCTCGATGCGGTCCGCGGCTACTGGAGCGCGCTGTCCGAGCCCGAACGCTCGCGGTTCCGCTTTTTGCACATCTCGACCGACGAAGTCTACGGTTCACTCGGCCCCGACGATCCGGCGTTTTCCGAGACGACGCCGTACGCACCGAACAGTCCCTACGCGGCCTCGAAGGCCGGTTCCGATCACCTGGTTCGCGCGTATCGCCACACCTACGGGCTGCCCACGTTGACGACCAATTGCTCGAACAACTACGGGCCGCGGCAGTTCCCGGAAAAGCTGATCCCGCTCATGATCCATAACGCGGTCGCCGGCAAGCCTCTGCCGGTGTACGGCGACGGGCTGAACGTCCGCGACTGGCTCTACGTCGGCGATCACTGCGCGGCGCTCCGCACCGTGCTCGAGCGCGGGGTCCCCGGCGAGACCTACAACATCGGCGGGGGCGCGGAGATGACCAATCTGGACGTCGTGCGCACCTTGTGCCGGATCGTGGGCGAGCTCATGCCCGGGCGCGACTATGCCGCGCTGATAACGTTCGTCAAGGATCGAGCGGGCCACGACCGCCGCTACGCGATCGACGCCACCAAGGTCCGGCGCGAATTGGGCTGGGCGCCGGCGGAGACCTTCGAGTCGGGGCTCGTACGCACGGCGCGCTGGTATCTCGACAACGAGGCTTGGCTCGCGGCGGTCACGAGCAAGGAATACCAGAAGTGGATCTCGCTTAACTACGCCGGTGCGACGATCGCGGCATGAGCGCGCGCAAAGGCATCATCCTCGCAGGCGGCTCGGGGACCCGGCTATACCCGGTGACGCAGGTGATCTCGAAGCAGCTGCTGCCGGTCTACGACAAGCCGATGATCTACTATCCGCTGTCGACGCTGCTACTGGCGGGCATCCGCGACATCCTGCTCATCTCGACGCCCGAGGATACGCCACGCTTCGCGCAGCTGCTCGGCGACGGTGCGCAGTGGGGCATCCATCTGTCGTACGCGGTGCAGCGCTCGCCGGATGGACTCGCCCAGGCATTCATCATCGGCCGGGAATTCGTCGGCAACGGTGCCTCCGCGCTGGTCCTCGGCGACAACATCTTCTACGGCCACGAGTTGCAGCCGCTCCTCAAGCGCGCCGACTCGCGCACCGCGGGCGGCACCGTCTTCGCCTATCCGGTCGCTGACCCGGAACGCTATGGGGTCGCCGAGTTCGATGCGGGCGGGCACGTGCTGAGCCTGGAAGAGAAACCGCAGCAGCCGAAGTCGCGCTACGCGGTGACCGGGCTGTATTTCTACGACAACCAGGTGCTCGATATCGCGGCTTCGCTCAAGCCTTCCGCGCGC
>Ga0207646_10005370_pt1 | contig 13491 bp, 13 predicted proteins | sample KBSK5502metaG_FD_184343 | JGI IMG/M metagenome (GOLD analysis project Ga0207646, IMG submission 184343) | Corn, switchgrass and miscanthus rhizosphere microbial communities from Kellogg Biological Station, Michigan, USA - KBS K5-50-2 metaG... | ecosystem: Host-associated > Plants > Roots >... | reverse complement strand
CACGGCGGCGAGGAGGGCCTTCGGGATCTTGTTCCCGTACGCCGACCAGACCAGGAGCTCGGGGCGCAGCGCGAGGATCGCGGCCAGCTCGTCGTCATCCAGGCGCGCCGGCTGCCGGACGGGCAGCCCCATCGCGCGTGCCGCGACCTTCACCGGGGGCTCGCGCAACACCCCGCGCGACGCAGGCCGATCCGGTTGGGTGATCACTCCAACGATCTGAACGACGCCGCTCTCGCGAAGACGGTCGAGCGCCTCGAGCGACCGCACCGCGAACTCAGGGGTGCCGAGGAAAAGAGCGCGCTGTGCTAGGCGGAAACCCGTTCCTCCTCGTCAGGCTCGACCGTATGGAGGTCCTCGCGCGATCGGAGCCGATCGACATAGAGAGTGCCGTTCAGATGATCGGTCTCGTGCAGCATGCACTGGGCGCCGAACTCGTCGCCCATCAGCGTGAAGCGTTTTCCGGTGAGGTCGCCGGCGACAAGGCGCGCCGCGATCGGGCGCTCGAGCATTCCGTACATGCCTCGTATGGAGAGACAGCCCTCGCTCGTTTCTTCCTTCTCTGCGCTCGTCCATTGGATCGTCGGCTCGATCGCGACGATCCCAGCCTCGTCGACGTCCATGATCGCCACGCGCAGGGGGACCCCGATCTGCGGCGCAGCGATCCCGATGCCGTGCGCGACCACCATCGACGCGAACATGCGCGCTACGAGCGCTTCCATCTCAGGCCGGCTCAGCCGCGGTTTTTTTGCTGGCGCATGCAATACCGGATCACCGATCTGCCGGACGTCGACCGCGTTGGCCGAAACGAACTCGGGCGCTGACCACTTGGCACGGCGGCCGGCGTCGATGCGCCACGGTGTGCCTTTCGTGACGCGGAGCCGCGGCGGCGCCGGCTCCTTCGTCGGTTTGATGTCCTCGCTCACCCGAGAAGTGTCACCGGGTCCACGTCGACCGTCCACTCGTCGCTGAGCGTGACGCGATCGAGCACGCGCTCGGGCTCGCCGCGTAGAACGATCTGCGCGCGATAGCTCCCCGCTCGCTTCGCGGCGAATGCGGGCGCCGGACCGAGGACCTCGGCGTCGTCGCCGGCGGCCTCCCGCAGCCACGTTGCGAGCTCGTGCGACCGTTTCTCGACCGTCTCGATCTTTTTCGCCTGCGTGGACAGAAGCGCGAGCCGTCCGAATGGCGGATAGCCGAACCGGCGGCGTCCTTCGAGCTCTGCCTCGGCGAACGCGAGATAGTCGTGCGCGGCTGCGGCGCGGATCGCGTAGTGCTCCGGTAGATAGGTCTGGACGATGCCGCGCCCTCCTGCCTCGCCACGTCCCGACCGGCCGAGCACCTGCGTAAGCAATTGAAAGGTGCGCTCGGCGGCGGTGAAGTCGGGGAGGTTGAGGATCGTGTCCGCATTCACAACCCCGACGAGCGTGACCTGCGGCAGGTCGAACCCCTTCGCGAGCATCTGCGTGCCGACGATCACCTGCGCGTCCCCGGAGCGCATGCGCTCGAACGCGGCGGCGTGGGCGCCCTTCGCGCGGATGGCGTCGCGGTCGAGGCGAATCACCTTCGCGCGCGGCACCGCGGCCCGCACCTCCTCTTCCACGCGCTGCGTTCCGACGCCGAGCTGCTTGATCCGCGCGCTGCCGCACGCGGGGCAGCGCTCCGGCGCCTTCGCCTCGCGACGACCGCAGCGGTGGCACAACAGCGAGCCATCGGCGTGGTACGCGTACGGGATCTCGCACGCCGGGCACTTCGCCACATAACCGCAATCACGGCAGAGCACCACGGTGGCGAAGCCGCGCCGATTCAAATAGAGGATGGCCTGTTCGCCCGCCGCGACGGTGCGCTGCAATGCTTCGCGAAGCGCCTGCGAGAGCGTGCCCCGATTGCCGGTCCGGAGTTCGAGACGCAGATCGACGATGGTCGTAGGCGGCAAGGGAAGCTCCCCGACGCGTTCCGGCAGCTCGAGCGGCACAAGGTCCCTCTTGCGAGCGGCCTCATAGGTGACGACGCGCGGCGTCGCACTTCCGAGCACGACGGGCGCGCCCGTGATCCGACCGAGCTCGAGTGCGGTGTCGACCGCGTGATAGCGCGGGTCGCTCTCCTGTTTATACGAGGGCTCCTGCTCCTCGTCGACCACGATCAGACCGACGCGCTCGAGCGGCGCGAAGAGCGCGGAGCGCGAGCCGACGACGACGTCGGCGACTCCGTCGAGGATCCGCCGCCACTCGTCAAACCGCTCGCCGGCGGAGAGGGCGCTGTGCAGCAGAGCGACCCGATCCCCAAATCGCGCTATGAAGCGCGCGACGACCTGCGCGGTGAGGATGATCTCCGGCACGAGAACGATCACGCCGTCGCCACGCGCGAGCGCCGCTGTGGCCGCGCGGAGATACACCTCGGTCTTGCCGCTCGCCGTCACTCCATGCAGGAGGAAGCCGCGACCGGAGCCGAGCGCTCCCGTGATCGCGCCGATGGCGACGGCTTGCGGCCCGGTCGCCGGCAGATCCCGGGCGCGGTCCTCGTCCGGGAAAGAAAATTCGGCGGGGACGCGACGCACCGCACGCGTGCTCGCAAGCACCAGGCCGCGTCTCGCAAGCGCGCGTGCGGCCGCGGCCGACCCGCCGGCGTCCGCGAGATCCCGTGAGGTCACTGCGCCGGAAGCGAGGGCCCGGAGAGTGGCGAGCTGGCGCGCGCCGACGCGCGCCGATCCTGCGAGCGCGTCGCGGCCTCCGACATCCAGGGAGAAGATCGCTTCGGTACGTTCACCCCGCGGGGCCGCGAGGCCGGTCGTTCGCGCGCGGGAGGCGAGCGCCGGCGGGACCATGGCGCGGACCGCGTCCGCGAGCCCGCAGCGGTACCGCGCCGCCATCCAGCTGGCGAGCGCGAGCTGGTGCGGCCTGAGAAGCGGGAGGGGATGCACCAGGGCGTCGACGGTTTTCAGCTCGCGTCCGGCCGCCGCGCCGTTGAGGGATATGACCACACCCGGCACGGCACGCGTTCCAAGCGCGACGCGGACGAGGTGTCCGGGCAGTAGGTCGAAGCCTTCGGGGACCATGTAACTGAAGGTGCGCGCTGGTCCCCGCATGCCCGCGAAGACGGCGACCTCCGCGGTCCTGGCCGTCATAGCTCGTAGTGTCGCGGCTTCGTCATCTCCTTTCGAATGATCTCGGCGATCTCCTTCACGGTCTTGTCAATCTTGCCGTCCTCGTTCACCACCACATAGTCGTACTCAGGCGCCGCGGCCATCTCGATCTCTGCGTTGCGCATCCGCAGGTCGCGCTGCTCGTCGGTTTCGGTGCCGCGATCGACGAGCCGCTTGCGGAGCGAGCCGAGCGAGGGGGGCATGATGAAAATGGTCAGCGCCTCCGGCAGCATCGCTTTGATCTTTCGCATTCCTTGCGGCTCCGGCTTGACGATGACGATCCGATGGTCGCGAAGCGTGTCGGCGAGCGCGTCTTTCCGCACCCCCTTGAAGTCGCCGTGCACCATCGACCACTCGAGGAAGTTCCCGGCCTCGATCTCCGCTCGGAACTTCTCGGGCTCGTAGAAGTAGTAGTCGATGCCGTGCTTCTCGTCACGGCGAGGCTTCCGGCTGGTGGCGGTGACGTACACGACGGCGTCATCGAGTTCCTTGACGAGCCGGTGAATCACGGTGTCCTTCCCGGCGCCCGACGGCGCGGAGATGATGACCAGCAGGCCGCGACCATCGATGCTCAGCGAAGCTTCTCCAGGAGCGGAGTCGTCATGACCGGCGTCCCGAGCCCCTCGAGGTAGGCGGCGAGGTCAGGCGCGAGCGGCGCGGTGAAGGTGTGCTCGCCACCATGGGGCAAGCGGACCGTCAGACGCCACGCGTGGAGGAACTGCCGCTCGAGGCCGCTCTGGTCGCCGCGCTTTCCATACACCGGGTCGCCAACGATAGGCAGTCGCGCGTACGCGAGGTGCGCGCGGATCTGATGGGTGCGCCCGGTCACCGGTCGGACATGGAGAAGCGCGGTTCGCTCCGCGCCGGAAGCCCACGCCGCGATGCGCTCGAAGCGCGTCGTGGCCTCGCGGCCGCCCGCGCGGACGACCATCCGGCGCCGATCGCCTGGATCGCGGAGGAGCGGCGCCTCGACGATCGCCGGGGTGCTCCCTGGATCGCCCCACACGAGCGCGAGGTATTCCTTCCCGAACCTTTGGGCCTGGATCTGGCGGGAGAGCGCGAGGTGGGCCGTGTCGTTCTTCGCGACGATGAGCACGCCGCTCGTGTCCTTGTCGAGCCGGTGCACGATCCCGGGACGGGACGCGGCTCGCCCGGTGTCGGCGCTGATGCGTCCGACCACCGCGTTCACGAGCGTTCCCGTCGCGTGGCCGTACGCCGGGTGCACAACCAGACCGGCGGGCTTGTTCACGACGATGACGTCCTCGTCCTCGTAGATCACGTCGATCGGGATGTTCTCCGCCGCGAGCGACAGCGCCGGCTCCGCGTCGGGGATATCGACGGTGAGCTCCTGCCCGAGACGGACCTTGTACGCGGGTTCGACCGCCGAGCCATCGACGAGCACGCGGCCGTCTTTCGCGAGCCGCGCGATGGCACTGCGAGAGAGGAGGCTGTGCGCCGCGAGAAAGCGGTCGACGCGCTGCCCACCCTCGTCGACGCGCAGCGCTATCCGCTCCGCCACTTGACTAATCTCCGGCTAAGCCGGAGACACGCTCAGGGCTGACAGACTTGCTCCTCACGGCAGAGCCGCTCGTCGCTCGCCCTTCCACTAAGCCGGCTTCGGTGTCGCTGCGCGGTGCTCCTCGTACCAGAGCGCAAGGGTGACCAGGATGATCCCGACAACGATCGACGAATCGGCGGCGTTGAATGCCCAGAAGCGGATGTCGCCGACGCCGACGTCGACGAAGTCGACGACGTATCCCTGCGTGATGCGATCCAGCAGGTTGCCGAAGGCGCCTCCGAGCTGCATCCCGAGCGTCGCCGAGACCAGCGTGGAGTTGCTCGCGATCTGCCGGTAGTAGTAGACGATCGCGAGGACCGCCACCACCGAGAGCACCGACAGCAGCGTCGTGCGCTCCGGCAGGAGGCCGAATGCGGCTCCGGTGTTCTGCGCGTGGACGATCCGTACGTAGTCTCCGACGACGGGTCGGGCCGTGCCGAGCGGGATGTTGTCGCTGACCCACGCCTTCGTGACCCGGTCCACCACGAAGACCACGGCGGCGACGCCCGCGACGAGTAAGATCCGCGAGGCTCGCACGCCTAAGCCGTCACCATCCCGCCGTCGACGACGAGCACCTGACCGGTGATGTAGCTCGCTTCGTCCGACACGAGGAACGCGACGGCGTTCGCGACGTCCTCGACCGTCCCGAACCGAGCGAGGGGAATCTGTTTGAGGATCGTCTCTTCCATCTGCTTGAGCAGGCCGTGCGTGAGATCGGTGTCCACGAACCCCGGCGCGACGGCGTTGCAGGTGATGTTGCGCACCGCCATCTCGCGCGCGACCGTCTTCGTGAATCCGATCAGGCCGGCCTTCGCGGACGCGTAGTTCGCCTGACCCGCGTTGCCGGCCACGCCGGCGACGGACGAGACGTTCACGATGCGCCCTGCGCGCTGCTTCATCATCGGACGCATCGCCGCCTTGGTCACCAGGAACGCGCCGCGTAAATTCAGGTCGACCACCGCATCCCAGTCCTCGGCGCTCATTCGCACCAGCAGGTTGTCGCGGGTGATGCCGGCGTTGTTCACCAGAATGTCGAGCCGGCCGCCACCGAACGCGAGCGCGGCCTTCACGACGTCCTCGGCCTCGCCGTCGACGGAAACATCGCCCTGAATGAGAGTGGCCTCGCCCCCGTCCTGTTCGACGAGGCGCTTCGCCTCCGCGGCCGCTTCCGCGTTTCCCTTGAAGTTGATCGCGATGCGGGCGCCGTCGCGCGCGAGGCGGATCGCGGTCGCGCGCCCGATGCCGCGGCCCGCGCCGGTGATGAGTGCGGTCCGCCCTGCGAGACCCATGCCTGCCGAAACTAGCAGGGACTCCGTCTAGAAGGGCGGCTCCGTCGGAGAACGACGTGCCATCTGCTTGACCAGAAGCTCCCCGATGCGGCGCGCCCCTTCCTCTTTTGTGAGGTCGGGGTCGAAAGCGCCACCTTCCTCTTCGGCGAGCTCCTGCAGATAAGCCGCCTGTGCCTCGCTCATCCCGCCCTCCGCTTTCCCCTTCGCCGGCACCCGAGCCGCCGACTTCCGCGTCCGCCGGCGCGGGGTAGAGGCCGCGGACCCGCCCTTACCGCGATTCAGAAGCTCGTCGATCCGTCGCGAGGCGGCCGCTTTGCTGAGGCTCGGGTCGAACTCCTCACCGGCATCGGCGGACAGTCGTTTGAGGAAGGAGGCCTGCGAATCGGTCATCGGCTCGCCTGCAGTCTTCCACTCCTCCGGCGGTCGCTCTGGTGCATTCGGCACGCCTCGATTCTGTGGAACCGCGGCGCCGGTGTCTAGGCGGCGCGGAAGATCAATGAAGCGTTATGTCCGCCGAAGCCCATCGAGTTAGAGAGCGCGGTCTTGATCGGCCGCGCGCGCGCCTCGTTCGGCACGTAGTCGAGGTCGAGCGCCGGGTCGGGCGTCTCGTAGTTGATCGTCGGAGGCACGCAACCGTCGCGCATCGCGAGCACGCACGCCATGGCCTCGAGCGCCCCGGCCGCCCCGAGCAGGTGACCGGTCATCGACTTCGTCGACGAGACCATGAGCTTGTAGGCGTGGTCGCCGAAGACATGCTTGATCGCGGCCGTCTCCTCACGGTCGTTCGGCTGCGTCGACGTGCCGTGAGCGTTGATGTAGTCGATATCGGACGGCTTCATGCCGGCCTGGTCGAGCGCCATCTGCATCGCGCGCGCGTTGCCTTCGCCCTCGGGAGACGGCGAGGTGATGTGGTACGCGTCGGCCGTCGCGCCGTACCCGACGACCTCGCCGTAGATCTTGGCCTTGCGCGCGAGCGCGCGCTCGCGCTCCTCGAGGATGAGAACGGCGGATCCTTCTGAGAGAACGAACCCATCACGATCCTTGTCGAACGGCCGGGACGCCTTCTCGGGCGCGTCGTTGCGGCGGCTCATCGCGTGCATCGTCGCGAACGCCCCGATCGGGAGTGGGAGCACCGCGGCCTCCGCCCCTCCGGTCACCATCACGTCGGCCTGCCCGCGCCTGATGAGCTCCGCACATTCGCCGATCGAGTGCGAGCTCGACGCGCACGCCGACACGTGGGTCAGGCTTGGACCGCGGACCTCGAATTGCATCGAGATCTGCGCCGATCCGGCGTTCGCCATGAGCATCGGCACGAGGAACGGCGAGAGGCGCGACGGTCCCCGCTCCTTCATGAGGAGGACCTGGTCGATCAGCGTTTCGATCCCGCCGACGCCGGTCGCGATGGCGACGCCGATGCGGTCACGATCGGGCCCGCCACCCCTGAGTCCCGCGTCCTCGATGGCCTGTGCGGCGGCGGCGACCGCGTACTGCGTGAACCGATCGGTGCGGCGGATCTCCTTGCGGTCCATGTACTTCGCCGGATCGAAACCCTTGACCTCGCCCGCGATCTGCGTCTCGTAAGGCGACGGATCGAAGCGCGTGATCCGACCGATGCCGCTTCGACCGTGAACGAGCGCGTCCCAGGTGCTCCTGACGTCGAGACCAAGCGGCGTCACGGCCCCGAGGCCGGTGACGACGACGCGGCGAGTCACCGCGGCGCGACGGCGCGGTCCCGTAGGGCCGACAGCGCTCCGGTGATGGACAGGGGATCGGACACGTTGAGGAGCTTCACGTCGGCGATGCGCTTGACCAGGCCGTTGACGACCTGACCCGCGCCGATCTCCACGAACGTCGACGCGCCACGTTCCGCCATGTAGCGGACGGAGCGCAGCCACTCCACACGGTTCGAAAGATGGCGTACGAGCGCGTCAGGTATCGCCGACGCGGACGGATGCGGCATCGCGCTGACGTTCGCGACGATCGGGACGACCGGCTCGTGGAAGTGGAGCGTGCGCATGAATGCCGCGAGATCTGGACCGATACGACCCATGTCCGGGAAATGGAAGGGTGCGGATATGCGGAGCGGGATCACCTTTCGTGCGCCGTGCCGCGTCAGCGCCTCGCTGACCTTGGCAACGCTCTCGCTGTCTCCGGCGATCGTCACCTGCGCCGGTCCGTTGTCGTTCGCCACGACCGCGCTTCCGACGGGCAGCGTGTCCTTGATCACACGATCGACCTCGGCGGCGGGAAGGCCGACGATCGCGGCCATCGCCCCCTTCGCGCCCCGCGACGCGGCGAGGCGGCCGCGCTCAGCGACGAGGCGGAGAGCGTCCTGGAACGTCAGCACGCCCGCCGCGACGAGCGCCGTGAATTCGCCGAGCGAATGTCCCGCGACGAAGCGCGGGCGCAGCGACGCAGGAAGCGCCGCGACGCCACGCGGCTCGACGCCATCGCTCGAGCGCCGGCCCAGCTTCGCGTTCACGGACTCGATGAATGCCTCGAGGATCGCCACGCTCGTCGTGAGGATCGCGGGCTGGGCCACGGTCGTCCCGTCGAGGTCATTCGACGGTCCGTCAAAGCATATCTTCGAGAGCTCGTATCCCACGGTGCGATCGGCCTCGTCGAAGATCTCACGGGCGCGCGCCGACTGCTCGTAGACCGCCCGGCCCATGCCGACGACCTGCGAGCCCTGCCCTGGAAAGACGAATGCGAGATCTCCCACTTGAGAAGCAAACGATAGCTCATCGCGTCGAGACCGTGACTCATTCCGATACACTCGCCGTGTAGTGAATCGACGATACGTCCAGCGCGAACGCGCACGCACGACGGCCCGAACGTCGAGCGCGATCGAGTCCGCGGCGCTACGCGAGGTCGCGCGGCGCGGTTACACGGAACTCCGCGTCAGCGAAGTCGCGCGGCGGGCTCACGTCTCGCCGCGAACGGTCTACCTACATGCGCCGACGAAGGAACGTCTCGTTGACTCCGCGCTCCGGGGGCGGGCCGAGGGTTTGATCGGACGGATCGAACGATGGCGGCCGCGCGGTGAGAGCGCGGACTCCGTGCTCGCCGAGCTCATCGCCATGCACGAGCGCGAGTACCGAGCCGAATCGGTCCTCCTCGAGACGCTCGTGGACGGTGCGCTTCCGCGCGAGATCGCCGCGCTTCTCCGCGAGCTGGATGGAGTCCGCCTCGGCATCATCACGCGCACGATCAACGACCTCGCCCGTCGCGGCGGGCTTCGCGTTCGCCCGAGCGATGCCATCGCCCTTGCCCATGCGCTCCTTTCCTATCCGACCTGGCGAACGGCACTCACGGGTCCAGGCCGCCGGCGCGCTCCGCGTCTCATCTATTCGGCGCTTCGGAGCGCTTTGCTCTAGCAGCCCGCGCGTAGGCTGTGGGCGTGGAGGGGGCAGCGGTCCGTCCGATGGTGGGCACCCGATCCGGACTCTCGCGCGCTGCCTGGCTGGCGTGGGCGAGCGTCATTCTCTACGCGGGCTTGACCGTCGCGACGCTCCTCCTCGAGCTCCGGTTCGTCGGTCGCGTGGCGGTGCTCGACCTGTGGGTCGTCATCGCGCTGGCGGCCTCCGGAGTGGTGGGTGCGCTGATTGTCAGCAGGCATCCACGTCATCCGATCGGTTGGATGTTCTGCGCCGCCCCGCTCTTTTTCGGGGCGTCTTTCTTCGCACACCAGTACGCGATCCAAGCCTTGGTCGTGGCCCCCGGCACGCTCCCGTTCGGTCACGCGATGGCCTGGTTTGGATTCTGGCTTGAGATCCCGGCCCTCGCGGTGTTCGTCCTGTTCCTTCCCCTTCTCTTTCCCGATGGACACCTGCCGTCAGCGCGGTGGCGACCGGCGGCGTTCGTCGCCGCCGCAGCCGTCGTCGTCGCGGCGCTCATCACCATGGTCACGCCAGACACGTATGCGGACCTCGGCTACCCGTCCATACGGAACCCAATCGGACTCGATCAGTACAAGGGTGTCTTCGACGTGATCGATGTCGGAATGAGGGTGCTTCTTCTCGTCATCGTTGCGGTCGGCGCGTTTGCGCTTTTCAGTCGCGTGCGCGGCGCGGACGCGGACGAACGGCGGCAGATCAAATGGTTCGCGTACGCAGGCACGCTTCTCTTCGTCACATTCGTCGTCGACGCAATCGCAAGGTTCGTCCCCTCGCTGATGAGCGTGACGGCGCTCCTCGCGGGAGCCGCGCTGAGCGCATTCCCGGCCGCGGTCGGCATCGCGATCCTGCGGAACCGCCTCTACGACATCGATCTCATCATCAATCGCACCGTCGTCTATGTTCTGTTGACCGCGTTCCTCGCCGGCGTGTACACCGCGAGCGTCGCGCTCTTCCAGCGCATGTTCGTCGCGATGACGGGTCAGGGCTCGGACATCGCCATCGTGATGACGCTGTTCGTGCTCGCGACCGTGTTCACACCTGTCAAGAACACGCTGCAGGAAAAGGTCGACCGGCGAATCAAGCCCACCCAGAGTCACGTTGCCCATACGGCGACGCGCGTGAGCGGGATCGACGACCTCCTGATGCTCTCCGAGCTGCACGACCGCGGTGTTCTGACCGATGAGGAATTCAGCGCAAAGAAGAAGCAAGTCCTCCTTCTCTAGGAGCTCTCCGCCATTCGCTTGAGCGCATTCGCACGAGATACGAGGAAGCGCCGCATGTAGCCCGCGAGGAACACACGATCGACGATCGCACCGAGCGGCCCGAGCGGACTCTCGAACATGAACGTATCGATCATCGTCGTGCCGCCATCGCGCGCGACGAATTCGTGGACGTGACGTAGGGACGCGAACGCTCCGCGCACCATAACGTCCTCGAACAGGACGGGACGTTCGAGACGCGAAATCCGAGCCGTCAGGCGCTGACGGACACCAAGATGCCGTGCCTCCCAGGTCACTTCGTCCCCCAGCTCGAGCAGACCGACTGTCACGCCGCCGACCGCGCGCTCTCTGGTGCGCGCCGTGGAGCGAAGGTGCGCGCCGACGTCGCGCGCGAGGTCGAAGCAACGCTCGGGTGGCGCGTCGATCGTGGTCGCGATGCGGATCGTCGGCAGGAATCGGCGCCTAGCGACGGTTGCGGGGATGCGAGTTGACCACGCGCACCCGGTTCCCTTCTGGGTCGGTGAATGAAAAGCCGCGGTGGGCTCTGCGCGTGTCGTCCTTCGGAGCGTCGCACTCGAGGTCAGCGGCCGCAAGACCGCCGTGCGGAGCGTCGACGTCATCGGTCGCCAGGTCGAACTCGGCGGTTGCTGGCTCGCCCGGGAGCAGGAAGACGTCCGTATCGCCGACCTCGAAGATCGCGATTACGCCGGGCTGCGCTGCGGATTGTCGAAGCGCGAGCGTGTCGCGATAGAAGGCGGACAGGCGATCGACGTCCCGCACACCGAGCCCAACATGTCCTACGGCGACGATGTGCCCACCTGCGGTCACGCCTTTTCGATCTCGAGCTGACCCTTCACCCCGTTGAGCTCGCCCTCCCATTTGTGGCCGCGGTCATGGAGTCCCTCGGCGGAGCCTGTGGCGAGCGCCTCCTGCTTGATGAAGTCGCCATAGCGCTCGAACACGCGCGCGATGGGCCCCGCGTAGCGAAGCGCGATCCGATCGGAGATGTCGAACCCGGCCTCCTTCCGCATGTTGTTCAGGTGGTGCGCGAGCTCTCGGGCGAGCCCCTCGAGCTCGAGTTCGGGCGTGAGCTTCGTTTCGAGCGCGACGGTTGCGCCAGCGTCGCGTCCGACCGCGTGCCCGGGCGCGCCTTCGTGCGAGATGAGGACCTCCGTGTCCGAGAGCTCGAAGCCCTCGACTGTGATCGTCCCGTCACGTCTCTCGTAACGTCCGTCGGCGAGCGCCTGCCGCACGCGAGGCAGATCCTTTCCGAGCTTTGGTCCGAGCACCTTCAGGTCCGGTTTTACGGTCTCTTTCACTAGGCCCTCGGCTGCGTCACGGATCTCGATCGCCTTCACGTTGAGCTCGTCCTTGACGAGGTCGGCGAGCTCGGATCCCGTGTCGAGAGCGCCACGGTCGCGATCGTTCCCGTCGAACACGACGATGAGCTTGGAGAGCGGCGTCCGCGTCTTCACACCCGCGGACGAGCGCGCCGCTCGACCGAGCTCGACGACGCGCCGCGCCGCTCGCATCCGCCGCTCGAGGTCATCGTCAACGCGCTCGGGATGTTCCTCGGGGTACGCGGTGAGATGCACCGACGCCTCGGCACTCGGTGAGCTCGAACGAACGAGACCCTGGTACATGTCCTCGCTCAGGAACGGCGTGATCGGCGCGAGGAGCCCGATGATTGTGGTCAGCGCTTCATAGAGGGTCTGGTACGCGGCAAGCGAGTCGCGCTCCGAGCGGGCTTTCCAGAACCGGGAGCGATTGCGGCGCACATACCAGGTCGAGAGGTCCCCCCAGAATTCCTCGAGCTTGAAGACGACGCTACGCACGTCGTACGCGTCCATCGCGGTGCGCGAATCGGCGACGAGACGCGCGAGCGCCGACAGCACCCACCGGTCCATCAGCGGCCGCTCGGCCGACGGGACCTGCGGTGCGGACGGGTCGAAGTCGTCCAGCGTCGCGTAGGTGACGAAGAAGGAATAGGTATTCCAGAGGACGAGGAGCTTCCGCTTGAAATCCTCGAACGGCGGCCAGCCGAAGTACATGATCTCCTGCAGGTCCTCGCGCGCCACGATCCAGCGAATCGCATCGGCGCCGACGAGCTCGCAAGCCTCGTAGAGGTCGACCATATTGCCGCCCGACTTGTGGAATTCCTCGCCCGGTGCCGCGAGCATCGGCTGGAACGACTCGCAGACGTGGTATGGCGCTTCGCCGGTGAGCACCACCGAGAAGAAGAGCTGCGAGTAGAACCAGAGGCGGATCTGCTCGACCATCTCGACGATGTAGTCGGCTGGGAACCACTTCGCCCAGTAGTCCTTGTCGTGCAGCCAGTCGAGCGTCGAGAACGGCACGATGCCGGCATCGAGCCAACAGTCGCCGACCTCCTTCACGCGCTTGCTGTCGGCCCCGCACTGCGGGCAGCCGACGACGACGTCGTCGATCCACGGCCGGTGCAGCTCGCGCAGCTTCTCGAGCCCGTTCTTCGCGAGCTTCCGCAGCTCCTCCTCGCTCCCGACGACGAAGAAGTGGCCGTTCACGCAGTTATAGAAAGGAAGAGGCAGGCCCCAGTACCGCCTCCGGCTGATGTTCCAGTCGCCCATGTTCTGGAGCCAGTTCTGCATGCGGCGTCCGGACGCCGGGGGCAGCCACGTGACCATCTCGGCCGCGGCCATGAGCTTCGGGCGGAGCTCGTCCATCGAGATGAACCATTCATCGTCGACCCTGAACACGATCTCCTCGTGGCAGCGCCAACAGTCGGGATAGCGGTGCGTGTAATCGGCGGCGCGGAAGAGCCGGCCGCGCTTTTGGAGGTCGTCCGCGATCTCGCGCGCGACGTCGCGCGCGTCCTTGCCCTCGAGCCAGCCGTAGCCCTTGACGAAGC
>Ga0207646_10005369_pt1 | contig 13492 bp, 13 predicted proteins | sample KBSK5502metaG_FD_184343 | JGI IMG/M metagenome (GOLD analysis project Ga0207646, IMG submission 184343) | Corn, switchgrass and miscanthus rhizosphere microbial communities from Kellogg Biological Station, Michigan, USA - KBS K5-50-2 metaG... | ecosystem: Host-associated > Plants > Roots >... | reverse complement strand
GCCACGTAGACGTCGCCGGGCGGGACCGAGTAGCCCTCGGTGAAGAGCTTGAAATGGTGGATGACCGCCTCCATCGACGTCTCGAGCTCTTCGCGCGGAGGCGGCAGCATCTTCCGGTCGTCGACGTTGACTGGACCGTCGGGCAGACGATCGAGAGCCTGCCCCAGGATCTTCACCGCCTCGCGCATCTCCTTGATGCGCACGAGGTACCGCGCGTAGCAGTCGCACCCGTCTTCGGTGGCGACCTCGAAGTCGTAATTCTCGTAACCCGAGTAGGGCATCACCTTCCGCAGGTCCCACGCAATGCCTGAGCCTCGGATCATCGGCCCGCTCGCGCCGACAACCTTCGCCACCTCCGGCGCCAGCCGTCCGATTCCGATCGTGCGCGCTCGCCAGATCGGGTTCATCGTGAGCAGGTCCTCGTACTCGTCGATGTGGCGGGGCATCTCACGCACGAACTTCGCGAGCATGTCGAGGAAGCGGGGCGTGGCGTCGGCCATCACGCCGCCGGGCCGGATGTACGACGTGTGCATCCTGAAGCCCGAGATCTCCTCGTTCATGTCCATGATCGTGTCGCGCTCGCGGAAGCCGTACATGAGCATCGACATGGCTCCCAGCTCGAGGCCGCTGGTGCCAAGCCACACGAGGTGCGAGGAGAGTCGCGTCAGCTCGGACATGATCACCCGCAGCGCCTGCGCCCGAGGCGGCACCTCGACGCCCAGCAGCCTTTCCACGGCCAGCGCGTACGCGAGGTTGTTGATCGGCGGCGACAGGTAGTCGTGGCGGTCGGTGACCACGACGCCCTGCTGCCAGCGCAGCGCCTCCATCTGCTTCTCGATGCCGGTGTGCAGGTACCCGATCACCGGTTTCACACGCCTGACCTGCTCGCCGTCGAGGTCGACGATGAGCCGCAGCACGCCGTGCGTCGACGGGTGGTGCGGGCCGAAGTTGACGGTCAGCAGCTCGCCGCCGAAGGCGCCCTGCTGGCCCGTCTGCGTGATGGTCACGCCCTGGCCTTTCATGTCCTCGATCGACACAGGGCCTCAGGCCTCCGGCGGTGGCGTGAGCCACGCCTCGTGCTCTTCCGAGAACTCCACCGGCTCGCCGCCGACGGGATAGTCGCGGCGCAGCGGGTAGCCGACCCAGTCGTCGGGCATGAGGATCCGCGTCAGCTCCGGATGACCGTTGAACACGACGCCGAACAGGTCGTATGTCTCGCGCTCGTCCCAGTTGGCCGGAGGAAACAGGTCGTGCACCGAGTCGATCTGCGGGGGGTCGCCCTCGACGAACGCACGCACACGCAGGTCGCGCAGCTTCTCCATGTCCCGCAGCTCGTAGAGGATCTCGAACCGCGCAGGCCAGGTTCTCGATGCATCGGCGAGATGGTCGACGCACGTCAGGAAGACGAGCAGGCGGTAGCCGTCCTCCTTCAGCGCGGCCAGCGCCTCGCGCACGCTCGGTGCGGGCACGGTGATCCACTCGTCACCGGCGCTGACGCCTTTATCGGTTATGAGCTGGTCGGCGATCACTGTCGCGGGATGATCCCTTGGGCCTTGATGCGCTCCTGCAGGATCATCAGCGCGTTCAGGAGGTCCTCAGGTCGCGGCGGGCAGCCGGGGATGTAGACGTCGACCGGGACCACCTTGTCGACGCCCTGCAGCAGCGCGTAGTTGTTGAAGACGCCGCCCGTCGACGCACAAGCCCCCATCGAGATGACCCATTTCGGTTCGGGCATCTGGTCGTAGATCGTGCGCAGGATCGGTGCCATCTTCTGGGAGACGCGGCCCGACACGATCATCAGGTCCGACTGTCGTGGAGAGGCGCGAAAGGCTTCGGAGCCGAAGCGCGCGATGTCGACGCCGGCGGTCGCGGTCGAGATCATCTCGATGGCGCAGCATGCGAGGCCGAACTGCGCCGGCCAGACGGAATTGCCGCGACCCCAGCCGATCACCTTGCCCAGGGTGGTGGTGAGCACGTTCTGGCCGAGGGAGTCGGCTAGATCCTCTAGTCCCAATCGAAGCCTCCGTTGCGCCAGATGTACGCGAGCGCGATCAGGAGCACGCCCATGAACACGAACATCTCGATGAGGCCGAACCACTTGAGCTGCCTCATCAGCACCGCCCACGGATAGAAGAAGACGGCCTCGACGTCGAAGATGATGAAGAGCATCGCGGTGAGGTAGAAGCGGACCGAAAGCCGACGCATGGCCGGGGTTTCGGGGATGATGCCCGACTCGTAAGGGGCGAGCTTCTTCTTGGTGGGCTTGGACGGGCCGAGCACGAAGCTCAAGGAAGCGACTGTGCCGACCAAACCGAGAACTATCAGGACGTAGATCAGCAGTGGGACGTAGCTCTCGAGCAAGATTCCGAAGGCCTCAGGTGAAGGGGCTTTGGGGAACGGTGCTAATTCTACTGGCGGCCCTGAATGCGCCGTGACACACTACCGAGCGGTGGGGGCGAAGAAGGACCAGATCGCGCGCGCCGCGGAGGCTGTCGTCGAGCCTGGCGAGGTCGTGGAGCTCACATCGAACGCGGTCATCGGCAGCCTGCGGCTCGGTCGTCAGGTCGCGATCGCCGCGGCAACCGCGATCGCAACAGCCGGGCTGTTCAGCCTGGAGCTCACACCCAAACAGCAGCCAATCGTCCTGACCACCAAACGGCTGCTGGTGCTTGGACTGAAGAACACGTTCACGGATCAAGCGGACAGCACGATTCGATCGCAGATGCCCCGGGCGGACCTGCGGGCGAAGCCCGCGCGGCAGATCATGCTCTACCACCAGGTCGATCTAACCGACACGGAAGGCAAACCCGTCGCGCGTATGAAGTTCGGCCTTTTCGACGGCGCAGACGCGCGGAATCTCGCCCAGGCACTCGGACAGGCGCCCGCCCGCTAAGCGTCCTTCCGGTGGTGCTGGATCTCCACGCCGCCACGCGCGAGCGTCGCGTGAATGGGGCAGTACCGATTGCAGGCAAGGTCAAGCGCCTGATCGACCTGCTGGTTGTCGTGCTTGCCATCCCAACCGAGCACGAATGTGATGTCGATCTTCGTGAACCGGCGCGGCCACTCCTTCTCTTGCTCGCCTTCCAGCTCGATGGTCAGCGACTTGAGCGGCTGCTTGAACTTCCTCAATAGAAGGACGGCGTTGATGCCTGTGCAGCCGCCGAGGGCGCCGAGCAGCATCTCTGTCGGCCGCATCGCCTCGTCGTCGCCGAAGAGGCCCGCCTCGTCGATGCTCGCGGTGTGGCCCGAGGCGGATTCGATGTCGAACTTCACCTTGCCGCCGCCCCAGCGCGCGCTGACCTTGGCCATGGCGCGAACCATAGCGGGCCTAGACTCACGCTGATGCACGACCAGATTCGCTCCAGCTTCGGCCCGGTGGCTGCCAACTACGCGAGCGCGAAGTTCCACTCGTCGCCTGAGGGCTTGCGAGAACTGCTGGAGCTGGCACGGCCGCAGCTGGGCGACCTTGCGCTCGACGTCGCCACCGGCACCGGGCACGTCGCTCTTGCGCTCGCGCCGCACGTGCGTCGCGTCTACGGCCTGGACCTGACGCGCGAGATGCTCGACCAGGCGCGGCGTCTCACCGCCGAGCGTGACGTGATGAACGTCGAGTGGGTCCTCGGCGACGCGATGCGTCTGCCGTTCGCCGACGAGACGTTCGACCTGTACACGGTGCGAGCGGCGCCGCACCACTTTCCGGACGTCGATCATTTCCTGCGCGAGGCGTACCGGGTCCTGCGGCCGGGCCGTCATGCAGTGTTCGTCGACTGCGCGCCTCCGATGCCGGCGCGCGATGTGCTGCACGAGGTGGAGAAGAGACGCGACCCTTCGCACGTCCTGTCGATGACGGTCGAGGAGTGGGTCGAGCGGTTGGAGCACGCGGGGTTCGAGGTCGACAGCGCAATCCCGCGCGAGCTCGACTGGGACTTCGAGGACTGGCTGCGCAACATGGCGGTGCCGGCGCCACTGGTGGCTGAGCTGGCCCAGGTCATCGAGAGCGCGGAGGGCGAGGCCCGCCGCCAGCTGCGCCCCGAACGGCGCGACGGCAAGCTCTGGCACGCGTACTGGCACGCCCTGATCCGCGCCGAACGCCCGCTGTGACCGTGCTCGCGGCCGGCGAGCTCATCCTGCTGATCGACAAGGTCGGCCGGCGATATCGAGTGCGCCTGTCCCCAGGCGAGCACTACTCGATGCATTCGGGCGCCGTTGCGCACGACGACCTGATCGGCCGCCCGGAAGGCGTCGTCGTGGCCACGCAGCGTGGCTCGCGCCTGCTGGCGGTGAGGCCTACGTTCGCCGAGCAGGTCACGGGGCGGCGGCGCCAGGCGCAGCCGATCTATCCCAAGGACCTAGGCGCGATTCTCGTCGGCGCGGACGTGTTCCCCGGCGCGCGCGTGCTGGAAGCCGGCACTGGCACGGGCGCTCTGACCATCGCCCTCGTGCGGGCGGTGGGGCCTTCAGGCGTGGTGGTGTCCTACGAGCTGCGCGAAGAGTTCCTCGAGCTCGCGCGCCGCGCGGTGGTGGACACATTGGGAGCGGTGCCGCCCAACCTGGTCCTCAAGCAAGGCGACGTGTACGCCGGCGTCGAAGAGCGCGACATGGACCGCGTCCTTCTCGACCTCGCGGAGCCCTGGCAGGCGGTCGGCGCCGTGCACGAATCCCTGCGCGCGGGCGGCATCGTCTTCGCTCACTGCCCGAACGTCAGCCAGGTTCAGCGTTTCTTCGACTGCCTGCGCGAGGTGCGTGGGTTCGGCCTGCTCGAGGCGTACGAGGTGCTGCAGCGAGGCTGGACGGTGCGCGGGCGAAGCATGCGGCCGTCGCACCGGATGGTCGCGCACACGGGGTTCCTGTGCTTCGCCCGGCGGCTCGCCGAGGACGACGTGTTCGAGCCCGAGGGAGAGGGATTTCGGTAGTGGATAGGATGAGGTGTGGTGGCTGAGCGACCCGTTCATGTGGCGGTGACCGGCGCGGCGGGGCAGATCGGATACGCGATCGTCTTCCGCATCGCGTCCGGCCAGCTGCTCGGTCCCGACCAGCCGATCGTGCTGCACATGCTCGAGATCGAGCCGGCGATGAAATCGCTCGAAGGCGTGGCCATGGAGCTGGAGGATTGCGCGTTTCCCCTTCTCCGCGACATGGTGCTCACCTCGAAGGCGGAGGAGGCGTTCGACGGCGTGTCGTGGGCGCTGCTCGTGGGCTCGGTGCCGCGCAAGGCGGGCATGGAGCGCGGCGACCTGCTGGCGATCAACGGCGGGATCTTCAGGCCGCAGGGGAAGGCGATCGCGGCCAGGGCCGCGAACGACGTGCGCATCCTCGTCGTCGGCAACCCGTGCAACACCAACTGCCTCATCGCGCGGAGCAACGCGCCTGACATCCCGGCGGAGCGGTGGTTTGCGATGACCCGCCTTGACGAGAACCGCGCCAAGTCGCAGCTGGCGGAGAAGGCGAAGGTGCCGGTGGCGGACGTGTCGAACCTGGCGATCTGGGGCAACCACTCGGCGACCCAGTACCCGGACGCGCGCAACGCGCGAATCGCGGGCAAGCCGGTCTACGACGTGATCTCCGACCACGAGTGGCTGAAGGGCAAGTTCATCGAGACGGTGCAGAAGCGCGGCGCGGCGGTGATCGAGGCTCGCGGCCTTTCGTCGGCGGGCTCCGCCGCCAGCGCGGCGATCGACTCCGTCAACAGCATCCGCACCGCGACGCCGCGTGGCGACTGGACGTCGCTGGCGGTCGTGAGCCACGGCGAGTACGGCGCGCCGGAGGGGTTGCAGTTCGGGTTCCCTGTGCGATCGACCGGCGAAGGCTGGGAGGTCGTCGAGGGGATCGAGCACGACGATGACGCCAGGGAGCGCATCCGGAAGACGACGGAAGAGCTGCTCCAGGAGCGGGAGCTGGTGAAGGAGCTAGTCCCGGCCGGCTCCTAAACGCGCTTTTGTGCACAAACGCGGGTTTTCGAGCCGTTTTTCCGCGCTTTTGTGCACAAACGCGGGCAACTCCGAGGCCACTCCTATCCTTTGAACATGGCGACGACCCTGGACCGGCACTCCTTCCCGTTCACGGCCATCGTCGGCCAGGAGTCGATGAAGCTGGCGTTGATCCTCAACGCCATCGTGCCGGCCATCGGCGGCGTGCTCATCCGCGGCGAGAAGGGCACCGGCAAGTCCACCGCCGTGCGCGCGCTGGCGAAGCTGCTGCCCGAGCACACGGTCGTGGAGGGCTGCCACTTCGGCTGCGACCCCGACGACCGTGAGGCGCTCTGCGCCGACTGCCGGCTCAAGTACGCCGAGCACGGGAGGCTGCCCTCGCACTCGCGGAGGATGCGGGTCGTCGAGCTGCCGATCAACGCCTCGGAAGACCGGGTGGTCGGCACCATCGACATCGAGGCGGCCCTGCGCACCGGAGCCAAGCGCTTCGAGCCCGGCGTCCTGGCCGAGGCCAACCGCAACATCCTCTACGTCGACGAGGTCAACCTCCTGGACGACCACATCGTCGACGTGCTCCTGGACGCTGCTGCGATGGGGGTGAACGTCATCGAGCGCGAGGGCGTGTCGTTCTCGCATCCGTCTCGATTCATCCTCGTCGGCACCATGAACCCAGAAGAGGGCGAGCTCAGGCCGCAGCTGCTCGATCGCTTCGGCCTCTGCGTCGACGTGGAGGGCATCCGCGATCCCGACGAGCGCGTGCTTATCGCCGAAAGAGACGCCGCGTTCAAGCGTGGCGATCACGAGTTCATGAACGAGTTCGCCGCGGCCGACCACAACCTCTCACGCGCTCTTGCCGAGGCGATCGCTGCCGTCGACGAGGTGAACGTCACCCAGGGGCAGACCCGGCTCATCTCCTCGATCTGCGTCGAGGCAGACGTGCTTGGCCATCGCGCGGACGTCGTGATCGACCGTGCGGTTCGTGCCCTTGCCGCGTATCGCAGGCATCGCTCGCCGACTCGAGACGATGTTTACGACGCCGCGACGCTCGCGCTCGCGCACCGCGCGCGCAAGCCGCTCCATCGCGAGGAAGACGAGTCGACCACTCCGGAGCGGGCTGACGAACAGGAAGGCTCGAAGCCGAGCGATTCGGAAGCCTCCGAGCCGCAGCTCTCAGACAGCCAGGCAGAGTCCGAGTCTGCGGCCGACGAGAGCTCCAGCGCGTCCGATTCCGGCGAGCAGTCGGCCGGCAGCGATCGCGGAATGACCACGGGCGGGTCCAGCGGTCACGAGTCTTCGCCCGAGGCGGCCGAGATCTTCAACCTCCGGCGCATCGATCTCCCACGCCAGCGCCGCGTGCGCAAGCAGGGCGGCAAGCGCGCCGCCAGCCAGACGCCAGACCGGCGCGGCCGCTATGTCCGTGCGGAGCCCAAGGCGAAGGTGAACGACCTTGCCATCGACGCCACGGTCCGAGCCGCGGCGCCGATGCAGCGGGACCGCGGCCGCCGCGAAGGCGAGCGCCTGTTGCTCGAGCGCGACGACCTTCGGCAGAAGGTTCGCGAGCGCAAGGTCGGCAACCTGATCGTCTTCGTCGTCGACGCGTCGGCCTCGATGGACGCGGAGCAGCGCATGGCCGCGACCAAGGGCGCAATCCTCTCGCTGCTGCAGGACGCCTACGTGCGCCGCGACCGCGTCGCGGTCGTGATCTTCAAGAACCGCACTGCCGAGGTCGTGCTGCGGCCTACCTCGAGCGTCTCGCTTGCGCGCCGCCGGCTCGAGAAGCTCTCGGTGGGCGGGACCACTCCCCTGACCCACGGCCTCATGGCCGGCTACAAGGTCGTCAAGACCGAGCTGCTGCGCGACCCGACCATCAGGCCGCTGCTCGTGCTGATCAGCGACGGCCGCGGCAACATCTCGATGTTCAAGGAGGAGCCGCTCGTCGAGGCGCAGAAGGTTGCCGGGCTGATCGAGGCCGAGCAGATCGACTGCCTGGTCATCGACTCCGCGCGCGACTACAGCCACCTCCCGTCGGTCCAGCACCTTGCGCGCGTCGCGCCGATGTATCAGACGTACGCGATCAACGCCTGCGCCGACCTCGCTGAGCGCATGGGCGCGCGCTACTACGGCCTGTACGACCTTTCCCGTGACGAAATCGCGTCGGCGGTGGAGAGGGAGCTGGGGAGAGGCCGGTAACATTCCGAGTCCATGGCGATAGACCGTTACTCGTACCCCTTCACCGCGATCGTCGGCCAGGACAAGATGAAGCTGGCCCTGGTCCTCAACGCCATCAACCCGTCGATCGGCGGCGTCCTGATTCGCGGCGAGAAAGGCACCGGCAAGTCGACCGCGGTACGCGCGCTGGCGCGGCTGCTGCCCGATCAGATGGTCGTCGAAGGATGCCATTTCGGATGCCATCCGGAGGACCCCGAGGACTGGTGCTACGAGTGCCGCGGGCGCGCCGAGAACGGTCCGCTCCCGGTCACGACCCGGCGCATGCGGGTCGTCGAGCTACCCATCAACGCTTCGGAGGACCGCGTCGTCGGCACCATCGACCTCGAGGCTGCGCTGAAGGAAGGCTCACGTCGCTTCGAGCCTGGCGTGCTGGCTGAGGCCAATCGCAACATCCTCTACGTCGATGAGGTCAACCTGCTCGACGACCACATCGTCGACGTCCTTCTCGACGCCGCCGCGATGGGGGTGAACACCGTCGAGCGGGAAGGCGTGTCCGTTTCGCATCCTGCGCGCTTCATCCTTGTCGGCACCATGAACCCCGAGGAGGGCGAGCTGCGGCCGCAGCTGCTCGACCGCTTCGGCCTCTGCGTCGATGTAGAGGGCATACGCGACCTCGACCAGCGCGTCGCGATCGTCGAAAAGCGCGCGCGCTGGGAAACCGACCCCAACGGCTTCTACCAGCAGCACGCGGAGTCGGAACAGGACGTCCGCTCGCACATCTCCGAGGGGATCGCCACGTTTCCCGAGGTCGACCTGCCCCGTGAGATCCTGAGGCTCATCGCGCAGATCTCGATCGCCCTGGAGGTCGACGGCCACCGCTCCGACCTCGTGTGCGCTAGGGCGGCGCAGGCCAAGGCGGCCTACGACACCGACGACGAGGTGAAGGTCAACCATGTGAGCGACGTCGCCGAGATGGTGTTCGCGCACCGCGTCCACGCGGTGCCTTTCGGCAAGGGTGGACCCAACCTCAGCGAGGTGATCGCGCGGATGATCGGGCAGACGAGCTAAACAGGCGGAACCGCGCGAATCCACATCTAGACTGAAGCGCGACATGGCTTCGGTCACCAGGGATCCGGCTCTCGAGCCTCAGCGCGCCGCCGAGCTCCTGGGTCGCCTGGAAACGAACGTGCACGAGGTGATCGTCGGCAAGAAAGACGTCGTGCGCCTGGCGGCCGCGGGGTTGATCGCCGGCGGGCACGTGCTGCTTCAGGACATACCCGGCACCGGCAAGACGATGCTGGCGCGGGCCCTCGCCACGTCTGTCGGTGGCACCTTCCGCCGCATCCAGTGCACGCCCGACCTCCTGCCGTCCGACATCACCGGCTCGAGCATCTTCAACCAGAAAGACCTGACGTTCGAATTCGTGCCCGGGCCCATCTTCGCCAACGTCGTGCTGGCCGACGAGGTGAACCGAGCCACGCCGCGCACCCAGTCCGCCCTGCTCGAGGCGATGGGTGAGGGACAGGTGACGATCGACGGGGTCACGCGTCCGCTGGAGAAGCCGTTCTTTGTCGTCGCCACCCAGAACCCCGCCGAGTTCCACGGCACTTATCCGCTGCCGGAATCGCAGCTCGACCGCTTCATCCTCGCCGCCGAGATGGGTCCGCCGACAGACGAAGAGGCGATGGAGGTGCTGGCGAGGCGCGAGCATGGCGATCCCATCGGTGACCTTCGGGCGGTGCTGACGCTGCAGGAGATCACCGATCTCCAGGAGGCTGCGCTTCGCGTCGTGGCGGCGCCCGCGATCCGCGCGTACATCGTGGCGCTGCTCAACGCGATCCGCGCGCGACCCGAGGTGCAGCTGCCGGCCAGCATGCGTGCGGGTCTCTACCTGCAGCGCGCCGCGCAAGCCTGGGCGCTGTTCGCCGGCCGCGACTTCGTGCTCCCCGACGACATCAAGCGGCTCGTCGAGCCGGTGCTGGCCCACCGCCTCGGCATGCGCGGCCGAAGCAAAGCGCGCGAGATGCTGGGCGAGGTGCTCAGCCAGGTGCCGCTGCCGCCGCTGCGCCAGCACTAGGAGCCCGTCGACGAGACCGACACCCAGGTTCTACGGCGCGGTCGCGCTGGCTCTGATCCTCTTCTTCTACGCCGCCAACTCCGAGGTTGTCTGGCTCTACCTGCTGGCGTACTGGGTCGCCGCGCTCATCGTCGTCTCCTTCATCTACGCCGCTTGGAACGTGGGTTTCTCACTCAAGACGAGGCTGGTCGGCATCGTCCGTGAGTCAGGGTTCGAGACTGAACGGCTTGCCGAGGAGGTGACCAGCGGTAGGCCGTTCGAGCTCGATCGGCTCAGGTTCAGGATCACCATCGGCAGCCCGCGCCGTACGCGAGGACCTATTCGCGTTCACGGCAACGTCGGCGTCACGTCCGTGGCTGTCGCAGCCGGCGTGGTTCGCAAGCAGGTCGGTCACGTCGAGCAAGTCCTGCTGTCGCCCTCTCAACGCGGCCCGATAGAAGTGACCGATTGGTGGCTCGAACACGGAGATCCCCTCGGGCTCTTCAACGAAACCCGTCGCGGGAAAGACAGCGAGGTGGCGCTGGTCCTGCCGCGCTTCGCTTCGCTTCGTGCGCAGCCGTTGGTCCGCGAATTCGAGGCCAGTGTCACCGCGCCGCGCACCGGCCACGGCACCGAGGTGTTCGGCGTGCGCCCGTATCAGCCTGGCGACCCTCTGCGACGGATTCACTGGCGCACCACAGCGCGCCGGGGCGAGCTCATCGTTCGCGAGTTCGAACCGCCTGGCGTGCAGAACCTCGGCATATTCCTGGACCCCGACCCACCTGAGCAGGCGGCCGCCGACCAGGTCGCCCGCATCGCGGCGTCGGAAGCGTGGGACTGCCTGCGCGCAGGCGGCCGGGTCACGCTCTGGGCGCCGGGATGCGAGCCTTCCGGGCGGGACGAGGAGCGCAACTTCCTGGCGCTTCTGCAGTGGCTCGCGCGGTATCCGAAAAGAAGCGCCGATGCCGGCCAACCTCCGCTGGTCGGCGCTGCCGTCGCGGTCACGACGGCGAGCGACCGGCGATTGCTCGACGCGATCGACGAAGTCCGGACGCACGGCGGTCCCGTACGCGCCTGGGTGGTCGGTGACGCCGAGCTGACGAGCGACATCGAGGTCGAGCGCGCCGGGCTGGGATGGCCGCCGCGATGAAGCTTCCTCGGCTGCTGCCCGCCTCTCCGGTGGAGGAGTCCCCCTCGGCCCGCGTCTTCGTTTACCTGGGCTTCGCGATCGGATGCCTCGGCGTCGTGATCTACGGCCAGGACTATGTCGTCCCGGCCGTGGGCCTTGCGATCGCGGCCCTGGGCCACATCACGAGCTACCGCGGGCGCGGTCATAAACGCTCGTTCTGGGGCCAGGCCCTGGTCGCAAGCCTGGTTTTCGCTGCGATGGCCTATTTCCTCGCCGACTCGGTGGGCGCGATCTTCGGCGGCGTGATGCCCCAGGCCAACTTCGCCATCCTTCTGGTTGCGGTCACCAGCTTCGACCTCAAGACCCGGCGCAACTGCTACTCGAGCCTGTGGATCAGCCTAGCGATCCTCTACCTGGCCGCCGTTTACGCGTGGGACTACGTGTTCGCGGTGCTGGCCGGTGCGTGGTTCGTCAGCCTCGCGGGCTTCTGGACGGCGTCCCACCTGCGCCGCCTGGGCACAACGTTCAGGGTGCCCGCCACAGCGTCGGCGACTGCGCTGCTCGCCGCCTCGGTGATCGGCGTGCTGGCGTTCTTCTTCATCCCCCAGCCCCAGGCTTTCCCGAGCGGTCCGCTGGTCGTCTCCCTGCCGAATTTCACGCAGTTCAAGGGCGAGATCGAGAACCCGGCGCTGCCGCTGGTGCAGATCGAGGGCTCGACCAACACCGTCGACCTCCGCTACCGGGGCCGGCTGGGCGACACGCCCGTCATGTACGTGCGCACCGGCGCGCCGGCCTACTGGCGCGGCCTGGTGTTCGACACGTACAGCGCCGGTGTGTGGACGTCGTCACGGCGCGGCGGAACGCCGTTCCCGCCTTACGTGCCGGCGCGCCTTCTCGGTCCTGCACCCGACCACAACCTGGGCACCTTCGTCCAGACGTTCCGGCTGCTGCGCGATCTGCCGGGCGTGGTCAACGCCGCCTACCCGATCGAGAGCCTCTACGTGCCGGTGGGGCAGCTCGCGCGCGATCCGTACGGCACCTTCCACACGCCCGACGTCCTGCGCGCAGGCACCACCTACTCCGTCGTTTCTTACATCCCTGACCTGTCCGCGGCCAGGCTCGAGCAGGACCCGATGCCGCAATTCGAAAGCGGAGACACCACCTGGGATCTCGACTACGCCGTGCTGTCGCCGGCCGCTCGCTCGCTGGCGCAGCTCGCGGTGCAGGGCCACACCGCCACCGAGTACGACATGGTGACAGCGCTCACGGCGTGGCTGCAGTCCCACTATCGGTACACGCTTCAGCTCGGCCACGTGCCTCCGGGGGTCGACGCGGTCGACCAGTTCCTGTTCGTAGACAGGAAGGGCTACTGCGAACAGTTCGCCTCGGCCGCGACTCTGATGCTGCGTTCGCTCGGCATCCCGGCCCGGCTGGTCACCGGCTACTCGACCGGCACATACGATCCGGTGCTCAACCAATCGGTCGTGCGTGAGCGCGACGCGCACGCCTGGGTCGAGGTGTTCTTCCCCAACGATGGATGGGTGCCACTCGACCCGTCGCCAGGCTACGTCGGGTTGCCGGCGACCACGTTCCCCGATCGCTGGGCCGCGTCCGGCATCGCGCGCCTCATACCGCACCTCACCATCGGTGCCGCTCCGGCGATCCTCGCGTCGGCGGGCTTCCTTGGCGTGATTCCGCCGGCGATCGCCATCGCGTTCGTGGTGGTGCTCGTGTACGCGTGGCTGCGACGCAGGCAGGTTCGCCGCCGCCTGCGCGCCGCGGAACCGCCTGGCTCGTCGGATCTGCTGGATCTCTATGAGCGTTTGCAGAAGCGCGCCGGCCGGAGGCGCGCGCCGCCCGAGACCCCACTCGAGTACTGGACGGTCATGCCAGCCGAGCCGCTGCTCGAAGAGGTCACTGAAGCAGTGAATGAAGGTGTATACGCCGGCCGCTGGCCGGGCCGGGAGCGGGTGAAGGAGCTCGAAGCCCGCTTATCCTGAGCTCGCCGTGAGCGACATCCACTCGAGCCTCGACCGGGTGAGGGCGCTGACCCGCGGATTCCGAACCACTCAGGCGACCTACGTGATCGCAAAGCTTGGGCTGGCCGACGAGCTGGCGGCTGGGCCCGCAACGGCCGCCGAGCTGGCGCGCAAAGCGAACGTCAACTCCGAGGCCCTGGCCAGGGTCCTCAGGCTCGCAGCGTTCTGCGAG
>Ga0207646_10005368_pt1 | contig 13493 bp, 11 predicted proteins | sample KBSK5502metaG_FD_184343 | JGI IMG/M metagenome (GOLD analysis project Ga0207646, IMG submission 184343) | Corn, switchgrass and miscanthus rhizosphere microbial communities from Kellogg Biological Station, Michigan, USA - KBS K5-50-2 metaG... | ecosystem: Host-associated > Plants > Roots >... | reverse complement strand
GGTTGACGCGATGCGGCCCGATTATCTCACGCGTTTCGAGTCGCAGCTCACTGGTGGCCTGGGCAGACTTTACAGAGGCGGTGCCGTATTCACGAACGCGTTTCAGGATCATGCGATAACTGAAACGGCGCCCGGCCATTCAGCAACGATGTCGGGCCGTTTCCCGGTTCACACCGGCATCTCCGCGAATTCCGCTGGCGTATATGACACGACAGTGACGCTCATTGATGCCCCCGGTCCGGGAGCATCGCCGTTTCGCTTTCGCGGCACTACACTCGTCGACTGGCTGGTCGCGCAAGATCCGCGCACCCGAGTGCTTTCGGTATCGAGGAAGGATCGCGCCGCGATTCTTCCGATCGGAAGGTCGAAACAGCCTGTCTTCTGGTACTCCCCGAACGGAAACTTCACGACGAGCACTTACTACGGTTCTGTTCTTCCGGATTGGGTGAACGCATTCAATGCGCGGAAGCTTCCCGCGAGTTTTGCCGGTCGCGTGTGGCAGCTCTCATTACCGGAGAGCGCGTACCCCGAACCGGACAGCATTCCGTTAGAGTCGGGTGGAGTCGGATTCCTGTTTCCTCATGTTGAGTCTGCTTCGCCAGACACGGCCGCTCGCGTGCTCGCCGAGTTTCCATGGATGGACGACCTGACGCTCAATTTTGCGCTTGCTGGCGTCAATGCGCTCAATCTCGGCGCAGGCCCACAGACCGATGTCCTCGCCATCTCGCTATCGACTACCGACGCCATCGGTCACCGTTATGGACCAGATTCCAGAGAGCTCCACGATCAGATACTTCGTCTCGATCGATCGCTGGGCACATTCCTCGATTCGCTCTTCCGCATTCGAAATCAGAAGGACGTCGTCATAGCTCTGACCGCGGATCATGGTCTTACCCCTTTTCCGGAAAATCACGCGCACGATCCAAACGCGGGGGCAATCCGTGTCAATGTTCGACCGCTTCTGCAACGACTGAGCAACTCGCTTTCTGAAGCCGGCGTACCGGGTTACGGACTCAACTATGTTGGCGCTTACAGTGGCAATGGCTTTTTGTTCGACAGTGGAGTGTTGGAACTCGACCGGCCGGCTCTCGCGAAAACAAAGATCAATCAGGACTCACTACTACGCGCCTTGCGCGCTGACTTTCTTCGCGTGCCTGGTGTTGCGCGCGCGGACAGAATCACCGATCTCGCGCGGGCAGATACCGTGAATGACAGGATCGCGCGCAGATGGCTGCACATGTTTGGTGACGAGAGCAAGGCAGCCATGGTGGTGACGCTGGCTCCCTATAACTACTGGCTAGCCGGCTATCAGGCGCAACACGGAAGCCCGAACGATTCGGATGCGCAGGTCCCGATCATTTTCTACGGCAATGACGTCAAGCCTGGTCGTTACGCAGAATTTGCGAGGGTGGTCGACATGGCACCCACCCTGGCGGCGATCGTTCATGCAACACCGCAGGAGAAACTCGACGGCCACGTGCTTCAGAATGCGATCCGGTAGGGTCTCACTTCATTCCGTCTGGAAGGCTTTTGACGAGGCAGAGTTCGGGCCGAAGAATATTCTGAATCTTCGAGAATCCCTGCCAACTGCCGCGGACGCGCGTTATCGCGCCGAAGCATGGTTACGCGAGCGACAGGTCGCAGGGACGAGCGAAGTCCTGGTGATAACCGGACGTGGCAACCAAAGTCCCGGCGGAGTCTCCCCTGTACGCGCGGCGATCGTCGCGCTTCTGCCGGCTTTGCGAAGACGTGGTGTCGTAAGTGAGTGGCGGGAGCATACCCCTGGATCCTTCGTCGTGAAGCTGGCTTCGATCTCGTCTCTTCTCAACGCCCCGAGGCGCAAGCGTGACCGCGCGTTGGTCACAACGCCTCCAGATCCGCAATCGCTGGCGGGACTCGAGAGCTCTACTCTGTCGCTGCTTCGACGATTGGCGGTTCGTTCTCTGGAGTCGCTCGGAGTACGCCAGCCGGAGAAATATGTGGACGAAGAGATGTTAGCCAAATTCAACTCACTCGCTGGCAGCGTTGCGCCAGGGCCAGAAGGCGAAGCCAGACTCCGTGAAGCAATCTCCGCCGCCCTTGAACAGCTGGACGAATAGACATCGCCTTTCAACGGCACCAAGCCCAAACCGAGGTATCCGTCCGTAAATGAACAGGAAACTCGCACTCTCAGTGACGCTCGTGCTCGCTCTTCCGCTTGGCGCGCAGACGAGTCCCGGATACTCGCCCCAGTCAGCGGCGACCGAACGCGCCACGGAAGCCGATGTTATCTCCCGTCCATCGCCTGCGAGTGCATCCGCACACTCGAAGTTTCTCTCGTTCCAGCCTCACATGGCTGGCACTCCAGCACAGGCGCGGACGCGTGACTATGTCGTCAACCAGATGAAATCGTGGGGTCTCGAGACAGAAGTGCGCTCGTACAGCGTATGGATGCCCCACCCGCTGAGTACGCGAGTGTGGCGCATCGAACCCGATCCGATCGAGCTGAATCTGCAGGAAGGTCCAGTTCCCGAAGACACGACATCGGTCGCGTTCCCCCAGGTGATGCCTTTCAATGGTTATGGCGCCGCGGGAGATGTCCATGGTGACGTCGTCTACGTGAACTACGGACTGATCGAGGACTACGCGCAGCTCGACTCGATGGGTGTTTCGGTAAAGGGAAGGATCGCGATCGCGCGCTATGGCCGGTCGTACCGCGGCATCAAAGCGCGAGAGGCCGAAAAGCATGGAGCAGTCGGGCTTATGATCTATAGCGACCCCGCCGACGATGGCTATGCGCGCGGAGACGTATATCCTGTCGGGCCAATGAGGCCGTCGCAGGGGATTCAGCGTGGAAGCGTCATGAACCCCGATGGTGATCCGAGTACGCCAGGGTACCCGAGCACCGTGAACGCGAAGAGAATTCCGGTATCGCAAATGGAAGTACCCCACATTCCGGTACTGCCCATCTCTTATGGAAATGCCGCCGAGTTTCTGCGCGGCTTGTCGGGGAGATCGATCCCGCAGCCGTGGCAGGGAGGCCTACCCTTCCGATACCACGTCGGCCCTGGCCCTGTGCAAGCGCGAATGGCGGTGACGACAGACGCGACGACGAATCCTTACAAGGAAATCTGGGACACCTTCGGGATCGTTCGCGGGAGCGAATTCCCGGATGAGATCGTGATGATCGGCGGGCACCGCGATGCATGGGGACCAGGCGCGGCGGACAACGTAAGCGGTACGGTAAGCGTGTTGGAAGCGGCGCGCGCAATCGCGGAGCAGGTGAAGGCGGGAAAGCGGCCGAAGCGCACGATAGTGTTCGCGACGTGGGACGCAGAAGAATGGGGATTGATCGGATCAACGGAATACGTCGAGGACGATTCGCTGCGATTGAGCCGGAGTGCCGTCGCCTATCTCAATCAGGATGATGTCGCTCAGGGTCCGAATTTCAGCGGCGGCGGATCGCCATCTCTTCGGGCATTGTTGCGCGATGTCACGAAGCAGGTACCCGATCCGAGTCACCAGGGCAGCGTGTACGACGTCTGGAGGAAACGCGCCAACCTGACGGCGGATTCACTCGAGCCACAAATGGGCGACCCCGGTGGAGGCTCCGACTTCGCCGGATTCTACAACCATCTGGGCATCCCAATCGCCGATTGGGGTTTTGGGGGACCGCAGGGTGTCTATCACTCGGCGTACGATTCATATCATTGGATGTCGAAGTTCGGCGACCCGAACTTCGAGGTTCACGCGACCGCGGCGCGAATAGGAGCTGCGACGCTGCTGCGCATTGCGAATGCCGACATCCTGCCGTACGACTATGTGGAATTCGCGCGAACAATGCGACGCTTCGGAACGCAGGTTGATCAGGCAATTGCCGACAAGCACCTGAAAGTCTCAGCGGCCGGATTGACCGCGGCGATTGGACGAATGGAGGATGCGGCCTCGATATTCAGTGCCGCGAGAGACCGAGCTCTTACGGCTCAGCTGGCGCCAACCACAGCGAAGCAAGTCAACGCGACGCTGCTCGAAGTTGAACGCCAGCTTACAAGACCACAGGGTTTGGCGACGAGGCCATGGTTCAGAAACCTGATTTACGCCGCTGACGAGAACAATGGTTATTCCACAATGGTCTTACCGTCGGTGAACGAAGCGATTCGGCTCGGTGATCAGGGTGCTGTCGGACAAGAGCTGGCAGATCTTGCCCAGCGTTTTGACGCCGCGACGCGTGCGTTGCAGATGGCGACGGAATTGCTAAGGAAAAGCTGAGTGCGCGAAGTCATCTCTCGTGCGGGCCGGGCCCGGACATTGCGTTAGATGACCGCTCGGCGAGAAATGAAATGAAAGACAGCCAGATTAGAAACGGGCAAACGGGAGTGCGACGCTCACGTCTCACTCCGGACGAAGTAGCGCCCCTCGGCGCTTACGGCGCGAAAGCAAACTGGCCTCCCGGATTTCAACTCTATCAGCGTGGCGCTCCCGCGGACGGCGTCTTCCTCGTACTCGAGGGTCACGTCGTTTTGCGCAACAAGATAAAAGTAGGACGTGGATTCGTTCCTCTGATCGCCACGTCCGGACAGACATTTGGAAGCGAAGGCCTTTCTCCGTACAGTCACTACGTCACGGACGCGAGCGCATCGGAAGAAACGAAGACCATGTTTCTGAGCGGAGCACAGTTCCGCGCCTTCATCAGGGAGCGTCCGGCCCAGACGATTCCGCTGTTGTCGCAGATAATGTCGGAGCGCGCCTATCTACTCGAGAAACTTCATGAACTGGCGGCGTTGAACGTCGATCAGCGTCTGATGTCCACGCTGACGCATCTCAGCACAGACCGCAGCTTCAGGGCGTCAGATGGCCGTCTCAAACTGGAGAACACGCATCATCGACTCCTCTGCGAGATGGTGGGTGCGACGAGAGAATCGATCGCGTTGGCACTCAGCCGCCTGGTGTCGGCCGGCATCGCGGAGAGAAGGGGTATGACTTTTCTGATCGAGCCTGGTTCACTAACATCCTCGTTCAGCCACAACGGGGACAAGGAAGCGGCGGTTCCCGTAGCGAGAGAAATGTCCCGTTCATGAGGATGAATGGTCGATCGGCGAGACGCTGACCAGGCCGCGATACTAAAAGGGGCCGAAACGATCGACCTGCAGGAGGAGGGCTCACACGGGGTCCTCCTCCTGCATGGTTTTGGAGACACTCCGCAGACGCTCTCCCTTCTTGCGCGCAGATTGCACAAGGGTGGCTACAGCGTACTCGTTCCGTTGCTACCAGGACACGGACGCACCATGGAAGCATTCACCCGGTCGCGCGCCGACGAATGGATCGATGCGGCGAGGAACTCACTGCTCGAAATGCGAGACCGGAGCAACGCAGTCAGCGTCGTCGGACTTTCGATGGGCGGGGCACTGGCTGTTCTGCTAGCCGCGGAGTTCCAGGATATGCCGGCTCTGATTCTTATCGCGCCTTATCTGGGCATGCCGCGGCTACTCCGTATCGCCGCCGCAACACACTGGCTTTGGGGCGGATTGGCCGGAGAACTAAACGGGAAGAATCCCCGCTCGATTCACGATCCTATCGAGCGCGAGAGAAGCCTCGCGTATGGCGCAGTGACGGGAAGGGCACTTTACGAGCTGTCGAGAGTAATGAATCGCGCGAGGAAGGCTCTTCCCACAGTGACTGCTCCGACTTTAGTGGTGCAGTCGCGGGAAGACCCACGCATCTCCCCCGCTGTTGCGGAATTTGCGCTCAATGAGCTCGGAGCGAAGGAGAAAAAACTCGTCTGGACCGAAGGCGCGGGACACATCATTACCGTCGACTATGGCCGCGAGCGCGTTTTCAGCGAAGTGGAGAAGTGGCTGCGGGCACACGACAGCCATGGGACGACAGCCGCCGCCGAATAACGGAGCGGCTGTCGAACGACTCTAAGCTAAAAGCGATCCTGTACGAATTCAGTAACTGTGTCGACCGCTCGCTCGCCCAAGTCTGCAGCCTGGTGAACGACCCCGGTGGCAACGCGTTTCACGCGAGCCACGGTTGCCTGTGATCTACTACGAGCCCGCTTTCTTGTGCTCGCCTTGCGTCCAGTGCTCTTGCGTCTGGCCGAGGATTTCCGCCCGCTGCGACGGCGCGGCGATTTGCGCGCGCTTGCGGAGCTTCGTTTAGTCGCGCGCTTTGAACCTCCACGCTTGCGTCCGGAGGATCCGGACCGCGACCGCTTTCTACCGCTTTTTGACCGACTGGATTTCTTGGCTGCAGCCATGGGAAGGCTCCGTGTAGGAGGGTTCGTAGAACGGATAGCAAGATTCGCGCACAACAAAGCCGTGAGAGTGCGTATGCGATGCAGGCATGCATCGCAACGGCGCGTTGTTATCACCAGATAGTACGTGTCTCACCGTGTCGCATGATCCAGAGATCGTTGGCGTTGAGCCCGGCTGCTCGCCATTGCTCGCGCATTCGCGCCGGCGGCTCGTCCATCGGCTCGTCAGTCAGCTTGAACGTTCCCCAATGAGCTGCGGTCATGATCAAACGCCTTTCGTTCTGCGCTGTCGCCAGCTGAGCGACAGCTTTGACGCAATCTTCGGGATTCATGTGGACCGGACCCATGAACCACCGCGGCTCATAAGCTCCAATCGGCAGGATTGCCACATCGAAAGGTCCACAACGCTGCCCGATTGTCCCGAATTCAGGATGAAGAGCGGTGTCACCGGCAAAGAACAATACGTGGTGTGGTGAACGGAGCGTCCACCCGCACCAGAGAGTCTTGTTACGGCTGCCAAGCGTTCTGCCAGAGAAATGCTGGGCCGGAACGCAAGTCAGGCGGAGTGTTCCGATCACACTCTCCTGCCACCAATCCCGTTCCGTCACTTCCCGGGCGCCGCGGGTTCGCAGGAACGTGCCCAGACCCAGTGGTGCGAACCACGCCACCGCGGGATAACGTCCGGCGATGTGGGAGATAGTCGCGGCATCGAGGTGATCGTAATGGTCGTGCGAGAGAATTACGACGTCGATCGGCGGCAAGCGGTCGAAATCCACAGCTGGCGGGACCCAGCGACGGGGCCCGATGAACTGCAATGGCGAAGCTCGCTCGCTCCAGATTGGATCGGTGAGAACATTGAGCCCTGCAATCTGGATCAGGAAGCTCGTGTGTCCGACCCACGTGATCGTGAGCTGGTCTGGCGCAGCTCGTGGCACTATAAACTCCGGTGCGACTCGCGCGAACGTACGCGGGTCGGGATCGGGGCGGCGCGGGTTTCGCCGCCTCTCGATCAACGACCACTTCAGAAAATCCATAAATCCGTGCAATTGCGCGGACGGCCACGGATTCCTGAATCCGCCGTCAGGCCGATGATGTGAAGGCACCGCCATTTAGCTGATCTTTGGCGGCGCGAGGTTTTCGTCGAGGTGAGAGACCGATTTCATCCCAACCAGCGCAGACGCCAACGGGAGCGACTGCGAAAATGCTATCGCGCGCCTGGCGTCGGTCTCGAATCCGGGAAAGGCTGAATGCACCTGTTCAGGTAGTGCTCGCGTGAGCTGAGATTGCATCAGCGTCGCACTTCCCACCACCGAGATGCCGAGCCGGTTCGCTGCCTCGAGTAGCGGAACGCGATCATTTCGCACGCACTGAGTGGAGACCCGGACTGCTTCGGTCATCGCCAGGTTGATTGGAAGCTGGACGACCCTGAAATGATGATCGGCCCCGGCTACATCACGCGCCATCGTTACCAGCTCCTCGAGGCTCAAATGGCTCCTCGTTTCTGGCGGGACCCTGAGTCCATTCCACGTAGCGCACCCATAACTCCCAATCACGCCTCGGCTGACCTGGTTCTCGAGCGCGGTAAAAGCATCGCGCATGACGCTCAAAAACCTGGGCCGAGGCACTGTGTCCAGTTGCTGCTCTGGATTGTGGAGATAGTAGATGTCGATGACGGCGAGCCCGAGATTCTTTCTGCTGCGCTCGATTTGATCGTCAAGGTAGCGTGGCGTGAGACAGTGGCCACCGGAAACGACGTCAGCGGGCTGCATCACACCGGGCCGGTAGTACTCGCTGTCGAGAAAGCCCCGATAACCTTCCTTGGTGGCGGGAGGAGTTCGGTCGAGCGGGATATATCCGCCCTTCGTGCAAACGACGACTTCTTCCCGGCGGATACTACCGTTCGCGATGCTGATGCGGACAGCTTGCCCGATCGCGCGTTCTGACCGCTGACATCTGTAGTTAATCGCGGTGTCGAGCAGGTTCACGCCTCTTTCGAGCGCAGCCCTGGCCGTCACTGTGTATCGTGCATCCTCGGAGTCATCGCAGTCGCCGAGATAGGTACCCAATCCGAGGGAGGAGACGAGGTGGCCTCCGTTGATGGGGCGATAGAAATGATCCGCCTGAACGTCCACGAAACGTTCTTGAAAGCGTCGCGTGCCCTCGGATGTCGCGTGTCCCTCAACGAGGGACTCCAAGCCTTTTTGACGAGCCATTGCGAAGAGGCTACGGGGAGCGGCCGAGTAATGCAAGGTAGGCATCACGTGCAATGGCCCTTACGTTGCTCAACAGCGGGAGCACAGTTTACGAGACTTTCTCAAACAACGGCGCTCGGAAGTGAAATTATACGCTCTTCTATTCGTAGCTCTGACTGCGTGCACGCAGCAGCATCCAGTGGTACTCGCCCCGATGCGGATGGAGACTCCGGATACGTCCGCAACCGCCTTACCCTCCCGCTCGGTATTCGATACACAGCGGGACGATCCGTTCGCGACTATGAACCGGATCGACTGGCCCGGGCCGAACCGGTACCGCTCATCGAACGGCTCGCCCGGTCCTGATTACTGGCAGCAGCGCGCGGACTACACCATCGCGGCCACTCTCGACACCGGTACTACCGAAGTTACCGGCTCCGTCGAGATCAGGTACACGAATAATTCTCCAGACACGCTTCGCTACGTCTGGGTTCAGGTCGATCAGAATCTCTATCGCAACGGCAGCAAAGGCTCCGCCCTTTTTCCGGCCGATTCGCGTTGGGGCGTCAGGGGGTTCGAGGGTGGATACAACTTCAGCGACGTACGTGTGAACGGCACATCGGTGCGCCCCAGGATCAACGACACCATGATGCGTCTCGATCTTCCCGCGCCTCTGGTGCCGCGTGGGGGAAAGGCGACGATCTCGATCCGCTATTCGTTCAAAGTCCCGGAGCACGGGTCGGATCGGATGGGACGGGACAGCGCCCTCTACGAGATCGCCCAGTGGTATCCGCGGATGGCTGTATACGATGATGTCCGTGGCTGGAACACAGACCCATATCTGGGGCAGGGCGAGTTTTATCTCGAATTCGGCGACTACGAGTATTCAGTTACGGCTCCGACCGGATACGTGATCGCCGGTAGTGGCGTGCTCCAGAACCCCAGCGAGGTTTTAACGGCCGAGCAGCGACGCAAGCTATCGACTGCCTCGCAGAGCAGCGATGTGATTCAGATCATCACGCAGGCTGAGGCTGCGGCCGCGAAGACACAGTCAAAGCCTGGCACCAGGACATGGCGGTTCCGCGCCCGGAATGTTCACGATGTCGCATGGGCGGGCGCTCCTGACTTCAGATGGGATGCGACCAGCTGGAACGGAATTCTGATGCAGGCCTACTACGAGTTCCCTAAAGCCGGAAAGGCCTGGGAGCAGGCCGCCGAACAGACGCAGTGGACCATTAGGCAGTACTCACAGCTCTTTTTCCCATTCCCTTACCCGCAGGCAACGAGCATCGCCGGCCCGGTCGGTGGAATGGAATACCCGATGTTCGTGATGGTCGGATACGGGACGACCGACCCCGCATCAATCTTCGGTACCATCAATCACGAGCACGGTCATGAGTGGTTCCCGATGATTGTCGGCTCCAACGAGCGGCGCTACGCGTGGATGGATGAGGGATTCAATACCTATCTGAACGCGTTCGCCAACGAGGCCCGGTACCCCGGACAAAGCGCGTATCCGGGCTATCTCCGAAACTGGGCAGACGCCGTAACACGGAGAACTCAGTCCCCACTGATGACGGCACCGGACAACATCGATCCTAACGCTCTTGGAGCGATCGGTTATAGAAAACCAGCCCTTGTGCTGTTGACACTGAGAAATCACGTGGTTGGACCAGACTTATTCGACACGGCGTTCAGAGAATACATCACGGCCTGGGCGTTCAAGCATCCCACCCCTGGGGATTTCTTCCGCAGTATAGAGAATTCAGCGGGTGAGGATCTTTCCTGGTTCTGGCACAGCTTCTTTTATGCGACCGACGTACTAGACATCGGGATCGACAGCGTATCAACGCGGACCTCAGAGGGACAGCTATTTGCGACGATAGCGCTTCACCGGTTCACATCAATACCATTTCCGGTGCGACTGCGGGTTGGCTACGCCGATGGAACGACGCAGGACTTCTCGCTTCCAGTGAATATCTGGGCACGTGGCAATCGGTTCGATGCCGTGATTCCGGTGCGTGGAAATGTCACTGGTGTGCGACTCTGGCCTGATCCGTCGGTCCCGGATTGGAATCCCTCCAACGACACCTGGGGCACACCACCGCCTGCAAATCCACCCGGTCCCGTGACGAGACAGTGATGTGGTCGTTTGGTTTATAGGTGCCGTTCGGGTACATTGAAAGGCAAGTCAAGACTTAGATAACTGGAGCAAGTAATGCCGGATTTTGGAAGCTGGGCGACGGCGTGGTGGAAGCCGATTCTGTTCGTGATTATTGCGGGACATCTCACCAATGTGTCCGTCACTCTGTTTCTGCACCGCGCTCAGACCCACCGCGGCGTCAAGCTTCACTTCCTTGCAGCGCTACCGATGCGGCTATGGCTATGGCTATCGACCGCCATTGTGACCAAGGAATGGGTTGCTTGTCATCGCAAGCACCACGCGTTTGCCGATCGCGAGGGCGATCCACACAGCCCGTTAATGGAAGGCCTCCGCAACATCATTCTGAAGGGGGCGTTCTACTATAGAAAGACCGTCCGCTCGCCCGGAGTTCTCGATAAATATGGAAAGGGTACTCCAAACGACTGGCTGGAGAGACACCTCCTCTCGCCGCTCAACTGGGTTGGCATCCTTGTCATGCTCGCGGTCGACGTTTACCTGTTTGGATTCTTTGTAGGAGCAGCTGTCTGGGGCGTTCAGATGATCTGGATACCGTTCTGGGCGGCAGGAATCATCAACGGCGTTGGCCATGCCGTCGGCTATCGCAACTTCAATGTCAAGGACGAGAGCCGTAACATCTCCCCTATTGCGATCTGGCTCGGCGGCGAGGAGCTGCACAACAATCACCACGCCGACCCGCACTCAGCGAAGTTCAAGGCAAAGTGGTATGAGTTCGATATAGGCTGGGTCTATCTCCGGCTCCTCTCCATTTTCGGCCTGGCCGAAATCTCGTACGCTCGCAGGTAGAACCGCGGGTGCCTGAGACTGTAACCTGTGCGCGCTGTGGACAGACGCGCGCAGGATTCGTTAAGCCTCCATTTCCCGGCCCCATCGGGGCCCGAGTCGTAGAAGAACTCTGCACCCAGTGCTGGGCCGATTGGCTCAAGCAGCAAACGATGCTGATCAATCACTACGGGCTCAACGTGATGGATCCGCAGGCGCGGGCGTTCCTCACTAAGAACATGACCGCGTTCCTCTTCAAATCCGGCGAGTCGGCGGACATCGATACGAGCAAGAAAGGTACAATCAGCCATTGATGCGGAAATCGAAAGGATTTCCTGTGCTGACACTCGTTCTCCTCGTTGCGAGCTGCACAACGATCGGGACTAACACCGGCGGCTCTGGACAAACCGGCACGGCTTCATTGCGGTGGACAGACTCCGTTCTGACCTCGATGACGTTGCGCGAGAAAGCCGCCCAAATCGTGTGGCCAAGCCTATACGGTGACTACACGTCCGGCGACTCGCCGCAGTGGCGGCGATTGACGCAATACATCCAGCAGGAAAAGGTCGGGGGGTTCACGATCTCCGTGGGGTCGCCGATAGAGGTAGCCGCGAAGCTGAACGCGCTCCAGTCGATGAGCAAGATTCCCCTTTTGTTCGGCGCGGATCTCGAGGCGGGCGCCGGATTCCGCGCACGGGGCGGGTACTTCGTTCCCAACGCCATCGATCTCGGAGGAGCCATCGTGTTCCCACCCGAGATGGCGATTGGCGCAACGCGAGACACCACTCTCGCTTATGAGCAGGGACGTCTCACCGCACTCGAAGGGCGTGCACTCGGGATTCATATCGCCTACGCCCCGGTCCTCGACGTCAACAACAATCCGGACAATCCAGTTATCAATACGCGCTCGTACGGGGAGGATCCTCAACTGGCGGCGCGGATGGGTGTCGCATTCATTCACGGCCTGCAGGATCACGGCATGATCGCGACTGGGAAACATTTTCCAGGTCATGGTGACACCGGTGTCAACTCACACCTGGCGCTGCCCGTGGTGACAGTGAGCAGAAGCCGGCTCGATACGGTGGAGCTCGTACCATTCCGGGCTGCGGTCAATGGTGGCGTGGGCGCGATCATGTCGTTTCATGGAGCGATGCCCGCACTCGATTCATCCGGCGTGCCGGGAACACTTTCGTCAAAGGTTTTGACCGGGCTCCTTCGTGGCGAGATGGGGTTCCGGGGAATCATCATCTCGGACGCGATGGACATGCGTGGGGTTCTGGATCAGTTCGGTGCGTCAGAGGCGGTGAAACGCGCGATCGCGGCGGGAATCGACGTTCTGATTCAGCCGCTCGATGTGCCGCAGACGATCGATGCGGTCGTCGCAGGTGTGGCGGAGGGGCGATACACCGAGGCTCGTCTCGATTCATCGGTGCGGAGAGTCCTCGAGACGAAGCGCAAGCTGGGTCTCGCCCAAAACAAACTCGTCGACCTCAGTGCGTTACGGTTTCTTGTCGGGGATAGCTCCAATCTGCAGATTGCGCGGCGGGTTGCCGAGAAATCAATCACGCTCGTCAAAGACTCCCTGCGACAGGTTCCTCTGGCGGTGGACAGTAACGCGCGAGTCCTCTCCATCACTGTTGCGCGTCGGGCCGATCTTCCGGCCGGGAATGCCTTCAACGCGGAGCTGCGCACGGGTCTGCCAAAACTGCGCACCGAATTTGTCGCGACCGAAGATGCAGCTCTCAATTATCCGCGATTGATCGCGGCAGCCGATTCCGCCGATGTAACGATAGTCGGCTCCTACGTGGGGCAAAGCTGGGATGCGGTTAGCGCGAGCGCACCGCAGGCGTTCACGGATTTCGTGCAGACCCTTGTTCAGCGCCGGCGAAAACCAATTGTGGTTGCGTTCGGAAATCCATACATGCTGCAGCAGCTGCCGTGGGTAACCGCGTATCTCGTTGCATGGGGTGGATTTCCGGTTTCTCAAACGGCGGCGGCGCGGGCGCTGCTCGGAACATCCGCGATCTCGGGTCACCTACCGATCAGCATACCGCCATACGTCAGTCGCGGAGTAGGTGAGGAGAGAGCAGCTCAAGCGCGCTGAATCAATCTGCTCTCAGGA